>ERZ1292623.215-Hain-H51-01um-R1-215-length-65130-cov-23_pt1 | contig 65130 bp, 62 predicted proteins | sample MGYA00564398_ERZ1292623 | MGnify/ENA primary metagenome ERZ1292623 (study PRJEB36523, sample SAMEA6512633) | groundwater metagenome | collected 2019-01-07 | study: AquaDiva: Metagenomics assemblies of 32 groundwater samples
CCCCCCAAAAAAAACCGGCGCTAATACTTCTCTTGTCTATAAAATTTGTGAATTCTACAAAAAGATTTATTTGCTTGGCCCAAAACTGCCGAAGAAAGATCGGTTCGGAATCTACATTAAAGTAGAAAGTATCTGCCTTGAAATTCTAATCTTAATAATAACTGCTTCTTTTGAAAACAGAAATAATAAATTACTTCCTTTGAATTCAGCCAGAGTTAAAATTGAATTATTAAAACGGCTTTTAAGAATAGTTTATGAATTGAACTTAATAAGAAACAATAAATACATCGAATTAGAATCAGATTTGCAGGAAATCTCCAAAATGACCAATGGCTGGATAAGATACCTGAAATAGAAATCCCGCAACTCTGGCGGGATTTCTTGATTGAAACTTCTCACGGGAACGGAGATTGTCGTTGGCGTTCGAAGAGTTATACCAATTGACCTTGACCTTACGGTTGTTGTCATTCCAGTTCACGCTCGGCACATTGCCATTGACGTTGCGCGAACCCGTTTATTTGCCTGATTTCATCTAAATCACCGAAAATCTTTTTCAAGATTTTCTGTGTTGGCCGGTTGTCTCGATCGGAATTTTTCAAGAAGCATCCCATTTTAAAATGGAAATCTTCACCAAAACCAAGCAAGCAGTTTCGTTTTGATTGGCAAACCGCTACCTTTAGAGGCCGGTTATATTAGCCAGATTTATTTTATCAGTTTTTATAAAAACAAAACAGCCATACTTTATTGAATCACCTCCTTTAAAGTATGGCTGCGGAAGAAAGATTAAAAGAAAAAAGGTACAAGGTTACGAAACCTGCTCACGGGAACGGAGATAGTCGCCGGCGCGCGAAGAGTCATACCAAAAGACCCAGACCTCACGGTCGTCGTCATCCCAGAGCACGCCCGGCACATCGCCATCGACGCCGCGCGAACCCGCACATAGCGTCCAGTTGCGTATGTCGAGGTGCCTTCCGGTCTCCTTGAAGTACTTGAGTTCGTAAAGCTCGCGTGCCTCAAGGGTAATTCCTGGTATGCCGCGCTCTTTGAGTTGGTTGGCCGATTGATTGTTCAATTCCTGATCGGCCTCAACCCGGTTGCGTACCCAGACAGCGTGGGTCTCGCGGTCTGAATGGCGGAGCTTTTTTTCCACGCCGTCGGCGTCGAACACGACTTCATCCAAGCTCCGGTCGCCCGTGTATTTCCAGCAGGTGAAGAACTCTTGCATCTTCTGGAATACACGTTCCGGAGTCATGCCCTTGGCGATGATGATGAGCCGGTCAAAGCCCTCGCACCGCTGGGGGACTCGCAAACCACTGAAGTCAGCTTCTTCTCCGAAAACATCTCGGTAGAAGTTGGCCCAGTCGGCCAGAAGTTCCTCGATTGTCGGAACTGCTGACGTCGAGATAACATTCGGTACAACAACAACTTCGAATGGGTTCTCTCGTTTGGCGAACCGCTTTAGCTCTTCGGGCGAGATGCCACCGTTTTTGAGCTTCAGCATAATGTCCGCCAGCGTGCCAAGCACATCGCCCGGCATCGCACCGACCAATTGATCATCCATGGTCAGTTCTCCTCTGTTTTTCAAAGAGCGGAATTGCTCTTTGTTTACCCCGTAGCTCGCCTTGGGCGATGGTTCGGGGTCGCCCATATTTCAGGGCTTTTCCAATGTATTTATATATTAACAAAATAATAAAACTTTGTCAATATACTGTTATGGTTCAATACCTTCGCAACACCCTGGGTGTAAAATCCATGTATATGCCATACACCACCAACCCGAATATGCCCAGAGTCAGAAGAGACGCGGTAAGATTAGTCTGTTATCGAGATTGGCCGATCAGGAAGGTAGCCAGACACATAGGAGTTGAGCCAAGCACCGTATCGAGATGGGTCAAGCTTGACCCCACCGGCGGCTGGAGAGAAATACCGACTCTCTCCGCAAGACCGCATCATCACCCCAAAGAGCTGCCTCAAGAAGTTATCGGCCGAATCTTAAGCATCAGAGGCGAGAGGAGCCAATGCGCCGAAATTATCCATCATCGGTTATGAGAGTATTGGAACTTGCGGAAATAAAAGAAGAAGAATTTAGAAAAGCGGCTTGAAGTTATCCCAAAACCTGGACTATTTTTTCGGCTATCCTGACCATCTCTTTTTCTTTAGCCCCGCGGGTGGTTTGGGCCGGAGTGCCAAGGCGAAGGCCGCTTGGGTTGAAAGCGGACTGGTCACCAGGCACAGTGTTTCTATTAGCGATTATTCCGGCTTTCTCTAATCGGTCCTGGGCTTCACGGCCGGAAATATTTTTATTTTTCAAATCAACCAAAATCAGGTGATTGTCGGTTCCGCCAGAAACCAAATTAAAGCCATGTTTTTTTAATTCGCCAGCCAGAACTCTCGCATTTTTAACAACTTGCTTGATATAACTTTTGAAGTCCGGCTTTAGCGCTTCTTCAAAACAAACCCCCATCGCGGCTATTACATTAAGATGCGGCCCCCCTTGGATTTCTGGAAATACTGCTTTATCAATTAAATCTGACAATAATTCTTCTCGGCCATTTTTACTTTTTACTTTTAACTTTTTACTTATAATTACCGCCCCTCGCGGCCCGCGGAGAGTTTTATGAGTTGTGGTCATAACCACATCGGCATAGAGAAAGGGTGACTGGTGCAATTTTGCGGCGACTAATCCCGCAATATGAGAAATATCAGCCAGATGATAGGCCCCAACTTTTTTAGCAATCTGACCAAATTTTTTAAAATCTATTTTTCTGGGATAGGCGGTTGTTCCAGAAACTATAATTTTGGGCCTATGCTTTTTCGCCAGTTTTTCAATTTCTTTGTAATCAATGAATCCGTTTTTATTTAATCCATACTGGATAACTTTATAAAACATCCCGGAAAAATTTACTCTGTGGCCGTGGCTTAAATGACCGCCTTCATTTAATCTCATGCCCATTAAAATATCCCCTGGCTTCAACAATGCTAAATACACAGCAATATTGGCTGGCGTTCCGGAATATGGCTGAACATTAACCTGCCAACCTTTTGATAAACCAAAAACTCTTCTGGCCAAGTTTTGCGTCTCTATCTCAATCCGGTCATTTATTTCATTGCCAGGATAATAGCGCTTGCCCGGATACCCTTCGGCATATTTTGAAGTCAGTTGCGAACCCAAAACCGCCAAAACATCTTTGGAAGGATAATTCTCGGAAGGGATCAAGTTTATAACCTTTTTCTGACGGGTAAGTTCTTTTTTAATTAAATCTTTTATCATAACTCCAATAATTTTCTTAAAGTTTCTGGTTTTACCGGGCCAACCCTTAAAATCTTGGGTCTTCCCGAAGCTAAATCTAAAATAGTTGACGGCTCGGATTTGGGTAAATCGCCGGCATCAATTATCAAATCCGGCCTATAATAATTTCCCTCAAATACTTCAATGATTTCCAGAATTTTTCCAACGGCTCCTTCGCCGGAAATATTGGCTGAAGTTGCGGTAAGAGGATAGCCGAAACGGCCTAAAAGTTTATCAACGAAAGGATGATTTGGCACCCGCAAAGCCACATTAGGCTGGCCAGCCGTCACCGTTTCCGGCACTATTTTTCTTTTTGGAAGAACAACCGTCACCGCCCCCGGCCAGACCGAATTTAAAATTTTTTCCTCTTTTTTATAAATATGGGCAAGTTCTTTGGCCCATTTAATGTTTCTAATGGCTAATGGCAGGGGTTTTTCTCTGGCTCGGTCTTTTATTTTAAAAACCCGCTCTATTGCCACCGGTTCCATAGCGTTCGCCCCAAGAGCATACAAAGTATCAGTTGGATAAACAATCACTCCGCCCAATCTGAAAACCGCAATCACCTCCCGGATTGCCTCGGAAAAATCACTTTTTAAGTCAATCCTGATTACTTTCATTGTTAAACTACTATATTCGCGATTTTATTAGAGACATATATAAATTTTTGGATTTCTTTGCCGGAGATATGTTTCTTTATTTTTCCCGAAGCTAAGGCCAGTTCGCGGGCCTGGGATTCGGTTAAATTGCGCGGGGCTTTAATAATATCGCGTGTCCGGCCATTAATTTGAATAACCAAATCTATCATTTCTTCTTTAATGAGTTTTTGATTATACTTTGGCCACTTTTCCAGATGAATTGATTTTTTATTACCCAGTTGATACCAAAGCTCTTCGGCCAAATGCGGGGCAAACGGCGCCAACAACTTCAAGAAAGTCTCTTTTTGCGATTTTGTTAAGTCAGAATTTTCTATTTCGTTAAGCAACTTCATCAACTCACTAACCGTCGTGTTGAATCTCAAATTTTCAGTATCTTCTCCGATTTTTTTGATTGCTTTGTGAAAACTTTTTTCTAATTCATCATCTCTCTTGCTATTCGCTATTCGCTTTTTGCTATTTGTTATTAGGCTCCACACTCTATTCAAAAACCTGTACACTCCGACAATTGCCTTCGGATCCCATGGCCCGCCATTTTCATACGGTCCCATAAAACAAAGATACATCCGGACCGTATCAGAGCCGTATTTTTTTACATACTCATCAGGATTAACGACGTTCCCCCGCGACTTAGACATTTTTTCTCCATCTGGTCCTAAAATAAGCCCTTGGTGACGCAAACTTGAAAATGGCTCGTTAAAATGCAAATAACCGGCGTCGTGTAAAACTTGTGTGATAAATCTGGCGTAAAGTAGGTGCTTGGTAGCGTGCTCCTGGCCGCCGATATACATATTAACCGGGAGCCAAGTTTTTAATTTTTCTTTTGAGGCGAATTCTTTTTTATTTTTCGGGTCAGCGTATCGTAAAAAATACCAAGCCGAGTCAACAAAAGTGTCCATAGTATCGGTTTCTCGCCTGGCTTCACCAAGGCATTTTGGACATTTTGTTTTTACAAATTCTTCTGACTTGGCTAAAGGCGACTCAAAGGCGATTCCCGCTTCGCGTGAACCTTCGCCTATCCCCGTGCCGGCTGGTTTGTAATCCTTTATTTTAGGCAACAAAACCGGTAAATCTTTTTCCGGAACCGCTTGCCAACCGCACCTCTTACAATAAATCATCGGAATCGGCGCTCCCCAGTATCGCTGACGGGAGATAATCCAGTCATGCAACCGATAAGTTGTTTTAAAGTCAGCCAGTTTTTCAGCTTTTAATTTCTCGGTAATCTTCTTTCTGGCTTCGCCTGAATTCATTCCGTTAAATTCACCGGAATTAACAAGAATACCCTCGCCTTCATATGCACTTTTTGAAATATCTCCTCCAGATACAACTTCCAAAATCGATAAATCAAATTTTCTCGCAAACTCAAAATCTCTCTGGTCATGGGCCGGAACCGCCATAATCGCACCGGTGCCATAATGAGGTAAAACAAAATCAGAAATCCAAATCGGAATTTTTTCTTTGGTGGCCGGATTAAAAGCATAAGCTCCAGTAAAAACCCCGGTTTTCTCTTTTACTTCAGCCAACCTCTCCAGTTCGGTTTTCTTTTTTGTTTTTTCAAGATAATTATTAATCTGGCCTAATTGCGCATCTTTGATGATTTTCTTAACTAATTTGTGCTCCGGCGCCAAAACCATAAAAGTCGCACCGAAAATCGTGTCCGGTCGCGTAGTGAAAACATCAATATAGTTTTTGGAGTTTTCAACCTGGAATTTAATGACTGCCCCTTCTGAACGGCCAATCCAATTTTCCTGCAAAATCTTGGTCGTTTCCGGCCAGTCAATCTTCTCAAGCCCATCCAAAAGTTTTTGGGCATAATCAGTAATTTTAAAAACCCATTGATCAAGCAGTTTTTGTTCAACTTCTGTATCGCATCTCTCACATTTACCATCCTGAACTTGCTCATTGGCCAAAATTGTTTTGCAGTGCGGACACCAATTGGCTAAAACTTTTTCTCTTTTTGCCAGCCCGGCTTCATAAAGCTTTAAAAAAATCCACTGGGTCCACTTGTAATAGTCCGGTTCGGCGGTAATCACTTCCCGTGACCAATCAAAAGAGGCACCAACTGAACCCAGCTGTTTTTTCATTGATTTGATATTGCCATAGGTCCAGATTTTCGGGTCAAGATTCCGGTTTATGGCTGCATTCTCGGCCGGCAAACCAAAAGCATCAAAACCAATCGGCGACATCACGTTAAATCCTTGCATCCGCTTGAACCTAGCAAAAACATCTGCCGGTGCATAATTAAACCAATGGCCCATATGAAGATCGCCAGAAGGATAAGGGAACATCACCAAATGATAAAAATTTTTCTTGCCTTTAACTTTATCTTTGGCAAAATAGAGCTTCTTCTTTTCCCATTCTTTCTGCCACTTTTTTTCAATTTTTGATGGATTGTATTTCATTGAATTTTCGGCTAAACCAAAATTGAATTCAATTTTGGTCGCCCGATCAAATTTGTTACAAATTTGATTTAGGGAATAAAATCGCTGGCTTCACCAAAAACGGCTTTTCCTCCCATGATTTGCCGTCTTTATCGGCACCAATAATTTCAAAAATTTCATCGCTGGTTTGGGGTAAAAACGGCTTTAAAAGCCAAGCCACATTCAATAAAACCATTATTAAATTTGTAATCACTATATTTAATCTTTCTGGACTTCCAGATAATGCCCAAGGTTTACTTTCATCAATGTACAAATTAGCGAAATCAATCAAAGAAAAAACATTTTCCAAAGCGATATGAAGCTTAAAGTTATTTATGCTTTCGTTATATCTCTTCCAAGTATCAATAACTTTATCATCAACTTCTTTTAGAACAAATCTTGTAGAATAGGAAAAACTGCTATTGAAGAACTTCTCAATCAAAGCCACTACTCGCGAAATTAGGTTGCCTAAATTATTGGCCAAGTCAGCATTATAGCGGGCCTCAAATTTTTCAGTTGAAAAATCGCCGTCCTCATAAGAAGGAATCTCGCGCAGTAAATAGTACCGCACCGGATCAACGCCGTATTTTTTTACCAAGTCAAACGGATCAATCACATTGCCGATTGTTTTTGACATTTTTTGGCCGTCAACGGTAATGAAGCCGTGGACATAAATTGATTTTGGCGTTTCCAGCCCAGCCGCCAGAAGCATCGCCGGCCAGATAATGGCGTGAAAGCGCAAAATGTCTTTGCCGATTAAATGGATATCAGCCGGGTGCTCATTCCAATGACTTAAATTTAATAGAACATTATCATAGGGGAGGCCTGAAATATAATTCGCCAGAGCTTCAGTCCAGACATACATTGTTTGGCTTGCTCCTCCGACAACTGGGACAGGAATTCCCCAACTTATACTTTTAGTTGGTCTTGAAAAACTTACATCTTCAGAGTCTTTTATTAAATTTAAAACTTCTTCTTTCCTGAATTGTGGAAAAATTTTTATTTTATCTTCCGAAATTAAACCTCTGACTTTATCTTTGTACTTTGAGAGCTTGAAAAAATAGTTCTCCTCTTTGACTTTTTCCGGCTCGATTTGATGGTCCGGGCAAAGACCGTTTTTCAACTCGCTTTTTTTAATGAAGGCTTCGTGGCCAATACAGTAAAGACCTTCATATTCTCCAAGGTATAAATCTTCATTAGGAATTTTCCTCCATAATTCTTCGGCAAGTCGTTTATGTTTTTCATCATTAGTTCTTATAAATCCATCATTTGAAATATTTAATTCTTTCAATAACTTTTGAAACTTTGCTGAAATCTCATCTACAAATTCTTTCTCATTCTTCCCGGCCGCTTTTGCCGCTTTAACAATTTTAGCGCCGTGTTCGTCGGTTCCGGTCAAAAAAAAGACATCCTCGCCTCTTAAGCGGTGATATCTGGCCAAAGTATCGGCCTGAATTTTCTCCAAAGCATGGCCCAAATGAGGCCGATCATTGGTATAATCTATTGCTGTTGTAATATAAAATTTTTCAGCCATAAGATACCGAAATATTAGCAATTTCGGGCTAAAAGATAAAGTTTTCTAACTTATGATGATAACGAATTCGCCGAGTTTTTCTTTTTCAATTTTAGGGGTAATCTCTTCAATTTTGCCGCGATAAATGGTTTCAAACTTTTTGGTCAGTTCGCGGCAAACGACGATTTGGCGGTTTTTTAAATTTTTAAACTTTGAAATTTCATTTAAAGTCCTCAAAATCCGATGAACAGACTCATAAAATACAACTGGATATTTGGACTCGGTAATTTCAGTAAAAAACTTCTGGCGGCCTTTTTTGTGCGGCGGATAACCCAAAAACAAAAACTTATCAGCCTTAAAACCGGAAATACTTAAAGCGGCTATGGCTGCATTTGGCCCGGGAATCGGAACAATCTGAACTTCATCGCCTAATTTCTCAACTACTTCTTCTATCAGCTTTCCGCCCGGGTCATTTATTCCAGGCGTCCCGGCATCAGAAACCAGAGCCAGGTTTTTGCCTTGTTTTAGTAAATCCAAAATATATTCAACCTTACTTAATTTGCTGTGCTGAAAATATGAAATGAGCGGCTTTTTTATTCCATAATGATTTAGGAGTTTTGCCGTTACTCTTGTATCTTCGGCTAAAATAAAATCAACCTCTTTCAAGGTTTCAATTGCACGAAAAGAAATATCTTTTAGATTGCCGATAGGCGTAGCGACAATATATAAATTAGCCAAGTTAATAATCTTAACCAGTGACTTCTAATTTCGGCTGAGCCCGAGCTCTTTCTTTTTTCTCGGCAACGTCATTAAACCACTCCACCACCACTGTTGCCACCGGCACAGCCAAAATCATTCCCAGTATCCCGGCCAAATTAAAACCGATCAGCAAAGCAATAATAACCACTACCGGATTAATGCCAAGAGTTCGCCCCATTATTAATGGAGTCAAAATATGATTTTCCAGCTGTTGAATCACGATATAAAGAATGACCACCCAGAACCCCAAAGCGGTTGACTGGAAAAATCCAAAAGCCACCGCCGGAATGGCGGCCAGCACCGGCCCGACATTTGGCACCAACTCAAGAATCATTGCTATAACCGCCAAAACAAGAGCGAACTTAATGCCCAGCAAAGAAAGCCCGACAAAAGTCAGCAAGCCGACAATCAAAGACAAAAGAACCTGGGCTTGGAACCAACGACCCAAATTTCTTTCTGACCGATGCCATAAATTAAGAGCATAGCTTTCATATTTATCCGGAATAACTGAACTCAAAAAATTATCAATCCCGCTTCTCATCACTGAAAGGTAAAAAGAAATGACCACTATCCCGAAAAATGAAACTACGCCGCCGAAAACATTGACAATCAGCCCGACCGCTGACTGACTTGACTCCTGAAGGAACTGCGATAAACCGTCCAAAAGGCCCTGTAATTGACCGATGATATCAAAAGTAGTGCCAGTCTCCCCTTTTATTTCTTCCAAAGAAGCCGTAATTTTAGCAATAAATCTTGGCAAATCCTGGGTAAGCTGACCGACTTCTTGAGAAACAAAAGGAATCACCAAGGTCAAAGTAAAGACAACCAGGACAAAAACGGTCAAGTAAAGAATCAAGACCCCCAAAAGGCGGGGAAACTTTTTGCGGTCAAGCCAGTTGCCAAAAGGGTTTACCGCGGCTGCAATGATGATGGCGAAAAGAAGAATAAAAATAACCTGACGAACCAAATAAAGCAAAACAAAAAACAAGACGATGAATACGAATTTGAAAATTGTGGCAGTTGAAACATCAAATGTCTGACGCTGTTCCATATTTAAAAACTATACTTTCAAAAGTTTCTCAAACTTTTCTTTATCATCAAATGGCCCGATTAAGGCAAGGTTGAGCTTATCCGGCCGGAAAATTTCATTGGCGACTTCCTGAATATCTTTGGCCGTGACTTTCATAATTTTACTTAATTTTTCCTCCGGGGTCAAGGTTTCGTTCTTTAAAAGCCACTGGTTAGCGTAAAAACTGGCCAGGTCATCTGACTGCTCAAGGGCGATAACTAACCTTCCTTTTATGAATTCTTTGGCTTTTTTAAGCTCCGTTTCAGGCACAAAATTCTCCTTTATTTTTTTATATTCGTCTAAAACCGTTGAAATCGCCCTCTCGACCTTATCGTTATTTACTCCGGCCTGGGTCCCTAAATAGCCATGGTCAGTATAAAGATCTAAACTTGAACTAACATAATAAGCCAGGCCCTGCCTTTCTCGAACCTGAATAAAAAGACGGGAGCTCATTCCGCCGCCAAGGACCACGGATAAAACCTGGGCAGCCTCAAGTTTTGGAGAAAAAATATCATAAGCTCTGACACCCAATACGAAGTGAGTTTGGTCGGTTTTTTTATGATGAAGCAAAATTTCCGGCTTATTTTGCGACTCGGAAACCGCTAATCTATCAAGTTTATCGCTGACTCTTGCTTTTTCAAAAAACTTAGGGATTAACTCGTCCCTTACTTTTTCCTTATCTACATTCCCGGCTATGGCAATAATCGTATCTTTGGCCACATAATGAGAATTGAAATAGTCTACGAAATTATTCCTGGTGAACTTTTTAATGATTTCTTTTTCTCCGGCAATTTCCCAGCCAGAAGGCTGATCACCATACAAAAGTTTTTCAAATAAAGTCCCGACGTAGCGGGGCGGATCATCAAGGTACATATTTATTTCTTCGGCAATAACTCCCTTTTCCCTTTCTATTTCCTCTCCATCAAGTTTAGAGTTCAGAAATATGTCAGATACCACATCGGTTATTAAATTAAGATTTTCGGCGCTCGCTTTAGCGTAATAGCCAGTGTATTCTTTATGAGTAAAAGCATTATACTCTGCTCCGATTGAATCAAGCTCTCTGGAAATGTCTAAAGTATTTGGTCTTTTAGTTGTCCCTTTGAACATCATATGCTCCAAAAAATGGGAGATACCGTTTATCTCTTTAGTTTCGTAACGGGAGCCTGTGCCGACCAAAACCAAAACTGTTACAGTTTGAGTGCTTTTCATCGGCACAACCACCAGGCGAAGGCCGTTATCGTATTGATGGAGTAGAAAATCGTTATTACTCATTTTAATTTCTCTTCAAAATAATTTTTCAATTCTAAAATTTTCATTCTTTTTTGTTTGGTTGTGTCTCGGTCGCGGACTGTAACCGTGTCATCTTCCAGGGTTTGATGATCTACCGTCACACACCAGGGCGTCCCGATTTCGTCTTGGCTATAATAACGCTTCCCGATATTTCCTCGGTCATCCCATGAAATATTTAAACTTGTTATTTTTAAATCTTTGTAAATCTGCCGGGCTTTTTCAACTAATTCCGGCTTATTCGCGAGTAAAGGGAACACGGCAACTTTATATGGGGCCAGTTTAGGATGAAGTTTTAAAACCACTCTATCTTTTTCTTCTTTATAAGCATCGCACAAAAAAGCAAGCATTAATCTCTCGGGGCCGGCTGACGGCTCAATCACATAAGGAATGAATTTCTCGACCGAGTCATCAGTATAAGATAAATCAACGCCTGAATGTTTAGAGTGGGACTTGAGGTCAAAGTCAGTCCGATTAGCAATACCCTCAATCTCTTTCCAGCCAAATGGAAAATCATATTCAATATCAACCGTCGCATCCGAGTAATGAGCTCTTTCCTCTTTTGGCTGTTCTCTTTTGCGGATATTTTTAAGGCCTAAATTCTCATACCACTTAAATCTTAAATTAATCCACTCGTCAAAATATTTATCGGCCTCTTGCGGCTTCACGAAATACTCAAGCTCCATTTGTTCAAATTCGCGGGTCCGAAAAATAAAATCTTTGGGGTTAATTTCATTCCTGAAGGCTTTGCCGATTTGAGCAATGCCAAAAGGAATTTTAACTCTCATCGTATCCAAAATGTTTTTAAAATTAACCATTATGCCTGGGGTCGTTTCCGGTCTTAAGTAAACAGCCGAGGCCGAATCTTCGGCTGGACCGACAAAAGTTTTAAACATTGTGTTAAACCGGCGCGGTTCGGTGAATTCTTTGCCTCCGCAATTTTCACAAACCCCCACGAGGCGATTCCCAGCCTTCGGCTGTGAACCTTCGCCTTGCTCAAAGTCGTCGGCCTTGAATCTTTGATGGCATTTTTTGCACTCTACCAAAACATCAGTAAAACCGCCGCTTAAATGCCCCGACGCTTCCCAAGCCTTAGAATTCATTAATATCGCCGCCGAAATACCGACCACATCGTCGCGTCTATGAACCATCTCCCGCCACCATTCCTGTTTGATATTAAATTTTAACTCAACTCCCAGCGGTCCGAAATCATAAAAACCGCTTAACCCGCCGTAAATTTCCGAGCCTGGAAAAATAAAACCCCGCCTCTTGGCTAACGATACGATTTTTTCAAGTTTGTTTTCCATCTTTAAATTTTAAAATATTCAAATGTTGCCGTTCTGACGGCTACGGCTGAACTACTCCCGGCAGATCACTAATGCTTTGAGTAGTAATTTTGGGCTGTGTCAACATAATATTCTCTTTTGTAAAATTATCTACTGCTTCAAGAATGGCTTCTTTAATAATTTCTACATTTTGAGTAACCTGATTTACGCTTGGAGTGATGCCGACCTGGAAAACTGCTTCAAAAACTCCTGAAATTACTCCGGTTCCGGCTGGTACTGTTGGGACCAGCCAAGTCACTCGTCCCAAGCTCGGGTCATATCTTATATCTGACTGCGACGGCGTCCCCTGAAATTTATTTTCCCAGCTGATTCCCGGCAAAAGGAATGAAATAATCTTTAGATTAGTTAAGTCATTGCCTTCATTAATTATTTTCCAATGAATGGTATAGGTGGTCTTTTGACCGACCCGCGGCGGCGTTGGCCCGGAGTTAGGGAAAACAGAATCATTGTAAAATGCCCTGGAAGTGAAATCGGTTTTAGACCTGACCTTGGTAATCAAATTAGCCGAAGCACTTATCTTATCTACATCAAAATCAGGCGGAACCGAAGAGGTTTGGATTAAAGAACCGACTTTCAGCGAATAATCCTTGCTAAAAGTTTTTGGGAAATCATCTTTTAAATCAATCTCAAAAGAAACTTCTCCAGCCTCATTAGGGGGCAAGTTAGCCAAAAGCGGATTAACGGCGGCATTCCATAAAATTGTCCTGGTGTTTTGGTCAAAAAACCCATCGCTCTTTAAACTGGCTAAATCAAACATCTGGCCGTCAAGCTTGGCGCTTAATTCCAGTGCCGAAAAATGATTATTGGAATTATTTGAAAATTTAATTTTGTATCTTAATGTTTCGCCGGCTTCGGCGATATGGCTTTTCTGCTCATTCAACGAGGCGATTCCTCCGCCTCCGGCGGATGAACCTTCGCCTTGCACCAAAACTTCGGTGGTTAACAAAGGCGTCGTGACCGTAGTCAGGGTCTGAGCTTTCTGAAAATCAAAGAATTTACTGCCTATCTTTCTTCTCAACACTGCCGAAAATCTCTTGCTCTCTCTTTCCGAACCAGCAATTTCTCCTTCAATGGTGATTCTTTCGCCTTCGCCTGCCTTCAAAGAAGCCACCTTAAAAATATTATTTCCTTCAGTGGCTGAAGGCACCGCTCGCTTAAACAGAAAGCCGTCGGGATAAGAAAACATTATTTCCAGATCCTCAAGGTCTTGCTCGGTCTCATTCCTGAAATCCAAGGAAACTTGGATTCTTTGGCCGGGCAGAACATTGGGCGGCGAGCTTAAAGTCAAAGGCGTGCTGATTTTTGAAATAGTTGTCTCTGCCTCTGAATTTTTCTGGAAAACAGACCGGATACCTAAAGGCGTATAAACAAAAGTGGCTCTTGCTTTTTTAATCTCGCCCCTGTCTCCGGTAAGGAATACTTTTAAAATAAACTCTCTTTCTTCGCCGCTATTAAGAATACTCAAACCAAGATTATTTATTAACGAATTAAGAGCTTCGCCATTTTCGTTCAAAGGAATAGAACCTTCAGGATAAAAAAAGGTTAAGCGAGTATCAATCAGGTCGCTGCCGTTTTTATTTTCAACTCTGACTTTGTACTCTATTTCTTCACCAGCAGTTGCCTCTTCCGGAGCTTCAATTTTTAAAACCACTTGTCCTTCCCTAAACCCTTCTCTTTGAAAAAACAAAAAAGCAGCAATTATCAAAATAATTATGAATAAGAGAAAAATCAATGGTCGTCTCGCCACTAACTTCATACAACTTCATACTATCATTTTTTTAGCCCCAGCCAAATGCGGCGGTGGGGCTCCAGTTCCTGCTCTCTTTCTACATCGTAGGCAAATTTAGGATCGTGGCGGGACTGATTAAATTCTTTGAGAACGTTTTTTTCTTTTATAAATCTCTCCTCTCTTTTTATGGAATCGGACAAAAGCCTGTCTTCGCTGAACCAAAAAGCCTCCACTTTCTGGTCATACTTATAGCCGGCATCTTTACGGGCATCTTGAATCATTCTCATAAACTCGCGCACCCAGCCCTCGGCCCGCAAAGCCGGCGTGATTTCGGTAATTATAGCAGTACTACCAGTTCCACTAATTGCTAAACCCGAACCCCTTAAGTCAATGCTTATATCTTTAGTAATGGGTTTGGAAGTATAACTAATTTTCTTAATATTTAATTCATCTTTGATAAGATTTTCTAATTCGTAATTGAATTTTTCACCATATATAAGTAACTTTGACAATGGTTGTCGAACTTTTAGTTTCTCCTCTTTTCTTAAAGCTAAATCTTCGGTAATTATATTCCGGGCTCTTTGCATTTCTTTTTCTAACTCTTCATCAATCAGCTTTTTATTGTCTTCGGGCCAGTCATGAAAATGGACACTAATCATGCCTGATTTAGTCCCGTGATGCAATTCTTCATGCAAATACTCTGCCAGAAACGGAGTAAATGGTGCGGTCAACTTTGCCAATTCAAGAAGAATAAATCTAAGTAAATCTGTCTGGGTATCAGATTCTCCTAATTGAAACTTATCCCGGCTTCTTCTTATCCACCAGTTGGACAAATCTTCAATCACAAACTTTTCTATTTCTCGGCTGGCTGCCGTAGCATCGTATTTATCCAAAGATCTGGTAACCAAACCGATTAAGCTGTTCCATTTTGATAGAAGCCACTGGTCTAATAAGTTAAGATTTTTACCTACGGATTTATGAAAGTCAATTTTGTGAAAATTCAACTTTGAGCCACTTGATTTGTCTTTATAAAGCTGCCAGAACCACAAAGAATTCGTAAGCACCCTGACTAGGCCGTTCGCTATTTCTTTCAGCTCTTCTTCCCTAAAGCTTTTGGATTCGCCGGCTTGATTAACTTTATAAAACCACCAGCGAACCGCGTCAGCCCCGAATTTCTGAATCACATATTCAGGCGTAATAACATTGCCAAGCGACTTGGACATTTTTCGACCGTCTTTATCTAAAACATGGCCCAAAGAGATTACATTTTTGTAAGGCGGACCAAAACCCAAAAGAGTTGAAACCGCCAACAAGGTATAAAACCATCCCCGAGTCTGATCAACGCCTTCGGTGATAAAGTCCGCCGGAAAGTCAATCTCTCTTATATCAGGATTTTTACTTTTTACTTTTAACTTTTTACTTTGAGCGAAGGGCCAATGGCCCTGCGCGAACGGCATTGCTCCGGAGTCAAACCAAACATCAATCACCTCTGAAACTCTTTTCATTTCAGCTTCGCAGTTAGAACATTTTAAAGAAACCTCATCAATGTAAGGCCGATGTAAATCAAGATTGCCTAATTCATCGCGAGGTAGATTTTTAAAATCTACTCGTTTTAGTTCTCCGGTTTTAATGTATTTATTACTGGTCTTTTTTACATCAAGTAATTCTTTATTGTTCAAATTTTCAGTAATCCCTTCCAAGAGCCAAAGCGGATCTCCGTGGCTAACAATTAAAATACTTCTGCTTTCGTATTTCTCGCCCAGCTCTTTAATAAAACTAAACATTCTTTGTTTAACATCGTTCCAACTTTCGCCATCAAGGCCAAACTTTGTACTAAAATCATCAGGAGGATATTGCCCCTTAGGCAAACAAACAAAATGATCTTTACCTTCACAAACAAAGCCATGATCAGTTTCTTTAAGCCGTTCATCAATTTTAACTTTAAGCCCTAATTTTTCAGCGATAATATGGGCGGTTTTTTTTGTTCTTAAAAATGGAGAAGAAAAAATCAGGTCAATTTTCTTATTTTTTAATTTTAAGGCAAGAGATCCTGCTTGTCTGACGCCTTTTTTAGTTAAATCATATTTATCATGGTCAATTTTAGAACTTATTATGTCTGGTGCGGCCAAACCGTTTTTGCCTTTTTCAGCGTGACGCAGAATAAAGTATTGATTTGGTCTTTTATAGCGGTGTTTTTCTAATTCTTCCAATGAACCAATAACTAACTGATTCTTACATTGATTGCATTCCCAGATTGGTAATGGTGTCCCCCAATAGCGATCGCGCGAAAAAGCCCAATCTTTGACTTCATTAAGCCACTGGCCAAATCTGCCTTCTTTAATGTATTCGGGAATCCAGTTTATTTTCTTGTTATTAACGATCAGTTGTTTCTTTACCGCAGTTGTTTTAACAAACCAAGAATCGGTCGCATAATAAAGCAACGGCGTCTTGCACCGCCAGCAATGAGGGTATTCATGAGTATACGGTTCAACTTTAAATAAAAGATTTTTATTTTTTAAATATTCTATGATTCCTTTCTCGGCATCTTTGACAAGTTGACCGGCAAATTCTGGAACATCTTTGGTAAATTTCCCTTCTTTATCAACGGTATGATGTTTTGGTAAACCGATTTTTTCGCCTAATTGATAGTCATCTTCTCCGTACATAACCGCAGTATGAACCACGCCAGTTCCTTCTTCAGTAGTCACGAAATCAGCCGGATAAATTTTGTATGATTTATTGAATTTTAGATTTTTAACCTCAAATAATGGCTCATACTCCAGACCAATTAAATCTTTAACTTTTATTTCTTCTATTTTATATGGCTTATCTATAACTTTATTTACTAAGTCTTCGGCTAAGATATAATTTTCTCTATCTTTACTGACTAATGCATAATTAATTTTTTCACCTACCGCTAAAGCAACATTACCGGGCAATGTCCAAGGCGTTGTTGTCCAAGATAGGATATAAGCATCCTTGAATTTCTCACTTTTAATCTTAAATTTCACATAAACCGAATCCTCGGCAACAGTTTTATAAACATCATCTTGTCCCATTTCATGCGTAGATAGAGCAGTACCGCAGCGCGGGCACCAAGGTAAAACCTTATGGCCTTTGTATAAAAACTTTTTTTTATCAAATTGCTTAACAATATGCCAAAGAGTCTCAATGTAATCATTGGTATAAGTAATGTAAGGATCGTCAAAATCAAGCCAAAAGCCGATTCGCTTGGAAAACTTTTCCCATTCGGTTTTATAACGCCAGACCGATTCTTTGGCTTTTTTATTGAACTTAGCAATTCCGTATTTCTCAATTTCTTTTTTGCTTTTCAGGCCGAGCTCTTTCTCAACTTCTATCTCAACCGGCAAACCGTGGGTATCCCAGCCGGCCCGCCGCGGCACAAAAAAACCGCGCATAGCTTTATAACGAATAAATAAATCCTTGAACGCCCGGGTTAAAAAATGACCTATATGAGGCAATCCGTTGGCTGTCGGCGGGCCTTCGTAGAAAACGAATTTCTTCTTGCCTTGCCGAAGAGCCAAACTTTTTTTTAAAACATTATTCGTCTGCCAGAACTTTTGAACTTTTTCCTCAATTTTGGTTAAATTAAATTCAGGCATGATATATTAATAAATAATACATAACTATGAGATTAGCAATTCTGTTTTTAATTCTGATTTTCCTGCTCAATATCTTTTTTATGGTCAGTAATATTGAGTATGCCTTTAAGACACTTAATGTTGACCCACTCCTTCACTTTTCCGGCGGAATTTTTATAGCAATGTTTTTTACCGCTTATCTTAAAAATATGAGTATAGGCAACCCGGGTAGCCCAAAGCTCAAAAGAATCTTGATTTTAATAAGCGTGACTGTTTTTATCGGAGTGGTTTGGGAATTTTCAGAATATTTAGCCACCGGTTTTCTCGGTAATTATCTCTACCAAAAATATAGAATCATCTGCTGTATGGGCGGTTTAGACGACACCATCAGTGACCTACTAATGGATACTCTTGGCGCCGCTACATTCGTTTTGGCGACTCTAATCCCATTAAAGTCAAAGTCTCGCCTAAAACGTTCTTGACGGCCGTAATCAAAGCCAGCCGGACTTCGGTTAAATCTCTATCATCAGAAATAATTCTTTGAGTTTCGTAAAATTTGTGAAACCGGTTAGCCAGCTCATATGCATATTGAGCTAAATGATGAACCTGATAGTTCTGGCTGATATCAAAAATAATCTCCGGAAAACGAATTAAATACCTAATTAAATCTAACTCTTCTTTTCCGTTTAATAATTTTAGGTCGCTTGCTATTTTTATGCTTCCGGCTTTTCCAAAAACGCTATTAATCCGGGCAAAGGCATACTGAATATAATAGACCGGATTCTTATTAGACTCTTCCTTAGCCAGCTCTAAATCAAACTCCAAATGAGTGTCCAAAGATTTTTCCAAAAAGAAATAACGAGCGACATCTTTAGGAATTTGTTCAAGTAAATCATCCAAAGTGACGTAAATTCCCTTCCTTTTAGCCATCCTCAAAATTTCATCACCCCTTTTTAAGGCAACGAGCTGATGAATCAGGATGATAAATTTTTCTTCGGGCAAATTTAAAGCTTTTATGCCGGCTTTGAGCCGCTTTGAATCATCGTAGTGGTCGGCGCCCAGGATATAAATATTTAAATCGAAATCGCGGTTTAACTTATTCTTGGCATAAGCAAAATCAGATAAAAGATAAGTGCCGGCTCCGGCGGCTTTTCCGGCCTTTTCACTTCTAACTAAGGCAACGTCTTTATCCAGACCGGAATCTCTGCCTTTAAACCAAACAGCTCCTTCCTTTTTATAAGTTAGGTTTGAATGCTCAAGATGAGTTAAGGCCGATTTTACTTCATCGGATTCACTTAAACTTGACTCCTTAAACCAAACATCAAATTTTACGCCGAATTTGGCCAGAGATTCTCGAATCTCGCCAAGGTTTTTCTGGATAGCAAAATCTTTAATCCTTTCAGTCGGAATTTTATTTTCTTTGGCCTTTTTAGCCAAATCTATTATGTAGCCGCCTTGATAAAGCTCCTCTGGAAAATCAACATTCTCGCCTTCTAATTGCTGAAGCCGCCGCTTTATTGATTCACTTAAAAGCTCTACTTGAGTCCCGATATCGTTTATAAAATATTCACGGATAACTTTATGACCGGCTTTTCCTAGGATATTAGCCAGGGTATCGCCGTAAGCGGCGGAACGAGCGTTGCCTAAGGTCAAAGGGCCGGTTGGGTTAGCCGAAACAAATTCAAGGTTAATTTTTTGTTTCTCTGTTTTAGGGAACTTAATCTTACTTTTTAAAAATTCTCCGAGCTGTTTTAACAAGTAATCTCTTGATAGATGAAAGTTTATAAAACCATTTTTGGCGATTTCTATTTTTTCAAACTCATCAGCAAACTTATCTTTTAACTTGCCGGTGGTTTCTTCGGCAATCTTCTGGGGATTTTCGCCTTTCTCTTTGGCCAGCAAAAAAGCGATGTTAGTTGAGTAATCGCCAAAGCCCTCGGGCGGATAAGAGGTATCAAAACCGGCTTTTGGATAAAGCTTTTTCAGAAATTCATAGATCTGTTGCTTCATATTGATATATTACAGGAATATGAGATAGAATAAAATTATGCTTCAAGAAGATAAAATCATAGTAGAGGCGGTTAAAAAAGCTTCGCCGGGCGTAGTCAGTATTATCATTTCCAAACATCTGCCAAAGGTTAAAAGGATAAATCTTTCTCCTTTTGGGCCATTTGAGTTTTTGGTTCCGGAAAAGAAAAAAGAGAAAAAAGAAGAACAGACCAATGAAAATCACGACAAAAAACAGCACGGCCCCCACTTGCCGACAAGTGAGGGCCACGTCCAAATCGGCGGCGGTTCCGGATTCGTTGTCAATTCAAACAATGAATACAGTCTAATTTTAACCAACAAACACGTGGTTCATGACCGCGAAGCTGAATATACGGTCCTGATTGACAGTAAAGAGTATGAGGCCGAAGTCCTATCAAATGACCCTTTAAATGATATTGCCATTTTAAAAATAAGAACTGGCAGATTGCCGACAGTAAAACTCGGGGACTCGGTTAAAATTGAAATCGGCCAAACCGTGATTGCCATCGGAACTGCTTTGGGAATGTTCACCAATACGGTTTCAAAAGGAATAATCTCCGGCTTAGCCCGCCGCATTGCCGCTTCCCTTGGCACTGGCGAAGAAACCGAAGTCTTAAGAGGAGTGATCCAAACTGATGTAGCTATAAATCAAGGCAACTCTGGCGGACCACTGATTAACACTGAAGGCGAAGTAGTCGGCATTAACACCGCCATAATTTTCGGCGCCCAAAACATTGGTTTTGCCATCCCGATTAATTGGGCTAAAAGAGACATTGAAGACATCTTAAAATACGGCAAAATAGAAAGGCCTTATATCGGACTTCGCTATATGATGCTTAGTAAAAAAATACAGGAGCAGTACAATTTGGGCCGCGATTCCGGTGCCTTGGTTATTTCTGACCACTTGCCTAATTCCAAAGCTATCGTTCCCGGCAGCCCGGCCGACAAAGCCGGCATCAAAGAAAATGATGTGATTATGAGTGTCAATGGAAAAGACTTGGACGAAAAAATAGAACTGACTGACATAATTCAGGAATTTAAAGTCGGGGATGAAGTTGAACTGACTATTCAAAGAGGTCAGGAAACTCTGAAAACAAAAGTGAAGCTGGAGGAAATGAAATGACCTATTCTGAAAACAAAAGGGCCTACCATGATTTTGAGATTATTGAAACATATGAGGCCGGCATGGTTCTGGAGGGGCACGAGGTTAAAGCAATTAAAACCGGCAAGATTTCAATCATTGGTTCTTATGTCAAAGTCAGCGGCAGTGAGGTATTTCTGATTGGTGCAGTAATTTCTCCTTATCAGCCTAAAAACACGCCCAAAGACTATGACCCTCAAAGAACAAGAAAACTGCTTTTGAATAAAAAAGAAATAGCTAAGTTGATTGGAAAAACTAAAGAACGCGGCTTGACAATTGTCCCTTTAAAGGTGTATGATAAGAGAGGTAAGGTTAAACTTTTAATAGGATTATCTAAAGCCAAAAAGAAACACGATAAAAGAGAAGTAATCCGCAAGAAAGAAGAAAAAAGAAAAATTGAAAGAGTTCTAAAACAATATAAGGAAATTTAAATATTTAGAACTTAAAAGTTTAAATAAGGGGATGAAAGGATTCGCCGGATTTAAAAATTTAAAATGTCCCAGGTAGCGGATGAGCATAACCGCTTTAATCACTGCTCAAAAAATAAGTGCAAACTATAAACCTGCACTTGCTTACGCCTAAAATTGCGTAGGCCGTCCTACCTGTAATCCTCGTTAGTGGGATAGGGCGTCAGATAACGAGGGAAACTGCAATGGTTTGTACCTAACAAATCTTGCAAGCACCTTTTATCTTTTTTAGGAGCTTGGAGATTTTGTTGATTTTTGACTCCAGGCGTTAAATAAATCAACTAAACCTGTAAATGCGTTTTAAATTAAAATTCGTACGCGGGCTCAATTCCCGCCATCTCCACCATTTGCATATATCTCAAAAAGCCTCAAAAAGAGGCTTTTTGATTTGAAAAATTGATATAAAGTGATATACCAGATGAGAGGAATTGAACTACACGAAACAATGAAACGCTCCCATAAGAAAATCTTAGGAATTTCGATATTTATTTTAGCCCTGACCATGCTATCCTATCTTTACTCAGGAAAATTTTGGATTAAGCCAGAAACTGATAAGATCCAAAATGCGGTACTAACTCTAACTGGCCTTGTTATTTTCTGGTATTCTTGGGAAACCTGGTGGTTAAAAGAATATACCTTTGAAAATCTAAGGCTACAAATCAGGCCACTTTTTGTCCCAATAGCAGTCCGTCAAACATCGGGAAAAATTAATCTGTATATCAAAAATTTAAGTAAAGGGGAGGCGAGTAATTTTCAGTGGTGGGTTATTGCTTCAGATGGAAGCGTGCAAAAATACGGAATATTTCCAAGAGCATGGCCTATTTCGGAGCTGTTATTGTCAGAATTCCAAGACCAGCAAGAATTTGAATGTGCAAAACTTGTTATTCAATATTACTGGAATTGGGGAGCAAAAGATGAACCCGAGAGTAGAGAATTTAACTTAGGCCCCTTGAGAATTGAAGGAAGCAATAGAAAATCTGTCCCACAAGATTTTTCCAGTTCTACCCAGTAGATGACCGGAATGGAAAACTTTATAAATGAGTTGCCATTCTTTTTTGAAAAAACTACACTTCTGATATGAGGCAATATAGATATTTAGGACTGATAACCGCATTATATATTACTTTCCAATTAGTCTCTGATATAACTGCTGGCAAGATAATTCAACTTGGTATATTTACAGTGTCAGCAACGGTCCTCTATTTTCCTATAACCTATATTTTTGCTGATGTTCTTACTGAAGTTTATGGCTACGCTCGTGCAAGAAGTGTTGTTTGGATGGTTTTAGTTAGTTCTGTGTTAGCTGGTCTAATTTATCAGCTTGTTGTCTGGTTACCCCCAGCTACGGGCTTTGACGCTAATGCTGCTTATGTTCGTGTCTTAGGTTCCGTACCAAGAATATTACTTGGTGGCTGGATAGCAGTTTGGGTCGGTGGAATTTTAAACGATTATGTATTAGCAAAAATGAAAGTATGGACGAGTGGCAAATATCTATGGACCAGAACTGTATCATCAACAATTATTGGTGAGTGGGCTAACACAGTCTTATTCTATTCAATCGCATTATATGCGGTGATTCCAAATAATCTCTTAATTACTTCAATCCTATCGGGCTGGTTTTTAAAAGTATTGGTAGAAGTAATATTTACTCCTTGGACTTACTACGTAATCAACAAACTCAAAAGGTTAGAATCCGAAGATTATTACGATAGAGATACTAATTTTAATCCATTAATCATTAAATAGTTATAAATTTCCCCAACCAGAGTTTTCCAGTTATCCCTAGACGCTCCACCTGATATAAAGTGATATAATCTGGCATAAATGAGGAAATCTTGGATTTTTAGATTGGGGCTGGTTTTCTTAGAGATTTAGATTTAATAGAAAAGAGGTTGATATAAACTGATATAGAATATCGAAATAATTTAAATTTAAAAAGAACCGCACCGGGGAAGTGGTGCGGCATTTCAGAAACGAATTCGAAAGAGCTTTGGACCTATCCTATCCGGTTGGATTCAGGGGCATCTGGAAGAGAGCGATTATCCAGATAACCAACCAAATGAACAGGCTTATGAGTTGAAATGACAACCAAGCTTTCTCAAGTTTACTCACTCGATAAGGCGGAGGCGGCCACTCACGATCACCCTTATTTTTCATAGTTATACCTCTCTTCTCTCACTAAACAAACAACATCTGGTAGACACTAATTATTATAAGTGAAAACCAGATAATTGCAACTACTAAATAAAACAACGAAATCGCAACAGTGTGAGAAACCGGTATATTCAGAAATCTTTGCCTCCTTTCCGGGTCGGTAAGAATCTGCCAGATTCCACCGCCTACTCTGCCTATCCCTATTCTTCTTTCAACTACTGCGGCTTGATTATCGCAGGTTCTGAAGATCTGGACATTTCTAAGCTCAATAATTCGAGCGACGATTACGGTTAGAAAACCGAATCCAGATATCGTCAACAACAGGGTATTTTTCAGATCTCCAAACACTTTCTGTTCTGTCGCCCATATGTAGTTAAAGGCACCAATCAACAGAAAGAAGAAGGTGCTGAAAGAAATGAAATAGGTGAAACGGTGTCCTACAGTGAACCTGCTGTGAGTCGCGCATTCTTGGTATTCCAGCTTAAATGGAAAAGTTTCGTCTACAAAAAATAGAAGGCCGCTTGAGTTAATTTATTATGAAGCTTATAAAAACCAACTAGATGCAAAGAAAAGAGAAACTTTTCTAAAGTCTGGTTCTGGACACAGATTTATTAAAAAGCAACTCATCAACTACTTTTCCTCCACCTGATATAAAGTGATATAATCTGGCATAAATGAAAAAATCTTGGATTTTTAGATTGGGACTGATTCTTTTATAGATTTAATCAAAAAGAGGTTGTATAAATAGAATAGTGAAACAGTTTATAAATCTAAAAAGAAAAACCGCACCGGGGAAGTGGTGCGGATTTCAGAAACGAATTCGAAAGAGCTTTGGACCTATCCTATCCAGTTGGATTCAATGGCATCTGGAAGAGAAGGTAGGCCCAGAAAACAAACCAAATAAACAAACTCAAGAAAAGAAATGTGAACCAAGCTTTCTCGAGTTTGCTCATTTTGGGATATGGAGGCGGCCATTGGAGATGGTCTCTTTTATTTTCCATGATTCCTTTCTCCTTTCTTTACTCCCCTTAAGCAAACAACGTCTGGTAGATACTAAATATTATAAGTAACCACCAGATAATTGCAACTGCGGTGTAGAAAAGTGAAATCGCAACGGTGTGAGAAACCGGTATATTCAGAAATCTTTGCCTCCTTTCCGGGTCGGTAAGAATCTGCCAGATTCCACCGCCTACTCCGCCTATCCCCATTCTTCTTTCAATCACTGCTGCCCGATTATCACAAGTTCGAAAAATCTGGACATTTCTACGTTCTATGAGTATTGCAATGATGACAGTTAGGAATCCGAATCCTGATATCATCACCAACAGATAGTTTTTCAATTCTCCGAAAACTCTCTGTTGTGTTATCCAGACATAGTTAAAGGCACCAATCAACAGAAAGAAGAAAGTGCTGAAAGAAACAAAGTAGGTGAAGCGGTGTCCTACAGTGAACCTGCTGTGAGCCGCGCATTCCTGATATTCCAGCTTAAGCAGTTCTTGATCCGACATTCCTCTTTCTTCAGCCATTTAACACCTCCAGATTGTTGTAAAATCTACAATATTAAGTTGATTAATGTCAATTAGTTAAAATCACGGAAAATTTAATTTCTTACTAAATATGCATATAGCTCTTCCACCAGAGTTTTCCAGATGTCCCTAGACGCTCCACCTGATATAAAGTGATATATATTTTTAAAACTACTTATTAAATAGCCCGATCTGTAAATCGTAGAGTTTTCTATAGACCCCGCTTTCTTTAGTCATCAGTTCTTCGTGTCTCCCTGTTTCAATAACTCGGCCTTTTTCCAAAACAATAATTTTATCCGCTTTCCTGACAGTGCTTAATCGGTGAGCAATAATAAGCGTAGTCTTATTTTTCATCAATTTGGTAAGAGCATCTTGGACATAAGATTCTGACTTTGCATCAAGAGCTGAAGTCGGTTCGTCTAAAATCAAGATTTTAGGATTTCTCAAAAATGCCCGAGCTAAAGCAATTCTCTGTCTCTGTCCAGTAGAAAGCTTAATTCCTCTTTCACCGACAATCTGGTCATACTTTTTAGGAAAGGCGTTAATGAAGTGGTCGGCGTGAGCCATTTTAGCCGCCCAGATAATCTGTTCGTCGGTTGCTTCAAAGCTTCCATACTTGATATTGTTTTTTACCGTATCATTGAAAAGAGTAATGTCTTGAGGCACAATCGCAATTTTGCTTCTCAAAAACTTCAAGTCCAATTTCTGATTATCTACTCCATCAATCATAACTTTTCCTTTATTCGGCAGATAATATAAAGAAACTAAATCGATGAGAGTTGTTTTCCCTACTCCTGATTCACCAACTAAAGCAACCACTTCACCAGCCTTGATTTCAAAATTTATATCTTCAAGAATTAGTTTTTTCTTTCCTGCATAGCTGAAGTTAATATTTTTAAATTTAATATCGCCTCTAATATCTTCGATTTTGGTAATTTTAACAGGTTCATAGTTTTCCGGTTTTTGCTTAAGAAGTTCTTCGACTTTTTGAAGATTTATAAAACCATTCTGTATCCATTGCCAGTTTCTGCCTAATTGAACAAATGGTCCAAAGAACATTACACTATAACCATTGAACATGATTAACTGACCGATAGTCATTTGACCGCGTCTGATAAAACTAAAAGAGATTAAATAAATGGCTAACTGGGTGAAAATGATTATTATTCTTTGAGATAAGGTTAAGCTTTGCCAGATTTCAATATATTTAGCCCATGATCTTGCGGCTTGGTCTATAAAGTTCTTCTTTAACTTCTTTTTTTCGTATTCCTCGGCAGTAGCTTGTTTTACTGACTGGATATTTGTTATTGCATCGTAGGAATTACCGTAAGCTTTGTTGTAGAATTCGCGCATCTTTTTCTGCAAAGGAACAACCTTTGGAGCTGTTATTATCAAAAATAATCCGTAGATCAAAACTGAACCGACGATGATTGAAGCAAGAAGAGTATTGATGCTAAAAATCAAGATTGAGGAAAATATAACTTCGAGAAATTGCGGCCCGATGCTGATAACGACTCTATTTAGAATGACTTCCAAGGCACTTGATCCGCGGTTAATCCTATCAGAAATCGCGCCGATTTTATGTTTTTTATGAAAAGAGACTGGCAGTTCCAAAATTTTAGAACTATTTTTAACCATATATTCAGCTTCAACCAGTGCGTACATTTTTTCATTCTTCAAATCCAACTGCCAGGTTGATAGTTCCTGAATAATTCTTACTGTGAAAAAAGATATTACGAAAAAGTATAAAGCGCCGATTTCATAATTTCTGAATCTAAAAATCTCATCGGTTAGAATTGAATCGATGATTTTACCGCCAAGATAAGGAATAATTGCACCCAACGCGGCTCCAACCACCCCCAAAATAGAAATCTCTATTATTTCCTTTTTATGGCCTCCCAAGTAGCTGAAAACTATTTTAAATCCTTGTTTAAGTCCTACTTTTGATTCATTGGGCATTCATATATTCTACTGAAAAACTGGATTTCTCACAAAATAATTGTAAATTTCCCCAACCAGAGTTTTCCCCTCCTACGCTAAAGCTTTGGCGGGCACAGTAGTTTTCCCAAGACTAATCTTACTTACAGATATCGCAGCTATTGTTTAATTTCTTTAATGAAAGAGAAATAGATAATCCCAGTAGAGCGAGTGATCCAACTACGACATAAGTTTTGTTATTGACTAAAAAAATTACGGAATTAGCGCCTAAAAATCCAAAGAGCGCCCCCACACAAAGACTGCAGGTGGCCGTGCCAAATACCGACGAAACAATACCAGATAAAATCCCGGCGCTGCCTAAAGCAGTATTGCCAGCCATAACATCAGCTGACTTTCTTTGCCGAAATATTTTAACCTGAATAATTATAATAACTGCACTTAGAAATGAAGCAATTCCTAAAAATAAGTAATCTTTAAAGCCGAAGATTACCGCCTGAAGTGTCGCGGTATTTCCAGGTATGGCTCTGACTGGAAGGTAAAACATCAGCCCAAACAAAACTACCCAGACTATAAATAATAAAATTGTATAATTTCGGTCTCTAATGACTGCCCACATGAATTAAAACTGCTCATCTTATTTCTTTAATTTTATCATTAAAAATATGGAAGATCTAACTCAATAAACGATGAAGGCCACTGAGAAATTTCTTTTTTAATCCCGGTGGCCTCAAAAATCGAAGAAAGAACTGACCCGACGAATTACAAATAGTGGTTTTTTCAACCAACCCAACCAATCACGGCCGGGTTGAGTTTCTCGAACAGATGCCGGGAACTCGTCCAGGCCCAGAAATTCAATTCTCAAAAACACACGACAACCGTACTCCATTTCAAGTTCTTGTTTTTTGTTCATCAGTTCCAGAAGATAAATGCTCCCCTGGAAATCTGCGTCGGCTGGCAGATGGAAACGCTTTGACTCAAGAGCGGCATCACCCGCCAAAAATATGGCCCTATACTTTTTTACAGTCACAACTCACCTCCTTTCCGGTTGACAGTAATTGAAAATAGATATACCATAAAAACCAAATACTTGTCTACTAATCTAAGACCAAGGAGAAATCATCAAATCAGGGTACCCCAAGTTTTAGTAATTGATGAAAATGGGCAAAAACTGGGGATTTTTAATACCCAAGAAGCAATCAAATTGGCTCAAGATAAAGAGTTAGACTTGGTTGAAATAGCTCCTCAACAAAGACCGCCAATTACCAAAATAATGGATTTCGGGAAATGGCTGTATCAAAAGGAGAAAGCCGAGAGGAAAAAAACTAAAGCAGTTAAATCAGAGGTAAAAATAATGAGAATCGGCCTGGTTACTGAAGTCCATGATTTGGAAGTCAAAGCCAAAAAGATTGACGAGTTTCTGAAAAAAGGAGATAAGGTTCAAATTGAACTCCGGCTTAAAGGAAGACAAGCAGCGATGAAAGATTTAGCTAAAACTAAAATAAGAAAGTTTTTAGAATTTATAAAAGAACCCTCTGAACCGGAAGGTGATATCCGGATTCAAGGAAGAAATTTAAATATAATCATCAGGAAAAAATGATAACCAGTATGACAAAAGGGTTTCGTCCGAAAAAAGCGCTTTTAAAGCGCATCAAAATAACCGGTAAAGGTAAGCTGTTTCGCCGCCAAACGCGGCTGAATCATTTTAATGCTAAAGATACTGGTCAAGGGACAAGACGCAAGAGAAAAGAATCTTTGATAGCCAAAGCCGATGAAAAAGCGGTTAAACAGTTATTGCCACTATGACCCGTGTAAAACGAGGAACAATTGCCAATAAAAGAAGGAAGAAACTGCTTAAGGCGGCCAAAGGTTTTAAATGGGGAAGAAAGACAAAGTATCGCGCTGCCAAAGAAGCGCTTTACCATGCTTGGTCTTATGCCTTTGTCGGCCGGAAACAGAAGAAAAGAAATATGCGCCGGCTTTGGAACATAAAAATAAATGCCGGAGTAAGAATGTATTCTGGAAACGGACTTAATTACAGTAAATTTATCAACGGCCTTAAAAAAGCGAATATTGAGTTAGACCGAAAAGTTTTAGCCCAACTGGCCGAGAACCACCCGGAAGTTTTCAAAAAAATCTTAGAAACAATTAAGTGAAGAGAGGCCCCGTCGTCTAATTGGTTAGGACGCGATTCTTTCAAGATCGAAATACGGGATCGTTCCCCGTCGGGGCCGCTGTGAAAATCCTTGGAATTGAAACCTCGTGCGATGAAACTTCAATCGCTGTTCTTGAAACAAAAAATAATAAAGTAGAGGTTTTAAGCAATATCGTTTCCTCCCAAGTCAAAATCCACGCCCCCTATGGCGGAGTGGTGCCAAGCTTAGCCGCCAGAGAACATGAAAAGAACCTTAAACCGGTTTTTGAAAAAGCCCTAAAGGAAGCAGGAGCCAAAATGGCGGAAATTGATTTAATTACCGTGACTCAAGGCCCGGGTCTTGAAATCGCTTTATGGAAAGGAATTAACTTTGCCAAAGAGTTATCTAATCGCTACAAAAAACCTCTTCTTGGAATAAACCATCTTGAGGCCCATATCTACTCAAACTTTTTCAAAAATAACAAAATAAAATATCCGGCTCTGAATTTAATCGTTTCTGGTGGCCATACTCAACTGGTCTTAATGACGGCTCATGGAAAATTTAAAATTATTGGCGAGACCCAGGACGATGCCGCTGGTGAGGCCTTTGATAAAGTAGCGAAGATGATGAATCTCGGCTATCCCGGCGGCCCGATTGTTTCAAAATTGGCTGAAAAAGGAAATCCTAAAAAGTTCCAGCTCCCCCGGCCAATGCTTAATCAAAAAAATTATAATTTCAGCTTTTCCGGATTAAAAACCGCGGTTTTGTATTTGCTGAAAGATTTAGGAAAAATTAATGAAAAAATAGTGGCTGATATTTGCGCTTCGTTCCAGCAAGCAGTAATAGATGTTTTAGTCCAAAAAACAATCAAAGCGGCAAAAGAATACAAATCCAAATCCATTCTTTTATCAGGCGGAGTTTCAGCTAATAAACTTTTAAGAAAAACTCTGGAAAGAGAAGCCAAGAAACTTAAAATGTTTTACTCCCAGCCGGATTTACAATACACCGGAGACAATGCGGCAATGATCGCCTTAGCTGGTTATTACAAAAGTAAAAAGTTTAAATTGAAGAGTTTAAAGTTCAAGGATTTAATTGCCGAACCGGATCTCAAAATTAAGAATTGGTGAAACAAAGAATTTCAGCTAAAATTAAATAGATGCAGGAACTGCCAAGGGCCTATAACCCTAAAGAGGTTGAGGATAAAATCTACAAACTCTGGGAGGAGAGCGGTTTTTTTACTCCGGAGAAAACAAAAAAAGGATTGTTTCAGAAAAAATTTGTGGTTACTATCGCGCCACCGAATATTACCGGCGAACTGCATATCGGCCATGCTCTTGAAAATACTCTGTTAGATATAGTTGTCCGAATGAAAAGAATGCAAGGATTTGAAACCCTCTGGGTACCGGGAATAGACCACGCCGCAATCGGTACCCAAAACGTCATAGAAAAGGAATTAGCTAAAAAGGGATTAACTCGCCATGACTTAGGCCGGGAAAAGTTTTTGGAAGAATTTTGGAAATGGAAAGAAAAATACGGCTCAAAAATATTAGAGCAGTTCAGAAAATTAGGCCTCTCGGTTGACTGGTCGCGAACCAGATTTACGATGGATGAAAATTATACAAAAGCGGTCTATGAAGTATTTAATCATTATAAAAATAAGGGTTGGATTTATCAGGGTTACAGAGTAATCAACTGGTGCCCAAGATGCCAAAGCGCTATTTCTGATTTGGAGGTTGAGTATAAAGAAACAAAAGGGAAGCTGTATTTCATTAAATACCCATTGGCTGACGGTAATGGTTTTATCACCGTTTCAACCACCAGGCCTGAGACTATGCTCGGCGATGCGGCGGTGGCCGTAAACCCCAGCGATGAAAGATACAAAAATTTAGTCGGCAAAAAAGTAATTCTGCCAATCCAAAACCGTGAGATACCCGTTATCGCCGACAATTCAGTAGATATTCACTTTGGAACCGGCGCAGTAAAAGTGACACCAGCTCACTCAGTTGATGACTTTGAAATTTCACAACGACACAATCTACAAGTTTTTGAAATAATAGATAAAAACGCAAAAATGACCAAAGAAGCTGGACCGCTTTGTGAAGGACTCACGACTAAAGAGTGCCGTGAAAAAGTGGTTGAAAAATTAAAAGAACTTGGCCTTTTGGAAAAAACGGAAGAATTAATTCACAATGTCGGTCATTGCGAAAGATGCGGCACAATAATTGAACCGCTTTACTCAAAGCAGTGGTTTTTGAAAATGAAGGACTTGGCCGAACTGACAAAGAAAGCGATTCAAAGCGGCTCGGTCAGAATTTATCCGGAGAGATGGGAAAGCGATCTTATAAACTGGCTCAACAACATTCATGACTGGAATATTTCACGTCAAATTTGGCTTGGTCATCCAATCCCTACAGCGATTCCGCAACAGGAACTCCCGATCGACCAGGTCGATCGAGGATCCTCGATGCGGAGCATCGGGACTTCGACGAGCGATTCTGACGATGTTCTGGACACCTGGTTTTCTGCGGCTCTCTGGCCTTTTGCGGTTTTGGGCTGGCCCGATAAAAATCATCCAGATTATAAAAATTACTACCCAACTGATTTAATTTCTTCAGCCAGAGAAATAAGGTATCTCTGGATCATCAGAATGATTTTTTCCGGATTGGAATTTACTGAAAAAGTTCCTTTCAAAAATGCTTATATCCATCCGACTGTGCTTACAAAAGAAGGAAGAAGAATGTCAAAATCGCTCGGCACCGGCATTGACCCGCTTGTCTTGATTGAAAAATACGGAACTGATGCTTTGCGTTTTGGTCTGGCTTTTCAAGCAACCGGCATCCAGGATATGAAATTTAATGAAGATGTGATTTTGACTGGTAAAAAATTTGCCAACAAGCTCTGGAACATCGCCCGATACATACTGACTAGGGTCGAAGGAGATTGGGATGACTATTATCGACTTTCTATTAACGAAATTTCTGGTTCAGAAAGTTTTGGCGGGCCAATGAAAACCACAGCCGAGAAAGTAACAGAATATATAAATCAATATCGTTTTGGCGACGCGGCTCATATGATTTATGATTATATGTGGCACCAAATAGCTGACAAGTATATAGAAACTACAAAAGAAAAGAACCAATCCAACGAAGAAGAAATAAGAAAAAACCTTGTGCTTTATCTTATTAATCTTCTTAAGCTTCTTCATCCTTTTATGCCGTTCATCACCGAAGAAATCTGGTCTAAACTGCCCCTTAGAAACAAAAAACTGCTCTTAATAGAAAAATGGCCATCCCAATAAACATAACTTTAATCATCCTTGGCTTTCTACCCAGCGTTGTCTGGCTTTTGATTTTTTTAACCAAAGACCCAAGGCCAGAACCAAAATATTTAATTGTCAAAGTATTTTTTTTCGGAATTGTTATCGCCCCTCTGGTCGTTATTATGGAAGCGGCGGTGAGCGGTATTTCCAAATTAGGATTTTTCTCGGGTGCAGCACTCTTTTTCACCTTAGCCGCCTTTATAGAAGAATATATGAAGTACTGGGTGGTAAAAGTCTCGGTTGTTTCCAAACCAGACTTTGATGAACCTCATGATTCAATAATCTATATGATTGTTGCCGCCTTGGGTTTTGCCGCGGCAGAAAATCTTTTAATCGCCTTTAAAATTTATCCCGAAGGCTTTGCCGCAACGATAGGAGTTATTTCTCTGCGCTTTACCGGCGCAACTTTGCTCCATGCCTTGGCTTCAGGCATTGTTGGCTATTTTTTAGGCTTGGCTTGGTTTTTTTATCACTTTAAAAAACAAATAGTTGCTTTTGGAATAATCCTCGCTTCTTTTTTGCATTTAATTTTTAATTACCTGATATTTTTAAATCCGGCCGCAGCTTTGCCAGGAAATACATTGCTTTTATTGATTATGCTGGTTTCACTTTTAATCCTTTTTGACAGGTTAAAATCAAGGCATCAACAACTTATCCAGAGCGTATCAACATAATTAGTATTGACTCTACCCCTTAGGTACGATTTATTATAGATGGTAAGAAAGGACAAACTCAAATAATGACCGAAGAAATAAAAAAAGAGGCTGAAAAACAGAATGGAATACTAACTTTAGATATTTACCAAACTGAACATGACATCATAGTCAAATCAGCAATTGCCGGAGTAGCAGGAAAAGATTTGGATATTTCAATAACCAATGACACCGTCACAATAAAAGGAACCAGAGACGAAAAAGAAGAAGAAAAAGGGAAAAATTACTTTTATCAGGAATTATACTGGGGCTCATTTTCAAGAACAGTGATTCTGCCGCAGAAAGTAAATGCCGACCAGGCAAAAGCAACATTAAAAAACGGGGTTTTAACGATAGCTCTTCCTAAACTAAAAGTTTAGCCCTTAACCTCTCGCTTGGGGCCGTCCCGAACGAACAAGTTCGTACGGGATAAACCAAGGGATAAGGACAGTAATAATGATAATGGTCTCTATCCCAAGGACCAAGCGAGTGGTGAAGGGCTGCTTGGGGCCCAGATATCGCCCCCCATACATGGGGGGCGATGTATTTCCAAATGCTCAAGAAAAAAACCGCTGGAAGCGGATTTTTGTTTTAGTGTCGGGGGAGGGACTCGAACCCTCAAGCCTTTCGGCACCAGATCCTAAATCTGGCGTGGTTGCCAATTTCACCACCCCGACGCAGGCCTTCGGCAGCGCGCAAAAACTATTCTACCATTTTTTCACTTTTTTTCAATAATAAAACACCCAAGGCCTTAAATAAGGTAGTGGGTGTTTTAAGTTTGGATTAACTTCTTACTGGAAGAAAACTCTGGTTACGACTCCGGCCAGGGTCTGAAGAATAAGTCCAACCGCCAAAATAATCAAGGCTCCCCAAACGCCCTGCTTCATTCTGAGCTTAGCATTTTTTATCTTTTCCTCGTCGCTTCCGGCATTCATCCATAAAATACCGCCGTAGATTATATAAGCGATGGCCAAAATAATACCGATGACCAGGAAGAATTGAGCTATTCTATTGATGATAATCTCAATTTCGTTTAAGCTCGTGCCCGACACGGTCGGCACTGTTGGCGCCGGCAGCTGGGCCAATACCACCACTGGCATCAAAACCATCAGCAAGGCAACCAGAGGAATTGCTTTTTTCATAAATTTATGTAAACTTTTCATTTTTCGACCGTTAAAGCTTTGGACAAGATAATTCTTTTTGGCAAAGGAATTACTTTGCTTAAAAGCCCTTTTTTATTATTTTACAAGATTATTTAACAATCGACCAATACTAACTGTTGATTACTAATATAGCATTAAGCTTTAAGGCCCGGGCAAAAAGTTAAAGAATTGGCCGGTTACAATCAAAGCAACGGTATTAATTATCACCCCAACAGCTAAAATAATCAAAGCGCCGATTAAACCATTTTTAAGCCAAGCTTTGGCATTTTTAGCTTCAGCGTCAGACTTAGCCCAAAAAAACATAATTCCGGAAACAACTATGGTTATGATTCCTAAAACAATTCCGGCGGCAATCAAAAAGTTGGCGGTCGGCTCTATGAATTCATCATATATTCTTTGCAAAGTCAAAGGATTGCCTGGGGGCAGTTGGAATCCTTGAGCTAAAATTGTACTGATCAAGGTATTATACATGTTCCGAAAAAGATCAGGGTGCAGAAAAATTGTCTGGTGATAATATTAGCAAGTGTATTAATTATCATCCCGACAGCTAAAACTATCAAGCCGCCGATTAAGGCGTTCTTAAACCAGGTTTGGGCTTTTTTTATTGCTTCGGGAGCACTGCCTGCCTGCATATACATTATCCCGCTCACCACAATCGCAATCATTGCCAAGATAACACCAATAGAAGTAAAAAAGTCGGCAACAATCCTAATAATGTCACCGAGTTCGGCTAAACTAAAGCCGGGTGGTGCCAGCGGCACTGGGTTGGTTGGAATTATAATTTGAGCGATTTCAAAAAAAATATTCATAAAATTTACTGACCATAACAACCTCCTACTTCTTCACCTGGTTTTATTTCACAGACATATCCTGCTGGACAATCTTCTGGACCCAGGCAATCTTTTAATTTAAATCTGGTGGTAACATTTGCGCAATCCAGTGGCAGATAAGAATAATCCCCACCCAAGGCATTAGCCACGGTGGCAATAATTACATTGGTAGCCATAATCACTAAAATACCGACCAAAGTCCAGGTTAAATTTTTTCTGGCATTAGCAACTTCAACTTCATTGCCCCTGGCCAAAAAGAACCTAATTCCGGACCAGGCCAGGAAAATAACCATTATTACCAGAATCACGCTTATCAGCCAGCAGGCAAAACCAGTAAGAATGTCGGCAATCTTCTGAACTGTAAAATCTTCTATGCCAAGAAAATCATCACTGCTGGTTGCAGTGCCTTGGGCAAAAACAAAATTGTAAAATCCGGCTAAAACCAAAAACAAAGTCAAAAAAACTAATAACTTTCGTAAATCCATTATTAGATATCATTATATAAGTAAAGAATAGGTGTTGCTATTAAAATTATCCACAATCGTTTTGAAAATAAAAAGAGGGAGAACACGCATTGCGCATCCTCCCTCGTGTGAGTCAGTTGTCGGTCAGGGGTTCTTGAGTCTGACCTTTGGCGGAATCCGCCAGCCGGGCAGAGTTGAATCTTGAGTTGTTTCCAACTCAATCTCAAACTCATCAAAAGACCCTCGGCCATCCTGCTGAACCAGGAACACCCGAATGTCTGGGGTTCTAACCCTGGCCTGGCCGCGTGGTCCCACGGTCGCCCGACGACCATCAGGTATTTCCACCACGATGGTCGCCGGGTTTTCGTTCCGGACAACGAACTCTATTCCGGTCAGACGTGGGGATGTCGGTTCAACCACTATCGGTGATGGCTGGCCATAACCGGTTGAGGGTGGCTGGTATTGTCCCTGCGGCTGTGATGGTGATTGCTGTGGCGGCTGCTGCGGAGTTGGCTGCTGTGGTGGTAGTGTCACGGGTATAACATATTCATCATACTCGTGATTAGCGTATAACCCGCCACCGCCAAATCCGCCCAATGCTCCGTACACGGCACCCTCTGCACTCCTTGTGATACCGCCGACCACACCGGCGCCGAGCGCTGAAGCAAAAGCTACATCATGCCACTTGTGCTCGCGCGGCTTCGGCACCCGAACCACAACATACTGCTGTTGCGGATACGGCTGGCCATAGGGTTGGTAGTACGGCGCCGGAGACACTGGATACTGACCGGGTGGCGGCTGGTAATATGGCTGGTGATACGGCTGCTGCCGGCCGATGTTCCAAACCATATTCTGATTCCCCCAAACCACCATCTGGGCCTCACATCCCGGAACTCGAATCCACGGGTAGCCGCCAAACCACGAGAACCAGGAAGTCCAGCTTGAGCAGGGCAGCCAAGTCCCAAACGGCGGCATCCCATAGATGCCCGGCAACTGGGCTTGCGCCTGACCAGTACTGGCGAAAATCGCCAGCACTACGACGAAACTGGTAAAGAGCTTTTTCATTACACCCTCTCCTTGAAATGGCCTGTTTTTTAGGCCGGATTTTCTACCTCATTCTGATACCTATATTATACTAAAAGTATGGTTATATGTCAAATCACAAGTGGCGCTCTTCTTGATAAAATAAAAGCAATGAAATCCAGGAAAAAATCTGCCCAAGAAATCCAAGATGAAATTTTCCGCAAGATGCCGGCTGACAAAAAACTATTGCTCGGTTCTCAATTATGGCGTTTGGCAAAAGAATTAACCGGCAATAAAATAAACTATGGAACAAGTAGATCCCAGACATCTTTTGGCAGGCATCGCAAAAATTCTTAACCGCCTAAATATCCCCTACTTCGTTACTGGCGGAATGGCGGTTTTAGTTTGGGGAAGACCTCGTTTCACTGCCGACATTGATATAGTCATCCAACTAAAATACGAAAATATTTCCGAACTTAGAAATGCTCTACTATCTTTCAGAAAAAAAGGATATATAGACGACGAAGCCATAAAAGAAGCAATCCGAAACAAGGGTGAATTTAATTTTATTGATGTAGAAAGCGGAGTCAAGATTGATTTTTGGATTCTTAAAGAACTCGATCGGCTTGTTGTTGAACAGCTGAAAAGAAGGGTGGCAAAGAAAATTTTTAATGAAGAGGTGTTTTTCATCTCTCCCGAAGATTTAATTTTAAGCAAGCTGATTTGGTATGAAAAAAGCGGAGAGTCGGCGAGACATATTGAAGATGTGGAATCAGTATTTAAAATTTCGGGTGAAAAACTGGATAAAAATTATCTCAAAAAACAGGCGGCGAAACTGGGGGTTGCGAACTTATTGAAAAGATTTTTGAAGTAATTTAAAACCCGCTTCATTCAATTCATTATCTCCTTTGAAAGAATGAATGAAACGGGTCTGTGAAATCGGGTTCAGCCCGAGAAAACGAACAAACAACGAATGTGCTATTGGACTTTCTCGAATCGAAGGATGGTTCCGTCTGTCACTCCCTTGACTCGAAGAAGTCCTTCGGGTTCACCCCCTCTCCAGCTATGGACGGGCCTCATCCGATACTCGCGATAACTTCCGTCCGAAAGCTTAGAAAGGGCTATCCATTCCACCGGCTTCCCTTGTTGGTCAGTGGCATGGATACGGTGAAATGTCCCGGGCCCAACCAGAACAGTGCTCTCTTCTTCTCCGGCGTTGAGACTGAACTCCTCGGCTACAGCTCTGGCAACCATTGGAACCTCTCCCCTGGCTTGAAGCACCTGGGGAACGAAATTCTGTGTTTCCGCCGGAAGGTCGCTGGCAATAGCGGCGAAGCTCGGGCCTCGCAGCTTTGCCAGTTCTTCCACCCTGTCCTCACCGATGTTATAGGCGGCAAGGGCAAGTTCGGTATCCCCGCCGTACCCTTTCAAAAGGTCGGCCAGGTAGCGAGTGCCGGCCTCAATGTTCTGCTCCGGGTCAAACAGGTCTCCTTCAATGCCGTATCGCTTGGCAGTTGCCGGGAGAACCTGCATCAACCCAAGAGCGCCTTCAGGGCTTTTTGCGTTCGGATTGAAATCCGATTCTACCCGAATGACTGCCCTGATGAGGTCAGCCGGTACCCCGTGCCGTTGCGACGCCTGCTGAATCAACGACTCATAGGGCGTTGCGACGGAAACAGGACGAGGCACTGTTCCTGCTTGAGCCCGCTGAATGCCTTGGAGCTCCTGGATCTGGGGCCAGAACAAGAGCGACGTCAGGCCCGAGACCAGAACCCCAACCCCGATAAGGGTCACCAAACCCCTGCCCGGAAAACGCAGAAAGCTCAGTCCAATGATCACGCCTCCCATAACCATCGCCATCAGGGATTGGAAGGCGACCGAAGACTTGCTTATGGCTGGCCAAGAGAGCGCATCTCTCCCACCAAGGAGGAAGACAGCAGTAATCGCCAAGACGGCAACCAGAAAGGCCAAAACCCAGAAACCCCGCGTCCGAAAGGCCAAGATCATCAAAAGAATCACTCCGACGATCCCCAGAATCCAGAGCCACTTCATCGGCCGTTGCTGATCGAGTTGATAGAGAGAAGTGGTTAAGAGTTGCTTACATTCCTCTCTATCTTTCTCAATCTGCCTCAATAGTGTCCCCATCATGCGCTGGGTTCCTTCAACTGATTCGCCGTACGGTCCATAGGGCGCCCCGCGTTGAAGTTCCAAGCTCACTCTGAGACGCTCCTTCAGTTGTTCGCCTCTGATTTCTTCCAAAGCCCGGCAGTAGCCAGCAATACTCTCTTTGGCAATGAGAGCAGTTGGTCTGTTTAACTCCGAACTCAAAAGATCCATAGCTCTGTGCTGCTCTTCCAACGCCTCTCGGGTCAAAGGCCGATTGACAAGAAAAGCATTCCAGAGAGGCGGCAACCCAAGAAACAGGATGACCCAGCCAGCGAAGACTATCCAGATATACCTCCTGAACGTGGTCGGGAAATTCTCTAAAAGGACGACAAAGGCAAGAAGTGCCACAACTCCAAGCCCTGTCCAGAAGTTCCCTACGAATCCGGCAATCCTCAAAATGAGGAGTATCGGAATTGCGGCTAAAAGCCATCGCCAGTTACCCATACTACCTCCTTCTGAAGATCAGTCTTGGAATGAAGGTCCGCAGGAAATCACGGACGACATCAATCAAAACCTCTAACCCAAGAAACTTGACAACTGAAAATCCGCGGCCTTCCGGCTCAGGCGGCCTGGGTGGCTGCGGGCCTCCATTTGGACGGTTACCTATTGGCGGAAGATTAGCTTCCTCTTCGCCTCCACGACTTTCGCGGGCTTTCCGCCAGGCAGATTCCCATGTTCTGGCAACTTCGTCCCGGAAGGCAATCGGAATGTAGATTACGCTCCAGAGAAACAAAATAAACCAGAGCCACCAGGCAAATGGGCGGATAGTTTCTCTCAAGTTGAAGAGAAAGAACCCAGAAAGTTCCGGCGGACTGCCATACCTAACAAAATAGTAGGCAGGGTGATACTTCTGGATTGCCTCGCCAAGAGATGGCTGAGGCTGAACGGCTGGCCCGACACCGAACAGCACGAGATTGAATAGCAACAAAATCACGGTAGCAATCCAGAAGACTGCCAACCGGACATTGTTGTTTGTCCGAAAGGCAATGATGAATCTCCAAGTCCATCTACGCATCGTTGTCCCTCCTCATTATGTCGAAATCATCGATAACTTCGCCATCGATGATTTCATCACCGACTTTCTGTTGATTAGGGGCCTTCGCTTCATCAACCTTAACTTCTCCTTCTTCTTCACGCTGAAGCTCGCCGCCTACCCGCCAAGCCATTCTGATAAAATCCCACAGTCCTAAATGATAAATTTCTTCTGTCGGCTCTGGGGTTTCGGGGGGTATACGATGTTTCGATGGTCCAGCCAGTCTTAACCGCCGGTCAAGTTCGGTGCCGACGACATCAACTACGAAGTCCATCATCGGCTCTTCAAATTCGGCCGATGGGAACGGCTCAACTGTTCCGTTCTCATTGGTAACTCGCTGGACTACTAGCTCCCCGGTTTCTCTGAAGATTCGCACCAGCGCTCCTTCGGCTGGGGTCTCCTTTTCTGTTAGTACCGAGATGGAAAAAACATATTTCCCTTCCCGGCCAACAGCCCAGACCCGAAGATCTTTGACTCGAAGCGGTTGTTTCTCCCTTTTCTCTTCCTTGAGTTGGCGAGCGACTTTTGCTCTTTCAAGTTCAATCTGCTCGTACTCAAGCGCCTCCTGTTCCGGATGCTCCCGAGTCGTTTGCTCAAGCTCCTTGCCCAACTTCGCGAGTTCGAGTCGCGTCTTAGTAGCAGCGACTCTCTTCTCATCCCGGGTCGGTTTCTTCTCCTGAGCTTCCAGTTTCTTCTTTTCAAAAACGATTCTGGTACGCTCAAGATCAACGCGTTCAGCTTCGAGCTTTTCCTCGCCGGACTTTTTCGGCTTCTCTTGAGTAACCTCTTTCAGCTCCCGAGCAACCTTCGCCTTTGCGAGTCCGACTTGTTCGATTTCTTTCTCAATCTCGGCGAGCTTGAGCTGTGTTTTAGCATCAGCAAGTTTCTTCTCCTCGTCGGTAAGCGCCCCTTCCTCCCTAATCGAAAAACTGCGCTTCCGTCTTGCGTCGCGGTCACGCGCTCCTGCTCTTGAACGAATAGCAGTAACGGTATAACCGCCTGCCTGGAGAACCATCACCGAACGGGCAATTCCCGATTCGGGATTCGTTTCAGTTCTCTCGAACTCTTCTCCGTTAACGTCGAAAATGACCTCTTCTGGTGGATCTGGCGGACGATTGTTGTAAAGAATTTCCGCTAGAGCCGTGACTTCCCATCCTTGTTCTTTTTTCACCGCTGGGGTTACTTCGAGCTTGAAATGTGGCATACTCACGACTCCTTTCCTCCACCATGGAGGTAAATATTGGTTGAATTGTTAAAACTCTGATTTGCGCCAGAACTGACGCAAACCAAAGCACTTTTTCTGATGCCTTAATTGTACATCACTATTTAAACTATGTCAAACAAATGCAGCTATAAAAGCGGTAGCAAATATAAGTGCAAATTTAATAAACTAAAACTTAAAAATCAACCGCCTAAATCAAGGATGCTTTTTATAAGAGTAAAGAATCCCTGCCCTATCAAGATAATGGCCAAGCCGATTATAGCATACCATAAAGCTGTTCTTGCTCTTTTAACTTTTTCTTGGTTGCCGCCAGAAGTTAAGAAAAGAATGCCGGCGTAAATAATCACAATCACGGCAATCGGGATGGCAATCTGGAAAATAAACCGGCCAATGGCTTTGGCTAAATCAATGAGTGATGATGTAGGAGCAATCGGGTTTGGAATATCGAAAGTGACTTCACCAGGTTGACCACCACCATCTCCCGGACCGCCACCGCCATCACCAGGGCCGCCGCCAGCCCCGCCATTGACAGAAACAAAAATAGGAGAAGAGACAGCTAAATTCCGATTAAGATTACCCGGAGCTACATAAGTAATACAACCCAAAGCGGCTCTAAAATTCATGCCACCGTTTTGAATAGCTCTCGAAGATGGAGTGATGGCTTGACTAAAATCCAAATTTCTAGGGTTCGGAGATAAAGGCAGGCCCACTGTTTGAAGCCTAACTACAGTAGTAAATCCGCCTGTAGTTTCATACCAAACAACCCATTCAAGACTTCCATTAGTAAATGGTAAATTTGAGCAATCTAATGACTGGTCCTGCTGACTTATGGTTAGACGAAAATCAACATTTGATGACGTTGAAGGAATAGTTCTTTGGATAACATTGAAATTATCTATTCTGACCTGGGCCTTGGCAGTATTAGAAACCCAAAAACCGGCGAAAGAGATAAAAACTATGAAAATTGAAATCTTTAACTTTTGGGTCATTAATTCCGGTCGCAGCTTTTTGAATTAATATGGACATGGGTGGCGCTCGGATTGGTGCAGCCGACAAAATTACTGTTTGAATCCTCGCATCTCCCGTTTTTCGCCCCGCATTGCTGAACCGCTACTCCTATTATCATATCACCGATATTTTCGTTCCCGAAATCCACAGCCAAAGCCCCTTGATTTCCCGATGACCCTCCGTAATGACAAGAGTTGACAAGATGAGAACACCCTCCGCAAGTTTCAACTCCCCTGGTAAAGTTGCATAGGTAAGAGTTGGGAGCGTCATTATCATTAACATCGTAAGTGTAAATACTTCCCAGATTTTGCCCCGACAAATTAGAGCTGATGCAGGAAATCAACTGATTAAGCTCTGGGGCATTTTGAGCAGGGTAAACGGTGTTATTTTGCTCAGCTAAAAGCTGGGGTTGAGAACAAAGATCTGGTGGCGGAGGTGGTGGAGGGGGCGGACCGCCTAAGGTAAGTGGACATTCCAAACGATACCAAGGCGCGTCAGTGAGCTGGCCCGGAGCAAATGACTTAATAAAAGTATTGGCAATCAGCCAAGAAGCCAAAATTATAACCAAACCCCAAAAGGTGGTCCAAAAAACTGTTTTGCCGTGACTAATCCAGCTTGGTCTAGCCCCAGCCAGCAAAATTACCAGGCCGCCATAAATAAACAAAACTGCGGCTACTGGCGGAACAAGACCCAATAAAATAAGATCAATGACATTTTTAGCCAGGCGGAAGGTGTCGCAGGTGGTACAAGGCCGGGTGTAATCTATAGTTGGGTCACCGCCAGCCGGCTTTTGATTGAGCCCGCAAGGAACTAAAGGAATATAGTCAACGGCGAAAACACTGCCAACAAACAAAAAGAAAAAAGCAAGAAATAGAATAATAAAAATAGGTATTTTGAATTTCATTTAAAATCCTCGGCCCTGCTGCATCAGCACCGTGACCTTGTCTTCGGCGGTCTGCAGAGCTTCGGGCAGGCTTCTTCGGTTAAAAATCACATCCTCAATCATATCGGCAAAAATTTTCTCAATCGCCTCGCTGTCAATTTGATACCAGCTCCGGCTGGTAAGTGCCTGCCTGGCAAATACTCCCAAGTCCGGATCAGTTTTTTGAAAATCAATCAGGTCGCGTCTGGCAGATGGCCGCAAAGATTGGCGAAGATAAGAAAGCGCGCCGTCCCGCGAGGCAGTATGGATTATGAACTTCCAAGCCGCTTCTTTATTTTTTGAGGCGGCCGATACGGCCGGAGCAAAATAGTTGGTATAGTCAACCCGAACTTCGGAACCGGCAGTCTGGGGCATTAAAGCCACATCAAAGTTTAATCTTGGCGCTTTAGCCCTAATGGTCGGAATATGATGAGAGTAATTAAACATCATTGCCACCCGCTCGGTTATAAAAGCATCAATTGAATAAAACTGGTTGTCGTTCCAGGTGTAGACAGCTTTGAGCGGATTGGCAAAATCAGTGTAATACTGAAGGGCGGTCAGGCCGAGCGGCTTAAAATCAACGGTTTTGGCAAAAGTGGCATTGGCCAAATCTCGGTTAACCATCTGAACCCCGCTCTGAAGCATTAAAAGCATTAAAATATCGGTTGAGCGGTTCACGTTTCTGGCCGCCCCAATGGCCGCTCCGGCTCTTTCAATATTACCCCGGTTGTCAATTCTGGTTAAAAGTTTGACCGCTTCATTAAATTCGTCCCAAGTGGCCGGCGCTTGGCTGATACCGGCTGAATTCAATAAATCTTTATTGTAGTACAAAGCTAAAGTATCAACGTAAATCGGCAGAGCGTAAATTTGTCCCTGATCAACCAAATCAGCTTCGGCCACATCAACAAAGTCCTGCCTAAAGTTTATTAATTTGTAATCTAAATCATCGTTATTTTGGTCCAAAGGCGATAATTTGTCTTTGTGTTTTGGGAGCCAGGTATTTTGAATCATCCAAATGTCCGGGCCTCGGCCGGCGGCCAAAGCGTCAATCACCGCTTTTTCGTATTCCTCAAACGGAAAAGGAACATATCTGATATTTATTTTTGGATTTTGCTGTCGGAATTTGCTGATTGCTTCCTGAAAAGCATTGGGTTCATCAAAAGTTCCCCAAAATTCCAGCTGAATTTTTTCTTCCGGCCGGCCAACCCCGCCTAAAACCAAAAGTATCAGTAAAATAAAAACTCCGACGATGAGCCCTCCAACAATTAAATATAATCTATTAGTTGACATACGGGATGGATTTATTTCCTGAACATTAATCCGAAATGATAAACATCAACCATTATATTTCTTTCGTAAATCAAGCCTTCCTGGCTGGCTAAAGCTAAAATACTGTCTTTGGGAGTCCGGTATTCATCGGGTGGGCCAAGACCGCCAGTTCCCTTTTCCCAATCTATGATCACTAATTTCAGGCCCGGTTTTAAAATTCTTTTTGCTTCTTTGATTATTCCGACTTTCTGGTCGTTTTGGAACAACACATTGGCCAATAAAACAAAATTCTGGGAATCATCGGCTAAAAAAGTACTGCCCAAAACTTCAAGATTAGCTCTGACTAACTGAATATTTTTTATACCAGAAAGGGTAGCTCTTGACCTGATGGTTTCTAAGGCCGGATCTAAAATATCAACTGCGGTAATCACTCCGGCATCACCAATCACTTTAGCCATTTCAATGGTAAAATAGCCCGACCCTGCCCCTAAGTCAGCCGCTCTTGTTCCTGGTTCTAAACCAAACTGACTGACGATGCTGGTTATATCAAAGGTTTGGATAGTTATTTTTGGGGTTAGACCGACGGCCGGAGAAAGATTTTGCATTAAAATAATTATACAACAACTACTGAGGCGACGGAATCACCGGTATCCATTCTCATCACCCTAACTCCCTGGGTCGCCCGGCCCAAAACCGACACGCTCTTTAATTCGGTTCTGATTGTCTGGCCCTTTTTTGATATGACAATTAGTTCCTTTTGCTCCGGGTCAACAATCTGGGCCGAAACAATCTTTCCGGTCTTTGAAGTAATTTTGGCGGCCTTAACGCCTTTGCCGGCCCGCCTTTGGACTTTAAACGCTTTAAGATCAGTTCTTTTACCATAACCATTCTCCATTATGACCAGGAGTTGATTTTGACTGTTAACTATTAACTGTTTACTGTTTACTGGTATCACTTCCATCCCGACTACTTGGTCGTCTTTTGAAAGTTTGACTCCGGTGACCCCGGAAGAACTTCTGCCGGTCGGCCGGACATCCTTTTCCTTAAATCTGATGGCACTGCCGATAGATACGACCAGCAGGATTTCGTCGCTTCCAGAGGTATGCTTAACCCAATTTAAAGAATCACCCTCATAAAGCTTAACGGCAATTAAACCGCTTTTCCTGATATTGATAAACTCCTCAACCGCCACTTTTTTAACCACCCCATCGCGGGTAGCCATAAAAAGATATCTTGCTCCTTTACTCTTAACTTTTGAAACCGGGACAACGGCGGTGATGTATTCTTGGGAAGAAATATTTAAAAAGTTGACAATTGATTTTCCGCGGCTGACCCGGCTGGCTTCAGGCACCTCATAACCCTTGGTCTGAAAAACTTTTCCGGAAGCAGTAAAGAAAAGAAGATTGTCATGAGTGTTAGCTAAAAAGAAATGGCTGACAATGTCTTCTTCTTTGGTGGCCATCCCGATCAAGCCCTTGCCGCCCCGTTTTTGGATTCTCAATTCGGTTGGCGACATTCTCTTGATGTAGCCGCCGTGGGTCAAAACAAATAAAGTATCTTCTTCGGGCACAAGCTCTTCCTCGCCTATTTCCTTTAAGGCGCTCTTTACAATTTTAGTCCGCCGGCTGTCTTGATACTTCTGCTTCAGTTCGGCAAACTCGTCTTTCATTACTTTTAAAATTTTCTTGGGGCTGGCCAAAAGGTCCTCAAGATAAGCAATAAGCTCTTTTTTCTCCTTAAGCTCTTGGTCAATCTTTTTCCTTTCCAGACCAGCCAAAGTTTGAAGCCGCATTTCCAAAATAGCGGTGGTCTGCTGGTCAGTAAACTTGAATTTCTTGATTAAGTTGTTAAAAGCATCTTCCCTGGTTTCCGACTTTTTAATGGCGGCAATTATTTCATCAATGTGATCCAGAGCCTTTTTCAATCCTTCCAAAATATGAGCTCTGGCCTTGGCTTGAATCAAATCAAACTTGCCTCGCCTGGTAATCACACTCCGGCGGTGCTCAATGAATTTTTCCAGAATTAACTTTAAAGGAAGAATCTGGGGCTGGAGGCCGTCAAGCAAAGCCACCATGTTAAAATGAAAGGTTTTCTGAAGATCGGTATACTTGAAAAGCTGGTTTAAAATTTTCCTGGGGAAGGAATCTTGCTTTAACTCAATCACGATTCTTAAACCTTCCCGGTCAGACTCATCACGCATATCTTTTATCCCTTCAACTTTTTTCTCTTTCACCAAATCGGCAATTTTGGTGATTAATTCGGCTTTGTTCACTTGATAAGGAATCTCGGAAACAATAATCCGGTGAATTCCTTTTTTGCTTTCTTCAATATCTACCTTTGCTCGAGTGACCACCGGACCCCGGCCAACGGCATAAGCATTTAAGATGTCCTGCTGATTGTAAATTATGCCGCCGGTCGGAAAATCAGGTCCTTGAACAAAATTAACCAGTTCTCTGGTATCAGCGTCAGGATTATCAATCAGAAAAACCAGGCCATCTAAAACTTCGCCCAGATTATGAGGCGGGATATTGGTGGCCATTCCGACAGCAATTCCAAGAGAGCCGTTTAAAAGAAGATTTGGAACCTTGGCTGGTAAAACAACTGGCTCACGTCTAGTAGCGTCGTAGTTATCGGCAAAATCAACGGTATCTTTTTCAATGTCAGTTAAAAGTTCTCCGGCAATAGCGGTCATCCTGGCTTCGGTATTATGATTAATAAATCCATTGGCGACAAAGGAATGACACTTACTGTCTACTTTAATAGAATAAACTCTCCTAACTCCACTGTTTTCTACTTTTACAATTGGGTCGAATAGGTATCGAGAAGAAATTAATCTACCCAAAGCAACCTGAATTTTTGATTTCTGTTCACGACTACTTAGTGAAATTAAGGTCTCGTAATTTTTGATAAGATTTGAATATCTATCAAAATTATGCTTCATGGCAAATTGACTTAAGGCATATTTATGAGGCAAAAAATTTAGAATATATGCCTTTAAAAATGGAATGAAATCAGTTGTTGAGTAATCTTTTGTATTACAAAGATTTATCGCCTCTTCCAGTTTTTTCTTTTTATTTTTAGATACGAAATCAATATTTTCTTTGAATAAAGCCCGATCGTTTAAACTTCTGATATATAACTTGAAAGTATTTCTATATCTATCAAAGCGTTTAGTCCCAGCTATACCGAATCTTAAAAGAATAACCTGAATTTGATCTATCAACTTTTCACTAGTGGAAATTGCCGATAGCTCAACCATTTTTTTACCTGAATAACTCACGCTTCCATCGCCTTCAAAATAAGCTTTTAAGAATTCGGAGATTACTGACTTTGGAGACAAAAATATAGTTTCGGGTATTTCTCTAAATGGGGATTTTACTGGTTTAAGACCCAGGTTCCTTAAAAACTCAATAATATAATGAGAGTGTACTTCTATTGTTCTATAGGGTTTCTTCCCAAATGAATTTGGCTTTCTATCAAATATATGCAAACGACAGTCCGGAAAATTTTTTTTCCATTTCCTTTCGAACTCTTTAACCAGTTCTAAATCCGAATTGCAAAATTCTAATTCTTTTTCTTTAAGAGTGCCTTCTGACACCAACAATCCTAAAATAAAGGCCAGGTCTTCATTCAACTCGGCCGGTAGAATTTTTTTCGCAACTCTTTGATTTTTTATATCTGGCCAGTACGGCTTGGTGTCTAAACTTTTTTCAGGCCAAAAAATATCGGGGGTACGGTCGATTACTGCGATATCCCCTTCTTTTACTTCACCTAAAAGCTTCCATCTGAATTTTGGTTCTTTTGTTATCTTATCTTCGCTCCATAAAAGAACCGGGTGATTATATGTTCCTTGAACAGAAAAACCTCTTGAGCTCTCAATTTTAATAGTCGGATGTTCGCCGCTGTCAAACCATTTACTTGCTGAATTAACTTTTTTACCAAGAGAAAGGACTTGAAGCTTAATATCAACTTCTGGCGAATCTGTTTTTGCGATTTTTTGAATAGGCACTAAACCTCTATCGGTAACAAGCAAAGAATCACCTGTTAAGCAGTAACGCATTGCCGCCGGGCTGTCGCCGTCAATTGAGTTATGAACGAAAATTCCGGCAGATAAAGCAAAGTTATGTGTTTTATCTATGATTAAATCATAAACATCTTCTAATTCTTTTACATTTTCTATTTTAGTTATGCGATGATTTTTATTAATTTCTTGATAAATAAGAGCGGGGTTATTATTAAAATACCTTAAACCCATCTTCCAATACGGCGCCGAGCCATACGGATATACTAAGTTCCTTTTAGAATTATAAGTCTTTTCATTCAATTCTAGAGAATTCTTTAATATTTCTTTACAAATACTAATAAATTTTAATTTACCAGTTTTATTGGTCTTGTGGTTTTTATTGCCTTTAATTATCTTTTCATGCATAAAAACTCTATACTCTTGATCCTGCCACAATCGTATAAGTGTTTTTGTAAAACGACTGCTCATTTCTTGCCTTTTCTCTGGATGATTTTTTATGAACTCTTTATTTACCTTGCTTAAAAAAATACGCATTTTATTTCGATACTCTGGATTTGCCCAATTTTTCTTATTTCTTTTTAATAAAACCTGTCTATACTTTTCTTTAGTAGCCGGATTGGCTAAATATTCAGCTCTACCCTTGGCTATTTTTTTCCGATATTCCGGATTTTTATGCTGTTCCGAAGCGTGATTATAATGAATCCTCCAATGCTCGCCCCAATTCATTCTTTTTATATTATCTGGATTGTTATTTAACTTATTGAAATTAATATGATGTCTAACTCTGCCAGTACTTTTTTTATACACTCCATGGATTAAATTATGATTATCGGCTAAATGATGGGCTGGAACCCACTCATTTTTTTTAGGCTGATAGATTAATAAATATCCTTCTCTACTTATTCGATCGGTTTTTCCCGATAGTCTATAATAAATAGGCATTATAGAATCTTCCTTTGTAAGAAATTGGGCCTCTTTGTAGCTTCCGTTTTTTAATAAAAATCGATGATTAGGAGTACATTTTATTTCTAATCCATTATCTAGAGTTACTTTTATAATTTTAGCTGATTTTTTCGTTAGTCTAGGATTTTTTATCTCAGCTATAGATATCAGCCCAAGAGAATTTACTGTATAGGTATAATTCTTTTTGCCCATTTGCCATTCTTTTATTAAGTCCTCGAAACTTAAATCTCTGCCGTCAGCAAGTTTTACTTTTGTATCTTTTGTAAAACAACCCCAATTGCCTTGACCATCAACCAGTGGATAACGCAAAGAAAAATCCTGAGCCATTCTGGCCATGGCATCGTAAATTGGAATATCGCCGTGAGGATGGTATTTAGCCATAGTGTCGCCCACCACTCTGGCGGCTTTAACATGCTTGGCCCCATGCCTTAACCCGGCCTGAAGCATCGCATACAAAATTCTTCTCTGGACCGGCTTCAGGCCATCTCGGACATCAGGTAAAGCGCGCGAAACAATCACGCTCATCGCGTAATCCAAATACGACTCTTTCATCTCCTTGGTTATCTCTCTTGGTTTAATGTGGCCGATTTCAGCCATACCCAGCAGTAATAACACGACAAATGTCTTAGTTTGGTTTTTGGTAACTAAGGTATTGTGTGATTAAAGGTTAAACTTAATTTAAGAATGCCCAATAGTATATGACGACATTAGTTTAAAACCTGTCGTGTTATACTACTGGGCATAAAAAATTACTCTGACACTGGCAGCAATCTCGGTTTTATATCCGAACTCTCTAAGTTATCAGTACTTTCCTGACTCTGTTTTTCTGGCCCTCTGGTTAATCCGAATAAATCAGAAATTGCTGCTTTCAAATCATTGAAACTTCCGCCGATAACTGAAAGAGGCGACTCCTGCTCTCCTGCCCCAGCTCTCTCTTGGCCGGGATTAATCAAAAAGGTCAGCTTTTGTTGAAACGATTGAATCCAGATAAAAACGACCAAAGAAAAAACAATAAAAACCGAAAGCCACATAAAGACGGCTCTAATATGATGGGGTTGTTTACGGATTTCTTTAAGCATTGAACAAAACTAATTTCATTTCCTCGGCCGGCAGACTCTTCTTTTGAATCTTATAAGATTTTTCGGCTTTTTCCGGCGTCAAACTCATCTCTTTTAAAAACTTCTCCGGACCGTCTATTTCAAGTTTAAGACCCTGAATTTTGTAATGCATTGGAACTACCACTTTGGGCTCAATTTGACGAACCACTTCCATGGCCTCTTTATAGTTTACCGTATAAATGCCGCCGATTGGAATCATCAAAATATCAACATCCCCTATTTTTTCGACCTGCTCTTCTGACAATTTTTCTTCACCAAAATCGCCCAAATGAGCCAAAGTCATATCCTCCATCTTTATGACATAAATAGTGTTGAGGCCTCTTTCCTGGCCCTGGCTTTTATCGTGGTATGACTGAATGCCTTTAATGGAGACGCCTTTAATTTCATACTCGCCAGGACCTTCGACTAAAAAGCTTTCACCCGGCATTCCTTCGGTATTATTATGATCATAATGCTGGTGGGAAACTAAAACAATTGTATCTTTGATTTTGGGCGGCCGAAGCCCGATTTCAGAAGAAAAAGGATCAATCAAAACCGAGGTATCTTTGCTCTCAATCCGGAAACAGGAATGTCCATACCAGGTGATAATCATACTTACATACTAACATAAGAATTCTCAATTTTCAATGAAAACTTGAAATCTTTTTAAAATAAGATATTATTAAAAACTGCTATGGAGCAATTATCAAATCTCCAGGAAACAAACGGCGGAAACAGCAAAAAACTGATGAAAGAACTCTTGGCTAATTTTAAATTTTCTCTGCCCAAAAGAGGCTCGGTTTTGGACGGCAAAGTAATCAGCGTTTCTCTTTTAAATGTTTTAATTGATCTTGGCCACTTTGGCATCGGCATTATTTATCCTCGGGAATTTTACGATGACCCGGAAAAACAAAAAAGTTTAAAGCCGGCCCAGGAAGTTAAAGTTGTCCTGCTTAATCTTGAAAATGAAGAAGGATTAAGAGAAGTCTCCCTTAAGCGGGCCCAAATGAAATCTGCCTGGCAGGAAGTCAAAGAAATATATGGAAAAGGAGAAATTATCCCGGTAAAAATAACCAACCTGAATAAAGGAGGATTGATTGCCGAGATCGTCGGAATCCAGGCTTTTATGCCTCTAAGCCAGCTGACCGAAGAACATTATCCCAAAGTTGAAAACGGAAATATTCAGGAGATCGTAAAAATTCTTCAAACTTACAGAAATCAAGAATTTCAAGTTAAGATAATTGATGTTGATGAATCGCAGAACAAATTAATAATTTCTGAAAAAGCGGCCCGGCAAACTTTGGAAAAAGAAAAAATGGTTGAACACAATCTCGACGACTTGGTGGAGGGAGAAATTACTGAAGTGACTGATTTTGGAGCTTTTGTGAAACTGGCTGACGGAAGCGAAGCCTTAATCAATAAATCAGAGGTTGAGTTAGCTGAAAATCAGGACATTAAAGATGTCCTAAGGCCGGGCCAAAAAATAACCGCCAAAATAATTGAAACTGGGCCTGATAAGATAATGCTCTCTTTGAAAAATCAGCCTTGATTTTTTATCAATTTTATATTAAGCTCATTAATCTATGAAAGGTATTTTAAGGTATATTCTAATCGTCTTTATTGTTTTATTAGCCATTTCCGGAATCGTGGCCCTTTTTAATTTGACTGACCAGACCGTTGAAGAAACCTCCATCAGCCAGCTGGCTCAGAAAATAAATTCAGAAGAAGTTAAAGAAGTGGTGGTTAAAGACGATAATCTGGAAATAGCTTTAGTCAGCGGCACCAAGGAAAAAACCAAAAAGGAGTTTGGCGTAAGCTTGACCGAAACTCTGGCTAATCTTGGAGTAAGCCAGGAAAAACTTTCCAAAGTTGAAATAAAAATTAAAGAAGAAACCGGACTAATCGCTTTGCTTTTCAACTCCCTGCCTTTTATTCTTCCTTTTCTATTCATCTTCCTGCTTTTTTGGTGGATGATGCGCTCGGCCCAGCACGGAGCCACTCAGGCCTTTCATTTTGGCCGCTCAAAGGCTCGGTTAGCCAATGCCAACGCTGATGGCAAAAAGATTTATTTTAAAGATGTTGCCGGTCTTAAAGAAGCCAAGGAAGAAATTGAAGAAGTAGTTGAATTTCTGAAAGACCCGAAAAAATTTCAAGCGGTCGGAGCAAGAATTCCAAAAGGAGTTTTACTGATTGGACCGCCGGGAAGCGGCAAAACAATGATGGCTAAAGCCGTGGCTAATGAAGCGGGAGTTCCTTTCTTTTACGTTTCGGGCTCGGAGTTTGTTGAACTGTTTGTCGGGGTCGGCGCAAACCGGGTCCGCGATACCTTTGAGTTGGCTAAAAGAAGCGCGCCGTCAATTATCTTCATTGATGAAATAGATGCCATCGGTCGGCATCGGGGGGCGGGGCTCGGCGGTGGACACGATGAAAGAGAACAAACCCTAAACCAGATTCTGGTGGAAATGGATGGTTTTGCTACTAATGAAAAAGTGGTGATTCTTGCTGGTACTAACCGGCCTGATATTCTGGACCCGGCATTACTTAGACCGGGCCGCTTTGACCGAAAAATAATTTTGGATATGCCTTCAATAACTGATCGGGAAGAAATCTTGAAAATCCATTCCCTTGGAAAACCTCTGGCCAAAGAAGTGAATCTTAAAGTAATTGCCCAACGGACTCCGGGCTTTTCCGGCGCTGACTTGGCTAACTTGACAAATGAAGCAGCGATTTTGGCGGCCAGAAAAAACCAAAAAGAAATTTTGCAGCCGGATTTGATTGAAGCAATTGAAAAAGTGATGCTCGGTCCGGAAAGAAAAAGCCACGTCTTAAACGAAAAAGAAAAAGAAATAACCGCTTATCACGAAGCCGGCCATGCTTTGGTCGCGAGCTCTTTAAAAAATATGGATCCGGTCAATAAAGTATCAATTATCTCCCGAGGCCGAGCTGGCGGCTATACTTTAAAAATGCCATCCGAAGACAAGTATTTGAGAAGCAAAAAAGAATTTGAATCAGAACTGGCCTGGATTTTAGGCGGCTATACAGCCGAAAAAATAATTTTTAAGGACACGACCACCGGCGCTTCAAATGACCTTAAGGTGGCTTCAGAACTGGCCCGAAAAATGGTCACCGAATTCGGGATGTCAGATAAATTAGGACCAATAACTTATGGCGATAGGGATGAATTGGTCTTTTTGGGGAAAGAATTGACGGTTGAGAAAAATTACTCAGAACAAGTGGCTTATCTTATTGACCAAGAAGTTAAAAGTTTTATATCAAGAGCCCTGCTGACTGCTAAAAAAGCAATCTCTGAAAAATTGCAAACTTTGCACAAAATTGCTAAAAAGTTAGTAGAAAAAGAAACTTTGGAGCAGGAGGAATTTTACGCTCTTTTAGGAGCATAGCATGCGAGTGTAGCTCAACGGTTAGAGCACCAAGCTTATACCTTGGGGGTTCCTGGTTCGAATCCAGGCACTCGCATTGGGCAGTTAGTTCAGTGGTTAGAACGCGTCGTTGACATCGACGAGGTCGGGGGTTCAATTCCTCCACTGCCCATATGGACCCCGAACGAAATAGCCCTTATGGGTTCGGGATTCAATGTTAGACTTAATTAAATAGCCTGATGCACAATTGTAGCTTATGTATATAACTGCGCAGTCCCGTACGAAGTCCGAAATCTTATTTCGGCAGAAACCATAGGTTTCTTACTTCGTTCGGGACGCAGCAGCTATTTCGTACGGGGTGGACAAAATCCAACAGTTTATCCAAAAACATAATCCGAGAAAAATCACAGAAATCCAGCCTGGCTGGACGGTTAAAATCCATCAAAAAATAAAGGAGGGCGGGAAAGAAAGAGTGGCGCCGTTTGAGGGAATTGTAATCGCGAAAAAACACGGTAATGAAGCCGGCGGAACTTTTACCGTTAGAAAAGTGATTTCTGGCGTCGGGGTGGAGAAAATTTTCCCGGTCAATTCGCCGACCATTGAAAAAATTGAAGTTCTTAAAAAAGCGAGGGTCAGACGAGCAAAGTTGTATTATCTTAGAGAAAAGAGCAGAAAAGAAGCTCGGAGAAAGATAAAGACGATGTAACGACGCCCAGGTGGAGGAACTTGGCAGACTCGTATCCTTGAGGAGGATATGGCCGTAAGGCCGTGTGGGTTCAAATCCCGCCCTGGGCATTTACACATCGGGCGCATAGCTCAACGGTTAGAGCGTCTGCTTTACACGCAGAAGGCTCCTGGTTCGAGTCCAGGTGCGCCCATAAAAGGTCGGAGGCCTGCCCCGTAGCGAACCTAAGGTCCTGCTTCGGGGTTCAAATCCTCCAGCGCCCACAAATGCCTTTCTACTCTGTTAAACTTCTTGCCAAAAAAGAAGCAGCCGAAAAAACGACGGCCTTCTTTTTTGAAAAACCGAAAAATTTTAAATTTATTGCCGGCCAGTTTATTAGTCTTTATTTAAAAAAGAATTTAATTCACGACTTTTCAATCGCCTCTTCGCCGAAAGAAAAAGATTTAATGATCACAACCAGAATGAGACCGTCGGTTTTTAAAAATTCATTAAAGAAGTTGAAAACGGGAAACGGGGTGAAAATTGAGGGCCCCTTTGGGCAACTTAGTCTTCACCGCAGTAGTAGAGCAAAGCTCACTACGGGGCACGGCAAAAATAAAAAACCTCCGGCAGTTTTTCTAGCTGGAGGGATAGGCATCACTCCCTTCCGCTCAATGCTCAAAAGTTTCCCGGATATGAAAATTACTCTTTTTTATTCAAACCGAAGGAAAAAAGATGCCGCTTTTCTTGAAGAACTGGAAAATTTAGAAAAACAAAGCAATAATTTCAAATTAATCACGACAATGACCAGAGAAAAAGGGAAGCATATAAATTCCGAAATGATTAAAGAAAACGTTAAAGACTGGCGAAAAGGGATTTATTACGCAATCGGTTCAACCGGATTTGTTCAATCAATGGTTAACTTACTTTCGGAAATGAAAATTAAGCCCGAACAGATTAAAACCGAGAACTTTTCCGGTTATTAATAAAATTGTAAAATATAAATATGTCCAAACACACACTTCCGCAATTGCCCTACTCATACGATGCCCTTGAGCCCCACATTGATGCCAAGACAATGGAAATCCATCATACCAAACATCACCAGGCCTACGTGGATAAATTAAACGCGGCTTTGGAGAAATATCCGGAACTTTTTGAAAAACCGCTTGAGGAATTACTGCGGAATATTAATGAGGTCCCTGAAGATATCCGCCAGATGGTAATTAATCACGGCGGCGGGCATTATAATCATTCTTTATTCTGGACAGTTATGTCGCCGAGCGCAGGAGGTGAACCAAATGGCACTTTAGCCGAAGTAATCAACCGAACTTTCGCCGGATTTGAAAAATTCAAAGAACAATTTTCCAATTCTGCGGCCAATATTTTTGGCAGTGGTTGGGCTTGGTTAATAAAAGATCCTTCCGGAAACTTAATTATAAAAAGTACGCCGAATCAAAATAGTCCGATTATGGAAGGGCATATTCCTATCTTAGGCCTTGATGTTTGGGAACATGCTTATTATTTGAAGCACCAAAATCGCAGACCTGAATACATCCAGACCTGGTGGAATGTAATAAACTGGAACCAAGTTGAAGAAATCTTCAAAAAATAATGGGGCATATCCTCCACGACGAAAAACTCAAAGAACTGGAAGAAAAGGCAATGAAAGCCCGCGAGCTTACGATTGAAGAACTGGTTGAAGCCGGCTCAGGCCACACCGCCGGACCGCTTGGCATGGCTGATATTTTCACGGCTCTATACTTCCATGTTTTAAACCACGATCCTAAAAATCCGGAATGGGAATATAGAGACAGATTAATTTTATCCAACGGCCATATCTGCCCGATTCGCTACACGGTTATGGCCATGGCCGGATACTTCCCGATAAAAGAATTGAAAACTTTACGCAAATTCGGAACGCGACTTCAAGGCCATCCCGAACGCGAGAAATTACCTGGCATAGAAACCACTTCCGGGCCATTAGGCTCGGGATTAGGCCAAGCCGCCGGCTATGCCTACGCCGCCAGAATGGATAAAAAACAATTTCGGGTTTATTGTATTACCTCTGACGGAGAAAAAGAAGCGGGGAATCACTGGGAGGCGGTAATGTTTGCCGCAAAATATAAATTAAATAACCTCACTGAAATCGTAGACCGCAATAATATCCAGATTGACGGACCAACCGAAGAAGTAATGCCCCTTGAACCGCTGGAAGCAAAATACAAGGCCTTTAACTGGAACGTAATAAATGTTGATGGGCACAATATTAGGGATTTTGTAAATGCCATTGGGTTAGCTAAAGCTGTCTTAGAAAAACCGACGGTCATTATCGCTCACACCATTCCAGGCAAAGGCGTACCAGACATTGAAGGTGACTATTTGTGGCATGGTATTCCGCCAAAGCCGGATGAAGCCAAACATTTCATCAACGACATCAGAACTCTTAAAGGAAAGATAAAAAGCGAGCACGAATAAACTTCTCTTGATAAAACACTAAAAAACTGTAGAATATTAGCATAATTTGCCGACCTAGCTCAACGGCAGAGCAACCGATTCGTAATCGGTAGGTTCCGGGTTCAAGTCCCGGGGTCGGCTTGATTTAAAATATGGGAGAAAAAAATAGTTTGCACGAAGTCGTAATAACAGCCATCATCATCAAAAATAGCAAGTACCTTATCACTAAACGTTCAATGAAAGAAAAGCGTTTCCCGGGTTTTTGGACGGTCCCGGGCGGCAAATTAGAAACGAGCGACTATATTCACTTGCCCAAAGAAACAGAACATTACTGGTATAATGTACTTGAAAAAGTGCTAAGAAAAGAGGTTCGCGATGAAGTCGGCCTGGAAATCAAAAATATAGAATACGTCACCAGCTTAGCCAGGGTTCATGAAGACAAAAATCCTTCACTTGTGGTTTCCTGCATGGCTGATTATGATTCAGGAGAAATAAAGCTTCAAGAAGATGAGACCGAGGATTATGCCTGGATAACTTTGGAAGAAGCTAAAAGTTACAAATTAATTGATGGGATATATGACGAATTAGTGATGGCTGACCGAAAAAGAAAAGGAGAAAAAGGAGAATGGGTCAGAACACAGTCTTAAAAATTAATGCCGGGGTAGCTCAGTGGTTAGAGCGCTTGCCTGAAATCTTCGGGCACATTATCAGGAATGATATTGTTAAAATTGGGTGAAATCGGAGAAGTCTAAAAATCAGATAACTCCGAGCCAAGCTTCGATATTGTAATCGAGGAAGGCCTAGAGACTATCCTTTTAAGGAGTAGGGCTGAATAAAATTTAGCTCGAAGCGCCCAAGCTCCAGAACGGAGCATGATATAGTCCAAAATTTTGGAAGAGCAGGGCGTCGGCAGTTCGATTCTGCCCCCCGGCACTGAATTTTATCCACAAAACGATATCCACAGAAAAGAACTTTAAAAACCGAACCATCATTGATAAGATATAAAGGTAATGACAAAAGTTCGAAAATGAGAAATGATAGGCACTTGGCAATAAAATTAAGAAAGAAAGGTAAAAGCTATAACCATATAAGCAAAGTTTTGGAAATTCCCAAAAGTACAATGGTTTATTGGTTTAAAAATAAAACGTGGTCAGAAGAAATAAAAAAAGAACTTACGAGAAAGGCAAATTACATAGCTAAAAAAAGATTAACTTTAATAAATAAAAGAAGACAGGAACAATGGGAAAAGTGGAGAGAAAGTCATCGAATAGAGGCAGTAACAGAGTTCAACAGACTAAAATCCAATCCATTATTTATGGCGGGATTGATGTTATACTGGGCAGAAGGAGATAATAACCTTCAAAACTCTATGGTTCGAATAAGTAACATCACACCTAATATAATTAAAATATTCGTTGAATTTATTAAAAAAATTTGCAAAATTCCTGATGAAAAAATAAAGATTTCTTTAATAATATACCCAGACCTTAATGATGAAAGTTGTAAAAAATTTTGGATGAGACAAACAAAACTTCAAAAAGGTAATTTTTATAAAACACAGGTTATTAGAGGTAAACATCCGACAAAAAGATTAGAAAATGGAATTTGTATGATTACCGCGGGAGGTAGAGGATTGAAAGAAAAAATATTCCAGTGGTACAAACTAAGCACAGAAATGTTACTTAATGCGGATATGGTATAGGGGCATTACGAGATCTTGCCAAGATCTAGAGACGGGTTCGAGTCCCGTTATCCGCTTCAAAAAACAAAACCAGTAGAAAACTGGTTTTGTTTTTGCTAAAATCCAGTCATGCTCTTCGTTTTCAGAAAAATGAAAGCGGCAATCCATCATCGGGTTGAAAACAATAAACCCGATCTTTATATTTACCTTATTTTCCCGATTGCCGTTTCTTTTCTTCTTACTTTCGGTATTGCCAGACTTTTTAGCTATCTCTTTCCTGAACTTTTTTTGGTTATCGGCAATGTTCATATTCATCATTTCGCCTATGGCTTTTTTGCCCTGGCGGTTTCCGGTTATTTAGCTTTACTCTTTGACGAACCAAAAGATAAGTACCTTATTTCTCTCCTTCATGGTTTCGGACTCGGGTTGGCTTTGGATGAATTTGGGATGTGGCTTAGACTTAAAGACGATGAGCCTATCCGATGGGGTTATGATGGTCTTTTAATATTTTTAGGGGTTATTTTTCTAATCATTTCAGCTAAACCAGGAGTAAAAATGCTGAAAATTCTCTGGCCGTTTAAAAATGGGAAAACTGGCCAAACTGGCCAAACTTGACTTAAAATCCAGGGTATGCTAATCTTATAGTATTAAGCGCTAAGGCGCGTTTTTTATTGGAAAAATAGCTTATTTTAAGCTGTTTTTTATTACCATGAATACAAAAAACTTAGTAATTTCAGTCTTCTTAGTTGGTCTTATGATTGTTGTACCAACGAGAGCTGAAGCAGGATTTTGGCAGATTATTGACCCATTCGGTGTCAATAAAATCATAGGTAGGATAAATTCTGGAGATCTCGATATAAACGAAATCAATCAGGTCTTGTTAGAAGAAAATCAGGCTTATTTTGGATTTTCATTAATCCAAAATGATAGCGTGATGGCTATAAGATCGCCAATAACTCCAAGAACTTATATGCCCAAAACAATCTATATCGTTGCCGCTACCGGCTACTCTTCAACCCCTGACCAAACTGACAGTAATCCGTTTATTACCGCTGCCGGAACTCATGTTAGAGACGGAGTGGCCGCGGCTAACTTCTTGCCTTTCGGCACGATCTTTAAAATTCCGGAACTATTCGGCGATAAAACCTTTATCGTTGAAGACCGAATGCATGGCCGTTATTGGTTAAACATTGACATCTGGTTCCCGGAAAGAGAAATGGCCAAAGAATTCGGACTAAAAAAAGTTAAAATAGAGATCATCTCGTAACGCTAAGTGTCTCATAAAAACACAAAAACTCGGTTGATTTTCAACCGAGTTTTTGTTATAAAAAATAGACTTCTAAGTAAAGCCCCCATAGCTCAATGGATAGAGTATTGGTCTTCGGAACCAAGGATCCCTGTTCGAGTCAGGGTGGGGGCAAATGGTGCTCGTAGTTCAGTAGCAGAACGCCTGGATGTGGCCCAGGAGGTCGCCGGTGCAATCCCGGCCGAGCACCCACTTTTCAACAATTCTCTTTATTAAAAAATTAATATACCCTTTGATTAACAGCGATTCCACAACAGGAACTCCCGATCGACGTAGTCGATCGAGGATCCTCGATGCGGAGCATCGGGACTTCGACGAACATGTTTACCTCAATCAGAGCTTCTCATCTGCTTTTACGTCTTGGTTTGGCCTTTGTCTTTTTATGGTTTGGGATTGATAAATTTATTAATCCTGATTACTGGTTTAATGCTTGGATGCCTTTATGGCTTCAAGGATTCCTGGGAAATTTAGGCATCGGGAATTTAAATTTTATTTACGCTAACGGGATTTTTGAAATAGTAATAGGCTTGGGGCTTGTCTTTAACATCTTCGTAAAATTCTTTGCTTTTCTTATTATTCTATTCCTCTTATTTGTTATATTTTCATTTGGCTTAAATGAAATCGTTATTCGCGATGTTGGACTTATCGGATCAGCTTTGGCTCTTCTTTTCTGGAATGGAAGGAATAAGTATTAATAAAATGAAGTATGATTTTTGATTCTCACTGTCACCCCCAGTTCCCGCATTATGACCAAGACCGGGAAGAAATGATAAAACGCACTCTCAAAGAGGGCGTTTTTATGATTTGCGTCGGGACTGATTACCAAAATAGTTTAAAAGGAGTTGAACTGGCTCAAAAATATGAAAATATCTGGGCAACTGTCGGCTTGCATCCCAATGACAACTTAAATGAAGAGTTTAATCCCGATATTTATATAAAACTTCTAAACCAAGAAAAGGTTATTGGTTTTGGCGAAATCGGACTTGATTATTACCGGACCGAAAAACCGGAAGACCAGAAGTTTCAAAGGGTTAGATTCGGCCAACAACTGGATTTAGCGTTAGAAATTGATAAACCATTGATCCTCCACTGCCGAGACGCTAAAATTGGTTCTTCCGGAAAGGCTCATCAAGATCTGATAAATTACTTGAAAAACAAAAATCTTAGAGGAGTTATTCATTCTTTTACTGGCACTCTGGATGAAGCCAAAAAGTATTTAGATTTAGAATTCTATCTGGGTTTCAACGGCATAATCACCTTTACCAACCAGTACGATGAAACAATAAAATATTTACCTCTCGAAAAAATACTTCTGGAAACAGATGCTCCTTATCTGGCTCCTATTCCCTTCCGCGGTAAAAGAAACGAGCCCCTCTATGTGAAGTATGCAGCTGAAAAAATTGCCCAGTTAAAAGGTTTGAGCTACGATGAGGTTGCTGAAAAAACTTTTGAAAACACCAGAAAACTATTTAAAATCTGACAAAATCAAACTTTGACCTTAATTTTATGTCAAAAGAAATATATTTAGATAACGCCGCTACTACCCCTTGCGACCCGAGGGTTCTGAAAGCAATGGAGCCCTATTGGTCAAAAATTTACGGCAATCCTTCTTCATTTAATGATGCTGGGCGTGAGGCAAAAAAGGCGGTAGACGAGGCGCGAAAAAAAATCGCTCTTATTTTGGGTGCTAAAAGTCAGGAAATAATATTTACTTCTTCGGCAACCGAAGCCAATAACCTGGCTATCTTTGGCACGGTCAAAGCAGCGGCCAGAAAAATCAAAAAACCCCATATTATTACCACTCAAGCAGAACATCATTCGGTCAGAGAACCAATCAAGGCTCTCGAAAGAGAGGGGTATTTAATTACTTATCTTCCTGTAAATGAAGAAGGAATAATAAATTTGGAGGAATTAAAAAAAGAGATCAGGCCGGAAACTGTTCTAATCTCAATAATCTACGCCAATAATGAGATCGGCAGTATTCAACCGATTAAAAAGATCTCAAAAATCATCAAAGAAACTAAAAATAGTTCGGGCTGGCCCTATTTTCATACTGATGCCGCTCAAGCACTCGGCCGCCTTGATATCAATGTAAATAACTTAGGGGTAGACCTGATGACTCTTTCCAGTCAAAAAATTTACGGACCAAAAGGCGTTGCCGCTTTGTATTCAAGACTGGGCATATTAATTGAACCAGTGATTTACGGCGGCAATCAGGAATGGGGCCTGCGTTCCTCAACTTTGGCCGTTCCTTTAGTTATTGGCTTTGCCAAAGCTGTTGAGATTATAAAAAGCTCAGAGGCAAGCGCTGGCAAACGGCTCGAAAATTTAAGGAATCATTTTATAAAAGAGCTGCAAAAAATTATCCCTTCAGTAAAAATAAACGGCCCCAAAAGACCGGAACACCGAATCCCCAACATAATTAATATGACTTTCCGAGGGATAGAAAACGAACAAATACTTCTACATCTGGATAAATACGGCATCAGAGCTTCGGCCGGCTCGGCCTGCGCTTCCCAGGATATAGAACCATCACATATTCTCACTGCCATCGGCCTTTCAAAAGAAGAAGCCCGTTCCAGTATCCGCATATCGCTGGGCCGCCAGACCAAAAAAGAAGACCTTGATTATATTTTAAAAGTTTTGCCAAAAGTGGTAAAAAAGATAGGAGAGCTCTATCCGAAAGAGCTAAAAAACCACTACTATGTTCAGCCTGATTAAATTAATTGTTGTCTTGATTCTTTTGACCGGCATCGCGGTTTACGGCGGCGACATTTGGAATACGATAAAAGATAAGATTTCTCAATTCACTAATCCGGAGCTTCAACGGGCCAATATTTTTGAATCCTTTAAAAGTAAATTTGGAGAAGTTGAAAACATTGTAAAAGAGATAAATAAAAATATAGACAACCCTGATTTTGACAAAAAAATGAAACTGAATGAAGCTCTTGGAATAATAAAAGAATCAAAAGACAGTTTTCAGAAAATAGAGGATTCTGATGAAACCCTGATAGAAAAAACCTTTGAAGGACTAAGAGACCTGAAAGAAGGGACTCAAAGTTTTTTTTCCGATAGTAAAAATTCTCAATGCGAAATAAAGTAATCCGCCCCCTGGGATTCGAACCCAGAGTCTCGACGCTTAAGAGGCGTGTGCTTTACCAGTTAAGCTAGGGGCGGAAAAATTGTTTTTTATTTTAAGTTGATAGCCCTACTAACTTTAATAAGTGAACCCCATTTCTTTTGTACAAAATCTACTTGTGAAGGTACCCCCATCAGGAGTCGAACCTGAATCATCGGTTTAGAAAACCGGTGCTCTGTCCTTTGAGCTATGGGGGCTCAAAAGCGGGTGAAGGGAATCGAACCCTCATGGTCAGGTTGGAAACCTGATGCACTGCCATTGTGCTACACCCGCATTATCTTAGTCGCAATTACTGAACGCCGCTCGAACCTTTTTTGAGCAAAATCCCGATTGATTGCCGCGCTTCGCGCGACAGAACCGAAACTGAACGCTCGGGCGGGCAAAAAGGAAGGGGGTTGGGGGGAAGGAATTTTTGCCCGCCCTCGCTTTCCGCCGCCGCCGAATTTCGTGCTAACAAAGTTGGCGCGCCGCACTATTTACTCCAATCAATAAACAACATTTCCTTCTCGCTTGTAAATAGTTGCTGCGGATTGCTTCCGTCCAGCTTTCTCATTTCAAGTATATATTTTGGGGTTCTCTTGTTGCTCTCGTTGGAGACGACGAAGCCCTGATTTTCAAGAACATTTTGGAATCTATAAACTTCTTTTCCGTCGCTTACCAAAACCGGTTCGCCTTTTTCAGTCTTGAAATTGTACTTATATACAGACAAAAGTACATAATAGCCCGATTCGCTGGTTTCACTTGTCGAAATATTGCCTTTCGGTCCAGTGCCCTTTCCATAATAAACCTCGTTATCACCGTTCCATGCTATGCCTTCGCAAGAATAATTCTCATCTGCGATGAAATGTTTTTCTAGCTTGCCGTTAGTTTCCAGATCGTAAAAATCGCAAGAATAATTGATGCCGTAATTTTCAGGCAAAATGGAAACAACTGTTTTGCTACCGGACGGATTGGTACTAATTCCTGCGACTTGCGTATATCCGTTTGGAAGTTTAATTTTTTCTGATTTTTGTGTAGAGGAATCATACAGGACAAGTTCAGAACCATAAATGTTGGTGCTAATGAAAACAAATTTGTTTTCATTGACCCAAGAACCTAATGAATGGAATTGCTGTTCTGGTTTTGCAATAATTGTGTCTTTAGAACTTGCTATATCGAAAATATGCCATTCCGCGCCGGGACTGGAAAAAGATATTCCAGCATTAGGATTATCAAATCTCGGGGTTGCTGTAGAATAAATAATCTTTTTCCCGTCACGAGACCAGCTAAAAGTTTCTACATTGTCCAAAATTTTCTTTTTATTTTGTCCTTGACTGTCAACCAGAAAAACGGGAGCAGGCGCGGAAACTGTATAGTTTTCCGCAGGAGGAAATTTATAAGCGATTAAATTTTTAGTTGGAGAAACTTTTATATCAATAACTGTAAATGGCCTTGCGCGCGTATTCGGTTCGCTAATATCTTGCGATAGTAGGAGTTTTCTACCAGTTCCGTCTTCTTTAGAAGAATAGATGTTCATTTTCAACCCTTCAACAACCGCAAAAACCGCTCTGAATTCGTCCTTGGCTTCTACGGCCGTATTTGTTGGAGAGGTTTGGATTTCCTTTGTTGGCGGTGTTAATTCCGTTTGTGAAGATTTTCCCTTAAAGAGAACAATGCTCGCAGTTGCTACGACTCCGACAATTAAAATTCCACCCACTATGTATAGCCAGCGTTTGGATTTAGGGGATTCAGGAATAATGGGAGTAGTTGGTGGCGGCGTGTTATTCGGCTGAATTGGTGGTGTTGGTTGTTGAAAATTATCCATAGAATTGCAAATTAATTATAACTTTTTATGAAATAAAAACTAATTGATCAATTCATCAACACTAACTTCAAGGGCTTTCGCAACCTTCTTTAGTGTATCAAGTCGTGGGTTTATATTCTCGCCCTGTTCAATTTTGATAATCGTATTATTGGCGACATCAGCGAGCTTTGCGAGCCGATCTTGCGAAAGCCCCTTCTTTTCGCGTAATTCCTTTAAATTTTTTGCTAGCGAGTAATCTTTTGACATAAGTTATTCATCATAGTACTATTATGTTGCAGTACGTTCAAATATTTAGTACTATTGAAATGATACTACAAAATATGATTCTTAGCAAAAAATTAGGGAGTAAAAAGTCTGTTGTGTGCGCACGGGAGGGTGGGGCAAACACAACTCCATATTTTCTTGCGGCGCATTTCGCAAAGCGAAATACGAAATTCGGCGGCGGCGGAAA
>ERZ1292623.217-Hain-H51-01um-R1-217-length-64579-cov-16_pt1 | contig 64579 bp, 60 predicted proteins | sample MGYA00564398_ERZ1292623 | MGnify/ENA primary metagenome ERZ1292623 (study PRJEB36523, sample SAMEA6512633) | groundwater metagenome | collected 2019-01-07 | study: AquaDiva: Metagenomics assemblies of 32 groundwater samples
GACCGAGCAAATCAAAACATTTCTTCAAAAAGTTTCTTTGTCGAGCCAAGACACGGAAAAAGTTTTAGCCGAGCTTGAGAAAGATAAAACGCAAGCAAAAGAAGAAGCTAAAACTTCTGTTCAAAATCTCAAAACAAAATTAACCGAGGTTGAGGCCAAGCTCGAAAAATTGCTGGACGCTTATCTTGGCGAGGTTGTTTCTAGCGAAGATTACAAAACACGAAAAGAGAAGTTGATGACCCAAAAAGTCGAGTTTGGCGAGAAAATCCTAGATTTTGAACAAAGAGGTTTGTCTTGGCTCGAACCGGCTCGTGAGTTCGTTTTATCCTTAAATCAAGCCGCAAAATTAGTGGAAACAGAAAACAAAGAGGAAATGACAACATTTCTGAAAACAATCGGCTCGAACCATGTTTTAGAAAATCGCCAATTCGTTTTTGCCCCGAAAATTCAATACAAACTGGCCGCCGAGCGAAGCGAGGCGGGCTCCCAAAACTTGCAATTTCCTTTGTGGTGCGCGGGAGAGGATTCGAACCTCCATGCCCTTGCGAGCGCTACCACCTCAAGGTAGTGCGTCTGCCGTTTCGCCACCCGCGCGTATAATTTTCTGCGTTTATCAGCGTTATTATCTGCGCCAATCCGCTTCTATGTTCTATGGCTACGCCGCCACCCCGATTTTCTGCCGAGAAACTTTTTTGGAAATATGCCTTAAAAAATAAAGTTTTGATTTATGAATTTTTTTAGGCGAGCTTAAAATTTCAACTTTGGCGATAGACGGCATATTTATGGGAAAAATTTTTTCAACTCCAACGCCGGCAACATCGGCCCGAACAGTAAAAGTAGCGCCTGTTTCTTTGCCATGCTTTCTAGAAATAACAACTCCTTTAAAAGCGCTCTGTCTTTCCTTATCGCCTTCTTTGATTTTTTCCCAAACGCGGACAACCGCGCCGGATTTAATTTGCTTTAAAATTTCTTCAGTCATAATAAATTAATATCTTTTATTATTATATAGTTAATACTATTTGCGATAGAATGTCAAATGTGGGCGGTAGAAGGATCGAACTTCTGACCTCGTCGATGTCAACGACGCGCTCCACCACTGAGCTAACCGCCCGTAAAATAATTTTAAATTTTGTGGGCATGGGAGGGATCGAACCTCCGACCTCAGTCTTATCAGGACTGCGTTCTACCACTGAACTACATGCCCGCGCCTTCTTCAATCACGCTATTTGTTGTTGTCGCATTATTTATTTTTATCGCGTTTTCCGCTTCTTCCGCTATCTGAATATTTTTCAAGCTTTCTAAATTAATTCTTATCAATTTATCATTATTTCCGACATCAATATTTAACGCCGCGTTTATTTTTGAAATCAAAAACGAAATTGAATAAAAAGCTATTATCATTATTACGCAGAATAGTAAAATTCCGGTGATCAAAAATAATAAATCCAGCTTATTTTTCATAATAGAAAACCTGGCCGGTCATTTGAGATTTAACCATGCCGGCATTATTGTAAAAATCAATAACATTAAATTTAACAGAATAACGGCTATTTTCAAAAGCTTTCAGATAATTGATAAAATTATCATACGAGCCTTCGGCTGTCATATTTAAGCCGATTGACGCCAATCCCTCGCTATTTTTCAATTCCGAAGAAAACTTTGAAATTATACTAATTGTATTTCGGGCCGCCAACACATTTGCATCACTCCCAAATTTTATTAATTGATCGCGACTTGATAAAATTTTATCAAGCGTGCTGAGATACGGTTGAATGGAATTTAGATCAGCCCTAAGTTGAGACAAAGATCGGGTAATACGATTATTAAAAGCAAGGTCGTTCCGTAATCCTTCAATTTTTTTAACATTACTAGAAATATCAAAACTCAAATAAATCAAGCCCGCCAAAGAAAACAAAACAACAGCTACCGCGAAACTAATTATGACAATAAGCTGTCTAGCCATACATAATAATTATATGTTAAAATAACTAAGCAATCAACATTAATCATGATAAATCAATTACTTTCTCAAAAAATCAAAACTATCAAAAAAAAAGATGATGATTATCCCCTTCTCTTAAAAGAAATCTTAGACGCTCCTGAAAAAATTTTCTTTTTGGGAAATTTACAGAGTAAACAAATCAATGATAAATTTAAAATCGCTATTGTCGGCACCAGGCGCGCAACATCAGATGGCAGAACATTAGCCAAAGAATTAGCAAAAAAATTAGCTGAAAACGGAGTTATAATAGTAAGCGGCTTGGCAATGGGCATAGATACGGCGGCACACCAGGGAACAATTGAAGCGAACGGAAAAACAATCGCCGTCTTGGCAAACGGATTGGATTCTATTTACCCGGCGCAAAACGAAAATCTGGCAAAAAAAATCTTAGAATTCGGCGGCGCGATTATATCTGAATATCCGCCGGGAACCCCTGCTTATCAAAACCAATTTTTAGAACGCAACCGCATTGTCAGCGGCTTGTGCGACGCCACTATTATAATAGAAGCTCCCGAACGATCCGGTTCATTGGTTACAGCGAGATTGGCCGCCGAACAAGGACGGGAAGTTTTAGTTTTTCCCGGACCGCTCCGCTATCCCAATTACAAAGGTTCTCATAAATTAATAAGAGACGGCGCCCGACTAGTCACTTCAATTGAAGACATTATTGAAGATCTTGGTTTAAATTCAAATAAAGATAAACAAAAAGAGAAAAACGGGGGCGCTACTAAATTGCCATTAAATAATTTTGCGACTGGAGAAGAAAAACTAATTTTAAAGATAATAAAAAATAGCAATCAGCCGCTTGGTATTGACAGAATAATCAAATTAACTAAACTTGAACCTCAAAAGGTAAATCAGATAATTACATTTTCGATTATTAAAGGAATGATCAAAGAAACCGAAAAGGGATACACATTTTGAAATTCCAAAAATTAAGAATTAATTCATGAACTTAATTATCGTTGAAAGTCCGACAAAAACAAAAACAATTTCTAAGTACCTAAAAGGTAATTATTTAATTAAAGCCAGCGTCGGTCATATTCGCGATTTACCGAAAAGCAATAAAACGGCAATAGATATTAAAGCTGGATTCACGCCATATTACGAAATCATCAAGGGAAAAGAAAAAATCATTGACGACTTAAGGGAATCAATAAAAAATTCTAAAGAAGTGCTCCTAGCCACCGACCCTGACCGCGAAGGCGAAGCTATTGCTTGGCATATCATTCAATCTTGCAGATTGAATGAAATCAAAAATCAAAAATCAAAAATCAAAAATGTTAAACGGATTGTTTTTAATGAGATAACCGAAAGTGCTATAAAGGAAGCAATAAAACATCCGCGCGACATTGATATGGATTTAGTTAAAGCCCAGGAGGCACGGCGCGTTTTAGACCGCATAGTTGGCTATGATTTAAGCGGCCTTATTTGGAAAAAAGTGCGCTATGGCTTATCCGCCGGCCGGGTGCAATCTCCGGCTTTACGGATAATAATGGAACGCGAACGGGAAATAAGAGCTTTTATTCCTGAAAATTATTGGATTATTACCGGAGAATTTAAGACCGAACGCGATGACAAAGTTACCCTCATTTGCGATGAACAGCCGAAAAATGAGAAAGAAGTAAAACGAATTATTAATATTGCCCAAAAAAATAAATGGCAAGTAGTTGATATTTCTCAAAGCGAGACTAAAAGAAATCCCCGGCCGCCATTCATCACTTCAACGCTTCAGCAAACCGCCAGTTCCCGCTTTGGTTACGCGCCATCCCGCACAATGTCTATCGCCCAAAAACTTTACGAACAAGGGCTTATTACTTACATGCGAACAGACAGCATGAATTTAAGTAAAGAAATCTTACCGCAAATTTATAATACGATAGAAAAACAATTTGGCAAAGAATATCTTTTACCGCGCCTCTACACAACAAAAAACAAAAGCGCCCAGGAAGCTCATGAGGCAATCCGGCCGACCAGCGCTTCCCTAAAAATCGCCGGCTCAAACGATGAACAAAAAAAACTTTACCAGCTCATCTGGCAGAGAACCATCGCCTCGCAAATGGCAGACGCGAAAATTTTACGGACAAAAATCTCTGCCAATATTTTACAAACTACAATTATTCCAAATTTCTCCGCTACTGGCAGTATTGTTATTTTTCCAGGATGGCTGGCAGCCGACCCGGCAGCCAGAGGTGAAGACGTAGAATTTCCAAAAATTTCAAAAAATGAAAAGTTAAAATTAATAAATATTGAAAGCGAAGGAAAACAGACGGAACCGCCGGCAAGATACTCGGAAGCCGGACTTATCAAAGAACTGGAAAAACGGGAAATCGGCAGACCCTCAACTTACGCAACAATTATTAAAACAATCCAGGACCGCGGCTATGTCATTAAAGAAGGCAAGGCTTTAAAACCGACTGACACCGGCGATGTTGTAAGCACGTTTTTAGAAAAGAATTTCGCGTCTTATATCAGCGATTCATTTACCGCTGAAATGGAGCGGAAACTTGACGAAATCGCCGAAGGAAAAAGAAAATACGAAAAAATGCTTGGCGATTTTTACAAACCATTTTCAAAAGAAGTAAAAGAGAAAGAAAAAACCGCTGAAAAACTGACCAACCTTGGCGAGGCCGATAAAAAATACAAATGCCCGGTTTGTAAGGGGCCGATGATTATTAAACTGTCGCGAACTGGAAAATTTTTAAGCTGCAAAAAATTCCCGGAATGCCAAGGCGCCAGGAAAATAGATGGTTCAACAATGGAAGGCCCTAAAGAAACCGGCGAAAAATGCCCGCAGTGTTTGGATGGTAAATTAATAGAACGCGAAGGCCGCTATGGCAAATTTATCGCTTGCAGCAATTATCCAAAATGCAAATTCATCAAAACCAGTCCGGAAGAAGAAGCCCGTAAAAGAACCGGAGTGAAGTGTCCGTGGGATGGCGGAGAAATTGTAGAGCGCCGCGGCAGGTTTGGTTCGTTTTTCTCCTGCTCTAATTATCCGAACTGCAAATTCATTATGAAATCCCGGCCAACGGGAAATATTTGTAATCTCTGCGGCTCGCTAATGATGCAAGGAACGAAGACTATATCAGAACGTTGTAGTAACGCAAAATGTCCCAATAACAGACCAGACAAAATTAAACCATAAAGTTAATTCCGCGGCCTCGTACCGAGCTTCGCTCTGATGCGAGGGAAGGCACAAAAACAATTTCTAAAAGATATTCAAATAAGAATTGCCAAAATTATAATCCGGTCAAAATAAAATAAAAAAATACAAGGTATAAAAATCACCGAAATAAATCGGTGATTTTTTATATTGCAAAAAATGGAAAATAATATTAAGCTATATTCAACATGAATGTCAATGATTTGCTTAAAACGCTAGAATTTTCAGAGAGTGAAGCTGATTTAATAAAACGCGCCTTTATTTTTAGCCAGAAAATTCACCAGCACCAAAAAAGAAAAACTAACGAGCCGTATTTTAAGCATCCTTTTGAAACCGCTCTAAAAATCAGCGAATGGAAACTCGATGCTAACGCTATCAGCGCGGCCCTTCTCCATGACGCCATAGAAGACACCAATACCTCGCTTGAAGAAATAAAAAATAAATTCGGCGAGGAAGTGATGTTTTTAGTAGACGGCGTAACAAAAATAAGTAAAATTAAATACCATCAACAAAATAGTGACGATAATCTAAAAAAACAAAAAATAGAAAGAAATAGAGATTTAGAGCAAGCTGAAAATATCCGAAAAATGATTTTAGCGCTCAGTCAGGATATAAGGGTAATTTTAATTAAATTAGCCGACCGCTTGCATAATATGAAAACACTTGCCGCTCTCCCGCCCCAAAAACAGAAACGGATTGCTTTGGAAACTTCGGAAATTTATTCTCCATTGGCATATCGCCTGGGAATGGCTAATCTAGCCGGAGAACTGGAAGAATTATCATTCCCTTATCTTCATCTTAAAGAATATAAATGGCTGGTTGACCATATAAAAACAAGTTACGGCGAACGGGAAAAATACCTTGAAAAAGTAAAAATAATTATTGAAAAAATATTAGATGAAAATAATATTCAGCCAGTTAAAATAGATTTTCGGGTAAAACGCTACTCCAGTCTATATAAGAAACTTTTCCGTTTCGATATGAACCTTGAACAGATTTACGACTTAATCGCTTTTCGGATAATAGTTAAAACTATTGAAGAATGCTACGCGACCCTTGGCGTAATCCATCAATTATGGCCGCCCTTGCCCGGAAAAATAAAAGATTATATCGCCATGCCAAAGCCAAACGGCTACCACTCTCTTCACACCACGGTTTTTTGCATAGACAATAAGCCGACTGAATTTCAAATCAGGACAGAAGCGATGCACCAAGAAGCGGAAAACGGCATTGCCGCTTATTGGGCTTACGCCGACGCTAAAAATAAAAAGCAGTATCGCGAACAAAAGGCAATTCTAGCGAACAAAGACGAGCTTCGCTGGGTGGAACAATTGCGCGGCTGGCAAAAACAATTTACCGACCCGCAGGAATTTTTACGGTCTTTGAAAATCGATTTTCTCAAAGACAGGATTTTTGTTATCACTCCCCAAGGAGAAATCATAGATTTGCCGCTCAGCGCCACGCCGGTTGATTTCGCTTATGCCATCCACACGGAAATAGGCAATAGTTGCATTGGCGCTAAAATAAACAATAAAATAGCTCCTTTGGATTATCAGCTTCAATCCGGCGATTTAGTTGAAATATTAGTGCAAAAAAGCAAGAAACCTTCGCAATCATGGCTTGAATTTGTTAAAACATCCATAGCTAAAAAACAGATTAAAGCGGCCTCAAAAGATATTCTCCAATTTAAAAAACAAGAAAAAAATACCGAGCTTAAAATAATAGTTTTAGACCGCATCGGGCTTTTAAAAGATATATCCGCGATTATTTCCAGGAACCATCTTAATATCCAATCCAGCCACAGCGAAGCCAGCGGCAATTTTCATGTTATGAAAATCCGCTGCGAAACAAACGATAAAGAAAAAATTGAAAAATTAATTTTAAAATTGAAAGAAATTAAAGAGATTAAAGAAATTAGTTATAAACTAGTATAAAAATGAAAGATATGCGGTATAAAAATTAAATTTTTGGATTTAATTTCTGTATAATTCCCTGAATTTCTTCCGGAGAATAAAAGGATATCACAATTTTTCCGCCCTTGTCTCCGCCAGTCGGCGGATCAATTTTAACCGGCGCGCCTAAAAGTTCCGTTAATTGCTCCTGAAAATGAAAAATTTCAGGATTGGTTGCGGCCGGCTTGGACGCAGTCTCCGACGGTTTTGCGCCCGATGCCATTACCTTAATTCTGCCTCTTAGTTCGCGGACGCTTAAATTATTTTTTATTAATTCATTAAAAATCGCCATCTGCTGCGCCATGTCGTCAATCGCCAAAAGAAGCCGCGCCTGGCTTTCATTTATTTGATTCTTAACAACGGCGTCTTGAATTTCTGATGGAAGATTTAAAATTCTTAGATTATTTGCAATACTTTCTCGGCTCTTTCCTAAACGAGACGCAATTTCTCTTTGAGTTAAACCAAATTCATCCTGAAGCCGAGCATAAGCCCTGGCGGTTTCAACCGGATTTAAATTGGCCCGCTGAAGATTTTCAACAATAGCCAGCTCCATTTGCTCGGCTTTCTGAGAAACGCGGCGTACAATCGCTGGCACCCTTTCCATGCCGATCATTTTAGCGGCCATCAATCTTCTTTCTCCGGCAATCAATTGATATTCAACTTTGGTGCCGTCTTCAACTTCATGCTCTATTTTAGAAATAATAATCGGCTGAATAATACCGAATTCACGTATTGAAGCCGCTAATTCTTTTAAAGATTCTTCATCAAAATGTTTTCTCGGCTGAAACGGATTTGGCTTGATTTTCTCAACCTCAATGAGAAAAACTGATTCATGATGGCGGCGAAGCTTGTATTTTTGCCCATGGAGCCCTTCTTCATGTTTATAACTATCATCGACCGCTTTTTCTTGATTTTCCGTTCCTTGCTCGCTTACCGTTATTTCGCTACTTTTAGTTTCTTTTATTTTATCAGCTTGCGGAAGCTGTTTTATTTGTTGCGGTTGCTGAACGGCAATATTTTCCGATTGCTCATTAACTTCAAAAATCTGATTATCAACACTATCATCTGGAAATTGCGCGCCTGAAATTTGAGATGTTTGATTTATATTTTGGTCCATAATATATATAGCCTACTAAATTAATAAAAAATTGCAATAAATATCATTTATAATAATATTTACTATAAAACTAATCAGTGTTATTATCAATAGATTGCCCGGGTGGTGGAATGGCAGACACGCACGACTCAAAATCGTGTGCCGCAAGGCATGAGAGTTCGACTCTCTCCCCGGGCACCAAGTGAGAAAAGTCAAAATTTGACAAAAATTTTTAAATTGCTACACTTTTCTTAGTATTTTACATCCTAAAATGGGTGAGAAAGGAAGGTGATCAACTATGTGTATAAGCAAAGTCCTACTCCTGGCAAAGGAAAAAAAATCTAAATTCAAAATAAAAAGAAAGAAAACTCCTATTTCTCCAACTCCGCCGAAAAATAACGAAAAATTATCTCGTTTGAAAATTTTGCGTGAGGCCTTCTTTGAAGGCCACATCACCAAAAAAGAGTTAGGAGAAGGAATTGAAGAATTAAGATTAGGATTATAAATCCTTTGCCAGAATTCAAAAGGCGTTCCATTTTTATCGGAACGCCTATTTTTTATATATTTATTTTTTCTTCTCCTATTTTATTCTCTATTTTACTCTTAAATTCAATATCTAAAATTTTCTTCACCAAAAAACTGCTCACAACACCGATAATCGCGCCGACTAAAACATCCGACGGCCAATGAATACCGGTAAATATTCTGGAAATACCCATTAAAACGGCAAATCCAAAAAACCAAAGTCCTATTTTATTTTTAAATTTTTTTTCTTTCGCAAAATAAAAAAGCAATATTGAAAACGCTAAAGTGAAATAAAAAGCAGCATGTCCGGATGGAAAAGACATATAAATGTCATTTTTTTCAATAAGCGGCTGGATATTTAATGACACGAAAGGCCTTTGCCGATGGCTAAAAAACTTTATTACTTCCGCAATAATTCCTCTTGACAAAATCAATGAAAGCGAAATTAAAGAAAAAAAATAAATTTTATCACTCCATTTCTTTTCTTTAAAAATAAAAAATAAAGCCGTTAAAACCAAAAAATAACCGAGATATTCGGCCGTAAAAATAGCGATATAATCAACAAGCCAATAACGGCGGGAAAACTCGTTGATTGCTTGATATATATATACATCCATTTACTTTTTTACGAAAGGCAATAATCCGATAAATCTTGCCCTTTTAATCGCCTGAGCAAGCAAGCGCTGATGCTTGGCGCACACACCAGTCCATTTCGGATCGATAATTTTCGCCTGCGAAGAAACAAACCGCCTCAACATATCGGTATTTTTATAATCAACATCTTTTAAATTTTGCGAACAAAAAAAACACTGCATAATTTAAAATGGCAAATCTTCCGCTTTTATTTCCCCCTCCCCGATGTCAATTTCCGGAAGTTCTTCTTTAGTGGGCTCATCGGTTCCGGAATTTTGGCGAGGGGAAGATTTATTTCCATCTCCTTGTCTTGGTCCTAATTGCATTTTTTCGCAGATAATTTCGGTTGTTTTCCTTGATTGCCCTTGCTGGTCCTGCCATGTTCTTGTCTGAAGCCGACCCTCTATGAAAACTAATCCTCCTTTTGATAAAAATTGGTTTATGATTTCCGCCTGCCTTCCCCACGCCACAATATTATGATATTCAACTCCTTGTTGTTTCGCGCCGCTTTTATCCGTCCAAACCCTGTTGGTTGCCACTCCGAAGCTCGCCACCGATTGTCCGGATGGCGTTGTTCTTAATTGAGGGTCGGCCGTTAATCGGCCAAGAATGAAAACTTTATTTAAATTCATTTTAATATTTCTTCTAATTTCTTCTCCAATGCTTCATTTGTCAAAACCATAGACGGCGCGCTTGGCTTCCTAATTTCAACCTTCGGCTCAATATCTTTTGAAACAAATGTTTTCCTTCGAATTTCAGTTTTAATCGCTGATACCGGCCGCCTTTCCGCGGGAGGCGTGATTATTATAAATCTTAAAATATTAGGATTTAAATTAAGCTCGCTTTTAATTTTCTCTATTGCCAACGGCTCAATTAAAAAATGAAAATAGCCAAAATATCCAACATTCTCTTTCTTTATTGGATAAGCCAATTTAATCCTGTCCAAAGCGCCACTTTCCATGATTTCACATTTATGAATGACTAATAATTTATTAATATCATCGCCGCTTTTTTCATCCTTGGCTACGAATCCAATCTCATATTTTTTAAATTCTTTGTCCATTTTAGTATTTGATTATATTAATTTAATTGAATCTAAAAATCAATCCTTAGATAATTCTTCGTCATCAACTAAAGAAATTTTATAGCCTGTTCCGGCCGGAATTAATTTGCCTATTATAACGTTTTCTTTAAGACCTCTCAATTTATCTTCCTTTCCTTCGCTAGAAGCCGAAACAAGCACCCTGGCTGTTTCCTGGAAACTAGCAGCTGAAAGGAAACTTTCGGTTGAAAGAGCAACCCTTGTAATGCCCATTAAAAGCTGTTTAGATTTAGATGGCCTTTTGCCGAGTTTTTTGATGTTTTTATTCACTTCAATGAATTTTGATTTTTCAATTATTTCTCCAGAAATAAAATCAGTATCGCCGGAATCGCTTATTTGCACCCTAGAAAACATTTGCCTGACAATAATCTCCAAATGCTTATCGTTAATAGCGCTGCCTTCGGAAACATAAATTTTCTGAATTTCATTGATAATATAACGTTCGGCTGATTCTTTATCGCGAAGCCTGAAAAGCTCATGAATATCTATGCTTCCTTCGCAGAGTTGAACTCCTTTTAAAACTTTGTCTTTCGGCTTTACAAATACAGTTGTAGCCCGCGAAACCGGATATTCAATAATTTTACTCACCTTTTTTCCTTTTGAAGAAGTTTTGATTATTTTCAGCATTATCACTTTTAATAATCTTCTTTCTTCAATATCTTCAATAATGCCGTCGTCTTCGGCCAAATATGCCTTTCCTTTGGGAACGCGCGCCTCAAACAGCTCCTGCACTCTTTCAAGGCCATGCGTAATATCAACTCCGGCAACGCCGCCGGTATGAAAAGTTTTCAAAGTCAATTGAGTGCCCGGCTCGCCTATCGATTGCGCCGCTATTACGCCAATTGTCTCGCCGATATTAATCGGTTTCAACTCCGCCAGGTCATAGCCGTAACATTTGGAACAAATTCCGTATAAGGTCTTGCATTTAATCGGAGAACGAATTTTTACGGACTCAATTTTTGATTCTTCTATCTTATTAGCCATTTCCCTGCTTATAATCTCGCCAGCTTTAGCTAAAATTTTATTACCGATTTTTATATCTTCTAAGCTGGTTCTACTGAAAACCCGGGAAGCAAAAGGATAGCCGTAATCGTCTCCTTCTTTCCGGGCCATCTCAACACCATCAATTGTTTTACAATCATTCTCCCTGATTATTAAATCCTGAGATACATCAACCAATCTTCTTGTTAAATATCCGGCGGAAGCGGTTTTTAAGGCGGTATCAGTCAATCCCTTCCTTGCCCCATGGGTATTAATGAAGAATTCTAAAACCGTCAAACCTTCTTTATATGAAGATTTTATCGGCAATTCAATAGTCTCTCCTTGCGGATTAGAAACCAATCCTTTCATTCCCATCATTTGAACCAACGGCGACCAGGAACCGCGCGCCCCGGAATCAATTATATAAAAAACTGAATTGTAGGGATTGAGAGTTTTCGGCACGATTGAAGAAATTTTATCTTTAACCTTATCCCAAATATTTATAATCCTCATGTAACGTTCGGCATCGGTAAGCAATCCTTCTTTATACTGGTTTCTTACTAAATTTTCTTCATTCTCCGCCTCTATTATTATTTTTTGCTTATCTTCCGGGACTGTTAAATCATCCATTCCCCAGCTAACTCCTGAAAAAGTAGCGTAAAAAAAGCCAAGAGTTTTTATCTTATCCAGAATCTCCCACATATTTTCGATGCCGTATTTATCAATATGAGCAGAAATTAGATTGCCTAATTCTTTTCTATTCATAAGCTTATTTACAAATCCAAAACTTTCAGGAAGAGCCGAATTAAAAATAATTCTTCCGACTGAAGTTTTAACACGTTCATTATTTATTACAACATTAACAGGCTCATTTATCTTCACAAAACCGAAATTATATGCTATTTTTGCTTCTTCAAACGTTGAGAAGTTTTTTTCTTTAATGTCTTCTTTTGACGGTCTTATATTGGTCAAAAAATAAGAACCCAAAACAATATCTTGAGTCGGCTGCGCAATCGGCTCGCCAGTTGCCGGTTTCAAAATGTTATGGGAAGCAAGCATTCTTTCATTAGCTTCTTTTTGCGCTTCATCGGAAAGCGGCACGTGAACAGCCATCTGATCTCCGTCAAAGTCGGCATTAAAAGCAGCGCAAACCATAGGCGGAATTCTAATCGCCAAATCTTCTATTAAAACCGGTTTAAAAGCCTGGATGCCTAAACGATGCAACGTCGGCGCTCGATTAAGAAGAACTTTTTTATCTTTAATAATATCTTCTAGAATTTCCCAAATCTCCGAAGTTGCCGATTCAATCAAACGATTAGCGTTTCTAATATTATAAGCCAATCCTTTTTCAATGATTTTTGCTATGACAAATGGCTTAAAAAGCTCAAGAGCCATCTTTTTCGGCAAACCGCATTCATTAAATCTAAGTTCCGGGCCTCCGACAATTACTGAACGGCCTGAATAATCAACACGCTTACCAAGAAGATTTTGGCGAAATCTTCCTTCTTTCCCTTTAAGAATATCGGCTAACGACTTAAGCGGTCTTCTTCTTGAAGAAAGCTGTTGAGTGCCGAAACGAGCGGAATTATCAATCAAGGCATCAACCGCTTCCTGAAGCATTCTTTTTTCATTAATGACGATCACCTCCGGCGCCTGTATTTCAATAAGTTTTTTTAAGCGATTATTGCGATTTATTACCCGACGATAAAGATCATTAAGGTCGGAAGTGGCATATCTTCCGCCATCTAATGGAACCATCGGCCTTAAATCCGGCGGTAAAACCGGAAGCACTGTTAATATCATCCATTCCGGCCGCTGATTACTTTTTATAAACGAACGCAACAGTTTGAGTTTGAAAAAAAACTTTTTTTGTCTGCCCGCATCTTTAATATTTTCAATTTCTTTTTCTGTTTTTTTCGCCTCTTTTTCTAAATCTATATTTTTAAGAATTTTTATAATAGCTTCAGCTCCATTGCCGGCTTCGAAAACGCCGGCGAATTTTTTTGATAAATTATAATATTCAGTCTCGTTTAAAATTTTTCCAATTTCTAAAGATTTTAATTCTTCTTTTGCCGCTTCCATTCCTTTTTTTAAATTATCCATCTCGGAAGAAGAAATATTTTTCTTCCTTAATGTGAATTCTCTTTCTATTTCTTCAATAAATTTTTTCTTATTTTCTTCATTGGTTGAAGTCACTATATAGGCGGCATAATAAATAACTTTAACCAATTTTTGAAGCGGAACATCTATAATCAACCCGATTCTAGAAGGAATGTTTCTGAGAAACCAAATATGGGCAATCGGAGTCGCTAAAGAAATATGTCCCATTCTTTCCCGTCTTACCGATGACTTTGTCACTTCAACGCCGCATTTATCACAGACCATGTTTTTATACCTGATTTTTTTATACTTTCCGCAATAACATTCATAATCTTTCGTCGGACCGAAAATACGCTCCGCGAACAAGCCGTCTTTTTCCGGACGCTGAGTGCGATAATTAATTGTTTCCGGCTTTATCACTTCGCCATAAGACCAGGAAAGTATTTTTTCCGGCGAAGCAATTTTAATTTTAATAGAACTAATATTAAACATGCTATTTTTCTTCTTTGAATTTCTCTTTATCCCGCGCCTTTTCACCGCGGAATTCATCGCTCAATATTTCGATATCCAGTCCCAATGATTTCATCTCGCTTAACAAAACATTGAAAGCGGCGGGAATATTCGGGTTTTTTATTTTTTCGCCTTTAATAATAGCTTCAAAAGTAGATGCTCTTCCAGAAATATCATCTGATTTTATAGTAAGCATTTCTTGTAAAACATAAGCAGAACCATAACCTTCAAGCGCCCAAACTTCCATTTCTCCAAATCTTTGCCCTCCAAATTGAGCTTTTCCGCCAAGCGGCTGTTGAGTAATTAATGAATATGGGCCAATCGAACGCATATGAATTTTATCTTCAACTAAATGATTAAGTTTAATCATATAGATATATCCAACGGTAATCGATTCACCAAAAAATTCCCCCGTTCTGCCGTCAAAAAGCTTAAGTTTGCCGTTTTCCGGATAATTAGCTTTTTTAAGCTCGCCTTTAATATCTGTTTCAGTTGCTCCGACGAAAACCGGAGTTATCGCGCGATAACCAAGCTTATTAGCGGCCAAACCCAAATGAGTTTCTAAAATTTGTCCTAAATTCATTCTTGAAGCCACGCCCATCGGATTTAAAATTATGTCAACCGGAGTTCCGTCTTCTAAATATGGCATATCTTCAACCGCTCTAATCTGAGAAATAACCCCCTTATTTCCATGTCTGCCGGCCAATTTATCGCCGGCTCTTATCTTTCTCAATTGAGCGACCTCAATTTGAATCCTTTTTATAATACCTGGTTCAAGCTTATCTCCATGTTCTCTTGAAAAAATTTTAATTCCAATGATCCGGCCGGATTTTCCATGTGGCAATATCAAGGAAGTATCTTTTATATCTCTTGCCTTTTCGCCGAAAATCGCCCGTAATAATTTTTCTTCCGACGAAACTTCAGCTTCGCCTTTTGGAGAAATTTTTCCAACTAAAATATCGCCCGCGCGAACTTCGGCGCCAATTCTTATAATTCCTTCTTCGTCAAGATTTTTTAGCTTATCTTCTGAAACATTAGGAATATCAGGAGTTGTCACTTCGGGCCCAAGTTTAGTATCGCGAATATCGCAATAAAAATCTTCAATATGAATCGAAGTAAATAAGTCATCTTTTGCCACCTTTTCGGAAAGAATAATGCCATCTTCGAAATTAGCTCCTTCCCAAGAAATGAATGCTACTAAAAGATTTTGCCCCAAAGAAAGCACTCCGTTATTAGTTGAAAAAGTATCTGCCAGAACTTCATTTTTTTTAATTTTTTTACCTTTTTCAATAATTGGCCGCTGTGAAATGCAAGTAAAATCATTTGATCTTCTAAATTTATGCAAAACGTAGGTTTTCTTTTTCTTTAAAGAGTCTTCCACTACAATTTGACTAGCATCAACATCAATAACCGTCCCATCGGTTTCTGAAATAACAAGCCTTCCGCAATCAAAAGCCGCTTTTCTTTCCATGCCAGTTGAAACTAAAGGCGCCGCAGGCTTAATTGAAGGGACAGCTTGCCTTTGCATATTCGAACCCATTAAAGCTCTATTCGCATCATCATGCTCAAGGAACGGAATCATTGCCGTAGCAACGCTAGTCATTTGATAAGGAGCAACATCAATAAATTCAATTTCTTCCTTGACAACAGTAACAGGCTTTCCTTTAAATCTTGCTCCGACATTTTTTTCAGAAATTTTTCTATTTTCATCAATTCTTGTGCTTCCTTGAGCAATCTTGTAATTTTCTTCCTCAATCGCGTCTAACCAAACAATACTATTATTGTCAACTTTTCCATTTTTAACCTTGCAATAAGGCGTCTGTAAAAATCCAAATTCATTAAGTCGCGCGAAATTAGCAAAATAATTAATAAGTCCAATATTTTGGCCTTCTGGAGTTTGAATAGGACAAATTCTGCCGTAATGAGATATATGAACATCTCTTATTTCAAAACCGGCATGTTCTCTTGTTAAGCCGCCTGGCCCCATTGAAGAAAGCCTCCTTTTATGCTCCAACTCAGCTAAAGGATTGTCTTGATTCATAAATTGGGATAATTGTGAAGTGGCAAAAAATTCTTTTACGATTCCGATGAGCGGTCTCGCATTAATAAGCTGAACCGGAGTGATTAATTTAATATCTAACGTTGACATTCGATCAACTATCATGCGCTTGAGCCTGGCAAAGCCAACGCGCATCCGACTGGCAAGCAATTCGCCGACAGCCCGCACTCGACGGTTGCCCAAATGGTCAATATCATCCGGCTCGGCCATTAAATCATTATTCAGTCTGATTATTTCTTTTACGATTAAAACAATATCTTCAAAATTCAAAAGTAGGGATTGATTTTTTTTATTATTTATCCCGAGTCTTTGGTTAAATTTAAATCTACCGGCAACAGATAAGCTGTAACGGTCGATTCTTTCAAACATCGCGTCTATCAAGCTTTTGGCATTTTCCGGAGTCGCTAAATCTCCCGGCCTGAGCCTTTTATAAATTTCAACATAAGCGTCTGATGTTCCTTTTGCTTCACTTTTCTTTAAAGTCGTTTCAATAAATTTTATCTGGCCGTTATCGATATCCGAAAACAGCTGAATAAGACTATCGGCATTTTCAAATTCTTTTTTTCTTGAAATATTGGCAAATATTCTCAATAAATCAGTAACTGCCACCTTGCGGTGTTTATCTATTTTAACGCCGATAGAGCCGTCTGGATCAGTAATAAATTCAAGCCAAGAGCCTCTATCAGGAATAACTTTTGCTCCAAAAAGTTTTTTACCGCGATAAACCTCTCCTGTAAAATAAACTCCGGCAGACCTTATAAGTTGGGAAACAATAACTCTTTCAACGCCATTTATGATAAAAGTGCCGCGGGAAGTCATCATCGGAAAATCGCCAAGATAAATTTCCTGCTCTTTCACCTCTTTCGTTTGATTATTAATCAATTTTACCTTAACCCTCAACGGCGCTTCATAAGTCAAATCTTTATCCCAGCTGACTTCTTCATCGTATTTTGGCTCATCAATATAATAATCAATAAAGTGAAGTTCCATTTCTTTCCCTGTCGAATCTTTAATCGGGAATATTTCTTCAAAAAGTTCCCTAATCCCTTTTTTGATAAACCAATCCCATGAAGCATGTTGAATCTCTGCTAAAAACGGCTGATTAATGAACGCTCCCGGATGATGAGAAAAAATTTTTTCTGGCAATTTAGACATATAAAAAAATAAAAACAAAAAACTCCCTCCACTCAAAAATGAACAGGATAAAATTATCTATTTTAAAAAATAAACAGATCTGTTGACATTATGCTCGTCAAATGTTTTGGAAAAAATAGTTTTCCCGGTTTTCGCGTCTGAAAGATAATACCAATAAGGCGAATCTTTCTTGTTAATTGCGGCTTTAATCGTTGAAAGTGATGGATTGCTTATCGGCGCCGGAATCAATCCAGTATACATATATGTATTAAAATGCGAATCAATTTTATAATCGTTCCTTTTCAACTGGCCGCAATTTAAAAACCTGCCTTCACATTTAATATACACTATTGTGGCGTCAATTTGCAAGGGCATGCCAACTTTCAGTCTTTTTTCCAATATGCCAGCTACTATTCTTTGATCATCATCGTTAGATATCTCTTTCTCCAAAAGTGAAGCAATTTTTAAGGTATTTTTTAGATTATCATAATCCTTAAAAAAAGGCAATACCTTATCATTAAAATTGCTAACTATCTTTTCAATAACAAAGCCAATATCAGAATTTTTATAAAAATAGTAAGTGTCGGGAAGCAAATACCCCTCCAAGGATTTTTCGGCATCAAGATAAAGAAATTTCTTCTTTAAACCGCCTGCTTTTATATTATTTTTAAATTCATCGCTATATTTTATCAAATCGCCTTTTCTAATTATTTTCAAATTGGAAAAATAATCATCAATTTCTCTTAATGTCATCCCGGGAAAAATTGTTGCCGTAATTTCTTCCGGCCCTTTTTCCAAAATATTTAATAATTCCGCCAACGATGCTGAAGAATTAATTTGATAAAAACCGCTCTTTATCATATTAGTTTTTCCTAATAACATCGCATAAATTTTAAAAACAACCTTTGACTTTATAAGTCCGGCAAAGTAAAGCTTATCGGCTATTTCATTAAAACTCATTCCGGAAAAAATATTAATATCTATTGCTTCTTCGCCGCCAACATCAGAAAAATCAAAATTTTTAGAAAAAACTACTGAAAAAAATCCCGCTATAAATAAAAATACTAAAACAACAATCGAAAATTTTTCGACAAATGTAATCTTTCTACTGCCGGCAAAGAACATCATCTTTTTATCTTAATAGATTGAATAATGCCAATTGTAATAAAACTTGTCAATAAGCTTGATCCTCCGTAACTCAAAAAAGGAAACGGCACGCCGATTACCGGCGTTATCCCCAAATTGGAGCCGATATTCAATACGAATTGAACCATTAAAAACATAGTTGATCCAAGACAAACGAATTTGCCGAAATTATTATCCGAATGCATGCCAATAATGATAATCCTGAAAATCAAATATCCGAAAGCAAGCACTATTATAAGCCCGATTAAAATGCCGAATTCCTCAACAACCGCCGCAAAAATAAAATCAGTTTGAGCCTCCGGCAAAAAGCCAAGTTGTACCTGCGTCCCCTGATTGAATCCCTTTCCGAAAAATCCAGCTGAACCGATAGCGATTTTTGACTGGATGACATTATAATTAATTCCTAAAGTATCTTGATTTGGAAAAAAAACGCCTAAAATTCTTTCTTTCTGATAATCTTTTAAAACGCTTGTCCACATAAAAACTCCGACAACCGCGAAAATTAAAAAAGAAACTAATATATGGCTCCATTTAATTCCTGAAACTAATAAAAACCCGAACCAAATTGAAAACAAAATCAGCGCCGAACCCAAATCCGGCTGGATAACAACAAGAAACGCCGGCGCGACAAAATAAAAAAATGATGTTAATATATTAGAAACTCTGGCGATGCTTACATGTTTTTTCCTGAAAAAATTGGCGAAAATAATTATCAAAACAATTTTAGCGAATTCCGACGCCTGGAATTGAAACGGCCCAAACGTCAGCCAGGCGCGGACGCCGCGGACCGGCGAAGCAAAAAAATAAGTGATTAAAAGCAAAAAAATTATTATAAAATAAATTCCTAAAACAGCACCTCGATAATTTATGAAAGGCCGCCATTCAATTTTCGCGATTAAAAGAAACAATAAAATGCCGATAATAAAGAAAAGAAGCTGCTTCCAGAATAATTCCGCCTTGGCGCTAAGTAAACCGAGTAAACCAATGGCTGCTAAAATTAAAACAGCTGTGTTTAATTTCCAATCCTGCAGTTTTAGTGTTGTCAGCATATGAACTATTTTTGCACAAAATAGTTTTAAATGCAAAAAACAGTCCGCCGGCCGGCGGACTGTTTTTTATTTTTTAAATAAATCAAAGATTATTCAGGTCAGCGTCAATTTCGTTGAAACTATTATCTATTGATTCTATGTCGATGCTGTCTAACTCATTATTAATTGCTGAAGTTGTGTCTTGTAGTGTTTCTAAAGTTGGGGATGTTTTTGCCTGCTCATACGGCAATGTATTGTGAAATTTGCCAGTGGAGTATTGATTACGTATTTTACCTTGCCAAATCAAAATACCCAAGCTAATCAGCAACAACGCAACAATAATTGCAACAATAATAATTATCTTCTTATTGATAAAATTTTCTTTTGTTTGCGGCTCTTGCGGCATTTGTTGATTTTGTAATTCGTCCATAATAATACTATTTTATTATTTTTTATTGTTCAGTTCCGGTTGTTGTTCCCGAAACAGTTGAAGTTGCTGGCTGATTTAAATCAACTTCAATTTCATTAATTTTCGGAATTTGAGCTAAAGTTATTGCCGCTTTTTTCACCGCTTCCCGGCTGGCAAAAATAGCATCTCTGACTTTTACGAGGTTGTCATGTAGCTCCTGTCTGGCTTTTCCAACATCCTGGCGTAATCCTGTTTCCGTAGTTATGGCAATTTTATAAGTTTTTCCGGCTTGTGTTGCAATCGCCTGACGGCTGGCGCTTATCGCGCTTTGGGCATTAGTAATCGCAGCCCTGACAGCAGAAACATCTATGCCCGAAACAGCGGCTTTATCAGCGCGGCTGCCAATATTACTTAAAATTTTTTCAAGCCGTTCCAAAACTTCAGAAAAATGATTTATCATCCCTTCGTTTAAAGCATCCATCCGATTGTCAATCCTTTCAACCGCTTCTTTCTTACGCTCATCCTTGACTATCTTCAAGCGTTCTTTCAATTCTTGGCGTTTTGCTTCAATGACATTTTTCAATTCTACCCCTTTGGTTTCTATCTGATTTTTAAATTCCATCCGCTTTTGTTCAATTGCATTCTTGAATTCATCCCTTTTTTGTTTTATCTGCTCAACTGTTTCAACTTTCTTTTGCTTTATTTCTTGTATTATATTCTGTCTTGTATCAATAATAATGCCTTGCTTTGTATTCTGCCGAATATCAAGGACCCTATTTTTAACCGTGCTCGTTGGAACAGTTTGGGCGGAAACCGATGAAATTAAAAATAATGAAAAAATTATTAAAATAAAATGCTTGCTCATTTAATAATTATATATTTTTATCACGGACAATCAAAGGGCTCTCCTTGTGGATAACTCAAAAATTCTTAGTTTATATTGTTAAATTGCCATTAGCTGTTAATCTTCTTTTTTTGCCTTTTAAATAATTGATATAACCGCTCGCTGCAACCATGGCGGCATTATCGCCGCAAAATCTCTTCGGCGGAAAGAATACGTTAATTTTCAATTTTTCATTTTTAATTTTTAATTTCAAATTTTTCTGTAAAGAAAAATTTGATGCCACGCCACCGGAAACCATAATTGACTTGGCGTTAAATTCTTTCGCGGCCCGCAGGGTTTTATTAATTAGAACTTCAAACGCGGCTTGCTGAAAACTTGCCGCTACATCAGCTAAAAAATCTTTCTTATTTTTAGAATCTCTCATATAATACAAGACTGCTGTTTTTAATCCGGAAAAGCTAAAATCGTAATTTTTTTGGTTAAGCATCGGCCGAGGAAAATTTATCGCGCTATGATTTCCTTTCTTCGCCAGTTTTTCAATTTCCGGACCGCCGGGATAAGGTAATTTTAATAATCTTGCAACTTTATCAAAAGCCTCGCCAACCGCATCGTCGCGCGTTTCTCCTATTTTTTTATAATGCATTAAATCTTTCATTAATAATAATATCGTATGGCCGCCGCTGATAATTAAAGCAATCGCCGGAAATATATTAGAAATTTCTCTTTTTTGGTTCAACAAAAAAGAGTAGAGATGCCCTTCTAAATGATTTACACCAATTAGCTTGATTTCCTTATTCCCCCGTTTCTTGATTTCTTTATATACTTCTTTAGAAAAATTTATACCAGTCCACAATGCCGGCTCCAACCCCGGCCCAACCGTAACCGCAATTAAATCTAACTTAAGTTTACCAATTTTTAAATTTTTAATTTTTTCATAGAGTATCGGAAGATTTTTTAGATGTTCTCTCTTCGCTAAATTCGGCACCACGCCGCCAAAAGGCGCATGAATTTTAATTTGTGAAGCTACAAGATTTTTTATAATTTCAAATTGGAGTCCGCCAACTGGCGGATTAATGCCACTTTTCGCTTCTACTAAAGCAATAGCAGTTTCATCGCAAGACGTTTCAATAGCTAAAATTTTCATAAGCATTATATCACCTCTTGCTGATAGCATTTCTCGCAATAGACTATCTCCAATCTGTCTGGCGAATAAGTAGTTTTAAATTCATTAGGGCAAGGTTGGTTTCCGTGGAAGTGTTTGATAGTGTTTTGATAGATTCCGTTATCTGATTGAGTTCCGGCGCATTGGCATTGTCTTTTCCAGAGTTTAAGAGGATTGCGTTGTTTTAATCTTTGGTAATGGCGGCAGTTGGGGCATAGTCTAGGCAAGGGTAGATTCATTTTTCGGTAGAAATCTAGTTCTTTTGGCAATTACATGTTTCTTGATTAATATTTTTAAATTAAAAATATTTTTTCAAAAAATTCTCCGAATTTAAAATTCCAAACGGCAATTTTAAATCTCGCAATTTTTGATTGTTTAAAAAATCTTTTTTATCAAGGGTTATTAATGCTTCTGCTCCGCTTAATAAAGCGCCAAGCAAGATGGGAACATCTTTAGAAGATTTTGCCGCCGCAAAGAAAATATTGGCATCTAAAAATACTTTCATTATTAATTAGGAAGCTATGATTTTAAAATCTTTTCTATTTTTTGTCTTGTTATTTTACTTACCTTATCTTCTTTCAAAAACTCTTGCATTCTTTTTGGAGAATAATCTTCTATTTCAAAAACCATTTCCGCCATTTTCTTGAAAAATTTCTCGTATAAAGCGGCTTTTTTTCTAAACTTTCATATTTAGTTTTTGATAATGTAATAACAGCCATAATCATTATATTATGATAAATAAATCGAAAAATCAAACCACTTCCGCCTGATAACAGGTATTTATTTTATCTATTGAATGCACTGCGACATATATTCCTTATACGCCCTATTAACGCGCCTAACATCAACAACCGCGATACACGGCAAGCTGTAACTATGATTCTGCATAATTAAATCTTCAATCTGCTGAACTTTAGCTTCGATTGTTTTTATTAAAAGAACGGCTTCATCATCGTTTTTCACTTCATTTTCCCAGAAATAAATAGAATCAATCGGCCAGATATTAACACAGCTGGCGAATTTTTTCTCAACAATAAGTCTGCCGATTTTTTTGGCTTCTTCGCTGTTCTGACAAGTAGTATAAATTAAAACCATATTTATTAAACTATCGGTTCACCTCCTTTTTCGGCCTTTATATCAGAAGATTGCTCTGCGCGTTCTTCAGTTTTGGCAATTTGTTCAATTACCGGCTTTTCCGAAACGGTTCCGCCGCCGCTTATTAATGCATCTTCTTCTGATATTCTTTTTTTAACTTCCTCAACCGCTACGCAATAATTCTGATGGTTATATTCAAAAATTTCGTTTTTATAAGAAAGGTGGGTTGCCGGAAGAATTTTTAAAGTCTCTGCGGAAAAAGGGTCGGCCATGCCGCCGTCAATCGTCATTTTTATATAAAATTCCTGCATTCCAAGATTAATCATATCTTTGGCTTTAAAAACCGGCGTCATCTCCTTTTCAAAAGCCATTGCGTCGTCGCCGCCAAGCCGGAAAATTACCATTGAAGCGACATTGCCCAAAAAAGTCGCCATCACCTGCGGTGAAAGCTGGGCGCGATATTGATGCGCAACCGTCAAAGCCAGGCCATATTTTCTCGCCTCGGTTAAAATATTAATAAAAGTGTCGGTAACAACATTATAAAATTCGTCAACATAAAAATAAAAATCTTTCCGCTCTTCTTCCTTCATGCTTGCCCGCGCCATGCCGGCCTGATAAATTTTTGTCACAAACATTGAACCGAAAAAACTGGAATTTTCTTCTCCTAGTTTTCCTTTTGATAAATTAATCAGCAAAATTTTCTGCTCATTCATTATTTTTTCAAGATCAATTTTATTTTCCTGCTGGCCGAAAATATAGCGGAGTAAAGGATTGGAAAGAAATTGTCCTAGTTTATTAACCAGCGGGATAATCGCTTCAGTATCGAATTTTTCTGACCAGTCCGCAAATTCAATCGCCCAAAATCTTTTTACCATCTCATCTTCAATATACTCCACAACCTTCTGGCGATAATTCCTATCAGTTAACAGCGAAATCATACCGCGCATTGTCGCGCCCGGATAATCCAAAAGCGCCAGACAAGTAAACCGAAAAACATGTTCCAATCTCGGCGTCCAATTGGCACCAAATTGCTTTTCCATAACCTCGATCAAGCCTTGTGTAACCTGATGCTTTAATTCCGGCGCCACATTTTTAAGCGGATTAAAAGAAACCGGCCATTCGGTGTCTGAGGGATCAATCAAAACAACATCTTTTATTCTATGTTCCGGCACGAAATCCAAAGTACTGGCAATCACATCGCCATGAGGGTCCATCAAGCAAAGCCCATGGCCATAAGCAATATCCTGGCGAATCATCAATTCAAGCAATTTTGACTTGCCGACTCCAGATTTGCCGACAACATAAAAATGGCGCCTGCGGTCTTTTCTTTTAATGCCGAAAATAAGCCTCTTAGTTTCAAACTCAGATTCAAAATTCGTGCGGCCGAAAAAACAAACCTCTTTTGGGTCAACCTGGCCGTAAACCGGAAGGTCTGAAGGCGGCGGCGCATATTTAATTATTTTTACTTTGTCACTATTCATTTCTTTAAATAAGTTCTAATTCCGCATCTAATAAATCTTCCATGCATTTATGGTAAATTGCGATAATCCTTCTGGCCTCTTCTTTGGAAATTTTATATCCCGCTTCATGCACGAGCCTATTTCTAGTTTTGTGCGCCTCCCAAAGAGCGTCTAAATTGCTAAATTCTCCCGGATGAATTGATTTCATTCTTTCGCCCATGTCATGCCCCGAATGGCCATGCTCTTTTAAAATTTCATCTATCAAACTATCAGCTTCAATTATCGCCAAACGCAAATCTCTTTCGTCTCCGGATTTTATCACGGAAATTATTTTATCCCATTTTTTATGGATATGCTCCCGATGCCGCATCACCGATCCCCTATATTTATTGCCTGAAAACAGATTTTTAAAAAAATTAATTGACGGAAGGAAGCTTAATGGCGGCCGGAAAGGCAAAGCTTTAGCACATAAATAAACAATTGCTAAAATTACAATCCCGATTCCGGAAATAAGGATAAATTTTAAATAAGGCAAAACCGCTCTAATCATTGCATTTAATTATACCAGTTTTCGCCCTTTTTAAAACCCAATACCCTGGCCGGTAATCAGCCAGAAAATAAATTGGGCGATTGGCGGAAGAAGAAACATCGCCGCAAACAAAGCCACAAAAATTCCGGCAAAGCCAAGATTCATCACTGAATGCCAAATTTGAGGGAATAAATCATTTAAAACTTTTGAACCGTCCAAAGGCGGCACCGGAATTAAATTGAAAAGCCCGAGAAAAATATTAACGTAAATTATAACCGTCAGAAATTCCAAAAAAATCGGCGGCAATCCGGTCCATAATAAAAGCCCTGGGGAAAATCTTAAAATCAAACCAATAATTATAGCGACTAAAAAATTCGCGGCTGGTCCGGCAATGCCAACTTTTAAAGAACCATATTTCGGGTCTTTCAAATTATACGGATTATAAGGCACGGGTTTTGCCCAGCCGATAAAAATCCCGGAAGTTAACATTAGAAAAAGCGGAATAATAACTGTGCCAAAAGCGTCCAAATGAACTAAAGGATTTAAAGTAAGTCGGCCGGCGTCTTTAGCGGTTGAGTCGCCCAAACGATACGCCATCCAGCCGTGAGAAAATTCATGAATTACGGCTGAAAAAATAATAATAATATATAAAAATAGTTTGAAAATAGCTTCATCCATATTTCTTTATCAGGCAATCGCCATTATTTCATTCGGGCTGCCGGGAATCGAACCCGGGCCGCACGCACCCCATGCGCGCACACTGCCATTATGCTACAGCCCGATGATTAAATCTTATGCAAAGTCCGCCGGCATTTGGTGCACAATAAAATACGCTGGCCGTTAGGCAGTTTAGTCATTTGAAGATTGGGATATTTTCTTTTTAGCGGTGTGGGGTTGTAATTGCCGCGAAGTTTTTTTCTGCCTCCGCGCATAATTGACCCTTTTCCGCATTTTTTACATTGTCTCATAATAACGAAAAGAGCCCCAGCAGTTGGATTATCCCGGCTATTGCCAGGTGGGTAGACTCAACTCCGATTCGAAAATCGAAATACTGTTGCCTTCCCTTCTATACCAACTTGATCCGAGTAATCGCAGCCAGAGCTCATTGTAATTATAAACGATTTTTAAAAAAATTCAACCCCTTTAAAACATTATATCCTCCTCTGCTCTTTTATATTCATGAATTTCCTCCGGAGAAAACCAATATTCAATTTCATGTATTGCTTCCTCCATAGTTTCCGAAGCATGGACGATATTATGAACAGACCTTTTGTCGGAATTCGCTAATGCCGGCGAATCAACGGAATAATCGCCGCGAATCGTTCCCATTTCAGCTAAATTGGGCAAAGTATTGCCGCAAAGTTTTCTTACCATATCTATAGCATGCACTCCTTGAACAATTATTTTTACTAATGGTCCGGAGGTCATAAAATCAATTATCCATCCCCTCACCATCTTGCCTATCTCATCAGCATCGTTAGTGCCCAATTCTTTTATAGGATCCATTCCGTATTTTTCATAAGTTCCAAGCGATTTTTTGCCCAATCTGTTAATCCATCCCGGATTTTTCGGATAATGTCCATCAATTTGTTCAGGCGTCGCCCAAATCATTTTTAAAGCGATTATTTTTAATCCTCTTTGTTCAATGCGGCGAATAATTTCTCCGGATAATCCCCTTTTAACTCCGTCAGGTTTTATTAAAACCAGAGTTTTTTCTTCTTTTAATTTCATAAAACTTAATCTACCACTTTTTTTTAAAAATGTTAATAGCGTTATTGTGGATTACTAATTTTATTATTCCATCAAAATCCGTACGGAAAATTTGAGAGCCAATATTGGCCAGCCTTGTCAATGTCTGAGTTGTCGGATGTCCATAACTGTTTTTACCGACTTCAATCACCGATATTTTAGGATTTGTCTTTTTTAAAAATTCCTCGCCCGAAGAAAATTTCGAACCATGATGGCCGACTTTTAAAACATCAGCGCCGATATTAAAATTCTCAACCAGATATTTTTCGATATTTTCTCCAATATCGCCGGTAAATAAAGCTCTAAAATTACCAATGCTTAATCTTAAAACTAAAGTGGTATCATTTAACTCCTTGCTCGCCAAAAATTCTTTTGGCGGCGAAAGAACGTCAAAAACATTATCCCTATACTTTATTTTATCGCTCTGCGCCAAAATAATTTTTAAAGCGCCGTTTTCTTTCAAGTTTTCTTTTATGGCATTTTCTAAATCTTTAAATGCCTTGGCTTCGCCCGCACGGCCGTTATAAATAAAAGCGCCGATTTTATAACGTTTTAAAACATCTATCAGGCCGGCAAAATGGTCCATCTGCGGATGCGAAAGAATTATTAAATCAATATATCTGTCGGTTGGACTTAAAACGTCTGCTAATTCGCTTAAAATTTTCTTGTCCGGCCCGCCGTCAATCAAAACTTTAACATTGCCGGGCAAAATAACCATTTCACTATCACCTTGTCCGATGTCAAAAAAATAAACTTCTAAATTTTTATTCTGATTATTAAAAATAATCAGCGACCAGATAAATAAATCAAACGCCACTAAAAAAATAAAAAGAATAATTAAATGATTGCGATTAAGCATTATTCAAATTTTAAAACAAAAAACAGCCGTTTAAAAGACTGTTTTTTAAAAGATAAACCAAGCTATTAGTGTTTCTGAAACCTAAACGGAAGCGCAGTCCCGCAGAGCGGGACGTGAGCGGATTGAAGAATACTAATAGCTTGGTTTAATAAAATTAAATTTTGCCTACTAAATCCATTCCCGGCTTTAATGTGTCTTTTCCCGGTTGCCAGCTGGCCGGACAAACCTGACCATTATGCTCTTCAACAAATTTAGCGGCTTGCAATTTTCTTATAATTTCCGCGGTATTTCTGCCGATACTGTTATCATGCAATTCATAAGATTTTATCACACCGTGCGGGTCAATAATAACGCTGGCGCGAAGCGATAGTCCGTCGTTTTCAAGGTAAGTGCCAAACGCTCTGCATAATCTTCCAGTCGGGTCCGCAATCATCGGATATTGAATTTTCTTGATTGACGGCGAATTATCATGCCAGGCCTTGTGCGTAAAAACCGTATCCGTTGAAACACTCATCACTTCCGCTCCTTGTTTCTTAAACTCATCATACAAATCAGCTGCTTCCGACAATTCAGTCGGGCAGATAAAAGTAAAATCCGCCGGATAAAACAATAAAACCAGCCATTTTCCGCTATAATCGGAAAATTTTATTTGTTTTGTTTCATTATTTTGAAAAATCTCAAATGAAACATCGGGAATTTTTTTTCCGACAATCGGCATTGATAAAATTTTTTCTTCCATAAATTTAAATTATAAGTTATTTTGATAAACAACGACCTTTAATCTAATGACATTCTTTCTGAAATAACGCTCCAGTCAATCGCTTTTAAAAACGCTTCAATATAATCAGCTCTTTTCAAGCCATAATCCGGCATATAAGCATGCTCAAAAACATCCATTACTAACAATGGTTTAGCACCGCTAAAATGCCCAACATCGTGCTCATTAATCCAAACATTAAATAATCTATTCGCCAAAACATCGTAATACAAAACCACCCAACCAATCCCGCGCATCATTCCTATTGCCTTAAAATCTTTTTCCCATTCTTCGTATGAACCCCAATCTTTATTAATTTTTTCTGATAAAACTGAATTTTTATCAAATTCTGTCTGCTCTTTCGATAAATTCTCGAAATAATATTCGTGCAAACGCATACCATTAAACTCCCAGCTGAATCGCCTATTTAGTTCAGCAACTTCCGGAGTGCTATGTTTTCCCTCTTTTTCCATCGCAATCAAAATATCATTGAGCTTATTAAAATTCGCCACATAGCCGGAATAAAGCGTAAAATGATTTTTCAACAACTGGTCGCTAAAACCCTGAAGGCCTAATAAATTTTCGTAATTTTTTGCTTCGTATTTCATATTATGATAAACTTCGAAAAATGCTTAATAAAGAAGAATTTCTTAAAACTATAAAGGAAAGAGCTGAAAAAAGCAAAGTTTACAAGAAATACCAGCTAATCGGCTTAATTATAGCCCAGCTTTTAAACGACGAAAAACACAAATCACTTTATATAAAACTGGCGAAAAAGCACAATCCTGACCATTTATTAAGCATCGCTAAAGATGTTTCTGAAAGAAAAAATATAAAAAACAAAGGAGGATATTTTATGATAGTGCTTGCGAAAACACATCCTTATCTTTTAAAGGATTTAAAAGAGAAAAAATAATATTTACGTATCATCTAAAATTTAACGCCAAACATTTATAAATATAAAAAGTAATGACTTACAAATATTTTAATTTTCCTTTTACTTCTTCTATTGATTTATAACCTTTTCTTTTAAGAATTTCTTCTAATTCCGAATTTATCCTTACAAAGCAACTCTGGCCCTCTTTTTCAAATGTGGTCGCTATTTGAACAGCATCTGCCCCAGCAAGAAGAAATTCAAAAACATCTATACCTGTTTTAATCCCTCCAACGCCAAAAATTGAAACTTTATCCTTGAGCAATTCATAAAAAGCTCTCACATTTGCCAAAGCAATCGGCTTGATATAATCCCCAGAAAGACCGCCAAACCATTTCTTTGGTTTTATGACGGGTGTTTCAGATTCTGGATCAATAACTAAAGTATTGCCAACTGAATTTATGCAAGTGATAAAACTAATTTTATATTTTTTAATTAAATCTGCCATTTGTTTATGATGGATAAAATCATAAAATGGCGGAAGTTTCAATCCAATTGGTTTTTCTCCTAAATTTGAAATCTTGCATAGCACTTTTTCAGTTTGTTCAAAATCATAAGCAATTTGCGTCTTTCCCTCCAAATTTGGACAACTTAAATTTACTTCGATTAAATCAACATCGCTATTTTGAAAAGCTTCAACCATTTTTTCATAATCTTCAATAAACAAGCCAGCAACGCTTACAATAATAGACTTGTTATATTTTTTTAGATACGAAGAAAATTTAATATACTCTTGATAACCCAAATTTGGCAATCCCATAGATTGAATAGAACCCAGTGGAAGTCTAATATATCTCGGTTTTTGATTTCCCTCCCTTGGTTCTATGGTGCACGATTTCATCATAATGGCAGACGATTTTGATTTGCCAATATTTTCCAATTCATCAAAAGTGGAATCTAATGGACCCGAAGCATTGCAAATATATGAATCCATTTTAACGCCTGCAATTCTAGTTTTTGTGATTATCATGAACAATAAAATTTGACGATATTCTTAATTTATCGTATTTTTATTATATTAAATTATGAAAATTCTCACAATCGCTAATAAAAAAGAAGAGAAATTCCTGCGGCAGAAAACCGCGGAATTTGATTTTAAAACTTATGCCACGACAGCCGGCGAAAAATTCACTAGAAAACAAATCGAAAAACTGATTAAAAATATGAAAATTACAATGGAAAAAGCGCCGGGCATCGGACTTTCCGCTAATCAAGTCGGCCTGAATTTAAAATTATTCGTCGCTCAAATCCCCGAAACCAGATTAGAAAAAAACGGAAAAGAAATTTCAACCAAAGCAACGGAATTTTATGTTATTTTTAATCCGGAAATAAAAAATTTTTCAAAAAGGAAAACAATAATGGAAGAAGGGTGTCTAAGCGTTCCGGGAATTTTCGGAGAGGTTGAACGGCCGGAAAAAATCACGCTTTCCGGCTTTAATAAAAAAGGAAAAAAAATCACATTAGAAGCCGAAGGATTATTGGCAAAAGTTTTTCAGCATGAAACTGACCACCTAAACGGAATCCTGTTTATTGATAAAGCGAAAAATTTAAAGAAGTTATGAAAATAAAAATCACAAAATTATTCCTTCAACCCGCTCACGTCCGCCATCCGCCAACTGGCGGAGGCGGACTGCGCTTCCGTTTAGGTATCAGGAACAACTTTGTGATTTTTGTTTCCTGAAATTTTATGAAATTCGTATTTTTCGGCACGCCTGAATTTGCCGCCATTATTTTAGAAAAACTTATTAACTTCGGCTTTATTCCCGAAGCCGTTATTTGTAATCCTGATCGTCCGATTGGCAGAAAAAAAATTATTACTCCCCCGCCGGTAAAAAAATTGCTGATTGAAAAATTAAAAAATTATAAAATTAAAATTCTCCAGCCGGAAAATCTGGTGGATATTAAAAATCAGTTGTCAGCTGTCAACTGTCAGTTGTTTGTAGTTGCCGCTTATGCCAAAATCATCCCAAAAGAAATTTTAGAGATTCCGCGCCTCGGCTCAATCGGCGTCCATCCTTCGCTTTTGCCGAAATACCGCGGCCCTTCGCCCATTCAATCGGTAATTTTAAACGATGAAAAAGAAACTGGCGTAACCTTATTTTTAATGGATGAAAAAGTGGACCACGGTAAAATAGTATCAAGTATCAAGTATCAAGCATCAAGTGATGATAATTACGAATCTTTAATACGCAAACTGGCAGAATTGAGCGCTAATCTTTTAATTGAAGCACTGTCTAATATTGAAGAAAAAATTAAAAATGCAAAATCGCAAAACGAATCATTTGCCACTTACACAAAAAAATTTACAACCAAAGACGCATTTATTGAACCTGCTAATTTAGAAAAAGCGCAGGGTTCGATATGCTCACCCCAAGAAATTCGGCGGCTTGCGATTGAAATAGACCGAAAAATTCGCGCCTTAAATCCGGAACCAGGAACCTGGACACTTCGACAAGCTCAAGGTAAGCTTATGCGAATAAAACTTTTAGAAGTGGAAATAACCCAAAACGGCAAATTAAAACTCAAAAAAATCCAAACTGAAGGCAAAAAACCTAAAATTTTATAAAAAATCCCCCATTATGCATGGGGAATTTTTTATAGCTTGAACGAAATACTAGCTTATCTGGTAATGGAAATATCCGGCACTTCTATCTCGGTACTAGAAGCCAAAACCGTTACCCTTCTTGTGGTAGAATCATAAACTACCCAATAATCAGTAGAAGAAGCCGTACCAGTGCTTGGATCAATCGGCATTGAAGAGATATATGTCGGCACTATACAAGGTTCAATATTATAATTGCTAGCCCCTAATTGCGTCATTACTGATGGTAATACGCCAGCGCCGGGACAATTAAAAACTCCCCCATTGTCCGCCTGATTCTGGCCGATAGCGTCTAAAACAGCTTTAACTTGAGCCCATCTTTTTGTGTCCCTTGCCTGGGCAAACTGCCTGCCAGGATTTAAAGCCACGATAACAACTCCGGCTAAAATCGCGATAATGCCGATAACGACCAATAATTCGATTAATGTAAAACCTGATTTTGAATTTCTTTGTTTCATTGATATTTATTTGTTTTCAATAATAAAATAACTCGACCTTTAAGGACATTTTTATATTATAAATCTATTATATCATAAAATTCAATAAGAAATATAAAACTTATCCACACCTTTATTGAATTTCTTTCCAGCTTATGACTTCGTAAGTTTCTGCCGCTAAAGGAAAACTCGGCGGCGGAGCGTAAAGAAGATTGGCGTCATAAATCAGATTGCGCGTTTGATAACCGGTGCCGTCGGTATAAGCAAAACCATAACGCTGGCTAGAAGCAATCATTCCATAAGTTGTGATGGTATTTCTCGTGTGATAAGTAGTACAACGGCTATCTGGCGACCGGTAATAATACCTGCCAACCCGACCATTTTGTGCCATAAGGGCCGCATCAACTCTTATGATATCAGTGCTATAAAAACCGATATTCAAATTTTTCTGGGCAATAAGCCCGATAACATCTTGACCGTCATAATTAGTATACAAGAGATTTTCATTAACCGTGATACTGCTGCGCGTTGTCGGATTATCCGGAAAACGCGCTGAAGCGATTGTCACGCGGCTGGTATTAATTTGCCCCCTTACCCAGACATCGTCTTCAATAAAAATCAAACCATTGGCGGGTATCTGATAATTGCCAAGCAAAGTTTCGGTTTGAATGCTCCAGATGCCCCAACCGCTTTGATTTAAATAATTAGTGCAATTGCTCGGCGGCGCCCTTAAAGCGTCAACAATAAAAAAATCAAAAGTATCGTCTGTTTTTAATACGATATCGTATCCGTATTTTCCAGAACCCGACGACCCGCGGTAAAAACCGCTTGAAGAAGCTGATTCTTTCAATTGGGAAAGAGTCTGGGTAATACCGGTAAAATCCACTGCCGGCACCGGAAATTGGCGGCCAGCCATAAAAACATCCGAACGGTCTTGTAGTGAATTAGGCGGCGCTTCTAATGGTCTGAAACTGCTGTTAGTTCCACTTTGACCTGCCGGATTTCTATGTGTATGCACGCCAAATTCATTGCTGCCGCTATGGTCAAGGTCGTCATAAGAACTAAGAGCGCTGGTGACCAAATTATGAGCAGTACCGTCAAATCTTACGCCGTTGTTTGAATGAATCGGCCCAAAAACTTCCGTACCGTCGCCGTACCTTACATTGTCATTTAACACGCTGGCGTATTTGGCAAACGACGGAATGCCCATTTTAGCTTCAATAATTTTTTCAATATCAGGGTCGGCATTGGATTTTCCGATTGATCTCACGGTAATAATCGTTGATCCATTTACGGGAGGCGTTATCTCTAATATAAATTGTCCTATGATATTTCCATTTTTATCCTGATAATCATGGATATAAGGACCTGGAGCGCCGGTGCCATCAGTATAATCATTCTGATCATGAGCCAGATGCCAGCGGTAATATTCAATTCCCGCTTCGGCAATTTTAAACGCCAAAGAACGATTTTGATAATTTATTGTGTTATTCAAATTCGTATCAGTCCAAACCAAGAATCCGGACAGCATTATAACCATTACCATCCCGTAAATTAAAATCTGCATTGAAAGCTGGCCGCTATTCTTATCTTTTATTTTTATATTTTTATATTTCATTTTTAAAAATCTAAAAACTAAAACCTATAAACTATTTTTTAATCATCTCTCAATTCCCTTGGCGTTAATTCAATCATCGAAGTAGTCGTTGCTGTTCCATCGGGCTTTGTAACTGTAAATTGCGCCTTGATTAATTTTACATCCGGAATGTTAATTGGAAAAGGCAATGGCGCTTCACTGCCGGAATAATTCATATCATAATAACTGAAAACGCTTGATGTTCCGACTCTTAAATTATGCAAAACATCAAAAACTTCTTCATTGGCGTCGTTATAAGTGAACGGATTGCCGGTCGGAACGAGAATCCCTTTCTTCAAAACGTTTCCGGAAACAAAATATTTGAAGCGTTCAATAGCGCCATCAGCATCAACATCGCTATAAAAAACAAAAATACTGGAAGACGCCTGGCTTATCGGATAACTGCCGACGCTTGACTGGCTCATGGACCTCATTTCTTTAATCATGCCCTGTATCGTATATTGCAGTTCAAACTGCGGCTCAAAGCTTTTCATGAAATTAATATTTAAATCGGTAAGATTAATGCCGATATATGTTAAAATAACAACAATTAAAGCTATAAAAGACGCTCCAATAACAACTTCTATCAAGGTAATTCCCGACTTATTATTGATATTTTTATTGCCGGCTATTTTTTCTTTTAATAACATAAAAAATAATAATTCCGATAATTGCTGAAAATGAAAATAAAACTATATACAAAACCGTTCCGGAAAGATAATTTTTTATTTTTACTAAATTCCTGCCAATTTTTCTTTCCGCTATTGGAATTTCAAAATCTTCCGGCACGGCCACTTTCTCAAAAATACCGTTATTATCTGAATAAACAATGACATAATATTCTCCGGAAGAAAGGCTTTCTATGGCAGCGCCGCGCTTTTCCCGGCTGATTAATAATCTTTTTGCTAAATTTTTATTACTATCAAAAATATCAATCCGATAACCATTAATTCCGGCAGGTTGATTATCGCCCCACTCGACATTGAAATAATAATTGCCTTGGCTGTCTTGTTCTACGCCTCCGCTTAAAGCGCTTTGGTTATCTTGTTGATTATTTTGGTTTGATTGATTATTTTCTTCCTCATTTTGATCAGACTCATCCTGATTTCCCTGATTTGGTTCATTTGGAGAAAAAACTTCGCTTAAAGTTGTAAATCCCATATTTTGGGAAACATAATTGCCATCCGCGTCAATTGAAGCGATTTTGGCGATATATTTCGTGCTGGCGCGCAATACATTGCCGCTGTTTAAAACATGTTCCAATTCAAACGTCGAATCGCCAACGCTGATAATTGCCTGTTCTCCGGGAGCGTCTAAACTAACAAGCAAGCTTGACCCGGCCGCCTTATTAGTTTGCCAGGCAATTTTAATAGATTCATCGTCCAAGGAAACAATGGAAATATTTGAAATAATCGGCGCTGAATTATTTTCGGGAATTTGCGGCGTTGAAGTTGATTCCGGCGTTGATGTGGCTTGAGGCGACGTCCAGTCGGGAGAACTTGTAAAGTTACCGTTAATATCAGTCTCGTTTTCCCACGCATCTTTAACCATCAGCCGATAACTATAATTAGTATTTGGCAAAGTACTTATTTCTAAAACACATTCCCTGATACCCGCGTCGCAAGGATAAAAATCATTAAAGAAATTTGTTTCCTGGATATCGCCTCCATTCGGCCAGTAAGAAATTTTATAATCAACCGGCTCATTGGCATTGAAACGAAAGCTTGTTTTATCGGGAGAAATGACATTAACGCTGAAATTGGAAATAATCGGCAAAGCGATATCGCCGTCTTCATACAATGCGAATTTAAAAAAGAAGCTTTGTTCATTCGCTCCCACATAAGCCGGCTTGATTTGCCTTTCAAGAGCATTAGTCGCGTTATGCACTTGGACATCGATGGTATTGGAATAATAAATTTTGAACTTCGCCAAAGAGCTAATCATTTTAATTTTGTAAATCTGACCGCTGACGACATTAACCGGCTGGTCAAAAGCAACATGCAATTTCTGGCCGCCAGCCGTTCTAGCGACATAAGGAACAGTTATTGTTTTAGCCGCCAAAAGATTATCATTGTTGTCGCGCAGGCCAAAAGAAACGGCTCCAGAACTCCCCTCGTTTTCCACCCAAATGTCAAAACCGCTTACATAATCATCATAAGGAATAAAGTATTGGTAGACAGGCCCGGCTGTCGCCAAAGTCAAATTGCCGGCTGTGTCATAAAAAGATTCAAAATATCTCAATTCCGCCGCAATAACGCCGGAAGTAGAAAGCAAAAAGCAAAAAATAGAAAATAGAAAAAATATTTTTATTTTTTTATTTTTAAAATTCATATGAATAAATTAATTTTAATTACCATTAATTACTACATCATTGCCACTTAATTACTTAATTACTTATTTACTTAATTACTATTCAATGTTGCTTTATATTCCTGCCAGCTGTTAAAAATCGAAAGTCCGGGCTCGGTTGAAGAAGCATAGCCGGTTTTTTGAACCGTTAAGCTATAAGTATCAGAGTTTAGCCCGCCGAATAACGCTTGGCCGGCCGGAACGCAGCCGGAATAAAAACTGATAGTGAAATCCTCAAGTATTGGCGTGTAATTCTCGTCAGCGGTTTGCAGATACGCTCTAATCTTTAAATAACGATTGCCATTTTGCGAAGCGCTGATTTGGCCGCCGCTCGCAGTATAAAAACTGCCTGCCGAGCCGTCCGGACCGATAAAATTCCACGTAGCGTTATCGTTATTCGCCGCTATTTGAAATTTTAAGCTGTCGTTTCCGGCTTGCGGCGGCTGGCTTTCCGGATTCCAGGATAATTCAAAAAATTCAGTCGTTGAAGTGCCAAAATCTATCGTGTTAGAAATCAGCCACTCCGCGCTGCTAGTTGAATATTTTCCGTCAATTATCTTTAATTTCATTTCGCCGGCCGGATTATCAACTTCAACTCCTCCGCTTTGTTCAAAATAATTCCCTCCCGACCAATCGGTTTTAATAATATTTTTTTTACCCGTCAAAACAGTCTGATTAAATCCAATTTTTGACAATTCAACACTCGCGCCTTTAATCGGCAGGCCATTTTCATCAGAAACGCTCACTAAAAAAGCTAATGGATTTTTTTGCTCCATTATTAATTTTAAATCAGATGCCGTATCAGGGTTAACCGCAATCGGCAAAAATGGCATTGTTCCGGAAAAATCATAAACATCATCCTGATTTAAAAAATTATAAGAATCCCATTCAAGTCCGGAAATAGTTTTTAAGCCATTAGAATTAGTAGCTGAAGAAACTGAATATTTTAAAACATCTGGAGCGCCGATTGTTTTTATCCCCTCTTGTAAAAAATCAACATTCGGCACTGCCTGACACATTTTATCAATAGAAGCAATATTCAAAGAGCTTACTTTATCAATACTGAAACTTATCTGCGTAATCTGCTGCTGGCCGATTGTCGCGTGGGGCTTATTCGGATTCGGATTGCCGGCGCCTCCTATCGGATAAGTTTTATCGGAAGAATAACCGCTTTTGCTTACCGTTATTTCATAAGCCGAAGTGCTGGTTGGAATATCAACGAGCTGAAGAATGCCGTTTATATTCGTATTGTCATTAATTGTAATTATCGGATTTAAAGCGTTATTAACAACTTCAACATCAACGCTGCTTACCGGCTGGCCATTAGCATCAAAAACATTTATGAACAATGAACCGTTATTGCTGTCGCTTTCTAATCCTTGCGGCGCCACCGTAGTATTCATATGAATCGGCTTGAAATAATAACAATTATTGCAGCTTACCTCTAATTCAATCAGCTTATAATCAGCCGGCGCCGTGTCGTTCGGATTTCCGCCTATGGTGCCGTCAAAAGAATCGTCAATATTTCTGACGGTTGTCTTTATAATAAAAGTTTGCTGGCCTAATTGGATATTTTTTTCCGCCAAAAGCTTGCCGGAAGGATAACCGCCGGAAATTCCAACATCGGAAAAAGGCATATTTCTGATAATTTCAATCTCTTTTTCTAAAATTGCAATTCCGTCAAAACGGCTCTTATCTTTACCAGTTGCCTCTAAAACATTAGAAAATCCAAAATAAACCGCCTGAATTAAAATTGCCATAAGCCCAAGGCCAATAACAACTTCAATTAAAGTAATCCCCTTGTGGTAGTTATTATTTTTGTTAAATTTGGAATTAAAAAATTTTAACATTTTGCATTGTCATTTTTTATTTTGATATTTACATTTTAATTTTATACTAATTACCTCACCTTAAGATTCTGCGTTAAAGTATAAATCGGAGTGATAATTGACAGCACGACAAAGCCGACGAGAATTCCCATAAAAAGAATAAGCAACGGTTCCAAAATAGTGGATAAATTTTTAAACTGTTCGTCTACTTCAGCTCCATAAAATTCAGCCAAATAAGCAAGATTTTCATCAAGATGGCCGGTGCTTTCTCCTACTTCAATCATTTGGGAAAAAGTCGGCGGAAAATATTTTTCATTCGCCAAAAGATAATTAGACATCGTCTCGCCTTTTCTGATGGTTTCAGAAACATTTTTAAGCTCAACCCGATAAACGATATTAGGCATTGTTTCGGCGGTAATATTCAAAGCGTCAACAATTTTAATGCCGCTTTTAAGAAGCGATGCTAAAGTTCTCGCAAAAGCCGTCATATTAACATTCACGGAAGTCTGCCCGATAAAAGGAATTAATAAAATAAATTTATGCCAGAGAAATTTCACCGCCCTTAATCTTAGCAAGAAAGAAATCGCAAATACTAAAATAATAATACCAATTCCAACCAGCCAGCCATAGTGGAGAAAAAAATTTACAGTGGCGATTAAGATTCTTGTCGTTATCGGCAATTGTACTTTAAAGCTGTCAAAAATCGGCATTATTTGGGGAAAAACAACAAAAAGCAAAATACTGCTTATGCCGACAGTGGCAACCAAAACAATAAACGGATATGTCATCGCTGCCTTGACCTTGCGCCTCAATTCATAACCCTTCTTCAATTCTTCATGAAGGTAATTCAAATTATCCGCTAAGGTGCCGCTCGCCTCACCGACTCTTATAATATTAATAAAAAAATTTCCGAAAATTGATTTTTGTTTATCAAGGCTTACCGAAAGAAACTGGCCGTTGTCAACATCAACAATAAGCTGGCTGATAATTTTTTGGAAAGTCTTTGATTTTGATTGCCGGCGCAACATCCATAAGCTGTCTAAAAGCGGCATGCCCGAGCGAATCATAATGGACAGATGCTTTGTAAAAAGCATTTTTTCGGAAATTGATATATGATTAAAAATTCTTCCTATATCCATATTTTAAATACTATTTATTTTATTCATGGATTATTCTCAAAACCTCTTCAATGGTTGTTATGCCTTTTACCGCTTTATTGAATCCATCTTCAAGCATTGTCGTCATTCCCTCTTTCATTGCCGATTCCTGGATAATGCTGGAATTTACCCTTTTCATAATCGACTCCCTGATATTTTCAGTGACTTCTAAAACTTCATAAATCCCGACCCTGCCTTCATAGCCGTCTTCGCAAACAGCGCATCCCTTGCCTTCAAAAAAATTCCTGTTATTTTTCAAAAGCTCCGGCCTGATTACTTCTTTCAAACTGTTAAACTCAGTATCGTTCAATTTTTTATCCATGCGGCAACTGGAACACACCTTCCTTACCAAGCGTTGGCCAATGGCGATATTTACCGTTGAAGCGATTAAAAACGGCTCAATACCCATATCTAAAAGCCGCGGTAAAGTTGTGGCCGCGTCATTGGTGTGGATAGTTGAAAGGAGTAAATGGCCGGTCAAAGCTGCGTTCACGGCAATGCCGGCTGTTTCTTCGTCTCTGATTTCGCCGACCATAATAATATTCGGGTCTTGCCGCAAAATAGACCTTAACCCTTGGGCAAACGTCAATCCTGTCTGAGAGTTTACCTGAATTTGATCAATGCCTTTTAAAGAGTATTCTATCGGGTCTTCAATTGTGATAATAGAAATTTCCGAAGTATTTAATTCTTTGATAATCGAATAAAGAGTGGTTGTTTTTCCGGAGCCGGTCGGGCCGGTTGCCAAAATCATGCCGTAAGGTTTTTTAACCGCTTTTTCAACAATCGCGAAATCCCTGTCTGAAAAACCAAGCTCCTTAAGAGAAAGCTGAGTTCTTTCCGATAAAATCCTTAAAACAGAATTTTCGCCGTAATAAGTCGGGGCGATGGAAACCCGCACGTCAACATAGCCGACGTTTTCAATTGGAATTTTAAACCGGCCGTCCTGCGCGGCTTGGTGTTCGTCTGTCCGCAAACCGGATAAAACTTTAATTCTGGTAATCACTTCCGACTGAATGCTTTTCGGCAAAATAAAAGCGTCGTGAAGCACGCCATCAACCCTTAAACGCACTCTCACTCTTCCTTCTTCCGGATCAATGTGAATATCTGAAGCCCGCGCCTCAAAAGCATGGGCGATTAAAGCGTCAACCAGTCGAATAATTGAAATTTCATCCGGCTTGGCTTTTAATTCTTTTTCAATAACAACTCCTTTTGTCTGTTTTGATGTTTCTTCCGGCATCTTGCTTTTATTATACCAGATTATTGAAATGCAAACAAAAAAGAATTACAATTATTTCGCAATTTGTCGGGTGGTGTAGTGGTAGCACGCCGCGCTCTGGACGCGGAAACTGGGGTTCGAGTCCCTGCCCGACAGCCAATGAAAAAGAAAACTCAAATATTTATAATTCATGGAGGAATGACTTTCAAAAATAAGAAAGATTATTTGCATTTCCTAAAAACCAGAAAGATTTCAATTAAGAAAAAAATAGGATGGTATGACGTTTATTTAGATGAAAAACTGGGTAAAAATTTTGAAATAATCAGACCGCGCATGCCCAAACAAGATGATGCCAAATACAATGATTGGAAAATATATTTTGAAAGGCATATTTCTTATTTAAGAAATAACGTAATTTTAATAGGAGGTTCACTGGGCGGAATTTTTCTCGCAAAATATTTATCCGAGCATAAATTCCCAAAAAAAATCTTATCAACCTATCTGATTTGCCCTCCTTTTGACAATGCTCTGCCCGGAGAAGATTTAGTTGGCGGATTTAAGCTTAAATCTGATTTATCTTTGCTTGAAAAAAACTCAAAAAATCTTTATCTATTGTTTTCAAAAGATGATGACGTTGTCCCGATTTCTCATGCTAAAAAGTATGAAAAGAAGCTAAAAAATGCGAAAATTATCATATATAAAAGCAAAAACGGACATTTTAACATTCCTAAATTCCCCGAGATTATTAATATGATTAAAAAGGATATTAAGAGATAATTTATTAAGATAATAACACTAATCAATTCAGGTCAATTTTATTCCTATTCAGACTACTAAAAAATATAATTTCTGACAAAGTTTAATATTTCGAAATTAAATAGAAATGCCGGCCATGCCGGCATTTCTACAAAACTCATAAAACAAATATTAAAACAGCGGATATGGCCACATTGGAATTGAAAGGAGCATTAACAAAGCTCCCAATAGCGCCAAATTTTTCATAAAGTGCACCATTTCCGACATCCGCATATTCGGCTCTTGCACTTTCCAAAAAGCGTGCATAATAAAAGTCACCGATACAAGAAAAATAACTAATGCTAATATCGCCCATTCAACATAAACACCAAGCAATATTCCTAAACCGCCGAGCAAAAGTAAAATACCAGTGATAATAACTGCCGCTTTCGGCATCGGTACTCCTTTTGATTGAGTATATCCTTCAAGCATTCCTAACTTCGTGAAATGATTAATTCCGGAAATTATGAAATAACCGCCCAAAAGAAGCCTGCCGATAAAAAACAAAATATCAAAATAATTCATATTTAAATTTATTTTAACTTACAGACCTTTTATAAAATTAAAAATCCGACATTATTTTTTTCAAATCTTCCGGCAAATCTGTTTCCAAGGCAATCAGCTGGCTTTTTGCCTGCCCCGCATTCTTTTGCGGGGGCAAAGTAAATTTCAAATAATACGCATGCAAAAAATGGCGGCGTTTGGGCAATTTAGTTTTCGCGCCATAAAGCGTGTCGCCTATAATCGGATGGCCGATTGAAGCCAAATGCACTCTTATCTGGTGCGTCCGGCCGGTTTTCGGCTCCACTTCTAAAAGCGCAAATTTATCATCAATCACTTTGATGACTTTATAATAAGTTTTTGCCGCCCGCTCGGACTTGCCCGCCGTAGCCACGCTTTGTGGAGTGAAGGAGGGTTTAACTGCCACTTTTTTAAGCCGATAATTTTTTGACGGCTTAATCGCGTATTCAATAATCCCCTCCTTATTTTTAGGAACACCTTCTACCAAGGCCAGATATTTTTTAACAACTGTCCTATTTAAAAACTGCTCCTTAATAAAATAAAAAGTGTTTTGATTTTTAGCTATAATCAAAAGCCCGGAAGTCTCTCTGTCTAAGCGATGAACAATTCCCGGCCTCATCGGGCTTTCGCCGACATTTATAATTTCCGGATAACAGCCCAGCAAGGCATTAACTAATGTGTGGCGATATTCTTTTAATGTTGGATGAGTTAAAAGCCCGGCTGGCTTATCAACAACTAAAATATCGCTGTCTTCGTAAATTATTTTTAAAGGAATATTTGTATCTGGCTCAATCTTAAATTTTTCTTTTGGTGAAATCAGCTTTTCTTCCATCACCAAAACGCGGTCATTTTTCCTCAATCTGAATCCCGGTTTAACCACAAAATGGCCGTTTATTTTAACAGCGCCGTTTTGAATAGCTTTTTGCAATTGAGAACGGGAAAATTCTTTTATTTTTTCCGCCAGAAATTTATCCAACCGCTCTTTTTGAATTTCAACAATAAACTCCATAATAATTAAATTATAATAAAAAAACCGGCAAGCCATAAGCCGGATTCTGTTTTATACGGCAATTTATCTGGACCATTGATTGCTCGCTGGTTCTAGCGGTATTTCCGCCAATTGGCGGACTCAACCTTGCACCCAGTAAGGATTTAGCCGTTTCACCTCTGTTTTGCTATCCCTATGACAGAGTTAGACCTTCTAGCTTAGGATAGGGTCTTCCTGATATTTTCATACCAAGACGTCGCTGTTCGCACCTCTCGCATTACTGCGGCGGGCCGTTAACCCGTACAATTATTCTGAAAAAATCAAAATTGGGAGTCCGGACTTTCCTCAATCAGCGCTTATTAATAACTGATCGCTGCCGTTTGGCTTGCCGATTTCTTATATTATACACCTATTTTAAGCAATTGTCAAAATAATATACTTGTCTAGAACATTAAAAATCTGAACAAATTAGATAACTATTACTCCACTTGGCGCGCTAGGCGGAGTAGTATCAGCTGTTATTTTTCTTAGAATAATCTGGTCAAGCCAGGTATTGGATTCTCTTCCATAGAAAGTAAAAGAATGGGTCCCTTGGGTAAGATCCCATATCATTGGGTCGAATTGAGATGAAGTTGTGCCATTGCCCCATTTAGAAACCTCATCCCAAACAAAGCCAGTGATCAAGGGTATAATATTATATATATACAAAGCATTTCCTTGAGCTGATTCATTGTCTAACCCGACATAGAATGAATTCTGGCCTCCGTCATTGTTGGAGTTGACTCTGGCTTCCAGTTTGTATTGGCCAGATGTAGAGATATCAAAGGTATATTTGGCTGAGCCGGTGTTATCTGTATTGGTGTAAATATATGTATCTGAACCAGATGTTCCGGTCTGCGTTGAAGTAAGCTGGCCTGATTCAGCTTGGATGTATTGCTCAGGGAGGAAATTTTGAACAGGAGCGTTGTATTCGTCGTTATCTGTTAACGAAGAGCAACCTGGGTCATTGGGGTAGTCTGTTAAGCCGTCTGAATCGTTGTCTATGCTGTCGGAACATTGGTAGGTTGGAGATGAAGCGAGAGTTAATGGATGAGGATAAGTTAGGGGAGTAAAATAAGAAGTCCATGTATTAGTTGTTGTGCATTTATAAAAAGTTCCCGATATTGGTGTTGACGGATTTGTGCCTACCATACCAGTTAAGTTAGTAACTGATTGATTTGTAGCCCAATAACCAACTCCTGTAGTGCATGTTGTAGGACGATTAGCAAGAGTGCCGGCACCTACCCCAGAAGCACCTGTAAATGATGGTGTGTAAACCCAGAAATCCACATTTGCAGCAGGAGTAAATCCAGGGTTACAACCAGAACATCCAGGGTTAAGTACAAAAACCCCAGACAGAGTTCCAGTTAAGTTTTTTCTATTACCCCAGAAATATGAGTCAGAAACATGAATAGGTACTTGTGGTTGATTGGGGCCAACATAATTTACTGGCATTAAAGAATCAGCGTATTCTTCTCTTACTTGTATATTAAACATTGACCCAGGGGTAGTAATATTATTATTAAATACAACTGCCGTACCACCTCTATGGTCATACAACCTACCCCCATAATTACCGACATCATTTATTTGATTTCCATATATTTCAGTACCAAAGCACCCATAACCAAGAGTATCCCCTCCGTGCATATCAAACATAGGCCAGGCACCATTTGACCCAGTGAAATTAATTGTATTATATCTAACCGCATACCTATTTCCATAATTGCAATCAGCTACCATAAAAGTTACATCATTAAAGGTGTTATTCTCAATCCACATAGTCGTATCATTCTGACCGTACACATGCCTTTCCCAATTATTCCACCAAGTTCTCCCCCAAACATCACCAGCTTCGGCAAACCTCAGAGGGAATGCTATCCCATCGAAAGTATTATTGTGTATTACTCCCCTGATTCCTCTAACCCATATTGCTTGAGTATTACCATAAGTATTTAGAAAATGATTATTGTCTATCTGCACTTTTGTTTGAATAGTTATATTACTGCCAACATGCCTTAGTTTGATACCAGCGCCCTTGCTATTCATATTAAACGTAAACCCAGAAACTCTAAATGGTGTATTCAAAGTTAAATTAGAAGAAGAAGGCACATAATCTATTGCATACCCCCCCATGATCAACAGTGATATTTGTAGTCCCTATCCCAGCCCCAATAAGATTAATCCCTTTTATTATTGTTATTCCGGAGCCCCAAGCACAACTTCCAGCCGGAACTAAAACAGTGTCGCCAACACTTGCCGAATTAATCGCAGATTGAACTGCAGATTGAGAACAATCTGTGGCTTGAACAGTAGCCGCACTGACAGTTTTTATAATTTTTTGTTCACCAAATAAATGACTGAATTTTGAATAATAAAAATATAAAGAAAAACCAGAAATAATAAGCAATATAAAGAGAAAAATTATAATATTCTTTATTTTAGACATAAAAATTTTTTATAAAAATATATCCATTATTATATTAAAAACCGTTATCTTAAGCAACATTAATTATGGCGGGTTCAATAAAATTTCAAAATAATTTTGCTGATTGATTGTTCAGCTCTTTATTCACCAGCCAATCGGCTCTTTTATTTTCTTCACGAGGAATATGAATAAATTTAATTTCACCGAAATCCATTTTTAAATTCCAAATTTCAATGAAAAACGGAATTAAGCTTTTTTCTTTTATTTTATATTTTCCGCTTAACTGATTAACCACCAATTCGCTGTCCATTTTAATTTCAATTTTTGCTTTTTCCGCTTTCTCGCCGCCAATCAAATGTTTTACTTTCTTAAGTCCAAAAATAACCGCTTGATATTCAGCTTCATTATTCGTCGCTCTGCCGAGAAATTTTCCGTATTCTTTTATTTCTCCTTTTATTTCCATCACGACTCCAATCGCCGCCGGCCCGGGATTGCCCCTACTCCCCCCGTCACAATAAACAGTAATTAAATCATTCGTCATAAGTCATTAGTCATTTAAATACTTCCACGGCATTGGCTTTTTAATGCTTAAAGAAAATCCGCTGGCGGCCTTATGTCCTCCGCCGCCGAATTTTTGAGCAATTTCCGAAACATCAACTTCTTTGCTCGATCTTAACGAAAAAATTTTTCGGCCGTTTTTCTGATACCAAATAATGCCAATCGGATATCCTTTCTCTATTATTAAATTCCCTATTTCCGATTGTAAAATCGGCGAATTTACCGCTAATGCTTTATGATTTTTAAAACTAACCTTATCCGCCTGGCCCAATAATTTACTAATTACTTTTCTTCTGTATTTTAAAATTATTTTACCTGTTTCAATATATTTTTTCCGTTTTTTGACATTTTCCAAATCGCGGCTTATTTTATCCCATAATTTAAAATCAAAATCTGTAGCATCTAAAAAAGCCGTTATTTCTTTTGTGTTCCCCAGCTTAAATTTCCAAATATCGTAATCCTCTACATGCCGCAAAAGCCACGGCACTGGCTTTTTAGGATGAAAATATTTCCAGGTTAAAACCGCACCGGAATGATTAACGTCATATAAACAATCAGAAACGCATTTTATCGCGTCGCCATTGCTTACATGATGGTCTATTATTGTCACCGACGCGCAAATTTTAACTAATTTTTTTATTATTTCAGCCGGATAAGCGATATCAGCCATATATAATTTTTTACCTTTAAGATTTTTAGGCGGCGGAGCGTGGTGGTCAATAGGTATATAAATCGCCTTATCGCCAAATTTTTTCCAAGCCGCGTAAGCGGCCCCAAACCCGTCAAAACAATTTTTATGATATAAAACAATTATATCTTTTGTACTATTCATCATAATAAATAATATTATACCACTAAAAAATCAGGCGCAAAAGCCGAAATTATTAATATTAATCCAACTTTAATTAACGCTTAGATTTTGAGGCGCGGAAGGCGGAGCGGTGTCGGTCAGGCGGGTAAGATAGAAGTAATCCAATCTTGTATTTGATTCCCTGCCTCTTAAAGCAAGAGTATGAGCTCCTGAAGAAAGAGTAAGCGTATAAGGGTCGTATTGGGGATTGTCAAATGTGCCGGTTCCTCTTTTGGCAAGGTCATCTTCCCGCCAGACGCTATATTCGCCTGGAGAGGCGGTTGGGTTCAAATCCCATATATCTTCAGGGGAATTGTCTATTTGAAAGTAAAAGGAATCAGTTCCTCCGTTCTGGGCGAAAACTCTGGCAATGATTTTGTAAGCGCCTGCGGCGCTTACTGAAAAGCTGCAGGTTGCGGTTCCTGATTCTAATATTGAGGTTTGAATATATTGATTATTAGAAGCAAGAGAATCTGATACTATCTGCATAGGCGAAGCCAGAATACAAGATTCAGCTTCATAAGAAGAAGATGAAGAGATTAGAAAGGTGGTAGCTTGGGCTGATGTTGATTGATTTGAATTATTGCCTGCCGCGTCATAGGCGGAAACAGTGTAGGTGTATGAAGTGGAAGGAGAAAGATTGGTGTCACTATATGACAATTGACCAGTGACAGTTGACAATTGACTGCTATCACGAAAGATTCTATAGCCAAGAACTCCTACGTTATCTGTGGAAGCAATCCAGGATAGGTTGATTTGGGAGGAGGATATTGGAGTAGCAGAAAGATTGGTGGGAATTGAAGGCGATGTGGTGTCTAAGGGAGGCGGACCAGAAACGAGATACTCGTAGGCGCCGATGTCCCAGGCGGCGCCTTGAGGACGGGATGTCCCGAAATAATCATCAGAGAATATTCCGGTTCCTGGGTCAGTAAGACCACCATTCAGCACAGGAGACGGAGAAGATGACGTTAATCGTAATCCTGCTACCCAGTTTACAAATAAACTATCAAAAGTTGGGGTAATCGAATCAAATAGCGGATCACCATAACCGCCTTGTAACTCTTTGCCATCAGCCTGAACTTGAGCAAAATTCCTGTTTGTCTCCCAAATTCTATCTGAATATCTATAATAATTATAATTTAGGATAGTAGATGAATATGGCCCCATCTTAATGGTGCCCCAGTCGACTGCCTGTTTATACCCACACGGATTTGCGTTAGAGGGCCAAAAAATATTATTCCTAATATCTATATTACTGTATGGGCCTCCCCCCACTGAAGTAAAAGTAATACTCTTATAATAACCGTAAAAAATATTATTATAAACATTCGTGTAAGATATTAAAGTACCATAAGTAGAGAAAGCTAACTGTCCGGTAATCCCACAGTTTGAAGAGGCGGAAGTTTTTAAAGGAGAATAAAAAACATTGTTATAAATATTATTATGATCGGGAGTTTTTGCGGCCGGATTATTGGTATGTATAAACAACATTTGATTATTACCGTCAAATGTTCCTTCAAAAAAATTATTGTAGATATTATTATAATCGTCATTGATAGTAAGCATATCTGCCGAATTTATTCCAGTCCATCCTGAAGCAAAGTGGTTATTGTAAATATCAGTATATTTTATTTGACCTGTCATTAAATCACAGGCCTCTCGTTCCGCAGTTATACAACTATCGTGCAGATAGTTATCATGTACTTTATTCCTACCATAACCTAATGTTGTAGCATAGAGCAAAATTATCCCACCATCATTGTCATGATTAACGCTATTCCCATTCTTGTAAAACTCAGAATTTGCTATTTCTACGTTATTGGAAAACCCACTTTCTTTGCCAAATATAACGCCAGTTGCATAGAAATGGTGGAATGTAATATATCGGATTACAATACTGTGAGTAGACGTGCCATTGCCAAATATCCCATAACTCGCAACCGAATTACCATCAAGAATAAATTTTGTTTTATCAGTACCATCAAATACAAGATTATTCTTGTTATTAACATTAAATATAGTTTCTCCGCCTGCCCCATCTATAGTTACGATTCCATCATAACCATCACTCCACCCTGTAGCCGACCCATGTTCGGCAATCACAGCCCTCTTAATCGTTATGGGGTTACCAGCACTCCCTGAGACAGTGAAGGTATAGTTCCCCGTATAAGTTCCAGCAGCAATATAGACGGTATCTCCTGCCGCTATACCTGAAATGTTGTTGATATCATCCCAAGCATTTGTCCAACTTGAACCATTACCATTTGATCCTTTCCTGATATACCAATTTGCCGCCTCTGCGCTCTCCGTACCAAACACAAACATTATCAGAAGCATGCCTGCGAATAGAAAAACTTTTAATTGAATTGATTGGTATTTCATTTAGTTATTATTTAATTATTATTGCACCGCTAAACCTGTCGGCGGAGAAGGCGGAGTGATGTCTAAATTAATTGAAGGAACTTGATTAAGGTCGCTAGTAAGAAAGAGAGTATCAGTTCTGGCATTAATCTCTCCATGGCCAATTTGGAAGGTATGGATACCAGAATTCAAAGAAAATCCGTTATTACTTGAACCCTCTGATGTTTCTATCCTTATCCACTGGTAAGAATTTAAACTCGGAGGATAAACTCTATCCCATGAAGAATCAATGCCAATATATAAAGCGTCACTAAGGTTAGTGGCTCCGTAAATGCGAGCCCATAAATAATAGGTGCCAGATTGAGAAATTGTAAAATTCAAAATAGCTTCTGGCTGAGGGTTAGTTGAATCAATGCCCGTAGGAACATGGATATATTGTCCTTTAGAGGCATTATTATCACTAGAGATAACCATTGGAGAAATTAAATTCATACTTTCTGCTTCATAGTATTGGGAAAAGAAAACTGCAGCTTGTGTTGTTGCTTGGGCTGATGTTGATTGATTTGAGTTATTGCCTGCCGCGTCATAAGCGGAAACTGTGTAAGTATATGAAGTGGAAGGAGAAAGATTGGCGTTGGAATAGGAATTAGCTGAAGAAGTGGCGATTTGAGAACTGTTTCTGTAGATGCGATATCCTGTTACTCCTACATTATCTGTTGAAGCAGTCCAGGATAGGTTGATTTGTGAAGAAGAAATGGCTTGAGCGGTGAGATTGGCGGGAATTGAAGGCGGAGTGGTGTCCGGCTGAGGACCGGAAGCTATGTATTCATACGCGCCGATGTCCCATGCCGAACCTTGAGGGCGGGATACTCCGACTTTATCCGTAATAAATACACTCGACAAATCTATACCTCTATTTAGCGGAGGATTAGGACTGGAAACTGTCAAATTAAATCCATTCTCATCTGATATGTTATTAAAGAGCGGGTCACCCTCACTACCATTTGTCTCCCATCCCCAACTGCTTCGCATTCCACTCAAATTTCTATTACTTGTACTCGGCATATAAGCATGGTCAGTCCCAATAGAGGCATAATAATAATTATAATCCACGTTCAATGATGACGCTATATTATCTTCAAGATAAATTTTAGCTGCCGCAAAACCCGATTTGAATATATTATTCTTGATTTGAATATTTGAAATATTGGCTGCAAGATTTGATGTTCCGAATCGAATATTATACCATTGCCCGTACATTGTATTATTGTAAATGTACAGCCCTGAAATATCACTATTAGGATAGCCGCCATCACCAAAATAGTTAATGTTTATAGCAACAGATGAGCCTGCTGTGGCGACCGGCCTGTAAAACAAATTATTATAAATATAAGTGTTTGTAATATCGCCGCCTGAACCCGATATAAATATGTTTTGATTCCCATTGCTTGAACCACCAACAAACGAATTATTATAGATATATCTATTTGACCCACCTCTTATAGATATTCCATCAGCAGAATTTTCAGTTTCCCAACCAAAATCTATTATATTATTATAAATTTTAATGTAGGATGAACCAGCTGTGACTATAGAATCAATTTTTTCAGGACTACTATTTGTATAACCTGGATCATGAAGATAATTGTTTGCAATAATATTATTTCCATTTGCTCCTGAAACACCGTTATAGATTAATAGGCCATCAACATCTTCCTGACCATCATAGCCACATTTAAATATTGTAGAATTTAATACTTCCATACCACCTGTGGCTGACTTAAATCTTACACATCCTTGTTCCATGTCATTAATTGTAACGTTAGTTATAACAATATCATAACTACCACTATTAGAATTGATACCATATAAAGGTCTACGACCACTTTCACCATAAATTAAGAATTTAGTTTTATCCACACCATCAATAGTTATAGTGTTGCTGGATGTTAATACGAATGAGGCATTGACTACATTAGCAGATTTAATATTTACTATGCCGTCATAACTTACATTCCACCCCGTGTCCGAACCGTGTTCACTTATGGTTGCCCTCTTTAATGTCCAGCCACTGCTATTGGAAGTATAACTCCCCGCATAATCACCAGCGGCTATATATACAACATCCCCCGACGTTATTCCCGAAATATTATCGATGTCAATCCAGGCATTAGCCCAATCCGTGCCGTTATTAACCCCAGTAGCTCCGGCTCTTACATAACGATTAGCGGCTGAAGCTAATGAAGGATGGAATAATAGCAGAAACAAAAAAATGGATATCGTGATAAATATTATTTTCTTCATATATTTTATTGTACCACCAATCCTGTCGGCGCGGCAGGCGGAATAATATCAGCTGTTATTTTCTTTAATATTATCTGGTCAAGCCAGGTGTTGGATTCTCTTCCGTAAAAGGTGAAAGAATGGGTTCCTTGAGAAAGGTTATAGGTTATTGGGTCGAATTCGGAGATGGGCGGATTGCCTGTTTGGCCGTTGCCCCATTTGGAAACTTCGTCCCAGACAAAGCCGGCAATTAACGGGAAGATGTTATAGGTGTATAAAATATTTCCTTGGGCTGGTTCATTGTCTAATCCGACAAAGAAAGAGTTCTGGCCTCCGTCGTTGTTGGAATTTACTCTGGCTTCCAGCTTGTATTGGCCGGCTGTTTGGATATCAAAGGTGAATTTTACTGAACCAGTGTTATCTATGGTTGTATAGATATAGGTATCTGAACCCGATGTCCCGGTCTGCATTGAGGTCAATTGCCCTCCTTCGACCTGGATGTATTGTTCGGGGAGGAAGGTTTGAACCGGAGCGTTGTATTCATCGTTATCTGTTGATGAAGAACAGCCGGGGTCACTTGGATAATCTGTCAAGCCGTCAGAATCATTGTCTGTTCCGTCTGAACATTGGTAGGTGACAGGTGGATTACTTACATTGAGAAATCTGTCTTTGGCCGGAATGCTTGCGGCATATCCTGCTACATCAGGACCTATCGGCGGCCATGGCTGGCTTCCCCACCAGGAGGGCTTGGATGAAAGATATAATGAGGAAGGAAGCGTCTGGTTAGCAGTCCCTCCTTGACATCCCGGTTCACCCGCATCATTACATATCTTAGTCGTATTCGTAAAATAGTCGTAGTTCATGTGACGGAGCATAGTTGTTTTCACACTTGCGTCATTGCCATAGGGATTCCAGTCGCCTCCATTTATATATCCTAGTTTATATATACTTTTCGCTCCAGGATAAGCAAATGTGTCATTTTCCAATTCATAAATATTTTCAAATCCTGGCGTCCCTAAAACATTCCCCAAAACATTATAATAATGTTGATTTTTAAATATATCTAATCCCCAAGTTCCGTATGTTTTACTTATATCAGTTATAAGGCGATTTCGAAAAATAGTATTATGGCTGGAGCTTCCCCAATACCAATCAGAAGTAAATTTATCCTCCACCCAATTCCCTTCCCAAAGATTCATCATTGGATGAGCGCCATGATTACCTATCATTGAACGACTCCATGTAACGTCAGTGTAATACAAAGTAGTTCCATAATTATATGCCAGCACATTACCTGACGCATTACCTTCCAGAAAGATACCTATACTTAAATGATAAAGCTGATTATCTTCAATTAAATTTGCAGAAGCCCAAGGATTCAACCAAATTCCATATGCGTGAGATGGGCCATATTGAGACCCTATAATAGGGGTTGCAGGAACCCCCTCATGGAACTTAGAGCCTCTGATTGTATTACGGTAGCCTCCATACATCCTAACTGCTTGATTAACAGAGCCTATTCCCTCAACTGACTTCAGCCAAGAATTGGAAGCCATCGCTATATAGATTATTTGTTGTCTACCGCTAATGCTATTATCCACAGTTAAATCCTCAATACCCGCATTGTTTGTTGCGCCATTAATTTTAACGCCTTGCGGCGCTTTGGATAGGTCATAATTCCAATAAAGCGGTATTTCAAGTGTTGCAGTTGTGGGTGTGACTGATATTATCTTGTTAAGTTGCCCTATTGGCCTTGTTCCGTTTAAACGGCCACACCATGTGCAAGTTCCACTATCGCCTGCTGTTGTTATTGGCGGATCTCCAGTCGGGTCCACTAATTGATCTATAAGAATAATATCACCCGCACTCCAACCATGCGCTGACGATGTTATAATTGTCATAGATCCCTTAGTTATACCACCAGAAATATTTACGGCAGCGGGAGTGCTTAAATCCCATGAATAAGATCCGCTTCTAATAGACATAACAAAATTTCCGGAAAAACCAGAAACTCCCTTTATTGTAGTAACCCCCATTCCTGCCCCACGAACAACTACATCTGATTTAAGCGCTATAGTATTTGAAACCAGATATGTTCCGGCGGGAAGATAGACAACTTGATTTGCAGGACAACTACTTATAGCCGTATTGATAGCCAAAGTTGCATCCGTTGTGCCATTGCCATAGGTAGCCGCATCAATAGTTGCGCATCTTACGGTCCTGTTTGGTATATCACCACTCACCCCAACATTCCCCTGCCACAGAACTACTCGGTCAGCAGGAATAGAATAAACTGTTTGCGCTAAAACCGGCTTTTCATTTATGAAATACAAATATCCGGCAATGCTGATTATTGCTGTAATTAAGAAGGATATTGTTACTAATATGAATCTTTTGGAGAGTATATTTTTAAATGGCATATTATTAATAATAACATATATTGCAACAAACCTAAGAATATAATTGATTATGCATTCCAATTGCCACAAAAACGCATTCGCCATTATTTATAAGCTTATAAATAGCTCTTAAATCGCCGCTAATATTAATACTCCTATAATCTAAATATTTTCCCTTGAGGGGGTGATTATTAAGGAGTTGGTCGTAAGGATTGTCTAAAAATAATCTTAGCCTTTCTCGCGCTTTTAGCTTTTGTCGAGCGCTTAATAGTTTGTATTGCTTGTCAAAATTCTTATGAAAATAAATTTTCATAAAGAGGCCAAATGTGAATCTAATCCTTTTTTTGAAAAAATCGGCTTGGAGATATTTCGATTATTTTTAATATCGAATTCAATCCTTCCCAGAAGTTTTTCTAATTCCGGAGACATTTTAGAAACAGTGCTGAAATAAACTTCCTTATTTCTGACAAATTGTTTTAAGTAGGCGTTAACAATTGCGCTTAACGATAATCCTAAATCAGCAGCTATCTTCTTCGCTTCTTTTTTAACGTCTTCGTCTGTTTTAACGTTAATTACTGTCTTCATATAACTAAAGTATATATGATAGTTATTCTATGTCAATGGACTTTTATATTTTCATTTATATTTTACTGCACTTGCAAATTTTGAGGCGCGCTGGGAGGAACAATATCAGCAGTTGCTGATACAAGCCTTATCTGGTCAAGCCAAGTATTGGATTCTCTGCCATAGAAGGTGAAAGAATGGGTTCCTTGGGTGAGATTCCAGATCATTGGGTCGAATTCGGAGATGGGCGGATTGCCTGTTTGGCCGTTGCCCCACTTGGAAACTTCGTCCCATATAAAGCCAGTGCTTGTAGGAAAATGATATGCATACAAATTATTTCCCTGAGCTAATTCATTATCTAATCCGACAAAGAAAGAGTTCTGGCCGCCGTCATTGCTGGAATTCACTCTGGCTTCCAGCTTATATTGGCCGGCTGTTTGGATATCAAAGGTGAATTTTACTGAACCAGTGTTATCTATGGTTGTATAGATATAGGTATCTGAACCCGATGTCCCGGTCTGCATTGAGGTCAATTGCCCTCCTTCGACCTGGATGTATTGTTCGGGGAGGAAGGTTTGAACCGGAGCGTTGTATTCATCGTTATCTGTTGATGAAGAACAGCCGGGGTCACTTGGATAATCTGTCAAGCCGTCAGAATCATTGTCTGTTCCGTCTGAACATTGGTAGGTGACAGGTGGATTACTTACATTGAGAAATCTGTCTTTGGCCGGAATGCTTGCGGCATATCCTGCTACATCAGGACCTATCGGCGGCCATGGCTGGCTTCCCCACCAGGAAGGTTTAGAGGTAAGATAATATGAAAAAGGAAGCGTATGGTCATTTCCATCATTCCATATAATAGAATTAGTTACATAATCATAATTGCCATGTCTTATTGTGGTAGATTCGCTTTTGGAATCCCAATAAGTAGGGTTATTATCACACATATAACCGTATTGGTAGCCAAATATATAAATTGCTGTCCCAGAATTAGTACAATTTGACCCATTTGCTTCATACACATACGGAAAACCCGAATATCCAAGCACATTACCTATAAAATTATGAAGCCGTGACCCTTTTTCAATATAAAAACTAGATATAGATTGAGTCTTTGCCGTATCTTGTGGTTCTCCATTTGCTCTTAGATAATTTCTAAATACAGTAAAATGTGATTCAGTTCCGTGAATTTGATCTGCCCCAACCTCTGTCCCCCAGTTTCCTTCCAATAAATTCATCCATGCGTGGGATGCATGTTGTGAAGCAAATGATTGAAGCCAAGTACTGGGAACTGTGTATTTGATAAAGTGGGCATAATTATATGCAGCCACATTTCCGCTGGAGGAGCCTCCAAACATAAGTGCCGTCATTGTTTTATCGAATATATTATTCTCAATAAGTGTTCCACTTGTCCATTGGTCCATCTCTATCCCATAATTACTTGATGTGAATGTCAACGAATCGTGTAAGTAACTGTCTCTTAACTCATTATAGAGACTGCCGTATCTTGTCCAAATGAATCGTGATGCAGCATTGCTCATCTCAAGATTTTTCATCCAGATATTGCGTCCAGCTGTCACATGCACCATAGTATAAGCCCCATTTGGAGGAGCAACACCATTATCTATAGTCATATCTTCAATTCCTATATCTTTAGCAATATCACTACTTTTAATTACTGAAAATTGCGGGCTGGACATAGTGCCGTATGCCGCATAAAGGGGAGGATTTACAGTAATTATATTACCATTTTTCCCTATAACCTCAACCGTCTGTCCTAAAGACCTGCAAGTTGCCCCAGAACTGCAACAAAATCCATAGCCTGAACTTGCACCTTCTTGCCCTATATTTGTCGCCTGTACCCATAAATCCTGGTTGGGATCATTATTATTTAAAACATTTATAATTCCCTGATCTCCAATAGCAATAAATGAGGCATCTGTTAAAGTAATACTTATTGAACCTTTCGTTCCCCCACTTGTGATATTCTGAACATATCCTGCTGGCGCTTGTGTTTGAGGACAAAAGTTAGGATTTACGAATTGACCAAACGATGCCGTTGGGTCAGAGCCTATATCTATCGCTCTTGACCAATAACCAGAAATATATGATTTTATTGTAGTTACACCAGGGCCAGCTCCACGAAGCGTTATAGATTTTCCTTTTGGAATCAATATTTTTGAATTAATCCTATAAGTTCCTGCCGGTAGATAAACTGTCTGCCCGTTTGGACAGTTGATAATTGCGTTATTAATAACATTAGTAGCGTTTGTTGTGCCATTTCCATAGATAGCTACATCAATAGTTGCGCAAATTGTAGTTCTTGCAGGAATGCCACCGCGCTGAGATACCCCGACATTCCCCTGCCAGGTAATAATACGATTAGCAGGAATAGAATAAACTGTTTGCGCCAAAACTATCTTCTGATTCGTAAAATACAAATATCCGGCAATGCTGATTATTGCTGTAATTAAGAAGGATATTACTAAGAATAAAAATCTTTTAGATGGCATATTTATATTTTTCAATATCTATATCTATTTTAATTTCTAAGATACTTTTTCAATTAAAAGCATATGTGCCTTTTTTAAAATATCTTTTTTTGCTTCTTCCCATTCTAATGGCTCTATCATGCGCGGCATTGGCTCATCATCCGCATCAGAAAAATACGTCAGACTCTTTAATATATGCAGACGATTATATTTAACTCCTCTGTATTTTTTTTCAAAAAATTTAATAAGTTCAGAAAGAGAATACTTTTTAAGAAGAAAATAAAGGTCAATAAAATCTTTTTTGCTTCCCCGAGACGATATAGCATCAATTTTCATAGACGCGATATCCCGTTCATCTGCTAATTGAATATTTTCAAAATTTATCAAAGAAAAAAGCAAATTATGTTTATATCTTAAAAAACTTACTTTCACTTTATCGAGCGTACCATGAATCGTGCCTTCTGCTTCGCTGTTTAAAACAAAAACGCCAAGTTCAGATAATATCTCCTTGATTTCAGAATTTGAAAAATCTTTCTTAGAAAACCAGTCAAGATCTATTGATTTTCTATGTCCGAGTTCAATAGCCAGGGCGGTTCCGCCTGCTAGATAAAACTGATTACGTAGCGGCGTTGTTGCTATCTTGTCAAAAACGCGCTTTGTTTGTTTATTGATTGTTTTTGAATGCATTGTGATAAATTAATATTAAAATACTGACACCAAAAAGAAAGTGATTTTTGATCAAGGACCTTACATTTTAAAATTACTTCTTTAATTTTTTCTTTTCCGTAAAAATTAACAGCCCATTTAAAATCTTTTTCCTCTCCAAAAGAAAGTATCCTTTCTATCACAAAACGAGCATTTTTATCAGGATCAATAATTTCTACATCCCAAAACAAAGACTGATTATTTGCTAATCGCATTTTAAAATTATAGCATAATTTTAGCCAAAAATCCATATTTTACTGCACTATTAGCCCTAAAGGCGCGCTGGGAGGGGCAGTGTCAGCAGTTGCTGATACCAGCCTTATCTGGTCAAGCCAGGTATTGGATTCTCTTCCGTAAAAGGTAAAAGAATGGGTTCCTTGAGAAAGGTTATAGATCATTGGGTCGAATTCAGAGAATAAAGCGTTTCCATTCAGTCCCCTTAAGGAAACATTATCTTGAACGAAAATAGATGTCAAAGGGAGATCATATGTATACGTATCATTTCCTTGTACACTTTCACCATCAAGACCGATAAAGAATGAATCTCTGGCTACATTATTGTTAGAATTAACCCTTGCTTCAAGCATATATTTTCCTGCTATGTTTATATTGAATGTAAAATTTGCTGAACCCTGGTTGTCTGTGGTTGTATAGACATATGTATCTGAACTAGTTGTTCCGATTTGCATTGGAGAAGTTAATATTCCTGATTCGGCTTCTATTATTTGTTCAGGAAGGAAAGTTTGAGCCGGAGCGTTATATTCATCGTTGTCTGTTAATGAAGAACAACCGGGATCATTAGGGTAATCTGTTAAGCCGTCAGAATCATTGTCTGTTCCGTCTGAACATTGGTAGGTGGGAGGCAAAATAAAGCCTGTTTGCAGAGGATGCGGATATGTGTAAGGAATAAAATAAGCAGTCCAAGTATTTGGAGCTGTGCATTTATAAAGCATACCGTCATTGCTTGTGCCATTAGTTTTGTGCCAATCTCCACCAGCATCTATTTTCCAGTATGAAGCATTGACAGCACAGGTTGCCGGAAGAGTCGTGCCACTGTTTGCATCAATAACGTCAACCCCTGAAATTACATCAAAATCATTTACAGAGCACCCGTCTTGGTTATAACGGATATCCATATCTGGGTTATCCCATTTATAAACAGGAGTTAAAATATTATTCTACCCATCTCCTACTCCATATAAAGTATTGTCACTTCCATCTAATACAGGTTCATTTACAAAATATGTCCTCGACACTCCTCTATTACCAAAGATAATGCCAGAACCACCACGAATACAGTAAAAGGAACCGCCAGTTATGGTATTATTATAAAGCTCCATCCACCTTCCTGAATAGTGGGTACGATTGCCATGATTATCCACCATTACAGTATTCAAGGTGGTATTTCTAACAACGGTTCTTGCGCCGTAATAAGCCTGAAGCAAATTAGTTCCATTAAAAGGATTCTTTGTATTTATTGCTGTAATTGTGGAATCTTCAATATATAATGCTTTAGGACTGCCTGGTATGGCCTCATTTGTCCATCCACCCGTGCTATTTACTCCATATCCCATATTTTGAATTGTCTCTTTATAATTAGGAATATTTATGAAATTGCCATGATCTATTAGTCCGGGGCCATTATAGACCGTTATCATTGCATTTGCACTTGTACTATTCGGGTCAAACGTACTGTGATCTATTCTCCAGGGCTTATTATTAAGACCCGACCCTGTGACAACAATCGCATCAACGGCAGTCCGAAAGGTAAAGTTTGTCACTCGTGCATAATAATTAGCTGTTGACGGAAGGGTAATCTTGCCAGTCATTGTCGCGCCATTCCCATCAAGGGTGATATTTTTAGTGGATGGGACTGCAACCGTTGTTGACCATGTATATGTTCCTCCTGCGCTACACTTTACTGTATCGCCATGGGCCGCATTGTTAAGGGCGGCTTGCACTGTGGCCGAACTACTGCAATCTACCAATATATCAGCTGCTTCGGAATTATTAGTTAATCCAAAAATTCCTAATAATAAGATTATTAATATGAGTATGTATTTTGAATTATTAATTATCAAATAATGTTTTATGTTTTAATTATCATCTTATTATACTCTAAAGCCGCTATTCCTGGCAATTTTTTGCCGCCTAAAAATTCCAACATTGCCCCGCCGCCAGTAGAAAGAAATATATGTTTTTTATCTTGATACTTGATACCTGATACCTGAAACAATGAAGTTGTTTCGCCGCCGCCGATTATAGCCTGCGCTTTGCTGCTTAAAATCACTTTGGCAATCGCTTTTGAGCCTTTCGCGAATTGCTCGTCTTCGAAATAGCCGACTGGCCCGTTCCAAATAATCATTTTCGCTTTTTTAATTAAATCAGAATATTTTTCAATTGTTTTTGGCCCGATATCTAAAATTTTCCTTTCATCAATAATAACATCCGAAGGCAAAATGATTTTTCCGGACTTTAAAAATTTTTTAGCCAACAACAGCATGTCTTTTTCATATAAAGAATCTCCTATCGGCAAATTTTGCGCCGCCAAAAAAGTATTGGCAATGCCTCCGCCGACCAAAAAATAATCGGCCCTCCGCCGGCCGGTTAATAAAAAATTTTTAATTAGTCCGAGCTTATCGGAAATTTTTGCTCCGCCCAAAATAACTATTAAAGGTTTTTTAGGATTATTTATTGCCTCGGAAAGAGATTTTATTTCGCTTTCCATAAGCAAACCGGCGTATGACGGCAAAAATTTCGTAATAGCGGCTACTGATGCATTTTTCCTATGGCTCACGCTAAAAGCGTCATTAACGTAAAAATCTCCCAACGAAGCTAATTTTCTCGCTAATTTTTCGTCATTCCCTTCTTCTCCGTCAATCAATCTAAGATTTTCAAGCAAAAAAATACCGCACGCCGGACAACTTTTTATCCCTTCGCTGATTTTATAAAAATCAAAGTGGTTTATAAAATTTATTTTTTTCTTTAATTTGCTCTCTAAAAATTCCGCCGCGAATTTAAGACTAAGATTTTTAGATGCCGCTCGCTCACCATGCTTCGGCCTGCCAAGATGGCTTAAAATAATAATTTTTGCTTTTTTAGCAAGCAAGAATTTTATTGTCGGCAGAATTTTTACCAATCGCGGATTAGAAAACAAATCACCGGAAACATTAAAATCAACCCGCAAAAGGCAAATTTTATTTTCTAAATCATTATTATTTAAAGATGATAAAAATTTCATAGCGGGATACGAGAATCGAACTCGCATCTCAACCTTGGGAAGGTTGCGTACTGCCACTATACTAATCCCGCAATTTATTTATTATAACTTCTTTTCCATTCCAATCAAATTCAGGCAATAAAACAATAACTTTTGTTTTTTCCTTAATTTCTTTCAGATATTCATCGATATTTTTATTATTTAAATACAGCCTGCCTTCGAAAATTTCTTTTTTTGCCATCGGTTCTAATATTTTCTTTTTAAAAATATCGTAAGAAAAGCCATAAAGAATTTTCGCGGCTTCTTCGGCATTTTTTTCCTGATTAATATCGCTGATTTTATTATTGACCAATTTTTCTAAATCAGCTGATTTTATATCTTTTTTTAATTCCTTATCGATTAAAACATCCTCAATTAAACTGGTCAAAAGCGCGCTTTTTATTTCATTTTTTATTTCTTCTGACTGCAATAATTGAGAATCACCGCCATAAACCCTCTGAGCTTGTTCATAATAATTCAATGACGCAGAAAAATTTTCATTAAAATTTTTCATAGTGATTATTTCCCAGCCAATCATAACAACCGGATAATTTCTGGAAAAAATAAGCCAGCCGCCGGCAATCAATATAAACAATATTAAAATAAAAATTATCCGTTTTTTCATTATTGTATTATCTTCTTAAAAATCTCCGCTGATATCTTAACATTCGCCATTCCCAGCAGTTTCTTTTTGCCTTTTTTCTGTTTTTTCCAAAGCTTCATTTTCCTGCTTCGGTCGCCGCCGTAAAGATAGCCGGCAACGTCTTTTTTCAAGGCCGGAATTGTCTCGCGGGCGATAATTCTATTGCCGACTTCGGCTTGAATCGCCTGGCTAAATTGCTGGCGCGGCAAAATATCTTTCAATTTTTCAACCATTTTCCTGGCTTCTCTTTCAATTTTTTCTTCAGGAATCACCCTGACTAATCCTGCAACCGGCTTACCGGCAACTAAAATCTGCATTTTTTTCAAATCAGCTGTTTTATAACCGGACAATTCATAATTAAAAGACGCAAATCCCGCGGAAACTGATTTTAATTTATCGTCAAAATCGGAAATCAGTTCTGATAAAGGCATTTCAGCGGTAATTAAAATACGTTCGGCCATATTTTTCGTTTCAATATTTTCCATTCCGAAATTTTCTTTTAACTGAAAAATATTCCCTAAATAATCTGTCGGCGCGATAATTTCAATATTTATCATCGGTTCTGATATTTCATCAAAATCATCAGGCAAATCAGCCGGATTTTCAACTATTTTAAACTCGCCATTTTTTTTAATTTTATAAGCAACCGATGGAAAGGTATTAATCACCTCTACTCCGAATTCTTTTTCCAAGCGCTCGGCAGTGATTTCAAAATGAAGCTTGCCCAAAAAACCGACTTTAAATCCCCTGCCCAAAACTTCATTAAAGTCCGCCTCAAAATTCAAAGCTGAATCATTTAATTTTAATTTCTGAAGCGCGTTTTTTAAATCTTCATAATTATCAGCGTCATCGGGATAAAAACTTACGAATACCACCGGCTTCGGCTCGCTATAACCCGGCAATGCAAAATCTTGACACCTGACACTTGACGCTTGACACCTGATAATAGTGTCTCCGATTTTTATTTTTTCCGGATCTTTTAATCCGGTAGCAATGTAACCAATTTCGCCATTCATAATTTTTCCCGATGGTTTTAATTTTGGAGAAAAATATCCCAATTCTTTAATTTTAAATTTTTCGTTTGCCGCAATAAGCTGAACATCATCGCCGCTTTTAAATTCATCTCCGCCTCCGGAGGAAAAAACCCTCACTGACGCGATTATGCCCTTATGGTCGTCGTAGAAAGAATCAAATATCAAAGCTCTACCGAAATTAGAAATTGAAAATTGATAATTTAAAATTAAAGCTTTTGGCGGCGGTATTTCATTTATAATCGCTGTCAAAAGCTGCTGGACTCCTTCTCCTGTTTTGCCGGAAATTTTATGGATTTCCTCGAATTGGCAACCAATTAATTCAGCCAATTCTTTAATTTGCTTCTCGGCGTTAAAAGTTTTGGCTAAGTCTATTTTATTGACAGCGCCGATAATCTTTAAACCCTGCTTTTTAGCCGCGTAAAATTTAGCTAAAGTCTGCGCCTGGATACCCTGAGTAACGTCAACTAATAAAATCGCTCCTTCAACCGCCGCCAACGCCCGAGAAACTTCATAGGAAAAATCAGGATGGCCCGGAGTATCTATCAAATTTAAAATATAATCATTATATATCATCCTTACTGGCGCCATCTTAATTGTTATTCCCCTTTCCCTCTCTAATTCCAGTGAATCTAAAAATTGCGGCTTCATATGCCGGCTGTCAATTGTGTTTGTAAATTCTAAAAGCCTGTCAGCTAATGTTGACTTGCCATGGTCAATATGGCTGATAATGACAAAATTTCTAATATTACTATTGTCCATAAGAACTATTTTTTATATAATAATGAATAAATATGAGAAAAGCCATAATCTCAATTTTAGTGGTTTTGCTTTTAGCGCTTTTAACGCAGATTTATTTTACTTTCAAAGAAAGAAATCAGTTAAAAAGTAAACTTCAGACTTTAACCGCCAAAGCTCAAATATTAAGCGAAGAAAATAGTGAAATCAAATCGGAAATCGAATACTTTAAACAGCCGAAAAATCTTGAAAAAGAACTGCGCTCAAAATTAAATTACAAAAAACCCGGCGAGAAAATGTTCATAATTACACAATGAAAAAAGGTTTTTCCTTAATAGAGCTTCTTATCTATGTTTCAATATTCGCCGTTGCCGGCGGAATGATGCTTGGCATTTTAGCTTTAATTTTAAAAGTCAACCAAAGGGAATCTTCAACCGGCGAAATAACCAGCCAGATGAATTTTATCAGCCAAACCATTTCTAGATTAGTGCGAAGTTCTTCAAATATTGAAATTGACGCCGGCGTTGCCACCTCAACGTTAAAACTTAGAATGAAAAATTCCGCAAAAGATCCCACTTGTATCTACCTTGACAGCGTAAACAAAATAATAAAATTAGCCGAAGGCCCTGACACAAATCCCCAAAATTGTTCGCCAACCGCTTCAAATTTAACTAATGACCGAATTAAAGTTGATAAATTGGAATTTATTAAATCAACCCAATATCCGGGCAATGATTCAGTCAGCATGAATATTCAAATGAGCTATAACAGCCCTAATCCGGGCGCTCAAGCAACTCGCGAAATTAAATCCGCTTCGATGAGATTTTCAACCGCGGAATTCAGCGATAATATCCTTCCTTTTAACGACGCACTTTATGACATCGGTTCGTCAACCAGCCGCTGGCGCAACGCCGCTTTTTCCGGAAATTTATTTGTCGCCGGCAATGTCGGCATCGGCACAACAACGCCAAGCGAAAAATTAACGGTTGTTGACGGAAATATTTCAAATATTAATAATACGCCGGTCAAAGTGGGAACGGCTACTTTGCCGATAGGAGAAAATATGGAAAGCGGCGAATCAATCGCTGTTTCCGGGCGTTATGCTTATGTTTTAGCTAAGACAACTACGGGCAATCCTAATATAGTAGAAGTGATAGATGTTTCCAATCTTTCTAGCCCGGCCAAAGTGGGAATGGTTACCTTAAATCCAGGAGAAGCTTATGGCGAATCAATCGCTGTTTCCGGGCGTTATGCTTATGTTTTAACTTATACTAATCCGGCTAAAATTGTAATTGTTGATGTTTCCAATCCTTCCAGCCCGGCCAGAGTAGGAGTGGTTAATTTGAATTTAGGGGAAGAAAAAGGCGAATCAATCGCTGTATCCGGACGCTATGCTTATATTGTAACCGATACAACCTCAACCCAAATAGTAGCGATTGATGTTTCCAATCCTTCCAGTCCGACTA
>ERZ1292623.218-Hain-H51-01um-R1-218-length-64476-cov-7_pt1 | contig 64476 bp, 64 predicted proteins | sample MGYA00564398_ERZ1292623 | MGnify/ENA primary metagenome ERZ1292623 (study PRJEB36523, sample SAMEA6512633) | groundwater metagenome | collected 2019-01-07 | study: AquaDiva: Metagenomics assemblies of 32 groundwater samples
GCTTTTTTTCATACTTTCATTCTACAAGTGTTCGGATTCAAAAGGGAAATTCCCTCAAGCGCTTCTCCTCGAAAAAACCACCCGCGTACTCACCGGCACCTATGACTTCCAAAAACTCGCCCAACAAGCGGTGGATTTGATTGTTCATGAACAACCCAAGGATATATTGATTTCAGCGGCTATATTTCGCGCCTACCCTGAAAAAAACGAAATGCGCGCGTATGCCTATACTACCAGAGGATTTCGTAAAGTAATCGACTCACTCTTGCCAGTGAAATTTGAAGATCTACGTGGTTCACTTTCATGGACCGATAATCTTACGATGCATACCTATCTAAGCAATAAAATGCAGTCGAGTACTAAATTATCAGATTTTTCAAAGCATATTTGGCCTGATATCATTTCTGATACGGTCCAAAAAACTCTCAAGGCGCGTTTATTCATCACATTTCCCATCACCCTGAAATCAGGAAAGGTTGCTGGAGTATTTATGTACTCATCGCCGCGCACTGAAATTCCCATGGAGGAACTCAATCTCTTCCAGACGTTTGCTCATCAACTCGGACTTGCGTTCTCCAATGTTTTTGCGTTCGAGCGCCTTATGCAGAAGTACAAAAAAGATAGTGCAACGGATTCGCTCACTAAGCCTGAAACGAATACCCCATCTGTCAAATTTACCCTCCGGATCACACCCAATCAACTCAAGAATCTTGAACGCGTATCGAAAGCGCAACAAAAAAATAAAGCTGACCTGATTCGCGATCTTCTTGACAAGCAAATAATTTCAGAGTAATCTCACGCCGGTCGAGGCACCTCATCTTAACGAGGTGGCGCTAGCGCCACCTTAGCAACATAACATGAGATATCCTTGGGCGGCTTTTGTCATTCTCGGGATTTGGACGGCAATTACTATTATTGTGGTTGATCGAACAACTACCCAACCGGTGCAGATGTACATGTTCGCTTCTGCGGCCACATTCATCTTGTCGGTCATGGGATTCGTATGATCCTCCGTATCTTCCTTATTATCGGAGTGATCGCTCGCTGCACAATCATGTATCGAGGGCCTGTGCGGATCCGAATGATGTTCCAGCAATGCGGCGGGGCCATCATCAAGCTCGGTCAGATGCTCGCACTTCGTGCCGATGTGGTGTCGGTGCCGCTTGCGTTTGAGCTCCTCAATCTTCTGGAGCATATGCCCTCAGTGTCGACGGATCAGATTAGGGTAATTATCGCGCATGAGCTCGGCGCTCCGGTTGAGAATCTTTTTCCCTGGTTCGAAGAAATCCCGCTTGCTGTCGCATCGTTTGCGCAGGTACACCGGGCGCAACTTTCTGACGGCAGGATCGTGATCGTCAAAGTCCAAAAACCCATGATCGCTCATCAAGTAGCCGAAGACCTTGAGATTCTGGCGATCCTTGCAAAGCTTAGCGACATGTTGATCCCTCGCCTACCCATATCCACAACGTCGCTCGTCAAAGAATTCAGCGAATGGACGCTTCGCGAGTTGGATTATGAAATGGAGGCGCGAAATGTGGAGTTCTTCCGCCAGCAAAATAACCGTCCGGAAGTCCATATTCCTGAAGTGATCTGGGACTACACCACCTCGCGAGTCCTCACCGAAGAATATATTGAAGGTTCCAGTATGGCAGAACTCGTCCAGCAACCATCTCACCCGACCAAAGCTTTGCTCGCCCAACATCTGATCACCACGAGCATGCGCCAGTATTTCCTCCTCGGATACTTTCATGCCGATCCACATGCCGGCAATATCCTTGTTGACGACAAGGGCAGGCTAAACTATGTAGACTTTGGAATGGTGGGCTCGTCGGGGCCGGATCATCGAGTCGTTATGGCAAGTTTTATCTACCACACGATCAACCGGAATTTTTCCGCGGCAATCAAAGCATTCCTCGCACTTGGCTTTTCGAGGCGTACGAACCACGATTTGCGATATTTTGCCACCGATAAAAAATTCTTGGATCGGTTTACAAAAAACATCACGTTCTTCGAACGCGTCCTGACGCAAGAATTCATTAACATTGCAGAGCCATGGTTGGCTGCGATTGAGGCTCCCGGAGCATCATTCGCCGAAAAAAGCTCCGCAAAGTCATTTCTGACTTTTCTCAACATCGCTAAGCGGCATCGCGTCGTGCTTGATCAAGAAATCACGCTGTTTGTGAAGACGCTCGTAGCGGTGGATGCGATCAGCCTCCAGCTTGATCCACACTTCAACCTGATCACGACGCTCAATAATGTTTTTGCTGGTGAAGAATTCCGATGGTTGCTAGCAGCCCGAAATTTTGAAAATCTTTCGATTGCTACCCTGCCCCTACCGGCAATGCAATTAAAAAATCCCGAGAAAGCTGTCTTGCTTAAAGACTATTATACAGATTGGCTTGGAGAGCTCTTGAGTACGCAACTTCCTATGTTAACAAAAAATAACCACAATAAATATGAAATACGCTTCCATTAGTATCACGATCGTTGGTATCTGGATTATTATGACGGTCGCCATTCTTGCGCGCGAGGACGCATCGCCAATAGTGATGATGGTTTTTGCGCTCGCTAATACCGTCTGGTTGGCGATGCTTGGTTTCCGCGCACCACGGCATCCCGACGCGAAGTAAGATGCCTATCGCTTAATCTCGGTAATTCCCATCATCCAGAGCTTGAGTACATCAGGGATTTTGATGGAGCCATCGGGTTGCTGATAGTTTTCAATGATGGCGGCGATGGTGCGGCCGATGGCGAGGGCCGTAGCGTCGTTCATGTGGACAAAAGCAGTTTCGCTATCACTTTTACGATACTTAGTACTTAATCGTCGGGCTTGATAATCAGCCATGTAGTCAGCCGTGTGTGTCTCGCAAAATCTATCTTGCCCTGGCATCCAGGTATTGATATCCACGCCGCGCGCGTTGGGATCGCCGATGTCGGCGGTGCATTTGAGGATGACTTGGTACGGAAGCCCGAGGCCTTGCAAAAGCTCTTCCTGAATTACAATAAGATTCTTGTGCTCATCTATCGCCTGCTCAGCAGTACTAAAAACCCCCATTTCTACTTTGTGGAATTCATGAAGGCGGATGATACCTCGCGTGTCTTTGCCTGCCGCTCCAGCCTCTCTTCTCAATGCAGGAGAAAAGGCAACATAGCGAAGCGGCAAGTTTTTCTCGGGGATGATTTCGTCCATGTGCATCGGCCCGAGCGTATGCTCGGCACTGCCGATCAGATACATATCGTCAGATGGAATATAGTATCGTTCTTCTTTGGGCTCCAGGCGAGCCATTTTTTGATAGACATCGGGCTTGATAAACATCGGCGGGACAATTGGCACGAAGCCTTTCTTGATGATCACCGAGAGCGCGTACTGCACCAACGCGTATTCCATCATCGCCGCTTCGCGCTTGAGATAGGTAAACCGAGCACCTGAGACATTTCCCGCACGCTCGTTGTCGATGATATCCAGCGTCTCGCCAAGTTCCCAGTGTGGCTTTGGCGTAAAATCAAACGCCGGCTTCTCTCCCCACTCTTTTATTATTTTATTATCCGCTTCACTCGTCCCGATTGGCGTATCTTCAGTCGGGATATTTGGCACTTTATATAAAAGTTCCTGCAGTTCTTGCTCAACCGTCTTGATCTCGCGATCAAGCTCGGCGGCTTGTTCTTTGTATTTTTTGCCCTCGGCGATCTGATCCAGAGTCGGTTTGCCCCCTTCGGATGCCTTGGCGATGGCATTTCGAAATGAATTCGCCTGATCCAACTCTCCTTGCACATGCCTCCGCCGCTCATCGAGCGCAAGAAGTTTATCAACATCAACCGCGACGTTCTTGTTCTTCGCGGCTTGTTTGACGATGTCCGGATTTTGGCGAATAAACTTGATATCGAGCATGGATTAAATATACCAGAAAGCCGCTATAAAATCACCTGTCACAAAAAACACTATGATACGTTATATGCACTAGGTCAAGAACGCTTGGCCAAAGTTTTCCAAACCCTCCCGTCCAGGAGAAGAAACGAAAATGGCTCCACGGCACGAGTGTCCCGTAAAGGCTCTCCATGATGCTCTGCAACGCCTCGAAGACGTCAGGCGAGGCAGAAAAGATGTCGCCGCTCCGAGCGACACAACTCTGATTACCTACTTCGATCTGGCGATGAGTAAGCATGAGTTTGGGCAGCTCGCTCGAACTCGCGCTCTCGATCGCTTGGTCCCCCTCAGACCACACCTTGTCAGAAGTCTTGGTGAGAAGTATAGCCTCACCCCCACGCCCCGACAGCAGAAATAGCTCCCCAGCGGCTCGATCATTATTTCGATTCGAGTCCGCAACACCCGTCGTCGCCTACGTGCGTCGGCGGGCTGTTCATTTTTATACTACTGTACTAGTACAGTGTCGTAAAAGCAGAATACTAGCTGAAGAGTTTCAAATCCCCGGTCAGTTTTTCTACCAAGGATTTTTTGCCGAAAATGAGCACACCGTAGTAATCGATGTCTTCGCGGTTTTTGCCTTTCGTCCACTCGATGACTTTTTTGTCGTCTGTAGTTTCGAGCATTTCTTTGGTAAACTCGGCGACATCAAGATCGAGCTCCTTTGCTTGATCAACCAGATTGCATATCGCTTTGTTTGAGTCAGCGACTTTGATCATGATCGCATGCTGGATGTTGAGATTAATTTTTTGATAATCCTTTGTAGCGATCGTATCCTGCATAAACAACTCTCTGCCAAGCCGCGCCCCAAACGCGGCATTAAGATGAGCAATTGTGTTCATCTCCTGCCACGGCTCCATGTCTTGAGCTCTATTGATAATCGCCACGGCAATCTTGCTTTCTTTTGCTTTACCGGGAACGGTTTCTTTGAGGTCTTTCGGCCTCATGAACGGAAACGGGATCACGTCGCGAATGGAGTGCTGGTCGGTTAAGAGCATGGTCATGCGGTCAATACTGATGGCAATCCCACAAGTGGGCGGCATACCGATCTCTAGGGCGTGCAGATAATCTCGATCCATACGTTGGGCTTCTTCGTCGCCTTTTTTGAGTGCTTCTTCCTGCGTCCGCCAGTTTTCTTCCAAAATAGAGGCGTCGGTCAGTTCAGAATAATTATTCCCCACTTCCATGCCGTTGATATAGTGCTCAAAGCGCTCCACGATTTCCGGGTTATCATGCTTCGGCTTGGCAAGCGGAGAGGTTGCTTTCGGATAGTCGTACAAAATTGTCGGCTGGATAAAGAACGGCTCACATTCCTCGATGGTCGCCTTGCCGTATTCTTGAAGCGCTTCAGCATATCGGATCCGGCGCCACGGCGCTTTAAAGTCGATCGTGGTGCCTTGATACGTGACCTTCGTCCCACTAGTTATTTTTTGCACCACATATTCTGTAATAGCCTCCACCAGCTTCATGCCGGCTTCATAGTCGCTATACGCCGTCATTGCCTCCATGATGGTGAACTCCGGATTGTGGCTCCGATCAATGCCTTCGTTGCGAAAATCCGTAGAAAATTCAAATACGCGCTCCATGCCGCCAACCACAAGCCGCTTGAGATACATTTCATCTGAAATACGCATATAGACGTCCATGCCTAAAGCATTGAGACGTGACTTGAACGGCCGCGCGGATCCGCCTCCATACATCGGCTGGAGAATGGGAGTCTGGACCTCAGCATAGCCGCGCCCAATAAAAAACTCCCGCATCGCTTCTATTACTTTCCCGCGCGTAACAAAAACATCCTTTACGGACGGATTCATGATCATATCGACATAGCGCTGACGATAGCGCTCTTCGACATCTTGTAGGCCATGCCACTTCTCGGGAAGCGGAAGGAGCGACTTGGTCAGCATCCGATACTTTTCGACTTCAAGGGTCTTCTCGCCTTTTTGTGTGGTGAACAGCAGTCCAAAAACTTCCAGAAAATCTCCAATGTCTGTTGTCTCCAGAGGCTGCTGATTTTTAAATAACACTTGGATGGTGCCCGTACCATCCAAGAGATCCATAAATGTGATTGCGCCATGTCCCCGCGCGGCCATAACACGGCCAACGAGAACAAGACGGTCTTTGTTCGCCACAAAATCATCAAAACCCTCAAGCGCAGCAGCGATCGTATGCGTGCGCCATGACTTGGCCGGATACGGATCAATGCCGGCATTGCGAAGCTTTTCCAGTTTTTCTACGCGAGCAGCGCGAATGTCATCAAGGGGCATGACTTATGTTACCTCAAGTATCTTATATTTCACAGTTCCGCTGGGGATATGCGCTTCGACTTCTTCGCCTTTCTCTTTGCCCATGAAGGCGATGCCGAGCGGAGATTCATTGGAAATAAAGCCTTGGGCGGGATTGGATTCCGCCGGGCCGACAATGGTAAATTGCTTGGTCGTGCCGCCGAACTTCACGCTGACCGTAGATCCTATGGCCACATTTTTTTGCTTATGATGAGGCGCGATAACCACCGCGTGCTTGAGTAAGTCTTTCAACTCCTCAATGCGCCCTTCATTCATTCCCTGCGCCTCTCGCGCTTCAGCATACTCGGCATTTTCGGACAAATCACCAAGCTCCTTGGCTTCAAGAATGCGCTTGGCGATATCGGGACGCAAGGTGGTTTCCCGCTCTTCCAGCTCTTTCTTCAATTTTTCCAAACCCTCCTGACTAAGATATTGTGTCATAACAATAATGAATTACTGCTTAGTAAAGTACCACGAGAAAAATTTCTCTGCAACCATGACACCGAGCGATTGGCTTTGTGGGATATGCTCCACCAGGACGGTAAGCGCGATCTCCGGATTATCATAGGGACCATACACGATAAAGAGTGAGTTTAAAGCTTGGCCGCCTACCTGCGCCGTCCCGGTCTTCGCAGCCACCGGCTTGGGCAAACTGTTGAGCCGCTGGGCAGTCCCATCGGTGATCGTTTGTCGCATGCCCTCGCGCACGATACGATACGTCGCTTCGTCAAACGGCAAGCGCCCGACCTCTCGCGGCTTCATCTCCGTAATCTTCCCAGATGCGGTATCTTTGATGCTTTTGGCCACCATCGGCCGGTACAAGGTGCCACCATTGGCAATCGCGCTCACATAGGAACTCAACCAGATCGGCGTAAGCTGCAAATCCCCTTGTCCAATCGAAACATTATAGGTATCGCCGATATACCATGGTTCACGCTTCTTTTCTTTTTTGAGTTTTTGCGAAGGAACAAACCCGATCGCTTCGCCGGGAAGATCAATGCCGGTCTTTTGATCCGCGCGGGCGATCCGCAAGTACTTTTCAAGGCGGTCAATGCCAAGCCCGCGAAAATCTTTGTATCCCCCGCCCAGTGCGTAAAAATACACATCCACCGACCACGCGATGGCTTTGCGAAGATCCGTCAGGCCATGCACTTTCCAATCTCGGTAGGTATAAACAACGCTCGGATCATTTTCACTTTGCACGTAAATCGCCCCGTCCGCATAAATAGTCTTGGCCGGATCGACAACTTTTTCCCAGAGGCCTACGAGCGCGTAGTACGGCTTGATCGTGGAGCCAGGCGCATAGAGCCCGCCGACGGCACGATTGAACAAGGGCTTGGATGAATCGGCAAATAGCTGCGCAAGCCGCGTTCGAGTACTGTCGTCGGAGCTTTCTTCAAAAAGATTCGGATCAAAGGTCGGCATGCTCACCATACCGAGTACGGCGCCGGTACGGACATCTTGTACCACGGCCGCACCACGACGCACACCGGCGGACCGGAATACTTCATCAACGGCACGATATAATGTTTGCTGAACATCGGCATCAAGATATAACGTCACGTCGTCACCGGCAACCGCGGTCGTTGCTTGCGTCGTCGTAGAGCCTTCAAGCACGATGTATTGCGGCTGACCATGAAGCTCTTCTTCATACTGTGATTCAACCCCGGCACGGCCAACGCGATCATTGGGTTGATAACGGTCATCCGTATCAAGCGTAGCCTCTTCAGGACTGATGAGTGAGGTATAGCCGAGCACATGAGCGAGCGCGGGTCCCTGCTCATAATGCCGTCGAGCGAACGGAACGATAAAAACTCCGGGGATCCGCGCAGCTTGCAGGCTGACCGCCTCAGCCTTGGTAATGTCACGCGCCACGACGAACACTCCGTTGTTCTTGTTGGCGGCGATGATCTTGGTAATGCCGCCTTCAGGGAGCTTGATCAAGTTATTAAGTTGCAGATATTGATCGCCGCTAGAATTCGCCAACAGCTGTGCTCGCGCCACGACGACGTCAAAGATCGGAATATTTTCTACGAGCGTTTTTCCCTGGCTGTCAAAAATATTGCCACGGAGCGCCGGGATCGGGTACGTATTGAGCCGGCTTCGATCGGCTTGCTGGGTAAGCTTTTTGCCATGAACGACTTGGAGGCGGAATGCTTGAATACAAATCACGAGGATCATCGCGCCCACCAGGATATACAATGCTCGAAATACGCCCCTCGTGATGGGTATCTCCACCATAGAGTGGCCGCTCAAACCATCCAGAAGAGTTTCTTCAGGCGCCACATCATGATCATCACTTCGATTGACAGTGTATTTATGCGGTCCCATAGGCCTTGATACGCGGTGGTTGGTTGATCACGATTACCATAATTAACGGCGCTAAAGATTGGAGCAGAAAAATCGGCAGGCGATGCGCGACTGAGGACATCCCCAGCGGGTATGATATCATGAAAGCAAAAATCGCCGTCAGGCACACCGCGTACACCCCAAAAAACAGAACATGCATGTCTCGCGTGCGAACCCAGCGCGCCCCGATAAATACAATTCCTTGAATGGCAACGAAGGCCGACGTCACCCACCCAAAGGGAATCCCAGATACAAGGTCAATGATGATTGCGGTAGCCATAAAGATCAGGCTATCGCGGCCGGGTTTTTTTTGAGCAATCATCGCCGCGATCAATGCCATGGGAGCAAACCAAAACATGCCCGGAGCGAATCGCTGGAATATCCAATCGGCAATCAAAATAAACACCATAAGAATAGTAAATTGAAAACGCATCAAGGTGAGAAGATGAAAAGTATGGAGCTTTGTGCGGGATCAAAAAGCAGTGAAGCTCGCACGTCTTTAAAAAGCGTGTTCTCCCCGCGGTCAACATGGGCAACCGTGCCGATGGCCAACCCCTCCGGGAACACATCAAGGCCGCTCGTCACAATGGTAGCTCCGACCTCAAGGGTTTCAGTATGGGCAATGAGATTAATTGCGGCTTCGTTGCGCAACGCTCCTTTGGACTCGGCAAGAATCGACGTCCCAAGAACCCGCGCGCTGATGATGCGCCGCGGATCATCAGCCAAAATCACTCGGGATGAATGCTCAAATGCCTCTCCGATGGTACCAACCAAAATATTGCCCGGGGCAACCACCACCATACCCGACGCCAGGCCATCAGCTTTCCCTCGATCGATCATAAGCGTGGAGACCAACGGGGTTCGCTGAAGCGAGAAAATTTTTGCCGCTATCCGCGCCGGCTGCGTCCGGCCTTCCACGCGAAGTTGCCGCCGGAGCGCTTCGTTCTCGCGCTCAAGCGCTTCGGTTGTTACAATCTTACCGATAAGCTCATTACGCTCTTGCTCGAGCTTTGCGATTCTTTTGCTTTGCAGTTTGCTTTCAAAAAACGATACCGGCCGAGCGGCAATGCGGTAGAAAAAACCCTGCAACGGATTGCTCAAAAACACGCTGTTGAGCGCGATGATGACAGCTACCACAATCACAATTTTTAGATATAGGCTTCTTTTGCGCTCCATACGAGAATGGGCTTGAGCTCTTCGATATGTTCGAGAACCATACCGCACCCGCGCACGACCGAAGTAAGCGGGTCGTCGATGATTTTGACGGGGAGATTGGTCTCGTGATTAATCAGTTCGTCCAGTCCGCGAAGTAAGCTGCCCCCGCCGGCCAAGATGATGCTTCGATTGATAAGATCCGCGATCAGTTCAGGCGGAGTTTCCTCGATGGTATTTTTGATCGCCACGACGATCGCGCGGATGGAGCCGTGCATCGCTTTGCGGATCTCTTGAGAATTCACGCTGATTTCTTTGGGAAGTCCCGTCAGCACATCACGCCCCCGCACGCGCATGGTGAGTTCTTCAGCCAGCGGGTACGCCGAACCGACGGTAAGCTTGATCGTCTCCGCGGTCATTTCACCGATGAGCATATTGTGCTCATCGCGGACAAATTGCGTGATATCGGTGGTGAGGCGGTCGCCCGCGATTTTCAGTGACCGTGAAGCAACGACGCCTCCCATGGAAATCACCGCCACGTCCGTGGTGCCTCCGCCAATGTCCACCACAAAATTCGCTGCCGCTTCTTGGACGGGCAACCGAGCACCCAGGGCGGCGGCCATCGGTTCTTCAATCAGGTAGACCTCTCGCGCGCCGGCATTGTACGCGGCGTCTTCGACGGCTTTTTTCTCGACCTCCGTGATACTGGCAGGAATTCCTATTACCACACGAGGACGCGGGACAAGGGTAAAAGATTTTTGGTGGGCACGATCAATGAAATATTTGAGCATCTGCTCGGTCACTTCAAAGTCCGAGACAACGCCGGCGATCAAAGGCTTGGAGACCTGGATGAACCCGGGCGTACGGCCAACCATCTTTCGTGCCTCCTGGCCGATTGCCAGTATTTGCCCGGTTTTTTTATTGATCGCGACAATCGACGGCTCATTGATGATGATGCCTTCATTCTTTACGTATACCAATGTATTGGCAGTACCGAGGTCAATGCCAATGTCTTTTGAAAAAAGCCCGAAAAGCTTGTTGAGCATGGAGCTACTGTAGCATAGCTGCCAGCTCCGTCAAAGGCACGATCTTGGACTCTTCAGCGCCACGTTTTTTTACTTCGATACCCTGATGTTCTAAAGTTTTTTTGCTGACCACCAGCCGTATCGGGCACCCGATCAAATCCGCATCAGCAAATTTCTCTCCGGCAGATTTATCGGGCCTATCGTCATAGAGCATAGAACCTGGATCATAGAGTTTTTCTGCCTCTTGTTCTCCACCCGGCAAAGCAATGAGATGCGCGCGAAATGGCGCGAGCGTCCGGGGCCAGATCATGCCGCGATCATCATGATGCACCTCGACAACCGTCCCTAGCACCCGGCTCAAGCCGATGCCATAGCAACCCATGACGACATGTTTCTTCTCGCCTGCTGCATCAGTGAATTGCAAATTCAGCGCCTCGCTATACTTCGTGCCAAGCGGGAAAATATTGCCAACTTCGATAGATTTCTCTTCTACTAACTCCTCGCCACATTTTGGACAAGATTTCTCGTCGGCGATTTCTGTGTTGATCGCCCACGAGCATTTTGGACACAACAAAATCAAATCTTCGCCGGCTTTGGTGAGTACCTGGAATTCATGCGTATTGCTCGTGGTGAAGTCTCCGCCGGCCGCGACCGTGTAGTATGCTTTCAGCCCGCAGCGCTCAAAAATCTTTCGATATGCTTCGCCTACTTTGGCATAATAGTCCAAGAAATCGCCTTCATCAGCGTGAAAGCTGTACATGTCTTTCATGAGAAATTCCCGCCCGCGCAACAGTCCCGACTTGGCACGCGCTTCGTTGCGAAACTTGGTCTGAAACTGATACGCGGCAAATGGCAAATCATGATACGAGCTGGTATATCGCCCCGCCATGGCCGTCAAAATCTCTTCATGCGACCATCCGAGAATAAAATTATCGTCGCCCGTCTTAAACCCCACCTTAATATCAGCCCGCCCCGCGGCTTCGTAGTATTTTTTGTCGATAAGCGCAGGCATGAGCATCTCCGTCCCGCCCACCGCGTTCATCTCTTCTCTGATAATCGCTTTGATTTTCTCCAGCACCCGAAATCCCAGCGGCATATACGTATAGATCCCCGCGGAATTTTTATACACAAATCCCCCACGCTCAAGCAATTGCGCATTGACGCTGACTTCATCAGCGGGATTCTCGCGAGTGGTGCGGGTAAAAAGCTTAGAAAGGCGCATGGGGCTAGTATATCACTACTCTTTCTTTTTTATAAGCGTCCGTTCCCAGTCAACGGGCGTCACTGAAATGACTTTTTTATGTTCAAAATCAATTTTTACGATCATGTCCTTGAGATGCCATGGACGAATAATTCCTTCCTCCTCGAATTTCAAGCTAAGTTCAGCCATCTCCATCGTTGCTTGAGTAACAATTTCGTCAATGTCTTGCAAACTAAACCCGTGCCGTATGAGATTTTGCTTCGCTTCATCGGCAACTCCTTCTTTTTCCACGAAAAGGCGCTCACCCTCAAGACGCTCCATCACCAGTAAATGCTGACCATCTTTTTCAATTCGAGCAAGCGGACGCGCGCACGGCAGATGATGCTCTTGAATATGCGTCATGATTTCAAATTCGTGAAGCGGGTTTTGCGTCTCTCCAATTTGATGCCTTTGTAGATTTACTTTTTTTCCCACAACTCTGACAGGGATATCTGTATCTTTTAATTTCCAATCAGGTAGGTCCCTCACGGCGCGATGATTCCGCGCGACAATACCTTCTACGTATCTAACTTTATCTCCAGGCCTTGTATTTTTTCCCTCACGCTCAAAATATCCAAAAGGATCATTTAAGAATTCGTCTGGAGCAACGACTTCGGCATCAACGAAGATAATTTCTTTACGTGATTGTAACTCCGCGCTTTCCCTACTCATACTAGAGGAATTTCAAAACATCTTTTGCCGTGATGAAGAACATCAGCAATAAAAGGAGGACAAAGCCGACTGCATTGAAGCCGTTTTCGACGCGGCGGGGCAGCGGGCTGCCTTTGATTTTTTCGATGATGAGGAAGAGGAAGCGGCCACCATCAAGCGCCGGGAACGGCACGACGTTGATCACCGCGAGGTTGAGCGAAATAATTGCCATGAATTGGATAAGATAGACAAGTCCGAGACGTGCCGCTTCGCCTGCAAAAATCGCAATACCCACCGGCCCGGCGATTTCTACGCCTGCTTTGCCGGTAGTAAAAAGATGCTTCAATAATCCCGCAAATCCGGCTGCCATCGCCCACGTCCCCTTCACGGCATCCACGGCACCTCGCCACAATGCTTGGTGCCAGGGATATTTTTGGATCTTTTCCAGTTCTGCGAAGCTGATTCCCACCGCGCCCTCGCCGGGAGGAGGATTGGTGCGCGGTGTCATCGTAAGCGTGAGTACCTCTTTTTTAATAAAAAACTTTGTTCTTCGAACCGAGATTGAGATAGATTGCCCTTTATGATCGGCAATGAATTTTTGTGCAACGTTGATGTTTTCAAAGCCCAAGAGTTCATCATATTTTTTCATGCCGGCTTCACTGGCGGGACTTTTGGGAGCAATTTCCCGGATGACAATCTTGGAATCCGCCCCTCGCATGTTAACAATCGCCAAAAGGACTGCCGCCAGTATGACGTTCATGACTACCCCAGCCAAAATAACGCTCGCCCGCCTCCAAAAACTTTTCGTGCTAAAACTCTTCTGATCGACTCGATCATCGCCATCCTCACCTTGGATTTTTACGAATCCCCCAAACGGTATCGCGTTGATCGTATAGGTTGTCTCGCTATTCTTGGGTTTATACCCCCAAAGTCTCGGCGGAAACCCGAAGCCAAACTCCTCCACCTTCATCCCCGCCCGCTTCGCCATCACAAAATGCCCCAGTTCGTGGACAAAGACGATCACCGACAGGACGATAATAAAAATAATCGCGGTAATCATGCGGTCTTGGGTGCATGACCCTCGAGTTTCCTTTCAACTTTGGTAAGTCTCTCCTCAAAGCCTTTTTGACCAACCTTGATAGCTGCAACATCATCGATAAGCTTCTCCTGGCCTTTTTTTAAATCTTTAATATCGTCCTGGATTGCAGGAATCACGCTGACAAACTCAAGAATCGTCTTGATATTGCTCGCCATATCCTCATGCATGACCTCCCGCTCTTTTTTCTTTGTTATGACAGGCATAGTCCAATTGTAGTCGAGATAATGTAATGGGTCAAACCATGGCCGCGACAGTTCATTTCTCAAACGCAGAAACAAGTACTTTCTTAATCGCGCCTGTTCTTAGCCCCTCTAAGTCTCTATAAGTATTCTGCAATATTCGTAATCCGGCTTTTTTGCCTGCTTGCCCGATGGAATCTTTAAAAATATCGATAAATGCAGGTTCAGCTCTCAAATATCGAGTTATCCCAGCCAGCGAGGATAGCTCCTCGATAATCCTCCAGAAACCCTCTTGATCCCCTCCTCCATGTTCAAGTAAAATCAACTGATGGATGTAGGTTGGATCTTCTAGATTCTCTCGTATATTCTGAGCGAACTGTGCGCCTTCTTTTCGATTAATATATTCAAATAATTCATTCAGGCGCGATCGGTGGATTGTATAATATCGCATGTTACCTTGGTCGAGATAGGGTATAGGAATTTTGCCCATCTTCATAAACTGGTCCAAAATAACAAGGCTATTTGGGCGCAGGTCTAAAAGATGTAAAAACCTTCCTCCTGGTTTTAAAACCCTCCTCAATTCGGAAAATGCGGTCGCTAAGTCGTCGTCAAAAAGCGTATCAAATGAGGCCAGAGAAAGAACGTTCGCAAGACTTTCATCTCCGAATGGCAATTTCAGAGCATCCGCCCGTACCCGATTACCTTCGTACAATCGATTATTAGATCTAAAAATTGCTTCTGAGTTTTCTGTTTCAATAATTCTCGAATCCTGTGTTATTGACTTCAACGCACCATCACCAGCACCAAGTTCGATAATGGGCTCCTGATTGTTAAAAAATTGCTCGAAGAGTTTTGCGCAAAGCGACTTCATTGACTCGGTCGTTTCTGCTCTTACTTTTCTAAAACGATCAAAATGACGTGGATCTCCCCAACTCGCTTTTGTTAATGTCTTATACTCCTCCGGAACTCCAGCATGTTTTCCTGATTCTCGGATCATAGGCGATCATGTCATCAATTCCCCTTCTTTTTTCTTCTCAAGCTCTTCAATCTTGCGGTTGTGCTCGTCGACGATTTTTTGGAGGTCTTCGCGGCCGCGGAACTTTTCGTCTTCGCGGATCTCGCCGTCTTGCGCCATCGTCTGGATTTTTTCCCACATTTCTTCCCGCAAGCGGCGGATTTTTACTTTTGATTCTTCAGATTTCGCTTTGAGCATTTTGATAAAGTCCTTTCGGCGCTCTTCGGTCAGGGACGGGATCGACAATCGGATAATCTCCCCGTCCACGACGGGATTGAGGCCGATGTCCGACTTGCGGATGGCGGCGGAAATCGGCTCCAGCGTGCCTTTGTCCCATGGCTGGATGACCAAGGTGCGCGGCTCAGGCGTCGCAAGCGATGCGAGCTCTTTGATATGCATCTTTTGCCCATACGCGTCCACGATGATGTCTTCCGCAAGTGCCGGCGTCGCTCTTCCCGTCCGAATCGAAGCGATGTCGGATTTATAAAAATCAATAATATGGTCAAAATCGCTTTTGTGCTTGGTAAAGATGTCTTTGAGTGTCATTGCTATAATTCTAGCATAAACTGCTCCAAAGCCAATTGCTTGCCGAATTGCGGCTTGGAGATGGTGTTGTAAAGCTCGAGCAACCCTCGAAGCGGCTTGTAAAGCTTTTTCGTGCGCAGGTAGAGCATCCAAAAAAGAATTTTTTGCGGAAGTGACTCGTCCTCGGCAAGTTGCTGCGCCGCCGTAAATCGCTGGCTGATATCGGCTTGAGAGAGCTTCGTAAATTCCTCGGCGTATGCTTTAATTTTTTGGTAGTCAAGATTATAGAGCAGGCCGATACTGCCATTCGAAAATTCATACAGAAAATCTTGCTGAGCCTTGGAAAGCTTAGTCGTTGCGAAAAATTCATCGTAGACCTTCCTGCCATGTGCCGGGAAAAAAAATTGCTGGCATCGCGAGAGAATCGTGGGCAAGAGCGAGTCGGGACTCGACGTGACGAGAATGCAGATCGAGCTTCGATTTGGCTCTTCAAGCATTTTCAAAAGAGCATTTTGCGCATCTTCAGTAAGCTTTTCTGCATGATCGATGATGGCGATTTTTGCCGTGCCGGCAAATGGCGTGAGGGATAAGAATTGCTTCACGTCCCGGATCGCGTCGATCAAAGGCGAATCAACCAGTACGATATCGGACGCGTCTGCGATATCATGCGCGAGCTCAAGCGCGTACGTTTTTTTGCCAATCATCTCCGGCCCCGCAAAAAGATACGAACCGGGAACCAGGGTCATCGATTGAAAACCAAGGGTCTTCATGCGACATCAAGCAATTCTTTTGCGATGATCGCCGCGGCATCGGGCTTGGCAAATGCTTTTACTTTTTGGCCAAGTTCCAGGCGTTGTTCATAGGCAAGGTTGATTTCGTTCATCAGGATATGCGGCGTGAGATTGTCTTGCTCGACAATGATCGCGCCATGTTGCGCGAATTCAAGCGCGTTGGTCATCTGGTGGTTCTGGGCGGAACCGTCCAGCGGCACGAGAATCGCCGGCTTCCCCGCCACGGCAATTTCAAAAATAGCCGATCCCGCGCGGGATACCACGACATCCGCGTCGGCGTACGCCTGCGCCATCTGCTGGACATCCCATGATCCGTCTTTTTGATGGATCACAAAGAATTTTTTAGAAAGCTCCGCCATCGCAAGATCAACAACTTCATTGATCGCTTGAGCGCCTTGGCTACCACCGGTGATGAAGACAACCGGCTTATCATAGGCTCGTCGCTCGCGGGGCACGATAAGCTCGGGCCGGATCGGATTGCCGATAACTTCGGTGCGATCGGGCTTAAAATACTGCCGCGCATGATCAAAGGCGAGGTAGACGCGACGGCAATGTCGCCCCCAAAAAAGATTGACTTTACCCGGCACCGAGTCTGACTCATGGACGATAATGGGCACAAAGAGCAACTTTGCCGCCAGGGCGGGCAAAAATGAAGCGTAGCCGCCTTTGACCAGCATGACGTCAGGCATATAGGCCCACACGTGGATAAACGCTTGGAGCAGCCCCAGAGGGATTTTGAAAAGATCAAGAATATTCTTGTAGCTGGCGTAGCGTCGCCACTTGGGTGCGATGACGCGGCGGAAAGGAAGATTGAGGTCCTTGGCCGCCCGCGCCATGAGTTCGCCATCGCCGATAAAGCGGATACCAATTTTTTTATTGATTTTTACTTCTTGGACAAGCAGTTCTTCCGCTACGGCAACAAGCGGATACACATGCCCGCCCGTTCCCCCGCCTGCCAACATAATCCTGAATGACATAAATTCTATACTACCATAATTCTACTTCACATGCTGGGTCGGCTGGACGGCGTGCTCACGCCGATGACGGATGTCGACACGATGAGTTTGCCGAATCGCGCGAAGTTTTTTAAAGTCGCTATAGAGCGGGATGAGCAGTACGGTGGAAACATATCCCAGGCACGCGAGCAGGATCAGCACGGGAATGAAGCCGAACCGATCCGCGAGCAACGACCCGAGGTACCCGCTGGAGCCCACCGCGAGGCCAATCGCGATATCTTGAAGCGACCATTCATAACCCGTTGCGCCTTTATCCAGATGATCTGTAAAAAGAATGCGCCAACCGGGAACCGCCATGGAGTTACCGATGCCATGCAAAAATTGGATGACATATAATTGCCATGGTACATGCGCGAAAATAAGAAGCAGTGGCACGGTTGAAATCATCAAGGTACCAAAAATCGTAAAATAAAATTCATCGCGCTCCCCGGCGGTACGATCCATGAAGCGAGAAAGCGGCGTCGTCGAGAGAATGCGCGCAAACCAATAGATACTCGTCGCGGTACCGATGACCCGCAATGAGCTGCCTTCGACATTTTGGAGTACGAAAACTGCAAAAACAGGAGCTAATAGCCCGAATGCAAAGTTTAGAACAAGATCATACGCGATGAGATAGCGAATGACGCGATTAATCATGAGCTAAAAGCTTGGCGCTGCGCGCGGTAAAGTATGCGGCAGCTACTGAAGTTCCTGCAATAGTTTTATACTCACCGGTTTCCCACGCATCAATAGTACCACGAGAACTCCACTCGGCGGGCGTTCCATTTTTGCTAAGCGCCCCGACGGCGGTGACACGGGGATATCGCGCAGGATACTCGATACTGTCGGCAAATGGGCCGTTATTGCCCGCGGCTGCGACCAGGAGCACATCGCGATCAGCCGCATACGCAATGGCACCGGCAATCAATGGCGAAGGCTGTTCCGATCCAAAGCTCATGTTAATAATGCGCGCCTTGGCATCAGTAGCAAGACGAATCGCGGCGGCAATATCATCAGAAAAGCAATTCCCCTGCTTATCACAAACTTTATAGCTAACAAGCTTTACATTTCCGACCGAAGTGATGATCTCAGCCATTGAGGTCCCGTGACCATGGTCATCTTCCACTCCAAAGCCGGTATCGAGAATCGCCACGATAACGCCGTCCTCATCGGAAGACGATTGAATAATTCGAGATTGAGCAGGAGTCGAAGCAGAAATCACAAACACTCCCGCGCGCTCAACATCGCCGAACATTCTCGCGACGCGCACCTGAAAAGGTGTGAGATCGGCTGAAAAAGAGTTCCCAAAATCATGCCGGATCATGCCAACCGCCTTTCGAGCCATACCGCTCGAGGATTTTACCAGGTAGCGGTTGGTTTCTCCGAAGGCATGGGCGGGGCGGGCGAGAAGCAAGAATAAGCAAAAAAAGAGCGCGAATGCAATATATTTTGCTGTTTTCATGGATGCCTATATGATATCAGAATCGAGTATGCCCAGCAATCCCCAGAACACCAATCCTCCTTGCTGGAGCGTCCAGAAGAAATGATCAAAAACGCCAAGCGCAAGAAACGCGGCCATGCCGACGATCACATACGGATTGGTACGCTGCGCCACGAACCAAACACCCAAAAAAATCAGGAATGCCAGAAATCCAGGTACTCCCATTTCGTCAACGACCAACAGATACATGCTATGCGCCGGCTGGTAAATAAATGCCGGATAATGGGGCAGTGACTTCATCAGATCGGGCACAAATTGCCCGATGCCGATCCCCTGCACGAGGTGCCCTCGGGTGGCCTGGCCGGCAAGCTTTGCATAGAAAACTCGCTGAGCAACCGCTTCGTCTTCCGCATGAATGGAAAGTCGCGACTGTACCTGCGGCCACAAGACTGACGCAAATGTGATGCCGATCACGACGGTCAAAATCAAGGGCGCCCAAAAATCTTTGCGTTTCTGCCGGATCCAAAAGATCATCAGCATCACCAGCGTAGCGAGGATCCAAAATACGATGGCGACTCGAGAAAATGTGAGCAAGAAAGCAATCAGGATAATCGCATACGCGCCGAGAGCAAGTGAACGATGTTTGTTTTGCGTGAAGTAAAGCCACAGGGCGGCCCATAGGCCAATCATAAGAATTGCCGCAAGCACATTGGGATGTGGCGTCGTGCCATACGCGCGCAAAAAAAGCCGGCCCGCCGCGGGCACGACAGCAACGGCAGTGCCGTACGGATTCAAAACGCTTTCGCCCAAAATCGAAAAACCAACTTCATGTTGCAAAACATACTGCACAATGCCGATGAGCGCCTGAAATATGCACGATCCCACCCATACTGCGGCAATCGCAGGGAGTGAGAGAATTTTTTGCTGCCGGAAAAAGAAAAAAAATGCGCTATACTCAGCGAGCTTGATGAAGCGATAGATCGCCACGGACACAAGATCGGCTTGCAAGATAGAAATCGCGGCAATGGCAAGAAATAAAATCAGAAACCGGTTTTTTTTGAAAATTGAAAATTGAAAATTGAAAATTAGAAGGATGACGAATAGTATGTCCGTCGCCCACAAAAATCCGGCCGTCCATTCGTTGAATGGCATGGTCCAACGAAATAAAACAAAACGTGCTTGAAACGGGATAGCGAGAACAAACAGCGCGAGGAGAATTTTTTCGAATTTTTTCACGTTACGAGCGTGTATACCGCCCCGAGCGCAAACAAGATCATAATGCCGTAAAGAACGACCTTGGGGATATTGATGGAGTATTCGGGAATACGATTACCGTGGTCTTTGGCCTTCGCGTAGATCAGCAGCAACAAAATCATATCAATACTGACGGCGATGCCACCTACTAAGCTTAAGATCTCAATGAAATTACGCACTCCGAGAAGAAACAACGCGAACGGCGGTATCAACGGCAACAAAAAATCCGCCTTGCGCCGAAGCTTAAAATCTTCGCGCAGTGATGTGCGAAATGCTGTGATGACGCTCAAGAATATCGTACTTGAAGTCAAAAATCCCACGAGGGACCCCACGAAGATCGCGCTATCCCCCACGCGCCCCGCCAATCCGAGAATCGCTTGCTGGGAAGTATCGGGTCCCGTCACACCGACGACGACCAGGCTAAAAATCAAATACAACGTGGCGGGAACCGCGGTGCCAAAGATCAGCGCGCGACGAAGCAAATGCTCCTTGCCGACGAGCATTTCACGCACCAAGGGAACACCCTGCGAACCATTGAGCGCAAATAAAATGACGCCAAACGGCAAGAACCAGGACAGATGGCTTGAGAAAAGGAAATTTTCGCGTGCAAGATGCGGAATCCCAAAACCCGCGATGGTCGCTACCAATGCAATCGCGAGCATCATCACGCCAAGATCCACTCGCGAGACGGTCTTCACGCCCGCGTAGACCAGCACGAGTAAGATGCCGAGTACGATCAAGCTCAGTACAATCGGTGAAATCCGATACCCGAAAAATTGCAAAACCTGGCTCAAGAACGCGCCGTTGACGATCAAGATGCCGATCACCGCGCCATAGACCGAGATCCAAAAATTGAGCAAGTTGACCCGACGCGCCCACGGCCCCAAGTAGGTACGGACGTACCCGACAAATTGGTGCCGCTCATGCGTACGGAGAATAATCTCGCCGTACAGAAAGTGGTTGATCAGCATGAGGCCGGCGATGACCACCAAAAAAATCACCCCGACGCCGGTCCCGGCCTGGGCGAACGTATAGGGAATGCCATAAAATCCGATCCCCACCGTCGACGCGACCAAAAGCGCTACGGCGTACCAAAATGGCTTGAGCGGCTTGATTTGTAACACACCTTGAGTATAGCAAGGAAAAGTAGAATTTTAAAAGGCCCGGCACGCGTGTTGTTACACATGGTGTGCGCCGGGCCCCTTACTCGCGGTTGCCGCGAGGTACTGGTGGTCATACTGGAGGAGGCGATCTCGAAGTCCATCGGTCTAATCTATAATACATATAGATTAGACCGATGAAGATCACCACTCCTTCGACGTAGAAGATCCAGGGGAAGAACATGTCGAGCTGCTGACTGGCCAGCTCTAGAGGGGTTTCTCCCCATGGGCCAGTAGAGAGCTGGGCAGCCCTCCACGACACGATCCTGCCACTGTTCAGGGTAACCCCAAGTGCGCTCCATATCATGGCGGCCCAACTTATGGCCCCGGACAGGATGACGTGGATAGCCCATAGTGTTCTGCGCATGAATGCCTCCAAAATCGCCGAGCTGAACCCGACGTGATCATATTATACCACGCTTTATATTAAAAAGTCAAATCAAGGCACCGAGTTACGCTTTCGGAAGATGGTTCTTGAGGGCGATGGAGAGGACTTCGTCGACGGACTTCACGAATTTAAACGTGAGATCGCGGCGGATTTCTTTGGGAATGTCTTCTTCGATGTCTTTTTTGTTGTCCATCGGTAAGATGATGGTCTTCAGGCCCGCGCGGTGGGCGGCGAGGATTTTTTCTTTGATGCCGCCGATTTCCAGGACTTTGCCACGAAGCGTCACCTCACCGGTCATGCCAACGTCGTGGCGGATCGGCTTTCGTGTCATGAGCGATACGATCGCGGTGGTCATCGCGATGCCGGCCGATGGGCCGTCTTTCTTGACCGCGCCCGACGGCACGTGGATGTGGATGTCTTCTTTATAAAAATCTTCTTTGATGCCAAGAGACGCGGCCTTGGTCCGCGCGTAGGAAAGCGCCGCTTGCACGGATTCTTTCATGACATCGCCAAGATGTCCCGTCAAAATCAGCCGCCCTTTGCCCGGCATGCGCGAAGCTTCGATCGAAAGCACTTCTCCGCCTACTGGTGTCCAGGCAAGGCCGGTGGCCACGCCGATTTCGTCTTTTTTCTCGGCTTCCTGGTGGGTAAATCGCTTGGGCCCCAGATAGCCGTGGAGCGATTTTGAGGTTATCTGGTATTTGCCTTTTATTTTTTTTTCTACGGTCTGCCTTGTTACCTTGCGATACACGGTCGCGATCTGGCGCTCGAGGTCGCGCACCCCCGCTTCACGCGTGTAGTGGCGAATAATCTCCGCGAGCGGGGGCTCGGGAAACGTGACCAGCTCGCCATTGAGGCCATTTTCTTTGAGTTGCTTGGGTACCAGATAGTTGGTCGCGATCTTGAGCTTTTCGTGCTCGGTGTAGCCGGGAAACTCGATGATCTCAAGACGGTCGCGAAGGGCCGGAGGAATCGTATCTAATTGGTTTGCCGTCGCGATGAAGAATACATCGGATAGGTCATATGGCACCTCCAGATAGTGATCGGAAAAAGCATTGTTTTGCTCCGGATCAAGCGCCTCCAAAAGCGCCGCCGAGGGATCGCCACGAAAATCAACGCCGATCTTATCAATCTCATCGAGCATAAAGACAGGATTGGAGGAACCTGCCGTGTTGATGCCCTGGATAATACGACCTGGCAAGGCGCCAACGTAGGTACGGCGATGGCCGCGAATTTCTGCCTCGTCGCGAAGCCCACCCAGCGAGACACGCACGAACTTGCGGCCAAGCGCCCTCGCCACAGATTTCCCGATCGAGGTCTTCCCTACTCCGGGAGGACCGAAAAGGCACAGAATAGGCCCCTTGATCTTGCCGACTTGTTTTTGGACCGCCAGATATTCCAAAATGCGCTCTTTGGCTTTCTTAAGACCATAGTGATCCGCATCGAGGATTTTTTCGGCTTCAGTCATCTCAATAGTACCTCCGGTTTTTTTGGACCAGGGCAAGTCAACCAACCAATCTAAATACGTACGTAAATAAGAAATTTCAGGACTAAACGGCGGCATCTTCTCAAATCGCGCCAACTCTTTGAGCGCCTTTGCTTTGGCCTCTTCCGGCATGCCGGCAGCCTCGATCTTCGCTCTGATCGCATCAATGTCGCTTTTTTCGCCATCCATGCCGAGCTCTTTCTCGATACTCTTCATCTGCTCGCGCAAAAACATTTCTTTCTGCATTTTGCCAAGCGACTTGCGGGTCTCGCGGACGACGCGCTTCTCCGCATCGATGATCTCAAGCTCGCGCCCGATGAAAAAGTTCATTTTTTTGAGCGCCTCGACTGCGTCACTGGTTTCAAGCACTTCCTGCTGATCCTGGAGCTCCAAATTGAGATTGATCGCGATCAGGTACACGATCTGGAATGGGTCTTTGATCTGATTGAGAATATTCATCAGGTCCGGCAAGAGGGCGGGCATGTTACGAACTTCCAAAAGCTGCTTGAAGAGCTCCACGGTCGCGCGGATCAAGGCCTCGGTTTCAACACTTTTGGGAAACTCGCTGGAAATCGGCTTGACGGTAGCCCGGAAGAAAGGCTCAATCTGCGTAAAATTGGAAATATAGACGCGCGCGATGCCCTCGACGTCAATCTTGGAGGGCCGTCCGGGAGTTTGTGCACCTCAAAAATCTTGCCGACGGTACCTACGGTAAAAAGGTCTTTGTGGTCAACATCATCGAAGATGTTTTTTTGAGCGACAAAAATCGCCAACTTATCGGTTTCCATCGCCTCATCAAGACTATTCACCGACTTTGGACGCTGGACGAGCAACGGAATCGCGACGCGGGGAAACAGTACCACGTTCTTAAGTGGAATAACCGGCAAATTCGTGGGAATGGAAAGATTTTTGTTATCTGATTCAGCCATGATGAAAGCAGTTTAGGTGATTAGCACTCTCGTGTCAAGAGTGCTAGTTTATAATTCTTCGCTTTGCCCCGGGATGGGCACGATTGCCTCGATGCCAAGCCGTTCGTGAGCCACCGTGGCGAGTGTTTTCGCAACCCGCTCTTCGCCCTGCACGATAAAAACACGCTTAAGATGCTTCTTGCTATTAGCCTCGGCAAGCCAGTGCAGAAGCGTCGGCTGGTCCGCATGGGCGGAATAGCTTTGCAGCGTCAGGACGCGGCATCGAACCGGAATATTTTCACCAAATATATTCACGTACGAGTCCCCCTGCATGATTTTACGACCACGACTACCCATGACCTGATAACCAACCATCAAAATCGCAGAATTCGGATCAGGTAAATAGCGTATCTCGTGATGCAAAATACGCCCGCCTTGGCTCATGCCGGATCCGGCGATAATAATTTTTGGCTGCGGCACGTCATTGATCGCTTTGGACTCCTGGACGCTCGCCGTCATACGAAGGCCGGGGAACGCGAACACATCATCTCCCGAATTAATGAGATATGACGCTTGCCGGTTAAAATACTCGTGATGCTTCTGGTATACCGCGGTCATCTTGATCGCCAAGGGGCTGTCAACGAAAATAGGAACCTGGGGAATTATCTTTTTCTCGTGAAGTTCGTTGAGCTCGTAGAGCAACTCTTGCGTGCGCTCCAGTGAAAAGCTCGGGATCATGAGCACGCCGCCCCTACGAATAGACTCGATTACAATTTCAGCCAGCTTCCCCCGCCGCTCTGTCCGATCCTCGTGCGCGCGGTCGCCATAGGCGGACTCGATGACGATATAGTCGGCATCATGGATGAATTCAGTGGGCCGCAATAATGGCGTAGGCGGATTACCCAGGTCGCCGGAAAAAATAAGCTTTTTGGGCGCGCCGCCGTCACTCCAGCGAAACTCGATAAACGCCGACCCCAAGATATGGCCTGCGTCATGGAGCATCGCCGAGATCCCATCGCCAAGATCAAGCATCTGCCGATACTCCACGCCTTTGATCAAAGCAATCAGGCCGGCAACATCTTCTTTTTCATACAGCGGCTCGTGGCCGTTTTCTTTCGCTTCTCGCGTGATATGCTCGAGATTATCGGGAAGGGCGACTTCAATAAGATCACGCGTCGCGCTCGTCGCGTAGACGACGCCACTAAAGCCTTCTTTGAAAAGCTTTGGCAAGCGCCCGATGTGATCAATATGGCTATGGGTTACAAAGACAAAATCAATCGTCTTTGGGTCATAGCCGAATGGCTGATAATTTAAGTCGTCAGCGTATTTGGAACCCTGAAAAAGACCGCAGTCAACAAGGATGCGCTTTTCATTTCCCTCAAGCAAATAATTCGCTCCCGTCACCCACCCCGCCCCGCCGTAAAATGTAATTTTCATGGTCGTACGGTAATCGTTCCCCGCTCATTTTTATTATTAACATTGTAATAGTCGTACGTCCCCGCTTCGGTGAATACGTGCGTATACACCGCGGAAGATACTAAGTCTCCCGATGGGCCAAATGATCCGTCGATGCTCATCGTTACCTCGCTTTCATTGCGGAACGCCACCGAATCTTTCGTTCGTATCTGAAGATTCGTCGGACTGAATATGCCATGGTTATAGGATACGCTATACTGTCGCGGCGGCCTGACCGTTTGCGCCGCGTGCGGCTCGGGCAACGGATTATTTTTGGTAAAAATCAAAATCGCCGCGACAAACAATACGGTGATCCCCATAATCGCCAGCCACATCCCTCCATGGTTTTTGGGGTCTAGCTGGTCGCCCATAGGGTAAGCTGTTCTTTAATCCTATCTCCCGGTGTCTCGAACCCCGGCATATAGACAACCTTGTCACTATAGTTCATAAAATGAAAATATTGAAGCTGCGCACGCATATCGGTCTCATTAACTTCATTGCCAAACAACTCTCGAGAGCGAGCTATAAGTTCAGGAATTGAGTGATAGTCCTTAATGATGAAATACAGATCGACGTAATCTTTCCATTTCGCCCGGCGGCCCAAGGCGTGGAGTTTCATCGCGCCCAGCGTCACCAGATCCGGCATTTTGATAATATCCCGCAATGCGCGATCGTACGGAATCTTGAATCGGTACTTCATGAACGTGAATTGCACGCCGTTTATGTAGAGTGTGTATTGTCCTTCTTGGTCGGTCTGGACTTTTTCGATCGGAGCAACTTTATTGATCTGATCTGCAATCATCCCGTTGTCAAAATCCTTTTCAGTAAACAAGTCGAAATCAACCGAGAGCCGATGGCCGATCTGCAGGGCAACTGCAGTTCCTCCGACCAAGCTAAAATCCTTCGAAAAATACTTGACCAGCGGCAAGAGCTTGCGTTGTTCGTCAGTGAATATTTCTTCGTGCATCGTGGGCGAAATATGTTTTAAAGAAGTCAGCCCGCTTAGGCGAATAATTGCACCGCTGATGGCTTGTTTGCTCGAAAAATATCTCGGCGACTTTTTCTCGCCCGAGCGCTTTGATGAGATCTTGCAATTCTTCCCAATCTCCACAATTCAGCACCGCCTCAACGACAGCTTCCTCATTGAGCCCATTGTAGTCCCTGGTATACCAGATTAGATAGGGCTTGTGTCGTATGATATCGCGGAAATCCATAGGCTTATTATATCACATTCGAAGCTTTTGCGTCAGATCATAGGCGAGTTTCCAGGGCTTTGAAATGACCAAATCAAACGCCCCCGGATACTCGATCGTGCGACCACCCCAGCCGAGCTTAAAACGCGTTACGCCGGGCCATTTGTTCGCATCAATCCCCCACAAATCGTAGAGCGTAGAACCTAGAACTTGGAGCTTTTTTATAATTTCCCAGTGCAATGCATAGGGTGCCATGAGAGCACGGTGCTCATGATCGGAGGCACCGTGGAGATAGTAGGCTTGATCGCCATGCATCGCGACGAGCGCGGCGGCCACGGGGGTTTCTTGATGATATGCAATCCAAAGTTCTGTGTAATTCATGAGTTTCTCGTAATAACTTTTTGGATATGAAGAAAATTTATCGCGCGCGCTTGTCTTTTGCATGAGCTCCCAGAATATTTCATGTTTCATGCTACGTGCTACATGAATTCCGTGTTTCTCGGCGACTCGGATATTATACCGCGTCTTGTGATGCATCGCGTCGAGCAGCTCATCTTCGGTCTTCGTCAGATCTATTACGACCGTTTTCTGCGGCTGGATGTTCTTGTTTGATTTCTGAAAGCCGGTCGCGACCAGCTGCTGTGCGACGTCGTCTTGCATTGGTTCGGCTTTTACGAAGATCGAGCCTTGTTCCCGTGCCAGTTGCCGAAGCTCTCCCGCAAACTGATGCGAGACTAATTCGGGTCCGTAGGGAATATATAAATAGTTCTTGCCCAGAGGCAAATCGTGTTGGATAACTTTTGCGCCTGCTACCTCAAAAACTTTCCGCCCCAGCGATTTCTGAAAATCCATCCAGTCTTGCGATTGCAAAAAAGAATTCATATTCATCTAACGTGAAGTGCTATTTTCGTAAATGGTTTCTTAAATATAAGTGCCCAGAGAAAATTCATACTATAGCGAAAGTTTGTCAATAAAAAACCTTCCTTATTAAATCTCCTTGCTGAAGTGTTCATAACCAATTTAAAAGTAAATATGACCTTACCAACTTCATGCAAACGTCTAGAAATATCTGTATCGTCTCCAAAAAATGTAAAACCAGCATCATATCCGCCTATTTTTTCTAGGGCAGTTCTTTTTATGACCATATTTCCAGCACTTGCTAAAGAACCTGTATCAAAAAAATATTTACAACTAACATAGGCAAGATAGGAAAAGATATAAAATATTTTTAAAAGCGCCTTATGATACCCTGGCAAATCAAAAAATACACATGGTCCGGTTATTGAGATTAGGTTTGAGTCGGCATCAAATAGTTCTCTGACAATTATTGACCAGTTATCAGGGATAATAGTATCAGCGTCAATATTAGCAACTAACTCTCCATTACTATGCAAAAATCCCGCATGGCGAGCCTGTGAAGACCCCAGCTTTGGTTCTTCGATAACACGTACCCCAAGGAATGCGAGAGCAACTTCTCTTGTATGATCAGTGCTCGCATTATTCACGACAATAATTTCTGCATCATGCGGAAATTTTTCAATATGCTGAGTCAACGCTTCGAGACAGCGTGGCAAATACGCCTCTTCATTATGCGCGGGGATAATATAGCTGATTTTCATAATTGAAATTTTTGCTTCATCGCTTCGAATTGATTTTGATATGCCTGGTTATCTTTTTTATTCTTATATTCCAATAATACTGCATAATCCGCTATCTCGGCATCCAAACGATCGGCCATCAATTGCTTCTTGGCTAGGATCCGAGACTCGATTGAGGGGAAATAATGCGTAGGCGTGGTGTCCGCTTTGACATACAGACGCACGGCGAGCCGGGCTTGTTTGAGATAGTAGCTCGTGATCGGGCGGTCGAGCAAAAACTTCTTTTCCAATAACGTGATGCGTTCATCGCTCGTATGATCAATTTCGTCAATCGCTTTAACGATTTTCGCCTCGAGCGTCTTGAGCGGAACGATGACGAGATGCGTGTGCTTCATGATGCAGTACGAAACCTTCTTGGAGAGAACCGGATCGATCGCATATTTTTTCGCAAGCTTACGAAAGTCCGACGGCCCGCCAAAATGCTCCAGAAACATATATTGCATCATTTGGAACGCCGTATGGGCGTCTTTTTTTGATCGCCACAAATCATGGCAGATAATTGCAAGAAAAATAATTTTGAGATCGACGATATTTTTTATATTTTGAAAGTCAGGGGTCGCGATAAATTCATCAAGATATCCTAGTAACCGAAAAACATGCGTATGATCATGATGCACATCGGTAGCACGTTTCATGATCTCGATTGCTTCACCGCACAGCCGCCGCTCATTGTCGGTCAGCGAGATGGGGTGTTTAGTGAGAAACTCATTGAGTAACAAGAATTTGAGTGCTATCGCTTTACCGAGTATGCCCCGTAGCATCCGCCGGGAACATTCCATGTTCCGGAGCCACTGCCTGATGCTAGAAGTTTGCCGGAAAGATTAATTGTGCCTTGCATGACAGACCCGGAGCCGGACAAAGACCAGCCCCCGCTCATCGTACCGGCATTATTCACTGATCCGCCGCCATAGAATGCCGTGCCAACCCCATCAATGTTGACGGGGCCTTGAAAGGTACCGTCGGCTTTGACGGTGAACGACACGGTCCCGCCGGGACATCCCGCCTGCGCGGCGAGAGAGTTGGGGGTAAATCTTCCGCTCCAAAAACCAATGAACGATGCAATCGTCGTGCCGGATTGAGCCGTTGGAGTTGCGGTACCCGCAGGAGCGGGAGTTTGGGTCGCGGAAGGAACTTGTGCTTGAGTTGCCAAGGTCGAACTTACGATCGTGATGACCTGAGCGGAATTGCCTGCCGCCATGGTAGCATTACTTCCGGTGCCTGTTCCGATGATATCTACCTGCAAGGTTCCATTCGTAGCTCCGGCTTGCAACTGGGTTTCGATGGCCTTACGAACCGCCCCCGCATTTTTTCGAAAGAGAAACCCATACCACGGCAAATCTATTTCAACATTCCCGCCACTCATGACCACCACCGTCCCATTGAGCGTGGAGCTGAACAAGCCGAGAAACTTTGCCGGCTGGCGATACTCAATGCGAATCTCGTTGCTCTTGATTTCAATGTCGGTAATAGCTGCCTGCTCTTGGATTACGAGTGAGGCATATGCATCAAGGTCTTGATTGTTGGTAACGCTGATAATCCTGCCGTTCGCATCATTGATTTGCACCGAGCCGTCGGTCTGCGTCGTAATCGTCCGCGCACCGCCACCGATCTCTACGGTCGTACTACCCGAATTATTGGTCGTGATGTCCATCCCGGGCCGATTCACCGTCGTATTGCCACTCGCATCAGTCCCCGTCTTGATGTCGGGACGACTTGGTATAGTAACTGCTTGCGCAGCACTTGCGACCACACCAAACGCAATGCTCAAAAAAATCCCTACTACGAGTACTTGTTTATAAAGTATATTCATAGTTTCAGTATACAAGCTGGTTACTTTTTGGCAAGCAGCTTCAGCGCCGCGGTGATTTTGTCTTCGGATTTTGCGAGCTTGGCGTCAACTTGCTTCATCGCGTCGCGGGCTTGGTACTGGGTGTAGCCAAGCGCCATGAGCGCTTCGATCGCGTCGGACTCGGAGGAGAGATTTGCTCGTGCGCCATCGCCGAGATTCACTCCCGCAATCTTTTCTTTGAGCTCCAAGATCAGCCGCTGGGCGGTTTTGGGACCAAGGCCCGCGACTTTATGGAGGTATGTCTCATCACCTTGGATAATTGCAAGTTGTAACGGCTGCAGGTCCGCTTTCGTCAGTATCGCTTGGGCGCTCTTTGGGCCAATCCCGGAGATGCTGGTAAGTAATTCAAAGAATGCGAGCTCCTCCGGCGTGCCAAAGCCAAAAAGCTCCACCGCGCCGTCTCGCGGATTCATCGTGAAGTGCGTATAGAGCTTGATTTCCGAGCCGATTGATGCTAGACTAGAGTGCATTTTTTCCGGGATGACCACGCGATAGCCTACGCCGTTGACGTCCAAAATCATATATTTTGCAGTCACCGCTTGGATTTTCCCAGATAGGTAACCAATCATCACTTAAGTATGTTTCAATTAGCTTCCAAATTCAAGGTGGCAGGAGACCAGCCTCAAGCAATTGAGAAGCTTTCGCGCGAGCTCGACAAGGGCCGCAAGAACCAGACGCTGGTCGGCGTGACCGGCTCCGGGAAGACCTTTACGCTTGCCAATGTCATCGCTCATCACCAAAAGCCTACGTTGGTGATCTCACACAACAAGACGCTCGCCGCGCAGCTCTACCAAGAGTTCAAGGATTTTTTCCCGCACAATGCGGTACACTACTTTGTTTCGTACTACGACTACTACCAGCCTGAGGCATACATCCCCCACTCCGACACCTATATCGAAAAAGATGCTAAGATCAACGAGGAAATCGACCGCCTTCGCCACGCCGCAACGCAGGCATTACTCACGCGCGACGACGTCATTATTGTGGCGTCAGTATCATGCATCTATAACCTGGGCGACCCGGCGAACTATGAAAAAATCTCGCTTCAAATCCATGAAGGACAGAAGATCTCCCCCGCCGCGATTACTACCTCGCTCAAGCGATTGCAATACACCCAGGATATCGAACTGAAGCGCGGCACCTTTCGCAAGACTCGCAACGAGATCGAAATCGTGCCAGCAACCGGAGATCAAGTTATCAAGATCAGTTTTCCGGGAACGCACATTGCCATGGCCAGCAATGTCGACCTTGAAAAAATTATGTACCATGAGCCAAAATTTGAGCCGATTTCGGAAATAAAAATCTTTCCAGCCAAGTATTGGATCGCCGCTGACGAGAAGATCCATGTTGCGATCGCCAATATCAAAGCCGAACTTGATCAGCATATTAAGAAACTTAAAAAACAAGGCCTCTATCTCGAAGCCGATCGGCTCAAAGAACGCACGGAGCGAGACATGCAAATGCTCAAGGAAACCGGATTTTGCTACGGGATTGAGAACTACTCCAGCCACTTGGATTTTCGCGAGCCCGGCGATCCGCCGTATACGCTACTCGATTTTTTCAAGATCAAAGGCGAATTCTTGACGATCATCGACGAGTCCCATCTTACGATTCCTCAGCTCAACGGCATGCATGCCGGGGATTTTTCTCGAAAATCAACGCTTGTGGAGCACGGATTTCGCCTGCCCTCGGCGCTGGACAATCGCCCGCTTCGCTTTGACGAATTCACCAAACGCATCCAGCAGACAATCTACATGTCGGCCACACCCAAAGAATACGAACTCAAAAAATCAGGCAAGGCCGGCATCGTCGAGCAACTCGTTCGTCCCACGGGGCTTTTGGATCCCACGATCGAAATCCGTCCGACGAAAGATCAGATCCCTCATCTCCTTAAAGAAATTAAAAAACGCGTCGTAAACAAGCAGCGCATATTAGTCACGACGCTGACGAAGCGCATGGCGGAAGACCTGACTGATTTTCTGGCGGAGGCCGGCATCAAGGTCAACTATATCCACTCTGATATCAAAACACTGCAACGCCTGGAAATTTTGCACGACTTGCGCCTGGGCAACTATGATGTGATCGTGGGCGTGAATTTACTCCGCGAAGGATTAGACTTGCCGGAAGTGTCGTTGGTAGCGATTCTTGATGCCGATAAAGAAGGCTTCTTGCGCAACGCCACCACGCTCATCCAGACCATGGGACGCGCCGCCCGCCACCTCAACGGCCACGTGATCATGTACGCCGACAAGCTTACCCGCTCCATGGACAACGCCATGAAAGAAACGGATCGCCGCCGCAAAGTCCAAGTAACCCACAACACGAAGCACGGCATCACACCCGAATCAATCGTCAAAGAAGTAAAGCGATCCAGCCTGCCAGCAGCCAAAAAAGAAAAGATTTCGAAATGGTATTCGTATCAGCCCGGGGATGCGATTGATGAATCCAAGCTCACCCCATCCCAGCGCATCGACCGTCTCCAAAAAGAAATGGAGCGGGCGGTACATGATTTGCAATTTGAGAAAGCACTCTGGCTCCGTGAGCAAATGCTTCAGTTACGAAAAGAATTATAAATTTTCTCATTGCAGTCTTTTGCAAAATGCTGCAATGAATGCTCAAAACGAATAACAGCCCGACTTTTTCCGAAGAAAAAGCAGGGCTGCAGAAACTAAGCGACCACGGTAGTAAGGACCCGAGGTCCGAAGAGGCTACTTGCGAAGACGGACGGAGACGCTGTTGCGATTGAAGTTGTGGCCGAGGTAGTAGCAAAAGAACAGCGTGCGCTTCTTGCCACGCCGTGGGCTGAGACATGGCACAACCCAGCAGCCGCTCGGACCCCGCCCAACCGTCCCTAGCGCGAGCAGGTACTTGTCGTCCAGCTCGCGCGGGATTTTGGTGACCATGCCCCGCAGGCACTCGAGGTGCTTCAGGCCTGCGGCGACCTCCCTTTCCTTGACCCAGAGTATCTTGCCCTTGATCACGTCCCCGTCTCCCTCCTGAAGGACGGGGACGAACTCCAGAGTTTCGCCCCCGATGAAGGGAACGTCTTCTATAAGCTCCCAGCCGTCATTGGAGCCTGACGGAGGCTTCAACTGCATTTGTGGGATAGGCCATATGTGCGTTGCCATGAGTTTTTTCCTCCTTTCATGGCTTCGGATACAGCACTGAATACATGAATCTTCACACACTCAATGCTGTACCCGATCTTCGCAAAGTAGCTTCAAATCAAAGAACAAATATGTCTCGTATCAAACCACAAATCGGTTATTTACGCAAGATCGCGAAAACGCTTGTTTTTTTACAAGAAGTATAGTATTATTTCCTTCATGCCTATTACTACATCAGCCAAGAAAGCGCTTCGACAGTCAAAGCGCAAGAAATCATTCAATGACCGCCGCAAGCGGCTCTATCGTGATGCCGTCAAAGAGTTCAAAAAAGCAGTCGCCGCCAAGGAATTTGACAAAGCAAAATCGCTGCTCCCCCAGGTCTATAAGCGACTGGACAAAGCAGCGAAGTCTCATACCATTGCCAAAAACAAAGCGAGCCGAACCAAGTCTCGTCTTACTGCACTGATGAAGTCGCCGAAGGCGTAGGCTTGAGAGTTTCTCTCGAACGCTTTTCTTTCTTTGCCTCAGTTTGTGCTTGCTTGAGGCAAGCATTTTTGACGCGCACGGCCATCTCATGCTTCTTCTTCGCTTCCTTCATGGCAACTTTGTACGCTTCCTCCGCACGGCGAAATCCGACTTTACATGCGTCTGCCGAAGTTCCCTCAGGGACACTGATAGCCGCCGTCGTATCATCCGAAGAACCGGAAAAGCCAACGGTTTCTATGGCATTCAGATTCGCGGCATCGCCAATCGCGAACCCACCAACGAACAGGAGTCCTGCTGCAAGAATGAGTTTATTCATGGCTTTATTATAGTCTTTTTGGAAATAAAGTTATGCACACCCAGTAAGACAACATCGCGTAGCTCCGCTTTTGCGGCTACGCCGCAGCGCGATGTTGCTCTACTGGGCACACCTCAGCTCCGCGCCACGCTTCGTACTACTCCCATCGCCGCCATCAGTGATACAAGCGATGAGCTGCCGTAGCTGATCAATGGCAGGGGTACGCCGGTCAGCGGCACTAATCCACTAATTGCGGCGATATTTATAAAAGCTTGGCCACCAATCCAAGTCGCAACACCCAACACGAAGAGGCGCCCGAAAGGATCCGTGGTGTGTTTCGCCAGCCTGATCATAGCAAACAAGAAAGCGACATATAACGCGATCAGCGCGACGCCCCCGACGAATCCCAGTTCTTCAACCGTAATGGCAAAAATCGAGTCCCCCAGCGGCTCGGGCAGATAATTGAGTTTTTGCCGGCTCTGCCCGTACCCAAGGCCAAACATACCGCCCGATCCGATACTGATCTTCGCTTGATTGATATGATACGAGGTTCCCTGTTTGTCCGAGTGCGGATCAAGGAATGTCTTGATCCGATCAAAACGATACGGCGCAGCCAGCGCCAGCCCTCCCAAGATGACCAGAGAGACGATGATTAAAGCCGCGATATGCTTGAACTTTGCTCCGGAGAAAAAAAACATCGCCATGCCGATCAAGATCACGATGCCGAGCGTACCAAAGTCCGGCTGAAGCACCAGGAGCGCCGCGACACATCCAAGAACTAAAAAAAACGGAATATGAGCAAAGACGCCATGGCCGCTCTTTTCTCGTCTCCCAAACCACGCCGCCAGATACACGATCAACGCGAACTTGAGAAATTCAGCCGGTTGCACCGTTGCGATTTTTATATCCAGCCAACGCTGGGCGCCTTTCACTGGCGTACTCATACCTGGCACAAATATTAGAATCAGCGACACGATGGATAAAAGCAGAATTGGAAGAGCGAATCTGCGCCAACGATCATATTTAATTTTTGAAAATAACCAAAAAATTATGATACCCGGCAAAACACCAAATTCAATTTGATGCCAGAGAAAGCAATACGCGGAGCCGCACCTTTTCTGCCCTTCCGCCACGCCTGCCGAGGCGAGCATGACCAAGCCAAAAATAATAAGCGCGAAAAATAAAAACGTAACAACTTTAGTATTGGGCGAGTTTTTCTGCAAGGCCGACATAGGTTTCAGGAGTGAGGGTGAGGAGTTCTTCTTTTATTTTTTGATCAATTTCCAAATTTTCAATAAACTTTCTCAAATCTTCAAGCGTCAGCTGCTTGCCGCGTGTCAGTTCCTTGAGCTTCTCATACGGCATAGGCACGCCTTCGCGGCGCAAGATGGTCTGGATTGCCTCGGCAAGGACTTCAGGATGAGCCACCAGCGCTTCCCGCATGGCTGTTTCATTGATGGCAATTCTACTCAAACCATTCTGGAGTGAGTGATACGCAATCATAGAATACGCGAATGCAGAACCGATACTTCGCAACACCGTAGAATCCGACAAATCTCGTTGCAGTCGTGAGATAGGAAGTTTTTGGGAAAAATGATTCAACAAAGCATTCGCAAGCCCGAGATTCCCTTCACTATTTTCAAATTGGATGGGATTGATTTTGTGGGGCATCGTCGAAGAGCCAACTTCACCAGCGATGGCTTTTTGGATAATCCATTCGTCGCTAATATAGCGCCACATATCTTGATTAAAATCGATGAGGATCGAATTGATCCGGCGGAGCGTATCAAAGAGCTCGGCGAAGTTATCATAAGGTTCGATTTGTGTAGTGACGAGATTCGGCTCCAATCCAAGTGAGCGTATGAATTTTTTTGAAAATGCGATCCAGTCAATCTTGGGATACGCCGCAACCAGTGCGTTGTAGTTCCCAGTCGCGCCGTTGAGTTTTGCAAGCGCTTTCCACTGTTTGAGTTGTTCGAGTTGCCGCTGAAGACGATTTCTGAATACGGCCATCTCTTTTCCAAAGGTCGTAGGGCTTGCCGGCTGGCCATGCGTTCGCGCCAACATGGGAACGTTTTTAAATTTCAAGCTTGCGGCGATTTTCTCAAGCTCGGGAATCAGGACTTCTTGCAAGGCATCCTGAAGCATCAATGCATAGGGAATATTGGTCGCATCCCACGTCGTCAGTCCAAAATGAATCCACTCGATCGCATTTGCAAGCGTCGTTTCTTTGAGCTTTGACTTCATCCAGTACTCGATCGCCTTAAGATCGTGATTGGTTGTCGCCTCAATCTCTTTGATCGCTTCGGCGTCTTTGGCGCTAAACTGCTTCGCCAATTCTCGAATGCCGACAATTTCAGTTTTGGTTAATTTGCGTAGACCAATCCCTTGCACCTGCGAAAGCGCAATCAAGTACTCGCCCTCCATGTGCACCCGATACTTCATAAACGCTTCCTCGCTAAAAAACTTCACCAGCGGCTCGGTGTAGTTGCGGTAGCGACCGTCAATAGGAGAAATGGCGTCAAGCATGATCATAGAAACTCAATCGTAGCAGGGGGCTTCTGGGTTATATCATACAGCACGCGGGTCACTCCTGCCACTTCATTGACAATGCGGCTGGCGGTGTGGGAGAGAAAGTCATGCGGGAACGGGTACCAGTCAGCGGTCATAAAGTCCGGCGTGGTGATGGCGCGCAGGAGAATCATATAGCCATACTCGCGCTCGTCGCCTTTTACGCCGACGGCGCGGCTCGTGTCGAGCGCGGCAAGGGCTTGTGAAATATGCCGGTAGTGACCGGCTTTTTTAATTTCTTCGATAAATATTGCGTCTGCTTTTCGCAAGATCTCCAGTCGCTCTGGCGTGATCTCGCCAAGGATGCGAATGCCAAGCCCCGGCCCCGGAAACGGATGGCGCCAGATGCTGTCCTCGGGAAGGCCAAGCTCCTTGCCCAGCGCGCGCACTTCGTCTTTAAAAAGCTCTTTGAGCGGCTCGATGACGCGTCCTTGCTTGATGAGCTCCAGGACTTCCGGCGCGCGATTGTGATGCGTCTTAATCGTATCCGACGGCCCATGGACACTGACGCTTTCGATGACGTCCGGATACAGCGTCCCCTGGCTCAAGAAGTCTTTGGGGCCAACATGCGCCATCAAGACTTCAATAAACACTCTTCCAATTATTTTTCTCTTCTGCTCGGGATCAGTTATCCCCTGTAATTCTTTCAAAAATTTCTCTGATGCATCGATAAACTGCACTTGCAACTTTAAACTCTTAAACTTTGAACGTACTTCTTTGGCTTCTTCCAGACGCAAGAGGCCATTGTCAATAAAAATATTTTTTGTTTTTACGCCGGATTTTTTTAAGAGCAGCGCTAATACCGTGGAATCTACCCCTCCGGAGAGCGCATGCACCACAGTGTTTATTCCACTATTCGCGCGAATTAGAGATAGGATGTCGCCCAGGAGATGCTTCGGGGTCCACTCCGGCTTCATCTCGCAAATTTTGGCGAAGTTCTCAAGAATCTTTGTCCCGTATTCCGTGTGTGCGACTTCGAGATGAAATTGCACACCATAGAAATTGCGCTTAGGATCGGCAATCGCCGCATGCGGCGACGTTGATGAATGTCCGATCGTCTTGAAGCCTTTAGGAAGCTTAGTAACGATATCGAAGTGGGACATCCAGACGATTTGCTCTTTTGGTGTACCGGCAAAAAAAGCGTCTGAAACTTTTATTTTAGTTTTACCGTACTCTCGCTCCGTGCCGCTTTTTACCGTGCCACCGAGCATATGGGATAAAACTTGGATGCCGTAGCAAATGCCAAGAACCGGCTTGCCAAGGCTAAAGATGCCCGGATCCGGTAGTGCGCCGTCTTTGGCATAGACACTCGATGGACCACCGGAAAGTATAAAACCTCGAATGTTAGGATTTTGCAGTCTCGAAAGCGGAACATTATAAGCCACGATTTCCGCATGATACCGCATCGCCCGCAGTCTGCGGGCGATGAGTTGAGTTACTTGTGATCCGAAATCGAGGATTACTATCGTGTCCATCTATCTCGTACGATACCACCCCATTCAACAACGGTAAAGCCTCGTCGCTCGGTCTTCGGAATCGTAAGCGGTTCGACCGACATCGGCTTCATAAGTGGCTGGTAATCCATCAAAACGCGTATCACGGTATCAGGCTTCGGCTCTATGGACATGGGCGCCGTGCGATCAATTTCCGATGTAGAAATAAAGGTAATAAAGTAGTACGGGGTTCGCGATAATTTTGGCACCCAGAATTCCAGAAAATCAGCACGCTCATTTTCATTCAGTCCAAATTGCGTAAGCTTATCCCCAAGTAGCGAAGCGACCTGATGCCTGGCGACTACAAATCCTTGTTTCGGCGTCACGACACTTCCGTCTTCGGCACTTTCCCAGAAAAGATAAGGATACTGCATACCGTCTTGTCTGTTCGTAATACGGCCGCTTGGGTCAGCTTCCACAATCCAGCCGTTCCCATATTCCGGATCAGTTTTTATAAAACTACGCGAAGGAAATACTTTGACACTCACGATTTCTTTTTGTTCGGGATAGAGATAGATAACCGGCTTTGCGCGCTCCGCGGGGGGAGCAAAATATTTATTCTTCAGGATTACCCAGCGATCAAGCGGGTCGTGGTAGATAATCAATCCGTGCCGTGCGCCATACTGTTCGGGAGATATCGCGGCACCGGTCACCGGATCGCGCATTTGAGCCAGGATCGAAAGGATCAAAGGATGACGAAGATCTTTGAACTGGTACACCGTTTCGTTGGTACTCGTTGTCCCGGCGATTATTAATGCCTGGGTGTCAGGTGTCGCCAAGATTTCTACTGTTTCTTCGTAGAGCGTATCACTGAACCCATCTTTATTGGGCGTACCATCGGACCACGTGATAGCTGGGATTTGATCATCAGTTAAGAAAGCAGGATGGTAGTTATATGGCCCGTATAGTCCGCTGGGAAGCATGAGCTCATAGGCGATCTTTGCGATACCGTCATATTCGGATCGAACAACCGCTAAGGTGCCGTATTCCGTATCCGCAATTTTTGATGGTCGATCTGGCTGATTACGTTCTTGTCCACGTGATAGCGAAAAACTTCCCATAAAATATGTGGACTTGGTAAGCTTCACCCCCCGATACTCCAGTGTCTCGGGGAATTCCAACGATGCATAGCGAGTCGTAGCATCGCTTGAGACGCCTACCAGCTGATAATACGATGCCTCAGCAGAATAGCGAGTTAATAATGCGTAGCCGTTATTCTTTTTCACAAAGAAGAACCAAGAAGAACCCATTTCGGCTATTTCCGCAAGAATAATGTCTTTACCGTGATCATTCCCAAGTAGATAATATGTTGCTTGTATGCCTGTATCTTTGAAGAGCTTCAGATCTTCATTGATTTTTCGGGTACCGGCATACCAGATGACTCCGTCCTTATCAGTCATCGGCCATGAATTTGGCAACGGAGAATTTGATGGCGACTCGCTCACCGACACTGAAGGTGTTGGGGTGCTGTCAATATTTTTGGTTAGATAGTATCCCCCGCCAGCCAGGATAACGAGCGCGATGATGCCAACCACGGGACCCAAGGGAAATTTCTTCGGAACAACTGGCACTGGTGACACCGACGGGGTCGATAATAGTTCGTCCATAAATAGAGATGTTAATTTATTATCTTAATTGTATCACTCGACTTCATAGAAGACCAGAGACGTTTGAGCAGTGCTTGCTTTAACGTCCCGCGGGCAAGCTCGGGCTGGAAGTTTTTTGAGATCATCGGCAAACCGAAAAGCTCTACTCCCTCATCCGTAAATGCTCCGCCGATCAGCATCCCCTGTTGAGTGGCGACTGACCAGTCTTGGTCAAAAAGCAAATTTCCCAACGAATAGAAAATCGGCTTGCCGTGATACACTTCCGCGTCCTGGATCACATGAGGGTGCGAGCCAATGACCATGTCGGCACCGGCATCAATCCAAGCATGAGCAAGTTGCTGCTGTTGAGTGCTGTGCTGAGACTCATACTCTACCCCCCAGTGTGCAAGCACGACGACTCTCTGATCCGGATCTTCTTTGATTTTTGTTATTTGGGATTTGATATTTGGAATTTCCCAAAGGGTATGGATGCCAATGACCGTAAGCTTAAGCCCCTCACCTTGAAATGTTGCGGGTAAAACGGCGATATCTCTTTTTGTCAAAAGCTCGCGTGTAACTTTCGGATCTCCGTTATTCGCGTGATTGTTATCGAGGCTCACGGCGTTGACGTGGAGATACTTCAGGACACCGACCGTTTCGGGCGGGAAAACAAACTTAAAATGCGGCCCGGGGTCGGGCTTGACCGGCGTGGCGCTGATCGCACCCTCAAGATTGATAACTGCCGCGTCGGTTCCCCAAAACAATCGATCGCCAAGATGTCCAACGCTTTCTTTGAGATTTTTTTCAAACGTCGCATGGATACCGCGCGCAAACATCATGTCACCGCCAAACAAAAAACTTACACGCTTTTTTGGAACAACTTTGGTCCCTTCTTGATACCAGCCAAAGACATGTGTTGTGGTTTCGACGTCGGGATCATTGAGGATGATACCGGAATTTGTATGGTCAACGAGATGTAATCTAGGCGTGCCGTGTGACTCCGCCCAACGAACAAGAAGATCAAGCGACTCCGGTGAATCTACCTCGACGTTCCTGCGAATCAATTCCTCATCAAGGTTTTGTAGTGCGCGAATCGCAAGCTGATCATGTTCCTCGGCTAGTATCGCCGGCTGGTAATGCGAAAAATCCACCGAAGCAATCATAAGACAATCCTGGCACGACGCATTGAGTGCATCATGAAGCTCGGCAACATGGGCGCCAGTTTTAATAATCAGGGGTACGACACGCGCATCCGGCCAGACACGCTTAACGTCGGGCAGAATAAGGAAGATGCCATGCTCGTTTTGAAAGCTGGGAGTTTCGATGCTCGCCGGGATAGCGCTCATTACCTTACGATCTGGCTCAAGCGTTCCGTTAGAAAGATTCCATATCTTATCGGTGGTCTGGATGGTTCCAAAGCCAGCTTGAGCATGATTGGGAGCAACTACGATGACTGTCTGTGGAGCTTTGATTTTTTTGGCAACCTCATCGAATAGCGCCGTCCGCTGATCCTTGACAAGATCGTGATGCGGCACGACGATGCCGGAGATTCGGATAGATTTTTTTTGAAATATTATATTTTTCTGAAGCACAAAACCAAAAAAAGCTACACCAGCGAGCACAACGAAGAAGCTAGTTCTTTTCAATGGTTTGATTACGTTCCGCACCGACGGAGATTAATTTCACGGGAACGCCGATAAGGGTTTCCATGCGTTGGATGTACGCTTGCGCGGCAGCCGGTAGATCTTCAAAGCGTCGTACGCTCGTCGTCGAAGTTTGCCAGCCCGGCAAATCTTCGTACACCGGCTCGGCAGCCGCGAGCATGTCGATGTCGGCAGGAAAATATTTCTGATCCTTATAGCCGACGCAAATTTTAATGACCGGCAAATAATCGAGAACATCGAGCTTGGTGATAACGAGCTCATCAATACCGTTGATATCGCAGGCATAGCGCACAACAACCGCGTCAAACCATCCGCACCGCCGCGGCCGGCCCGTCGTTGCGCCAAACTCATGGCCTTTTTCCCGCAAGGCGTTGCCTTCAGCTTCCGGCAACTCGGTCGGCAGTGGCCCCTCGCCGACACGCGTCGTATACGCCTTGGCGATGCCGATCACGTGGTCAATCTTCGTCGGCCCGATTCCCGATCCCGTACTCGCCCCGCCGGCCGTGGTATTTGATGACGTCACATAGGGATACGTCCCGTGATCCACATCCAGCAGCGCTCCCTGCGCGCCTTCCATGATGATTTTTTTCTTATCACGAATTGCTTGGTTCAAATATGCGCCCGTATCAGCAATAAACGCATCAAAGCGATGATCTTTTTTCATAAAATCAACGACGCGCACACCGACACGAGAGACCTTGTCGCGGTACGCGGGTCCGATGCCGCGGCCCGTAGTGCCGATTTTCCGACTCGCGGACTGTTCATTTTTTTGATCCTGCTGTTTATGCTCGACCGTGACGATGTGCGCACGGTTGCTGATCAAAAGCCGTCCGGTGACATCCACGCCGAGTTTTTTTAAAAGCTCGAGCTCCTCGGATAGTGCGTCGGGATCAATGACCACGCCATTGCCGATGACACAGACGGTCTTGGGATTTAAAATCCCAGACGGGATGAGATGGAGAACGAATTTTTGGTCGCCCGCGACGATCGTATGCCCGGCATTCGCTCCACCCTGCACGCGCACGACAACATCCGCGTCTTGCGACATCAAATCCACGACCTTCCCTTTGCCTTCATCTCCCCATTGGCACCCGATTATGACTTTTACCATAGGATGAGCTTCGTTAGCTGCCTTAGCTTCTCTAGCTTCATTAGCTTTGGGAATCTGGATTCATTAATACTATTTTTTCTGATTCAATATTGAATTCATGAATAGTAGCATTGCCAATTTTTACCTCTTTATTTTCTGAAAAAAGATGGTGCATGGCCCGAATAATGCCTGCATGCGTGATAAGAATAATTTCTTGTTGCGGATGCAACTCATTTAATTCACGGAGTAATTTAATTATTTTATCATTAATATCTTTCGCAGACTCCCCGCCGAATTCCCGATAATCATAGGTATTCGTTTTATTCCTAGCTCTAGCATCTATTCCGTGGAGATCAGAAACTTCGTCGAATGTTTTCCCCGCCAGCGATCCATAATTCTTTTCTTTGAGTTCATCACGAAAAATAATAGGCAAGCCTAAATGTTTGGCTACAATTTCTGCAGTCTGTTTTGCTCGCTTAAGAGGGGAAGAGATTATCATCGTGATACCTGGAGGAAGAGAATCGAGGGCCTCACGAGCTTGTCTTTTTCCTTCTTCGTTTAAGTCTACATCTAAGACACCTTGAAGTCTTTGTTCTAAATTTGAGGCTGTTTCTCCGTGCCGCATTGCGTGTATTTTCATGATCTATCTCGGATAATTAGGAGATTGTTCGGTAATTTCAATATCGTGGGGGTGCGATTCGACGACGCCGGAGTGGGTAATCTGGACAAACTTTGCTTTCTTTTGGAGGTCGGGGATATTCTTGGCGCCGCAATAGCCCATACCGGCACGGAGGCCGCCCATGATCTGGTGAATCGTTTCGGACACACTGCCGCGAAACGGCACGCGCCCCTCGATGCCTTCGGGCACGAGCTTGGCAAGATTCTCTTCCATATCCTGAAAATACCGATCGCGCGTCCCCTCGCGCATCGCCGCTTGCGATCCCATGCCACGATACATTTTGTATTTGCGGCCTTGGAAGAGCACCGTCTTGCCCGGCGCTTCTTCGTGTCCCGCGAGCATATTGCCGAGCATGACCGAGTCGGCACCGGCGGCAAGGGCTTTGGGTACATCACCGGTATACTTGATGCCGCCATCAGCGATGACGGGAATCCCTTGCTTGGAGCACACAGCGGCCACATCCATGACCGCGGTGAGCTGGGGTACGCCGACGCCGGCGATCACGCGCGTCGTACAAATCGAGCCGGGACCGACGCCCACTTTGACGGCATCCACACCGGCTTTGATGGAAGCCAGCGCGGCTTCAGCCGTGACGAGGTTGCCGCTGATCATCTGGAGATCCGGATATGAGGCACGGATCTCGCGGATACGGTCGAGGACTTTTTTGGCGTGGCCATGCGCCGTGTCGACGGTGATAACATCCACGCCAGCTTTGACGAGGGCTTCGACGCGCTCAAGCGTATCTGTAGCGACGCCGACCGCCGCACCAACACGAAGTCGGCCGTGTTCATCCTTGCAGGCATGGGGATGGCTTTTCTTTTTCTCAATGTCTTTAAACGTGATCAGACCTTTTAATATTTTTTGTTTATCTACGATGAGAAGCTTCTCGATTTTATTTTTTTGCAAAATTACTTCAGCATCTTTGAGCGTCGTGCCGACGGGCGCCGTGATGAGCTTTTCCGTCATAATCTCGTGGAGCTTCGTACTGCCGGCAACTTCAAAGCGCAGGTCGCGATTTGTCACGATGCCGACGAGCTTGCCCGTCTTCTCAATAATCGGAATTCCGCTGATCCGATTTTTGCGCATGAGCTCGAGTGCCTGCTTGACGGTGTCGCGTGGGCCGAGCGTGACCGGATCCATGATCATGCCTGACTCGGAGCGCTTCACCTTATCTACCATCTCGGCTTGTAGTTGGATGGAGAGATTTTTATGAAGGATGCCGATACCGCCTTCGCGGGCCAAGGCGATGGCCATTTCCGACTCCGTGATGGTGTCCATGGCCGCGCCCACGATCGGGATATTGAGCTCGATGCCACGCGTCAGCCGCGTCCGGACATCCACATCCCGCGGCGACACATCCGACGCATCGGGGATCAACAACACATCGTCGTACGTGAGTCCAAGCTGAGTGATTTTGGAGGTTGCCATTGAGTTTTTACTATATCAATGGTAGCTTGTTTTCGCAAGGAGGTCGGCATGAATTGCACAGAAGCTCTCCTCGCGCTCGAGTTTCCGATCGCATACGGTCTCGAGGCGGAAAAAAGAGCAGTTGAACACTGGCGCTCGTGCAAGGAGTGCCAGAAATCGGTAACGCCGAAATGAAAGGAGACAGGTCATGCCACGTGCCCCCTAGTACCCGACCGCCGGCCCCCGCCGACGGTCAACTCTTTTTATAGGATCCCTAGCGAGCAACAGTGAGCTTTCAAGCAAAACCTTATCACAGCGCGACTGGCGCGAGATAGGAGGGAGCGATTTCAGCAGAAATCGACGACTGGTTTTGCGGAAGGCTCACGGTCGCGAGCGTCTAGTATTCCCCCGGAGGAGGCAAGGTTATGCCCCCGGGAGTAAAAATTGTCTGCCGCTTGCCGGACTCTACGACGCCAAGATCATGAAGCGTGTAGCCGGTAGCTTTTCCGATATCCATCACGCGATTCACTTCTTTTGCCGGCACAAAAATATAATACCCGATCCCCCAGTTAAATGTCTTCAGGCAATCGGCCAGCGAGACGCCAAGTTCTTCGTGAAAATATCTGAAAAATTCCGGCACGTCTGGCCACGTGTTAATACGATACGTAAACGGCCGCTTATCAAAGGCGATCTTGCCCACCCCATCCCCTGTCCCCGGTAACAGCGTATGGATATCGACGTCTTCTTCGAGGAGCTTCTCGATGAGCTTCACGTATGATCGCGTGGGCGTGAGCGCAAGCTCTCCGAATGTAGAGTTATTTATTTTTGTTAAAAATTGATCTTTAAGCTCAAGACCTTTTTTGATGACGAGCGACACGCCATTTGCGTGGAGCCCCGATGACGTAACGCCGATAATATGATCGCCGGCCTTTAATTTTTTGCCGGTGATAAGTCGCGATCGCGGGGCAATGATGCCCGTCACTGATCCGGAAAGGCTTGGCGCTTCGGGTTTAATAATATATTTCAATGTCGCGCTCTCACCAGCCGGCAGCGCCATACCAACTTCTTTGCAAATCTTCACAAAGCCATCCGCGAAGTCTTGCGCGCGTTTCTTGTCGCCGTACCAGCTCGCATCCCCCGACTCCACCTGATCAGTAAAAATCACCGGCATCGCCCCTTGCGCGATCACGTCATTGACGACGATCAATGCCACATCAATGGCAATATTTTCATAAAAACTTCGGCCTGTCTTCATATACATCCACTCAGCAATCCAGTTCTTCGTCCCCAGATCCTCTTGTGTCTTGCAGTATATTGGATGCTTTTCTGGGCCTTTATATTCATACACCGCCCCATGCGCATGGATTGCCTCTTTCACCACATACACCCCCCGTTTATTCGGAAACGCGAGCGTCTTTTTCCCCGCCTCAATCATCGCCATCTTAAACGGCTCCATGAGGCTGTAATCTACGCCGGATTTTGCGTATTCAGAGGTTTTCATCGGAATAAATCGTCGTCTGAAGCTCCATATGATCGCATCGTGACATATGCATCATACAAAAGCGATTCAAACGGCTCGAGATACTGAGCGGGGCTTCCAGTTTTTGGTATCACTTGAAGGCTACTGTATAAGAAATTTGCTAATTTGGAATTTTCGGTGGCAAATCTTTGGTAGTATGGTTGGTCTCGATAGATGGCAGGGTAGCTGTCCGGCGGCGCGGCAAAAAGAAGATAGAAGTTATGATATCGAGGCACACCACGGGCATCCCTTCTTTTAAATTCCGCAAGGCTAAGTACATCCCGATTCGCTTCATCGAGCGTTGGCGGCATGGACGGCTTTGTTGGATCTCCTGGTTCAGACATAGAATAATATTTTACACGATATTCTCATATTCTTAAGAATACCAGAATGTCAGTTTAAACTCTTAATCCATGCATCAAAAATCATTTTCATTTCTTGTATATGCGCAGGATCGCGAAGAGTATGTGGAGCACCCTTAATGACATGCAATTCTTTTTTGCCCGGTAATAAATCATAGAGCATCGTTTGATGCTCTATGGGCGAAGTTTCTCGATCCTGATCTCCCACGATCATGAGTACGGGCATGGTAAGTTTATGAGCATCAGGCAAGAGATCATGAGTAATCCGATCTTCCATATGTGACCATGGTAGACGCTTAATAAACCCGGGCTTAGTATTGCTTACTTCGACCCGCCAACCCGAAGCCTTCCATTCCTCGCTTCTTTTTGGATCCGCTTTAATGCTCAACGTGCCGGAAATCGTTGTGGCTTTTGGCGCAAGTCCCTTTATTTTTTCGGGAAATTTTTCAGCATATCGAGCCGTAGCATATCCCCCTAAACTGCTTCCCGCCAAACAAAACGGCTCCTGATACCACGATTGAGATGTGGACCACGCAATCACGTCCTCCAAGTCTTCGAGAAAATTAGTTGCGGTGGAATTTTCAAACGCTCCATCACTTTCTCCAAGAGAATTGGTACAATCAAATCGGACCACCGTATATCCATTTTCAAAAAAAGCTTCTGCGATCGCTTTGATCTGCGGCTGATCTTTGTTCGATCCTAATCCATGCATCGCAAACGCGAGACCCTTTTGATGCTCCGCTTCTTCGACGAGCACCATGATCTTCTGCCCTTTGCGATTTTTAATGGCGAGTTTCAAACTTGATATTTCTTTAAATTCTTCTCAATCCGCTTTGCGATCGGAGTGGCGCCGGGCTTGAATTTTTTGCCGGTGAGTTGCTCGTAGATTTGGATGTAGCGGCGGGAGAGCTCGACGATCATCGCGGGCGGAGCGGCGGGGAGAATTTTGTCTTTATAGGGATCGCAATGATCTTTAAACCACAACCGCAAAAATTCTTTGTCAAAAAACTCCGGATCCAGGCCGGCTTTGAAGCGCTTGGCATACGTCTTGGCCATCCACCAGCGGCTGGAGTCCGGCGTGTGGATCTCGTCGATCAAAGTTAATTTGCCCTTATCATCTAAACCAAATTCATACTTCGTGTCCACGAGAATTAAACCATGCTTGAGGGCGATTTTTTGTCCGCGCAGGAAAAGCTTCATGGCGACGGATTGGATTTTTTTCCAAAGCTTCGCGTCCACGATGCCTTGAGCGACGATTTCTTTGGAGGTGATCGGCCGGTCGTGCTCATCCGACTTGGTCGTCGGGGTCAGCACGGGTTTTTTGAGCTTTTGATTCTTCTTCATGCCGTCGGGAAGCTTAAAATCCCCAAAATCGCGCTCACCAGCAGCGTAGATCGTCCACAGTGACGTATTGGTCGTGCCGGTGATGTAGCCGCGCATGACGACCTCGATGGGAATGACGGTGCATTTACGACCAACGACGACGTTGGGGTCGGGATTGCTGATGACGTGGTTGGGGACGATATCTTTAGTACGATCGAACCAAAAGAGGCTGGACTGTGTCAGCACCTGGCCTTTATGCGGAATGTGCGCGATGATGCGGTCAAACGACGAGTGACGATCGGTGGAGACGAGGATGATTTTATCCTCCTGGACGTAGATATCCCGTACCTTGCCGATTTTCTTCGTGCCGAGATGTTTGAGGTTAGTTGCTGGTAAGATATTTTTCATAGCCGAGTTTTTGTAATTTATCTGCTTTTTTTGCGACGCCGTCAGCGAGAGATTTTTTAAAGTCAGAAAACTTCTTGGCGAGCCCTGTGTCGGATGTTGCCAGGATCTGAATCGCAAGAAGTCCGGCATTGCGGGCGGAATTGATACCGACCGTAGCAACTGGGATACCCGGGGGCATTTGGACAGTCGAGAATAGCGCGTCCTGGCCGTTGATCGGGACACCGATGACCGGCAAAGTTGTAAGCGCCGCCGTAACACCCGCTAAGTGCGCTGATCCGCCAGCTCCGGCAATGATAACTTTCAATCCACGGCTGATTGCAGTCGTCGCGTATTCATGCGCACGCTCCGGGCTGCGATGGGCCGAGCAAACCGTGATTTCAAACTCCACACCAAATTCTTCGCAGACTTTGGCCGCTTCCTGCATGACTGGCAAATCCGAATCCGATCCCATAATGATACCGACGAGTGGTTTAGTCATGGTGATAATGTATCATGACAATGCCTTCGCGCCAATATCCTTACGAAACTGCTTTCCCTGAAAATCAATCTTCGCCACGCCAGCATAGGCGCGATCGATGGCTTCTTGGAGCGTGTCGCCGGTCGCACTTACACCTAGCACTCTTCCCCCTGAAGTTTTGCCATCAACCATTCCTGCCGAAAATACAACAACCCCCGGCAGGCTTTCCGCTTCTTCGATGCCCGTAATCGGAAAGCCTTTTTCATATGAGCCCGGATAGCCAGCCGAGGCCATGATGACGGTCGCCGCAAAGCCGGGATGCCATTCAATATTTATTTTATCCAGTGTGCCGTCAATGCAATGCTCGATAATTTCAACCAGATCAGTCTTGAGCAATCGCATGTAGCTCTGCGTCTCCGGATCACCAAAGCGCGCGTTAAACTCCAAAACTTTTGGACCGTCCTTCGTAATCATGAGTCCTGGATACAATATGCCTTTGTAATGTAATTTTTTTACGATTTTACTGACGATGTCTCCTGCCACGTCCCCCAGTACCACGTTGGGTACTGGGGCTATGACGCCCATTCCACCCGTATTTGGTCCTTTATCGCCATCAAAAATTGTCTTGTGATCCTGCGCCGTCGGAAACATTTTGAATGTTTTCCCATCGCAAAACGCGTGCGTCGAAATTTCAATGCCCTCGAGATACTCTTCGATCACGACTTCGTCGTCAGTGATTGCCGCGAGAGCCTGCTCTGCTTCTTCCATCGTCCAGGCCACCGTCACGCCTTTGCCAAGCGCCAGGCCGCTTTTTTTGATGACGATCGGCACGTGCGGAATATGATCGTACTGCTTGGCTGTCGGGATGCCGAGCTCACGCATGAGTTCTTTCGCAAAAGCTTTTGACGCTTCGATCTGTGCCATGGCTTTGGTGGGGCCAAAGATCTCCAATCCTGCTTCCTGGAATGCATCTACGATGCCATCCGCAAGATATTGGTCAGGACCGACGATGGTCAGATCAAAATTGCGCCCGTACTCGACGAGCTCGGGAATCGTGCCGACTTTCATTTCGGCGGTGTGGCCGTCAGATCGCACTTTCCACGCTATCGCGTGTTCTCTGCCGCCGTTGCCAATGATGAGAATACGTTTTGCCATAGCTTATTTTCTTTTATTTTTAATCGTGTGTAAAGGCTGTCCACGGTGTCATCGGGCTGTATTTTTTCAAAACACCGAGCCAGTACCGGGCCAAAATCGAACTCGTGAGTCAAACGATGAATACTGGAGCCGGCATAGGTCGCTTTCTTGTCTAAAAAATTCTTAATCGCCTTTTCTTTGTATTTGCCTTTATTCCAAAGGCCATCCGTGCCGTCAGGGCATATCACGTGGCCGTCTTTCGTATCGGGAATAAGTCCCGGGTGTATATTGAGAATTTTATAATTCTCGATTACTTCATCCGGTATGATTTGCTTCCAACCCGTGAGACACACATAGTCCGGGGCAAGCGACTTCAGGTCATCGAGATTTTGCGTAAGGATACCGACAACATCAACACCCGTGGCACGAATAGCCGCTAAATTGGTGCCTGCGCCGTCTGGTGGCATGAGAACAACGACTCTCATGACAACGGCAGGGTCGGGGTGAGTTTTTCGGGAGGCGAGCTGGGAGCACTTACTTCACGGGTACGTTCACGCAGATCGATCGGATACTCACCAGTAAAGCAATGCGTGCTGAATTTAAGTGGATCAATTCCGGTCGCGGTGAGCATGCCCTGGAGCGAAAGATAGTGCAGCGAAGCAGCGCCGATATATTGCCGGATTTCTTCGTTGTTCTTCGTAGCGGCGATCAAGTTGCGCTGATTGGGCGTATCAATGCCATAAAAATCGGGAAACTTGATCGGTGGCGAGCTGACCAGAAAATGGACTTCTTTGGCTCCTGCATCCAAAATACTACGAACGATTTGTCCCGACGTGGTACCGCGCACAATCGAGTCATCTACGAGTACTACTCGTTTGCCTCGGAGAACGTTGGGAAGTGGCGTGAGCTTGAGCTTGACCCCAAGATCGCGCGAGTGCGGATCCGGCTCGATGAACGTGCGGTGAATATAGCGATTTTTGACTAGTGCCATTTCAAGCGGCATGCCGGTCGCCTGCGAATAGCCAAGCGCCACGGGAATCGCCGTCTCCGGCACGGGGACGACAAGATCAGCCGTAATTGCTGTCTCACGGGCAAGCTGGGTACCAAAATTGTGCCGGACGTCGTAGACCGACTTGCCCAGCAGTTCGCTATCAGGACGCGCGAAGTAGACGAACTCAAAAACATCAAACTTGGGGGTCCCCGGCTGGATCTGGACCGACTCGATCGAGCCCTCCGTCACGATCACCATCTCGCCCGGCTCGATCTCGCGGACAAAGTCGGCGCCAATGGTCGCGAATGCGCAGGTTTCGGATGCAAAGACGATGCCGCCATTGAGCTTCGCCATCGCCAGCGGCCGCATGCCATAGCTGTCGCGGATCGCCGCCACGCTGTCCTTGGTCATCACCACAAGTGAAAACGCTCCGGTGAAGAGCGGATAGGCGGTCGTGATCGCTTCTTTGAGGGTGCAGCCGTTTTTAAAAAAATAACTGATGGCGTGTGCCATCAGTTCGGAGTCATTCAAGTCAGCAACGGGAATATTTTTTGACTTGAGAAAATTTTCCAGAGCAATCGTGCTGGGAAGATTGCCATTATGAGCCAGCGCGAGCTCGGGTCCCGAGTCTGTCGAGCGGTGGCCAATGACCACCGGCTGCGCGTGGGCAATGCCGGTCGCCTTGGACGTCGAGTAGCGATTATGCCCGATCGCCAGGTGCCCGCTCAATCGATGGATATCACTTTCGGAATACACATGCGTTACCAGGCCGGTGTTCTTGTAGCATTGAATGGCGGTGCCATCGCTTGTCGCGATGCCGGAGCTTTCTTGACCGCGATGCTGCAAGGCAAAAAGCCCATAAAAGGTAAGTCGACTGACATCCATGCCCTTGCCATAAATGCCAAACACGCCGCATTTTTCATTCAGCTCGCTCATGTGAAATACTTAATTGCGTTTTTAAAAATTTGGATGCCGTGTCCTCCGCGTTGCCAGGGGAACTGCGCCCGCTCCGGGTGCGGCATCATGCCCAGCACTCTCCCATCATATCCCAAAACCCCCGCGATGTCATCTGTCGAGCCATTGGGGTTTTGGACATAGCGAAACGCCACCTCAATCTTGCCGTTTTTGATATATTTGCCTTCTCCATGCGCAATCGGCACTTCCAGTTTGTTGATTCCTTCGAGCCATGGGCTCTCGCCGATTTTTTCAATTTCTACCCACGTCGAGATATAGCGCTTGCTGTCATTGTGTGTGAGCGCCCCAGGAAGAAGTCCCATGTTGGTCATGATTTGAAAGCCGTTACAGATACCGATGGCCAGCGTGTCGCGCGCAATAAATTTTTGGATCTCATCGCCAAGCTTCGCTTTGAGCTTATTCGCAAAGGCTTTGCCTGATCCTGTATCATCGCCAAATGAAAAGCCTCCCGGAATGACGAAAATCTGATAATTTTTTAAGCTTTGTAAATCATTCACATGCACAATCTCCGCCTTCGCCCCGGCCGTCTCAAACGCAAACGCCGTCTCGTCTTCGCAGTTGAGGCCATAGCCAGAAAGGACTAGGACCTTAGGTTTTAGCTTCGTTAGCTTCATTAGCTTAAATTAGGCTTGACATGATGATGATGATGATGATGTAAAATCATACTCGAAAGTGAGGTGGCCACATGGCTACATTGACCGATTCTTCGAAGAGGAAACTCGATTCGCTCGAACGCGGAGAGGGATTCGTCAGCATCCGCATGGACCAGGGGACGCTGGCAAACCAACTCGCCGAGATGAGCGAGGCCGAACTGAGGGGTGTCCTGAGGAAGCTTCGGAACACGACCGACGGCTTCAAGGGGTTCCACGGCAAGCTCAACACCTCGCTCACCAAGCTCCTCGAGCACGAGTAACCTCTCCTCGTTCTCTTCCTCCCGCGCCGGACCCCCTGTGGTCCGGCTTTTTTTATTCCTACACGACATTCCAACATTCTTGAGAATGTGAGAATGTCGCTCGTATGGTTAATAATTTTTGAATGTTTCATGGTAGGCATCGGTGGCTGCTTTGATTGATAGGGTAACGGCGTGAGTGTCCTTTTGGATTACGATCGTAGATGAAAGGGACACGGTGCCAATCTGCTTGGCATCCGGTAGCGCCTTTTCAAATGCTTTTTGATTTTCGGGCGAAATTGAAACAATTATTCCTGACATTGATTCGTCATTCTTCATTCGTAATTCGACATTCATACCCAGCTGCCCCCCAATCGCGGATTTTGCCAGCGCCACATAAACTCCACCACGCCCGATACTGATTCCTGAATTGATGAGATTTTTCTGGACGGCTTTGAAGTAAGCTTTTAGGTTGTAGGTGTTAGCTTTTAGGAGATAGATTAAATCGCCGGGGGTTTTGAGATCTTCAGTCACCGTCTTCGTGACATCGGGAATCACACCAAGCGCAGAGATCAGTAGTGTAGGCAGGATCGAAATCTTGATCGGCTTGCCAGCGGCATCATAGCCTTTGAAGTCATTGAACATGCTGTCTTTGCCGGAAATAAACGGCGTACCGTAGGCGACCGCGGTATCGTACGCGCCGCGGCAGGCTTCTTTGAGTTGCCAGAGCCGCTCGGGATCGTTGGAACTGCACCAGCAAAAATTATCGAGCAAAGCGATATAGTCCGGATCGGCGCCGATCGCAACGGCATCTTGGATTGCCTGTTCGATCACATACTTCGCCATTTCATAGGGGTTTTCTTCGGTCATCTCGGGCGCTAACGCATGACTCATGACAATGCCGCGTTTTGATCCCAGCACGGGTGCCAGCACCGATGAGTTGCCATTAATCATCCCCTTCCCCTGGAGCGGACCAATGACTGCGGTACCTTGGACGGTGTGGTCGTACTGGCGAGAGACAAATTCGTAGCTTGTGATATTTGGACTCGCCAGTAGTTCTAAGAGTTTTTGATTTGATATTTTAGAATTTGAAATTTGTTTGTGATTTGGTGCTTGTGGCTTGGTGCTTTTTTGTATCTTCACCGGACGTCCGTCATGCAAAAACTTCATATCAAGATCCAGTACCGTCTTACCATGATACTTCACGACGCATTTTTTTGATTTTGTAAATTTCCCGATCACCGTCGCCTCAACACCGCGACGAGCCATCAGGTCGCTAAATTTCTTCCATTTTGAGGGTGGCACAGCCAGCGTCATGCGCTCCTGTGACTCCGAGATCCAGATTTGCCATGGCTCCAGGCCCGGATATTTGAGCGGAACTTTATCGAGCTCGACTTCACAGCCGCCTGATTCTTTTGCCATTTCTCCGACGGAGCATGACAAACCTCCTGCGCCGTTGTCTGTAATACTGTGATAGAGGCCAAGGTCGCGTACTTCTCTAATAAGGACGTCACTGAATTTTTTTTGAGTAATCGGATCACCGATCTGGACAGCAGAGGCGGGACTAAGCGGATTTAAGGATTCTGATGAAAATGTCGCTCCATGAATGCCATCAGCACCCACGCGTCCACCCAACATGACAATGTAATCGCCGGGCAAAGCTTTTTTGATATGCGATTGTTTGCCGTGAACTTTTCTAGGGATCAGGCCCACCGTCCCCGCAAATACCAAGGGCTTCCCTCGGTAGCGATCATCGAAATACAAGAATCCTTGCGGCGTCGGAATGCCCGATTGATTACCACCGGCATTGATGCCCTCGATGACGCCGTCCATAATTTGACGCGTAGAAAGCATCGGTTGGGTGAGCCTCACATCACGATATAGTTTTTGAATATTATTCAATGGAGCCAGACAAAATCCATACACATTTGCGATCGGCTTCGCCCCAAGTCCAAATCCGAGAGTATCGCGATTGACTGCGACAATTCCGGTAATCGCTCCTCCGAACGGATCAATTGCCGAAGGCGCATTATGCGTCTCGACTTTGTGAGTGATGAGATAGTTATCGTCAAATGCAATCGCCCCTGAATTATCACTAAAAACTGAAACGCAGAATTTTTTGTTTATTTTCTTCGTCGCGGCTTTTATATAGTGCCGGTACAGCCCATCTTTGATCTCATCGAGCGGATCGGCAAAAATCGTATGCTTGCAATGCTCTGACCAAGTCTGCGCCAACGCTTCAAGCTCGACATCAGTCACCACGTTTCGGTAATCTCTGATCGCTCGCATCGAAGCAAGGTCAAGCGCAAGCGTGCGCTCTTGGCTTATTTGCATCAGCTCTTCGTCGCTGACATTGAGATCGATTTTTTGGGCCTGGTGCGGTGGTGGGAGCACGACTCGAGGAACAGGCAAAAATTTATTTCTCGACGCACGCTGGATTAAGGGATTAAAAGCAGGCGGGTTTTTGAAATAAATACTCGAGGAATACGTGCGGTGGCCGAGCATTTCGGTTGCCGTATTGCCGACGTTATCAGTCACCCCCGGCAAAAACCCAATCTCAATAAACGGCGGCTTTGCCGTGATCACTTCCTCAATGAGCGGGTTAAGCAAAAGCGCTGTACAGCGCTTGATTTCTTTCGCAGAGAGACGGGCATCGATCGTATACACCGAGGCCTTTGAGTTGTCGAGTCTTGAGATAATCGTGATCCAGACTGCCATATGCTAGTGTAGCAGAGGCGGAATCTTTGAGTCAATCAGGAAGATAATAATGCCGATGATCGCCCCAATGGCGGAGACCATCCAAAAACGCATGGTGACTTTGGTCTCATGCCAGCCTTTTGCCTCAAAATGATGATGAATGGGCGTGGAGAGAAATATTTTTTTGCCACGGAATTTTTTGGAAATCATTTGCACAATTACCGAGAGCGATTCAAAGACAAAAATGCAGCCAATAGGAATCAGCAACAGCGGAGTATTCGTCAACATCGCGATCACCCCCAGCACCACACCCAGCGACATAGATCCCGTGTCCCCCATGAAAAACCGTGCCGGAAAAATATTGAACCACAAAAACGCCACGAGCGATCCCATGATCGCGCCGATAAACGCGACGAGATCAAGCCGCCCCTGGTCAAAGGCGATGACACCGTAGGCGCCGAGGCTCGTCAAAAAAATCCCCGCGGCCAGGCCATCGAGGCCGTCAGTTTCGTTGGCCGAAAACGCCGTCGAGACAATCACCACAATAAAAAACAATAGATACCAGCCTCCAATTACCACATCGCCAAGAAATGGGACATTGATCGAGTTAAATTCCAGCTTGTAATAAAACCACCACGCACCAATCGTCGCGATGATGAGATACAGTAAAATACGAAGCTTCATCTGGAGTCCACCGCCGTTGGGACCTTTTTTGAAAACGCCAAAAAGATCATCGAAGCCTCCTAGAACTCCGGCAAATACCATGACCGCCAAGGGTAACCAGGTTTGGGGTCGCGAGAAAAAATTTACCCGATCCCAAAAGGTTGAGAATAGCGTCAAGAATGCCACGGTCCCCCACACGAGCACGCCTCCCATCGTGGGAGTTCCCTCCTTGGCTTTGTGAAGCTCATGAAACACCGGCGCCGAATCCGATGAGCGAAGCTGCTTGCCCAAGCGATATTTAAAAAGGATCCGTGTCCAGAGCGGCGTGAGCGCCAGGGTAAGAAAAAACGAAATCGCCACGACCGCGAAAATTCGGACGACGTTGAATACATTAAAAATCTCTGCGACGTCTACGGTTGTTCCCATGAATGTGCTTTTTTACCCCACGCGATTAAGTTCGCCATCTCGACAAATCGTTGATCCGACCCCAGCACGACGGCAAGAAGCGTATCTTCACGATCCCCGACACGCACCGCCAACGTGAGCGTGCCCTTAGCTCCCGTGGTATTACCAGTCTTCCCGAGAATAATACCGCTCAGCGTCGAAAGCAACTGGTCAGTATTGATCGCACGATAGCCTTTCCCTGCCTCAGACGTGATCGAGATTTCTTTGGATCGCAAGGCTTCGCCAATGAGCGGATAGGCCTCCGCGGCTCGCAGCATCGTGATCACATCGGTCGCGGTGGAGTACGTGTCGGCATCGCTCAATCCCGCCGGATCATCGAAGTGAGTATTGGCCATGCCAAGCGCCTTTGCTTTTTCATTCATGAGCCCGACAAAATTAAGTCCCTGGCGATACGCGGTCGTCGCGAAGACCGACACGGCATCGTTGGAGGATTTGACGAGCATGATTTTAAAAAGATCGGCCCCCAGAAACTTCTCGCCTCGCGCAAAATCCGCTCCCATGCCATCAAGATTACGGTCCTCGGCGGAAACTTCATACATCGCGCCAAGATCAAGATGATCAAGAATCACCATGGCGCTCATAAGCTTGGTGATAGACGCAATCGGAAGACGAGCCTCGGCGTTTTTGGCATAGAGCACGCGATTGCTTTTGGCATCGATAAGCAGTACCGCGCGCGCTTTCATATCCGGCTCGGCAATATTGAAATCGCGAACCGGCGAATAGGATGCCTGGGAAACGGGGAGGATAAAAGCCTGGACGTTTTCGATAATGGCAGGGGGGAGCGGCTCGCCCGGCTGCCCGGCAGGGTGCCATAGCAAAAAACCTCCGATTCCCAGTACCATGCCGATCAATAACGTAAACGCGGTTTTTTTCATAGACTCTGAATTCCTCCGATAATGCTCACGATAATCAAAAACGTAAATATGCCGATGCCGACATAGTACATCAGAATCGCGAACTTCGTCGCCATCGGGTTGTGCATGTTCGAGTCACGAATGACAATCCCCACTCCATAAAAAATTATCGCGATAATTCCCAGCCAGATCATTTTTTGATTTGCAAATGCAATTCTTTTAATTGTTTCTCCTCAAGTTCCGACGGCGAATGCATCATGAGGTCACGAGCATCGCCGGTTTTCGGAAATGGGATGATCTCGCGGATATTCGGCTCCCCCGCCAAGAGCATAATAAATCGATCAAAACCCCAGGCGATCCCTCCGTGCGGCGGCGCGCCATACGAAAAAGCCTCAAACATGTGCTTAAAATCGCTTTGGATCTTCTCCTCGCTCAATCCGATGATATCAAGCACCGCTCGAAGCGCCTCCGGCTTGTGGTTGCGAATACTCCCGCCGCCGATTTCGTTGCCATTCAACACAATATCATATTGGGAAGTAAGAATATGCTCGATGTTTTTGGCACCCATAAGATCCTCCTTGTGTTCCGGCTTCGGAGCAGAAAAAGGATTGTGGGTGAATGTCCATCCGCCTGTTTCTGTTTTCTCGAAAAACGGGAAATCAACCACCCAGCAAAACGCCAAGAGATTCGGATCGTTTTTGTCTTCACGAACATCCGGCCGGTCGGTTTGGTATGTTTCCATCGCCTCTTGATACCTCAAGCGTGGAAATGGAATCTGCTGAATTTTTTTTTCGGGAGTAAGTTTTTGGACAATTTCAATCAGCAACGCTTCGGTCAACGCCATGACATCTTCGCGCTCGACAAACGACATCTCAAGGTCAAGCTGGGTAAATTCAGGCTGTCGATCCCCTCGTGTGTCTTCATCGCGAAAACAGCGTGCGATCTGGAAATATTTTTCCACACCCGCAACCATGAGGAGTTGCTTATACTGCTGGGGAGACTGTGGCAAGCCGTAGAATTTCCCGGAATAAAGCCGAGATGGCACGACATACGTCCGGGCGCCGGTATCGACGGTTGCCTTGGTCAGGATTGGCGTCTCGATCTCATAAAAACCCTGGCCATCCAAATAATCCCGAATAAGCTTGGTCACGTGGTGGCGAAGTTTGAGATTCTTTTGCATACGCTCCCGGCGTAAGTCCAAGTAGCGATACTGCATCCGAATTTCTTCATCGATTTCTTTCCCATCAGTATCGAGCGGGAAGGGCGCAGTCTGCGCGCTGGAAAGCACCTCAAGCGTCTCAGGCTGGAGCTCCACCTTGCCGGTCGGAATCTCGGGGTTGATCATTTTCTCCGGGCGGGCGGCAACCGTGCCGGTAATTTTGACGACATACTCGGACCGAAGCTGATTTGCCTGCTCATAGAGCGCGCCCGTAAAGACAACCTGAACCACGCCGGATCGGTCGCGCAGGTCGATAAAAATCAGCTTGCCGTGATCTCGCCTGGTATGCACCCACCCAAAAACCTCCACCTGCTCTCCGACCTTGTCTTTGGTATCTAAAATATGCGTCCGCATATGAGTATCCTACTATGAAATGGGAAAATAACAAAGCCCCTCGGAATCATATCACTTGACTCATTGATATAATATATGCTATACTATTATCACGCTGGTAACAGGGCCAGCAAGATCAAGGAGTGGTATCATTATGAGTCAGTTGGAAGTCGTTTGCATCGGCGTCATCATCGGCATCGTTTTCCTGATCGTCGGCTGGTACGCCGGCAAGAAGTCAGGGAAGAATGTGGGATTCGACTGGGGGGTTGGGCAGTTCAAGAAGCGCCTCCTCCCTGGAGACAAGCTGGTCGCCATCGGGGGGCCCTTCGACTTCGTCCGCATACTGCAGGATCGGGGACTCTTCAACAACTACCAGCCGGTGACCCATGTCATGGCCGCGATCATCCGCAAAGAAGCTGGCGGCGAGGTCCTCCTCAGGACCGAACTCGCCGAAGAGAACTTCGCGGACGGGGCGACCCTACACAACGTTACCCACGGCGACAACATGTACGTCAACACCGGAGGCAAGGTCGAGAGAGGCGACATGCCCGACGTGATCCTACGCGTTGTCAACAGCAATCGCAGGGTCGTCTGACCGACGACTAACCCAGTTCCGACGTCCGTCTCGTCAACGGCAATCCCCCGGAGCTCGACCTAGTCGGCTCCGGGGTGTTCTAATTTTACTCACTTCATGTCTGTAATTCAGAGAACCAATAATTGACATCGTTGGTTATTTCCCGCATCGCAAACGCAATCCCCTCTTGGTCTTTTTCTTGATAGGTATGCGCAAGTTTACCAATTCCCACATAGATTCTCCAAAGATTGAAATTGAAATCAAAATTTCTAGAAAAAATCTCTCGGTCGGTGTATCCGGCCATGAGGTCATTCACCTCATAGCTATCTTTATGAGAGAAGTGCCAGCGCGCAAAATCAAGTATCGGATCCCCTCCCTCTGCCATTTCAAAATCTAGGATGCCGACTACTTTTTGATCTTCGACTAAAATATGCTTCGGCTCAAAATCATTATGTACCAGGTGTGGTTTAATACTCGGATATGACACAGCCCCCCGCTCCATGATTTCAAAAGCTCGCAAAAGTACCGCCTCATCAAATCCGGTGGCCTTTGCGATTTCAAGCATTTTTGCTTTCCCGATATACAGGTCGGTGAAAACTTCTTGAACTGACGAATACCTGCCTTTGCCATATTCATCAAATAACCCAAAGCCCTCCACCGGTATTGAGTGTATTCTTGCAAGAATTCCACCAGCTTGAGTCAATAAAGATCTTTTCTCTTCATTGGTCAACGTACCTACCTCATCAAAGGGAGTCCCGGGCAGCTCAGACTCTATCGATGCATTATAGGCAACGCCTCCAATATGCATCGTGTCAATTAGTAAAACTTTTGGGACAGAAATACCTGCTTGTAAACATTGCTCAAGAACCCACTGCTCTTCTCGTAATCTACTGTACCCTGTGTCACGAGAAATCCGTACGACGAACTTTTCTCCTGATGTAACCGTGACAGTATACACTTCATTACTCTTCCCTTTGACCATTCTTTCCATTTTCTGTATGGGAGAAGATGCGATTCTTTGAACGAGTGCTTCAATGGCTTGAACCGGAGCAGTCTCGGTTTCTGCTCTGCGTCGAGCAGGAGCGCCCAGATATATTGGATTTCTATCCATGAGATAACGATCAGAATCTTCTTCTTAAGAGTTTTTCCCGAGTGATGACAGCTCTCCGCTTATCATCCGCACCAGCTACCTCGCTGGTAATCTCAAATCCAAATTTTTTGAACAATCCCGGATTACTGCCAACAATCCACGAGGTCGCGGAAACTTCTTTGATGTCCGGATTAGCAGCCACAATTTCCTTTAATTTTTTGAATCCACCTTTTAGCAATTTTAGCTTCTCAAACATACCGAGATCTGAAGCAGGAGCCAAATGAATATGCATATCGCCCCTATTGATTCCATAGAAAAAGATTTTATTTACTGCGAAAAGGCCGAATAACTCACCGAATAATTCTCGTTGCATTGGAACGAATACTCCAGGATGTTTTTCGAGCGCAACCGCAATAGGCCGCAGAATGCTATTGACGCGGGAATTAAACTCGTCCTTTCCGCTTATGGTCTTACATGCTTCCAGTTGACGTGTTAACTCTCTTGAGGTTGTACCCAATCCTAAATTACGCAATACACGATCGTTGAGTCCTTTACCCAATAATTTGTTTAAGGAATCAATTCTTTCCGGATTCGAAGAGAACTTATTCATGTAGTTCTGCAGCTGAGTTTCCATGACTCCTGGGTTCAGATTTATCTCTTCTTTTTTAGATCGATCTCGAATGTATTTTTCTGTCGGAAGCGGGGAACTTTGCCGACGGTATCCAAGCTTCCATCTTTTTTCAGTCCTATATACTCGTATGAGATCTGTGATTCGCTGCATGCCTTCAGGTTTCAATTCCAATAAATCCCTCGTAAAAACATAGTCCTTATCTTTCTTTAGTCCCATAAAGGTCATCGTCCGCTTCATGACCTCCTGAGGGATCGTACTTCCTGAAGGATACAGGTTTTTTAGAAAGCCGTACAAAATCTCCATCTGTTTCTGGTATTTCTCGAGGAGTTCCGGTTTCGGATCCGCGAATTCGCTGATGCCCACGAGCAATTCATCCAATGATTTATTTTTGAGGGCTTGATTCTCAAAATCCGAATATGGGTCAATGTCCCGTGCCACTCCATCGATGAAGCGTCGCGGACTAGAACTCGCACGCAAGCCAGATGGCTTTGCGGTAAGCGTATTGGGTATCACCACTCCAGGCTCAGGACGCGAAGCGCGCAAAATAGATATCTTTTGTCCGATATCCATATCCTCTCCAATAACTTTCCCTGCATCGTATCCGCCAATCTTTGCATATACCTCGGCAGTATAAGCGGTATTCCATCCGCCGCTAATGACACGATTCCACACAAAATTTGATTCGGGATTGATCTCTGGCCGATATCGCATATCCCGCAATAATATCTCCGCCATGTCCCATGCACGTCTGGCAAAAAACATAAGCGCGTTTTTTTGTAAAACCTCAGGTTGACGGTCTTGGAGACCTCTCAGAACATCAACTGATGGGTCCGCATCAAAATCAGCGATCAATTTTGATACCGTCCGCTTATCAACGCCAAACATATCAGCATCTTCGGACTCGATATAGAGCGGACCATCAGCTCTTGTACGTGAGGTAGAGCGCAAAAGCACAGCATCAGTGACATATTTTCTTGCCAAGCCAACCCTGGCTTTATCATCCTCAAATGCAATATCAATGACATTGACATGAATGTTGGGATGAGCCGCTTTCCATGCGTTAATGACTTCTACCGTGTCGTCGGGCGTTTCTGATTGCTTCCGATTGACAATAACGTTGACCTCATAGAGATCGGGATCCACTGCCGCACCACCTTTGCCAACCTGCTTTGAATATTGATCGAGTAGATTCCCGATACTCTTGGATTCAAAGCGGGCAGGAATATTGATGGCAAGCCGGCACTTCTCATGCATCGGAGCAAGTTTACTGACTATTTCCTGCAATTCAGTTTTGTATTCTGGTTTTTCTTTGTCCAAATAGCTTGATATAGCTGATCGCTCATCTTCTACGCTTCGAGTGATCTCTGATCCATCCGCATGCCGCATCTCAACTTTGCCGTCGCGATCAGATGCTACATACGGTTCTGGCACGATTCCACGAGCCTCAAAATATTTATCGATCTCGCTAGGAGAACCGCCACCATAGTACAAAAATCCGGTAAGGTCCGGCTTACGTTTTTTTGTCGGCTCTAATGGTGTTCGGGGAATAAGTGGGATAGATACCGGAAGATCAACCTGAGACTCGGGAGGCGGCGGGTAAAATCCAACATCAACCTCGTCAATGATTTTTGTCTCCGGCACCATGCAAGGAATGCTCGTAATGCCTTCGCCTTCGTAGGTTGCGAGAATACGCACATGCTCAACGCCATTTCTCTCTCCCATCGACTGGGCGATTTCTGCAAATCGGCCATTATACACGGCCTGACCATTGGCATCTACGGAGAAAAGTCCCGCTTTCATTGCCTCAGCGCCATCTCCGGAATTTGGATCAATGATCACGTCGCCGTGCGTATCGACGGGAAATTCAAACACTTGATTTTGTGTCTCGCGGCTCAAAGAAAATAGTGCTTTGAGTGTTCCACCTTCATTAATGAGCTGCGGCGTATCCACCGATTCCGCACCGTGGAATGATCCTCCGGATGTCATGCGAGAAACATTGAAAACAAACTTATGATCCGCGGTGAGTCCAGTGTGATTTTCCCCACCCCAAAGCAAACTGCGTTCGTTAAACTTCTCAAAAATGGGCGCCGGTGTGTCATCGTCGTACCAGAGACGACGTTTGATCGTATGCGTTCCCGCAGGGTTATCGTGCAGATACTCTTCGGGAGATTGGGGCTTTTGAACGTTCTCAGTAATAATATGCGGGGTATGAGTTGTGTTGACCAAAATTCCCGCATCGGCCAGCGCCTTATCAGTTTCCGGCGGAAGAGAACCGTCAGGATTGAGTTTGAAATGCGAAGCTATCGCATGACCTCCATCATTTTGAACAAGATTATACGTCCCGTCGGGATTTTGCGTAAATCCGTATCCTTCCGGCACACGGAATTCCACCTGGTGGTTATTGAAATCGAGCGCTTCGTGCATGACGTTATGGACGCCATGCGTGGGTTCGCCATTCCACCATCCTCGCAATGATTTCGCAACCCACCCGAGAGGAGTATAGTGCCGTGACCCGTCCGGCCATACTTGCTCGGGCCCCATGATATTCGAACGCACGTGTCCAACGATCGCCGCACCCTCATGAAATACTTCCCCTGCAATAAGGCCCGTGATGACCCCGCGCAAAGCCGATCTCCAAGCTTTGCTGTTTTTCATTTTCCTAAATCCTTGGTTCTTTCGTTCCATGTCGCCATCCCCGGCAATCAGCAAAGCTCGCTCCTGAAATGTAGCATTTTGGATTTCATGGGGAGTACGACCTAAGTTCTGCAATTTTATTTTTGCTTTGGCAATCGCCTCATCAAGTAATCGCCGCTCTTTATCAACAACTTTCTTATCGGAATACGCAATGAGGTCAATGCTTCTTTGGTCTGAAAGCTGTACCCGAGCCTCCGCAATGCCGAGTGATCCAAGTATCCGATCAGCATCATCGCCTTCAAGGGCGGCAGAAATCGAGTTCGTAAGTTCAGCAGCGGATTCGGTATGATATCGATACTCCTCCATTTCCTTACGAACGGGGGCATTATCAGCATCGAATGTCTTGCCTTGTGCCATTTCACGGGCATGCTGGCGACGTAAGTCTTCAAGACGAAGCCGCTCACGCTCCGCCGCTATCGCCCCGGTTACCAGCGCCGATCCCCCAACGGTCAGTGCCATCGTTGCTTTGTTTCGAGCCAATGCCTGGGCTGATTTTGTAATGAGTGAGTATGCGGTCGCCACCCCGAGCGCTACCGTACTTTCGTTGACGAGACCAAATGTTTTCTTGTGAATCCAATTGGAAATTTTATCTACGGTATTATATTGCGCTTCGGTACGGACACCGCTTTTTGCCTTTCCGACAACGACGTCAAAGTCAAAATCGAGTTCGTCTATGCTCTTGCCTTGATCAATTGCCACTCGGTATTCTTTGGCGATTTCGGAAAGGTTATCTGCATAAAGCAGCCCTTTATCAAAGATTTAATTGATATTATCGCGTAACCCAAGCCCTCGCAGACGGT
>ERZ1292623.221-Hain-H51-01um-R1-221-length-64235-cov-10_pt1 | contig 64235 bp, 75 predicted proteins | sample MGYA00564398_ERZ1292623 | MGnify/ENA primary metagenome ERZ1292623 (study PRJEB36523, sample SAMEA6512633) | groundwater metagenome | collected 2019-01-07 | study: AquaDiva: Metagenomics assemblies of 32 groundwater samples
GTCATCGAGCCGCCGTTGCCGCCGGTGCCGACGAAGGCACCACCCGTCCCGCCAGCGTGCGCCCCACTACTGTTCGTGGTACCGCCGGCTCCACCGGCACAGGTCCACCCGCCGCCGCTGCCGCCTGCCTGTCCGGAAGCACCGCCGGAGTTGGCACCACCGTCGCCGGCCGTGCTCGCGACAGCTCCGCCGTTGCCGCCCGCGACTGCGACTGCGGAAGCAGCGCCAGCACCTGCCAGATCGGTGATGGCCCCGCCGTCACCAGACGTACCACTCGTCACGACGGCGCCGCCGATACCGGCAGTGCGGGTCAGCCGCCCACCCGTGCCGCCAGAACCGGTGGTGCTCGCGCCACCAGCTCCGGCAGACGCGGCGACCTCACCGCCCGTGCCGCCCGTGCCGCCGAGCGACGTACCGCCAGCACCAGCGGTGTCGTTCATGTTCGAGCCGACACCACCGTTGCCAGTGCCGGCCGTGCAGTTGCCACCGACCGCACCGGCACGGCTGAAGTTGCCGGCGGAGCCACCGAAGTGGGCTCCGTTGGTGCTGTTGGTGGCACCACCGACGCCTGCGGTCCAGGTGAACCCACCCCCCGCACCGCCGCTCTGGCCAGCCGCACCGCCCGTGTTGGCGCCACCCGCGCCCATCGTCCGGGCCGAACTGCCGCCTGCGCCAGGAGTCACGGCGATGGCGAGAGCCGCACCGGCACCCGCGAGATCCGTGAACCCGCCACCGTTGGCAGCGGTACCGGAGGTGACGAGGTTGCCGGAGGCTCCCGCCGTCCGAGCGAAGGCACCGCCCGCACCCGAGGTGCCGGTCGTCGAAGCACCGCCGACACCGGCCACGTCCGCGTAGCCGCCGCCAGCCCCGCCTGCACCACCGAGGGACGCACCGCCGTTCCCCATGGTGCGGTTGTAGGCAGAACCGCCACCGCCGTTGGCCGTGCCTGCCGTGGCGGCGCCACCTGCGGCGCCCAGTTCCGTGAACAGCCCGCCCGCGCCGCCAGCACCGCCTGCCGTGCTGGCCGTGTTACCGCCAGCCCCAGCCTGCCGGGTGAACTCACCGCCGTACCCACCGCTACCTGCGCCGGTACCGGTCTTGCCACCACCATTGCCAAGCACGGCACTGTAGTAGCCGCCTGCGCCAGCATTGGCTGCGCCGGCAGTCGTGCCACCGACGCCGCCCGTGAAAGCGATGGCGCCGCCAGCTCCACCGGCGCCCCCGATGGATGCACCGCCCGCGCCGCTCGTGTGGCCGATGTCGCCGCCACTGCCACCACCGCCGGTACTGCCTGCACCAGTGGCCGCGCCGCCCGCACCACCGGTGAACAGGCTGTCACCGCCATCGCCGCCGTTGCCGGTGCTCGTGCTCGCCGTGTCACCACCGACGCCGCCCGCCACGGTGGCCGCGCCACCAGCGCCGCCGCTTGCGGCACCGGTACCAGTCTTGGCACCGCCCGAGCCGCCTGCGGCCGAGTAGGCGCCACCCGCACCGCCCGCGCCGGTCCCAGACGAGGTGCCGCCAGGACCCGCGGCGTCCGTGCGCGGCCCGCCGGCACCTGCCGTGACAGCCGCCGCACCGGTGCTGCCGATGCCGGCACGGGTGTAGAGCCCGCCGCCGAGCCGCGCTGCGGTCGCCGAAGCGCCCGCCGTCGCAGCGTACCAGTAGACGTCAGCACCTGCCGTGTCGTTGGCAGCAGCGACCGCCGGGGCCGAGCCAGCCCACGTACCGCTGGCCACACCGGCGAGAGCCATGCCGATCTGGTCGGCGCCAGGACCCCAAAGCCCCGAGTTGGTGTCGCTGGCCTTGTACAAGCCAGGAGCCGCAGCGGTCCCGTCGGGCCAGGAGACGGCGCCGCCGCTGCCTGCCACTGAGATCGCCATCGGTGCGCCCGAGGACGTCCAGGAGATGCAGGTCAGGCTGCCAGGAGGCGTGACACAGATGGTCGTCGCTCCCGTCGAGTCGAGATGGGTGACGGCGAAGCTGCCGGTGCACCGCACCCACACCTTCATGCCGGACCGGCGGGCAGAGGCCAGCGGCCACGTCAGGGTCCTGGCAGCGTCCGCCGACACCTGGATCTCGGAGGAGACCAGCATCGACTGGTTGGCAGTCGGCGTCCCGTCGAGGATCAGGGTGTGATTGGCGGTGAGCGCCAACACCTGCGGCACGTGACGGTACGGGGTGTCACGCGCGACGTTGATGGGCATGATCATGTTGGACATAGGGCGAAGCCTCGGCGATGGAGGAAGGCTAACCTCCGGCTTGCGTGCTCCGCCATGACTGGCTAATCTGTGCGGCATGGCTGCGAAGAATCCCGGCGACAGGCGGCAGAAACGGATGACTGCCTACAAGCCCTTCACCCCGATCAAACGGTGGGGTCGCCTGCTCCGGGGCGCACGGTTGCGCGCACGGCTTTCCCTCGTAGACCTCGCGGTGCTTGTGAACTTACACTGGACTACCCTGCACAAGTACGAGTGGGGCTCTCGCAGAGCCTGTGAGAAGAACCTACTCGACTTGCTGCATGTGCTGTGTCCAGTGGAGGACGCGACTACGGCGAAAGCTCGTGACAAGATCCTGGACTACTGGGACAGAGACATCTGATGGGCCGTCCGCGAAAGCCTCTGGTCACAGAGCCGACCACTGGTGAGGTTGACCCCGAGTCGCTGCCAGACGTGGTCGAAGGCAAGAAGGTGCCGAAGCACATGCGGCCGAATCGCCCCGTCATCGTGGCGTATAGGCAGTGGTACGATCATCCAGAGAAGGGCGACATCCTCGGCTTCAGACTTGGCACCGAGTACAAGGGCAGCGCTGGTGAGATGCAGGTCATGGGCGGCCTGCCTCGATACACCGGAGGCTTCGTCAAGAAAGATAAGCCGGACTTCGGGAAGGAGTTGCACCGGTGGCCTATCCGTAGCTGCGGCAGGGTGCAGATCATGGGACACACAGCGTGGGTCGGGGTGCGCGAGGGTGGCAAGTCAATCTACCTCGCCATGCAGCGGCGCATCACGAAGGTCTCTGGGTCACGGCTCGATTACGTCTCACCCGACTTAGCAGTGCTACCAGTCAGGCCGAAAGCCAGAAGCATCACCGTCAAGTTTGGGCCGGAGCATCACCCGGAACTTGTCGAGTTCTGCCAAGCTCTCTGCCAGAAGGTGGAGGACGCTTTCAACGGCGAGGCGAAGGGTTGCACCGTCTTCCGGCAGCAGTATCGGGAGCAGCTACGCGAAGCGCTGAATGAGCACTGCCGGCAGGTCAAGCTCGAATACGATGTGTCACGTGTCCCGATGGACTACGCACGTGCGGCCTTCGGCCCGGCAGCTACCCAGTGGATGCTCTACCCCCGGGTGCCGACCGTTCAGCATGCTCTGCTGGTTTGTGCTGCTGCGCATCTCGACATCAACATCGGTGCCAACATCGTGGCCACTGCCGGGTTGTGCGAGTACAACGTACCGGTGCCGGGGATGGACACAGCGAGGCGACTGCTGTCCGAGATGATCACGTGGGCCTCGACGGTCAACACCCTGTTGTGGCAGCATCGAGGCGCTGCAAGCTGGGAGATTGGCTGCTTGCATGACCTGCTGGTGCAGCATGCCAATCGCCTGATGTCGCGATAGCCGACGTTGGCGGTTACTTCATCGGACCCCACCACGTAGAGCGGTTGCCTCCGCCTGGACGTGTCAGGTACTTGATCATCTCGGCGTTGAGCTCACCCGGCTTACCGAAGGTGAGTTCCTTCTTGGGGGTCGCTCCGGTGCTACGGTACCGCTGCGTCGAGATGTTGTGCTTGATCCACCAGCACCCCATCACGAGGCAGACGACCAAGTCGAAGTGGCCGCCGCCGGGGTCACGGGCCTTGCTCCACTGGTCCCGGTATGCTCGCAATTGATTGAGCAGGCGCACCGAGTAGATAGCTACGCTGCCCTCCTCGATCCACTGCTGCCCGATGGTGATGGCTTCGGCCTTGTTGCTTGAGGACGTCCAGAAGCCAGGCTTCGGTCTGTCGCGTCGGTCGTGCCCCGACCGCGTATAGACGAGATACCTGCCGTAGCCGCGCTCAATGAGCAGCAGGATGACAGCTTCACCAATGGTGTTCCTCTCAACCAGGACGCGGATGTCGCCACCTGCCTCCAGGATCTTATCGACCATGGTCGTGATGACGCGAGCCGCCTTCATGGCATCGGTGTGCTCGCGTCGATCCCACACCTGATCGAATGGGCTCGTGCTGAAGTCGAGGAGCATATAGCCGAAGTCGTCACGCTCGGTGAAGGAGGATGCTGGGTCACAGATGAGCAGGTAGCGATGACCGTTGGTGATACCGATGGGCTCGACTTCGCCGGGCCGCACTGACCAGTGCTCGGTGCCCTGCTGCTGGTCCCACTTGCCGCCGTCCAGTTCGCGCAGCCTGTCGAGGATGGGCTTCCTCGGGAAGATAGCTTCACCGGCTGCACGCCAACACTCATGCGTGTCGTACGGGTACTCGGCCATGAAGGTTTCAATCGTGGCAGACCCTCTCACCGACTGGCAGTTGGGCAACCCGTACGCCTGCATCCAGAAGATGTGGGCCTCTGTCAGGTCAGGGTACTTGTCCCAGTAGTCACGGACATCTGACCGGGGGCGCCACCCGGCAGGTGGCTGCACCATGTACTCGGGCACGATGTACCAGGGGATGAAGATGCGGTGCCAGCGAGAATCAGGCTCGAAGCTCTCCGCCCACACCTTGTGCAGTGGGTCGTCTACGTACATGGGGGTGGACTCTGCGATCATCATGGCACTACGCGGCAGCGCCGAGCGGAAGGCAGTCCATGCCTGGATGGCAGCGTCGTCATCCCAGATGGCAAGCTCGGTGGTCAGTGCGAACTGCACGGTCTCTGACCGCTCGGGGTTGTTGTCCTTGACGCCAGCCACCGAGCAGATAGAGTCATGTGGCTGCATCGCAGAACCGACCAGCTCCAGTCGGGTGCGGTCACGCATGTTCTTAGCAGGTGCGAACTGCCGCATCTCTGGTGACATATTGTCATAATACCGGAGGACGTGCTTGCTCAAGCCCTTCGCATTCTTCTGTTGGAACCCGAGGATGCAGGCTCGAACGCCGCGACTCCAGAGGATGCGCCAGAACAGTACCGAGGTAAAGAAGGTGCTTGACCCAAGCTGCCGGGGCTTGACCAATACAAGCCACTTGCCGGCTTGCACCGCTTCGAGGTAGGCTTGGGCCATCAGCATCTGCTGACTCCACAAGACGAATGGTGCAGAGCCGCCTTCTTTCGGGCGGACGTTCAACAATGGGCAGTACCATCGAGGGTCTACGAACACATGCCCCGGTACCTCGGCGACTCCGTGTTGCGCGCCGCCAGGGAAGCCAAAGCGGCCGGCATACCTCCGGATCTCGGCAGGTGTGGCGATCATCTTGGCAGCACATGCTGCCGCTGCTTGGCAGGCAGCCATGTCGTATCATCCTCGACATCTTGCTCGGCAGGTAGGGTGAAGGTCGCCTGCGGCGCAGCTCCCATCATCTGCTGTGGCGAGCCGACATTGACCACGACACCGACCTGTGTGGCCTTCTTCGAGGGCTTCGGGCTGCGGAACTCATGTAGGAGCTTCATCCCCTGGAGGACGACGCCTGCTGCCTTCGGTTCTATCTTGCCCTGCACCACATAGTTGATCACCGTATGCACGTTGGCTTGCTCAATGTCCTCGGTGGATGGGAACTCCAGGGGGTCGAGAGGTTCCTTCACCTCGTCGGCGAGGACAGCAGGGTCTGCATGCGCTGGCCGGTCGGGGTCGAAGCGGTCCATCGGATCGACGAGAGGACTCGGCTTCGCCCGTTTCGGCAGTCGCGGTGTCTTCTTGGGCGGCTTAGCCGGTGGCACGTGGAATCCCCTTGCACGGTCGTAGCATAACCGGATAGTGTGGAGCACCGCCATCTGGTGCACATCATGTCCATGCAGCCGCCTCGTCCCGTCGTCAGTCCCTCCCGGCCGGCAGCCGCACCGCCGCGGGCCATCCCTGGCGCAGGTCGTACCGGTCCCAGTCCGGCCGAGATCCAGGCGCAGCGCGAAGCTGCTGCTGCGCAGCTCGCGGCTGTCGCGCTTGCCCAGCAGGAGGCAGCCGCGCTCCGGCAGGCGCAGCTTCAGGCCGAGCAGGAGCAGGCCCGACGCAACCAGGAGCGCATCGCTGCCAACCAACAGGCGCAGCACGTGCTCGACCAGCTACCGCCTCCTGCTACGCAGGAGGACGAAGATGAAGAGGAGGCTGCCATCTTCGCAGCCGCAGAGGCAGCGGCGCGTGGCGAGCTGCCCGCGCAGCCTGTCGAGGCAGGGGCCTTCGACCCCAACGAAGCGTGCTACGGCGGCTTCGCCGCGAGTTGGTCCTACCACGATGCCCTGATGTACCCCATCGATCCGGACGTGTTCGAGTACCGCATCATCACGCAGACTGCCGATGGTGACTTCCTCGTGCGTCGCTATTTCCTGCCTGACTCGCGCGCATACGAGTCGTACATCCGGCCGATCGCGGATGCGACGGCACGGATCTACTCGCGGGTGGTGCAGGCGCGCTGTGGCAGCAACGTGCTGCTGATGCTGCCGCGCTACGACATCGTCGTCTTCGCCGTCGAAGAGTGGGATCACCGGGAACGTGCGCGCGACGCCGCGCTTCAGCGCCCGTCCAGTCCCGAGGAAGCCCTGGCTGCTGCGATCGGGTCGGCGGGCATCGACAACCGCCTGCTTCAGTTGGCAGCGCAGCACGGTGACTCGTGGGGCAGACAGGCAAACGCACAGGTCCGTGGTGAGGATGCTCCGGTGCCGGCACAGCCTGTCGGCAACGTGCCGAATCGCCCTGCCAAGGCGCCGGCAGCACCTGCACCGAAGCCACAGCGGCGGTGACCTGTGGACGACGAAGCCATCAGGGTGCACACGGAGGGATTCGGGGAGGCTGACGCCTCCTCGGATGAGGACCGTGCCCGCCGTCAGTACGAAGACCGTGCTGTCCGGTGCATCCGCACGACGATCCAGGCGTATCGCAGTCACGAGCGCGCGCGCGATGGCACCGACCTCGGCTACTACCGCGGCCAGAACTGGGCTGACACGGACGGTGCCGCTTCGCCACTGGTAGGCGGTACGGCCCCTGCGCAGCGCAGCACGCAGGATGAAATCTACCCTGCCATCGACGCGATGAAATCGGCGATGTCGATGGCTGACCCACAGACTTCGGCCTCTGACAGGCGCTACAACAAGAAGCTCGATCCTGCGACCTTCCGAAAGGAACGAATGGTCGCATCCACGTTGTGCTGGTTCAGTGACAAGGACCACTACGGCAAGGCTGTCACAGCGGCGAACGTCAACGCGATGGTCTTCAATCGGGGTGGCATCTACAAGGGGTTTCCCGACGTAGCGTCGGGTCTCATTCGCTGGCGCATCCTCGAACCGTGGGAAGTCTTCTTCGACCCACGTGCCAAGCGTCTCGAAGACGCCGGCTGGTCGGTCGAGCTGACGCCGATCGACTATGACGACTTCAAGCAACGCATCGCAGAGGGCATGTACATCAAGCCCGAGAAAGAAGTGAAGGGCGACGTCGTCACGATGCAGCTTGACCAGCAAGGCCAGGAGCAGATGCTGCGTCAGGATGCGGCCATCCTCCAACAGCAGCCCTGGCAGGAGGTCATGATCTGGGAGTGGCGAGACTACCGGAGGGGCGTTCTTCTGCACATCGTCGCCCAAACGGGCGAGGTCGTCCTCCGCGAGAAGATCGCCTACGGCATGCCGTACCGCATCCTGATCTTTGACTCGGCGATTGGCAGCACCGCAGGCATCTCTATCGTGGATCGGATGGTAACCCTCCAGCGTGACATCAATGAGCTGTCGAACGTCCGACTGGAAGTGGCGAGACGGAACTTCGACAAGCTGTTCGTTCTGCGTGAGCTGTTTGCCAGCGATGATGAGTACAACGAATGGCTCCGTGCTCGACCCTGGGAGCCGTGCCGTATCAACAAGCCCGACACCCTGAACACGGTGGCCGAGGGCTTCTACCGGCAGGAGGCTCCTCGCCTATCCAACGACTTCCACACCGACGTAGCCCAACGCGTTGAGCACGCACGGTTCATCACAGGAGCCGGCGCCTTCCGCCAGAAGGCAGGCTTCCGAACCGCAGAGGAAGTGACAGCCGTCACCGGCAACATGGACACCCGGATGGAAGCACGGATGACAGCGGTCATCGGTGTCGTCACCGAGATGTTCGAGCTGACCCTCAACATCCTGCGTTGGATGCTTCAAGGTGTCGGGACGCCGGGCTTCGACTACGATCCGATGATCGTCTTCCGCGAGACGCAGGGCGAGGGTGTCACCTACGAGGAGTGGCGTGACGCTATCCTCACCAGCTCGGCGTGGTTCAAGTTGGAGCCGTTCGCTCCCTTGATGGAGAACGCACAGACACGGCGTGCCGCCCTCGTCCAGATCCTCCAAGCCATCGGCGGCAACGAAGCGCTGGCCCAGTGCATCAACTGGGGTGTCATCGCCGAAGAGATCGTGCGGCTCTACAAGTTCAATCCGGATGCAGCGACCGAGCCCCCGCCTCCTGCGGAGGGTGGTGCTGGCGGTCCTGCGGTGCCAGGACAGGCAGGGCCTGAGATGATGCCGCCACTGCCAGGAGCTCCGCCATCGGCGGACCTATCTTCACTCATGGGGTCCGCTGGACCCGTAGGAGGTCTCGATGGCGTTTCCCCCCAAGGCTGATGACAAGGGTGCCGACAAGAAGGACGGTGACAAGTCGCCGTTCGGCGGCAAGGGCAAGGCTCCGCCGTTCGGCCAGAACCGCGGCAAGGCCAAGGCCAAGGATGTCGTCAAGGCCGCTCGCGGTGGCGACACCGGTGCCAAGGCTTCGCTTTCTCTTCGCAAGAAGGACGGCGAAGACGATGACAGCTTCTACAAGTCCATGGAAGCCTCCGACGAGGAGATGGACATGGGCGAGATGCTCGATGATGTCTCCCCTATGGGCGGCAGTGACAAGGAGCAGCAGGTTGCTGACATCATCGACGGTCCTGGCGACTCCATGCAGAAGGCTAAGGACATCTGCACCCTGTTCAAGGCGAGCGACGAACCGTAGGAGGCAGCCGTGCCACTCTTCGACTACACCTGCCCGACCTGCGCGAGTCGCTTCGACGATGTCAACGTACCCGACAGCGACACGGTCGTGTCGTGCTCCGTCTGCGAGGTTGCCTGCCGCAAGGAAGTGGCAATGCCGGCTGCGCCGTCGAGGTTCATCAGCAGTCGCCTCGACGACATGAGTGTCGCCATGCATGGCCGCCCCGGACTGGTCAAGTCGCGTAGCGACGTGGTCCGGTGGGAGGAGACGAACAACGTAGACCTTCGCGACCGGTCAGACCTCGCAGTTCGGCAGGGTCAGGAGGAACGCAAGGCGTTCAACCACGATTCAGCGGCTGTCCGCCGAAGTGATGGGATCGAAGGCGACATTCGGTGGCGGATGGAACAGGAAGTGGGTAAGGACATGCTCAACCGTGTCGAGGAGGGCTTGAAGTATGCAGCTACCACCATCGCTCCCGCAGGCGGCACCGGCAATGCCGGCCGTCCCGCAGCCACCCCCGTCATCGCCCGCGTCTGACATGCCGCAGGTCGGCAGTCTCGGTGACCCCGAGCTCGACGCCCTGCTTGCACAGCTCGTAGCCGGGATGGCCGAGCTGGAAGCTGCGAAGTCTGGACAGCCTGCGCCACAGGCTGCGCCGCAGCCACAGATGCCGAAGGCGGACATCTCCAGTCTCATGCGGCCTGCGCCGCTCCGGGGTGCGTGATGTTGCTGCTGCCATGGGATGAGATCGAGATCGACGCTTCGGATGAGGCGATCTTCGCGGACGTCGAGCGCCAGTTGGCAGCCCAACCTGCCGAACCTACGGCAGAAGCTGCTGCGCCTGTCGAAGAGGCCGAACCTGCGGCTCCTACTGATGAGGCTGTGGCACCTGCCGAGCCGGCGGCTGCTGTGGGCAGCGAAGCTGCTGCACCTGCGGCACCAGTACAGCCCACCTGGGATCCGAAGTCGGTCACCTCCTATGAGAGCATCGTCGAGGCGCTGCCTTCGATGCCGCCACCTGTCAGGGCGGCCGTCGAGCACATCGTCGGGCTGTTGGAGCCTCACTATCAGGCGATCATCGCCACCGAGAACGAGGCCAAGGCGACCGCTGAAGCTGCCAAGGCACAGCACGAGGCATGGAACACCCTCGTTGCGGATGCCAAGGCACGCGGTGTCGAAGTCGTCGGTGCAGAGCAGGTGAAAGCGCTGCAAGCGAAGCACAACGAGCAGGTCCAGCTCATCAGCGGCTACCATACAGCCTACTCGCGCCTGACGAATGACGCCTTCGTCGCGACAACCCCGACCTTCTCTGCGACGCATCCGTTGGCACGGTTCTTCTTCGCTGCCGTTCAGCAGGGCGAGCATGTCAAGGAGGGTACCGACGCCGACAGCGAGCACCGCAAGATGCACCTGCTGTGGACGAAGATGGTCTCTTCGGTCGGTACGCCGGCAGCTCCTGCTGCGCCTGCTGCTACGCAAGCAGCACCTGCGCAGCAGCCAGTGAAGCCCTCATCGCACGCGACTCTGGCAGCTACCGCGACACGTACGCGCGCGGCTGCACCGACCATGGATACGCGGGATCCCTCCAAGATGACGGAGAAGGAAATCCTCGACGAGGCTGACCGGCTCTACGCTGCGATGAACCTACGCTCCTGACCGCGCATCGCACCCGAGATTAGCCACTTCACCGCACTGCTTGACGTCACCCCCGAAGGGGGTGAAGATACAAGCGTTGAAGGTGGCCAATGGCGCTTCTCGAATACACCAATCTCGCGGTCCCGAAGCTGCTCGCCAAGGCGGTCAGCACGTTCTACGACCACGACGCCCTGTTGTCTGCCATCAAGGCGGCTGGCAACATGGACCTGAACGGTGGCACCAAGATCCAGATGACGCTCGTCACCCAGCGTGGCGCCGATGCGACGCAGATCACGCCGACCAACCTCACCGTGCCGCTCACCCGCATCCCGGTGACCGAGCTCGTCGAGTTCAACTACGGGCGGCTCCTGATCCCCATCGTCATCCCGCACCTGGACATGAACAGGCTCGATGACAGCGGGCGGCGCAACCTCGTGAAGATCACCACCGAGGCGGTGATGACCTTCCACAAGATGTGCCTCATGCTCCGCATCTACTCGGGCGCCACCCTCACCAACAACGCCTGCTACGCCATGATCGGGACGCTCAACGGGTTCAACACCAGCGGCACGATCACCGGCCTCACCAACGGTGCCGTCCAGTTCGTCACGCCCGCGTCCCAGACGGGTACCTACCTGACCAAGACGCGTACGCGTGACACCACCTGGTTCACGAACAACTGGTTCAACCAGGCGATCGCTTTCACCGGCATCACCGACATGGTGAAGACGCTGAAGCGTGTCGCGCAGCTCGCGAACCTGTACAGCCCGAGCGACAGCGACAAGGTCAGCATGATCGTGTGCTCGACTGACACGCAGCATGACCTCGACGACGCGATCCAGTTCTCCGGCGGGGCCGGCGTGCCGAACATCGTCTACACCGCTGCCGAAGCTGCCAGTGGCCGGATGCTCGCGCCCATCACCCAGGTGGCAGGGATGAAGGTGACCAGCAGCCGCTGGTTCCTCGACACCTACTACACCAGCACGACCAACCCGATGCTCCTGCTCAACCCGAAGACGCTGGCCTACGCCAGCAACGGTGGGCGTGACTTCAAGCTCGGGCAGTTCGTCGATGCCCTCAAGACCAACTTCACCGACGCCGACGTCGCGATGATCGAGGCCGAGGTGCAGTTCCTCTGCAACTACCCGATGGGCAACGGCGCCGTCTGGCGGTGACAACTTGGGCCCTCACGGGCCCGTCATCTACTTGCCGGCCTCGCCGGCCTGGGAGCTCCCATGTTCGGTGAAGGCCGCATCAACAACTGGCACCCCGACTACGCCTACCCGGTGGCCGACATCGCTGCGCCCGGTGAGAGCGCCGCTCCGACCGACATCGTCGGCGCGGACGACCGCAAGTGGTTCGACCCCACCTACGGCTGGCAGATGCTGCGGCTTCGCCGGAACAGCTCGGGCGGCTACATCGACAACAGCCTCGTCACCGAGAAGTCGGTCTCGTCGAGCGTCGATGTCACGGTGGCCTCCGGCAACGACATCCCGATGAACAAGATCGGTGGTGTCACCCGCCCGCTGACCATGGTGGCGAACGCTCCTGACACCAGTGGTGTGCCGACTCTCTACTACTTCTGGGCTGTCGTGCGCGGTCGCACCACGATCGTCAGCGGCGCTGCCATCACCCAGGGTGCCGAGATCGCGACGCTGTCCAACGCTGGCAAGGTGGACGACCGCCCCTTCAGCGGCGGCAACCTCTTCGGCAGGTGGCTCGCGGCTGATCCTGGCGGTGCTGACACCGCTGGCATCTGCGAAGTGAACATGGGGCACATCACCTGATCACTGGCTTCGCCAGGGTGGAGGCGACATGAGCAACCTCGCCGCCTTGGTGCAGCAGTTCGGTGACAGGACGCACTACCCGACGCGTGACACTGTCCAGTCCGACCGAGTCAAGCGCGCGGTGCGTGACATCCTGACGTCCGAGATCATCACTCGGATGCCGGGTCGTGGGCTGCCGGTGACATGGCAGTTCCGAATGGAGCCGCCAACCGACCTGTCGGCCTACACCTGGGAGTTCGTCGAGCTGAACGTCCTCGGGGGTGTGGGTGCGCAGGTCGCGATTCGCACCGATGGTACGATGAGCGGCAGATGGCTGCGCTTCAAGATTGGCAGCAACTACTTCCTCCGGCGCATCCGGATGGTCGCGGCTGTCGCCTACAAGGGCCCTGACGCCGCCATCATTGTGCTGGAAGAGCCGTGGGAGAACATCACGGACGTGCCAACCGAGGTCAAGGTCTTCACCCTCGACTACACGGTGCCTCACGACATCACAGGCATCGTCTCGGTGACCTGGAGTCCTGACGGATTGCCGCAGCGGCGTATCCCTTCGCGTTGGCCCGCTGACCTCGAAGACACTACCCTCTTCAGAAGGGACACAACCGGTCAGCCACAACTCGTCGGTCGCGGCAATCGCTACTTCCTGGAGGCGCCGCACGATACGCCTACGGCTGTCGCGACTGCGCAAGACGTAGCCCATCGCTGGGGCTATGACAGCTCCGGTGTTGAGCGTGACAGCTCCTATGTCGGTCAACGCTACGGCGTGGCTGGCACCTTCACGTACAAGTATTGTCTGGTGTGGGGGCGCCGGCGCTTCCTTCATCCGACGAAGGGTTGGGGCTTCCTCGGTCCTTTCATCATCTCTCCCCCCTCTGCTGCGAGCGCTGCTGTCACGACGACGTGGGGTACGTCGTGTGTCACTCTGACGACCGCGAACATGAGTTGGGTCTACGGGTTCGACCCTACCTCGAACTCGCTGGCCAGGAACCGCTCGGGTCTCGAGAAGTGGATCTTCCGTGCACGCACCGCCGTTGAGTCGCCGACTGCTGGCGGCAACCATGCTGACCAGAAGTACATCGAGACGGATGGCGTCTACTACCTACACAGCATTGTCGATGCGAACACGACGGAGGTGTCTGACCGCGGGGAATACGATCCCGTAGACCGTCAGTTCCCACTGATGCCGTGGCAGGGACAGCAGTCCCTCCGGTTTGACATTCTGCCGTCGGCGTCTGACTTCATCCAGTGCCGCGGTATTCGGCGAATCACGGACATCTATGCCGATGCCGATGTGCCAGACCTTGACCCCGAGGTGGACCCGCTGCTCATCAATCGCTTGACGCGGCGTCTTATCGCTGATGTCGATGGTGATGACAGGAAGCAGATGATGCTGGACGCCGAGTTCAAGACGCTCATGGGCGTCTATCTTCGCAACGCAGCCAGTGACAAGTTTCAGTCCGGCTTCGGCAACGCGATGCAGGCGCCCTTCGGCGATGGCCCCTACCCCGGCATCACGTTCGGCCCCATCACGCTCGTCGAGCTGTGATAGACTGGGCCCATGGATAAGAGGCACAAGAGCTTCGACCTCGTCATCGGGAAGGTCCTCGGTCGAGGCCCGGTTGGCGACGGCTCGACGCTGGAGGAAGTGCACGGCTTTCGTCGTGACGACCGCGGCCTTCTGGAAGCGAAGTTCCGCGTTCTCCCTCTCATTCCCAGTGCATGGCGGTCGCCAGCAGCGCAGCCTGCTGCCTTCGCGGATGGCGTCAACGCGATCATCTATTGGCGGCGCTGGGGTGCACAGCCCGAGCTGCTGTTCTTGACAGGCTCGCGTACCTCCGCGGTGTGGCGCTACGCACCATGGACGCGTGCGGCCGGTATTGGGTTCAATCCTGGACTCGAAGCAGTCAACATCTACAATGACACGACAGCGTCCAACCTGACGGCTGGCATCCGCTCGTTGAATCCTCCTACGTACGTGACCTTGGCCGACTACGTCGTGTTCAGTCTCGGCGATGGTGGCGCAACCTGGATGTGGGACGGCTTTCGGTTGTTGCCACTGGGCTTCGATGGCATGCCAGGCACCCCGCAGGCCAAGGGTCCTGCCCCGAGCAGCAGCGCAGGCACCTCGACGACCAACAACAGCGGCGGCTTCAGCGTCTACGGTCGTATCGGCGACACCGACGGCTCATGGCTCGACGATGCTGGCACACAGGCCACCGTCGGCGGCCTGAAGTCCGGCAAGTGGCGCTACGCCTGTGTCTTCAAGCACGTGGATGGCAGCTACTCTCCAGTGTCGGCTACGTCGGCACCGATCGGGATGGTCCAGCAGGTAAGTGATGGTACCAACTTCTACAACTTGACTCGTCGGTTCTGGGTTCAGACTCCGACAGGCCCGTCGCAGACCGCTGGCATCGTACTGCTGCGCACCATGAACCTCGACGGTGCAGGCGCTGACGGCGTCCTCCGATTCCACAGCTACATCCCGCACAACGAGGGGCCCGTAGACCTCCTCGACGACTTGCCCGACGGTGAGCTCGGTCCTATCTGGCAGGAGCGCGAGTCAGAGCCGGTCGCGGTCACCTGTTTGGCGCTGTTCGACGGTGGACTGTGGCGATGTGGCACACTGGCGAATCCGTCACGCTGCTGGTGGAGCGAGCGCACTTCTGTTGGGCCCCTCTACGGATCGATCTTGCAGGGCCACTGGCTTGACGTCTACCCAACAACAGGGGCGATTGTCGCAGTCGTAGCAGCCCCCTGGAAGACTGACAGCGGTATGCCGTTCGCGGTCGTACTGAAGTCGGGAGCCGCGCACTACGTCACGGGCAGCTATCCCGAGTACACCGCAGGCACTCTGCACGGCACCGCCGGTTGCTATGGCCCAAGGCTCGCACTGGTCTGCCCCGACGGTGCCATCATCTGGATGGGTTCGGGCACAGTGTGGCGCTACGCTGCCGACACAGGTGTCGTGGACATCGGTGCACCCATCCGACGGAAGCTGGCGCGCATCAACGTCAACCGTGCAAACTTCGGGGTGGCCTGGATTGATGCACGCAGTGGAGAGGCCGTCTTCGCACTGCCGGTAGATGACAATCGCATCGCGACCTACCAGTTCATCTGGGACTTTGAACTTGGTGGCTGGCGCACACGCAGCGAGATGCGCATCACCGCCGCCTGTAGCTTGCCGGGTGACCTCGTGCTGCTCGCGGGTACGGTCGATAGTACCACTGGGGTGTTCGGCTACAACCGTGCCTCACCGGTCTTCAACCATGCGTCTCCTGTGTGGGAGCTTCGCAGTGCTTGGGTACCACAGATGCCAGGTGGTGACATGCACCGCGACAGCAACTTCTGGATTGCGTTGGTAGTCTGCGAGGAGCGCGGCTCTGGCACGAACTACGCTCGTATCTACAGTGACTGGGACGGTGACAACGCAGTCGGCGGCGCCTCCAACGGGCTCGTCGTACCTGCCGCGCACCCCACAAACAGCAGCATCCCCTACTACGGCACTGCGGTCTATGACACCGCAGTGTGGCGTACTCCTCGCAACTACCGTGTACCGATCCCGTCGGACGGCACGTCAAGCAACGTCATCCAGGTGAAGATCAGCGGGACGCTGCCCTTCGCTGCGTGGGCCTTGCACGGCTTTGGACTGCCAGCATTGGCATCCGGCGGCGGACGCGCCGTCCCGACCACCGGGGGCGCACTATGAACAACGGCATCTGGCTTCCTCGCGGACCTATTGACGGTGACATCGCCGACCCGGATGCCCTGGCCGACAGCTTCGCCGAGGCTGCCGGCATCGCGGGCGACCCGACGCAGTATCAGTGGCGGTCCGGAGCCTTCTCGGACATCAACACGGTGGCAGGTGCTGCTTCCGTCATCACAGCCTACAAGCGGCAGGCTGCACAGACGCGAACCAACAACCTGAACGCCGCTCCGATGGTGCCGGATGATGCCGGTGCCGACCCGCAGATATGGAAGATTCCGTACAATCGTGGTTGGGTGCCGGTTGCGGGTGACACTACCGTAGCAGGAGACCTCATGGAGATCAACTGGACATCTCCAGTACCCGAGCTGCTGTGGTTGATGCTGTCGTGCTCGACGCTACGGCGGAGCACCACTGCCGGCCCCGCTGGGTGGACCGGCTATTGGGCTGCGAGTGCAACACGGCACCCGCGCATCCAGGTTGCCATGGAAGTTGACGGTGTGCGCATCCCAGGAACAGGTCCTTTCGGCTATCCGTACCAGGGCTACCCTCGCGGTACCGCAGATGGTACCAAGATGTGTGGTGTAGGTAGCCAGGCAGTCCAGATGGTCGGCGCCGGCCCACACTCGTTTCGCATGCTGGCAGCGAACGCCAGCGCCATTGGCATTGATGACAACGGCTCGACACCTGCCGTCGATTCGGAGACCTACACGCAGACGGGCCCGATTGATGGCATCGGCATTGGCTGCCGGCAGATCATCCTGCTGCGCTTCCCGTTCGGCATGCCTGCGGCACCGGGGTAGATTATGCCTATCGTTCGCCCGACCTCCGGTAGTGTCATCACGAAGGCCAGTATTCAGGACATGCACGTCGCAGTGGCGGCGCTTGCCAATGCCGTGCCGGCCGAAGGGCCAACCCCGTTCGGACTCGGACCGCAGCATCTGCCCGGGATTGTCCTGTCCAGCGGCTCACTGCCGAATCCGAACCCAGAGTTCATCGGGACGACACCCGCGCCGAACATCGAGAATGCCGCCAGCATCGACGCCGGCTGGGTAGAGATGGCGAACTGGCAGGTTACAGGGGCCTCATTGCCTGGCGGCTCCCGACTGCTCATGTACGCCACGTTGCAGCAGTCGGTGTGGATCCCGAACTTTCCTGGCAGTGGCAATGAGCTGTTCGTCACGATGTACTACCGTATCGGCGGTGTCAACAGCTACCCGTTGTGGAACATACGGGCCATCCCGACAGAGTACGCTGCAGCTCCAGTGCAGAACGAGGAGAACTACAAGCACGTCACCATCTTCGACATCTACGACGTGCCCGCTGGGGCATCCGTGACGCTCAACCGCATCGGCATGAAGGCTGCTACCTACAACGGTGGTGGCGGCGCTCCTCCGGTAGCGACCATCTCAAACGGCTCCATCGGCTGGATCAACTTCAGGGGGCCGTGAGTCATGTCTACCGTACCGACCATGGTCCTGCCAGGGGCTACCCTCACAGCAACTACCTTGCATGCGGCGTCCTTCTATCATCCAGCGAACCCGGGCGACAGCCTGGAGATTCTGAATGGCGACATGACGTCCGTCAACTACGCAGGAGCCGCTGGCAGCATCGCAGTGCCAGCCATCCAGCCGGGTGCATTCGTCGTTGGCCGCTACGAAGCCATCGAGCAGTGGGAGTTCTGCTACGGTAAGCAGCTCGTCAGCAGCGGTAGCGGCACTGACATCAACAACCGCGCACGACTACGCTACGGCCTGACCTTCCAACTACCCTGGACGGCTTCGCTCGTGATGGTGTGGTACCAGATGCTGTGCCGGCAAGATGCCATCGAGTACAGCGCCGGCCTGCCAGCACGGACCGTCGAATACTGGAATATCAACTTGTCCTACGATGGAAGCATCCGGGCAGGATTGTATGCGCAGTTGCCTCACACGAGGTCTACAGTTGACCCGACAGGTACAAGTCCTTGGGTCAACGATCCTGGCATGTCGCAAGAGAACCGCTGGCGCTACGTCTCGCGCTGTCAGATGCAGACCGCGGCAGCCTTCACGTCCAGCGTCGTTGCACCCGGACAGCACCACATCGTGCTGTCAGCGTGGGCGTCCCTCTTCGCCCCTGACCTGAAGTCGGAGAAGGTGGTCATCCCCGGCGGAGGGCTTGGATTCATGGCGTTCCGGGCGTAGGTCGGCTACGCTGGGCTCGAATAGGAGCTCCCATGGCTGACGTCCTTGGCGCTATCAACCTCGCCCTCGGCGCCGCGAAGGGTGCAGCGCCCATCCTCCTGGAAGCGATCCCGGGGAAGATCGAGCGCACCGAGAAGAAGGCGATCCAGGCCGACCAGCAGCGCCTGTCCGGGGCTGCCGGAGGGTTCAGCCCTGGTGAGTATCAAGCCCGGCTCGCGCAGAGCATCGGCGCCTCCCAGGCCGCGCAACGCAGCGCCGAGGAGGCGCTCGCTCGGGGGGGTAGCAGTGACGTCATCTCCGGCTTGCAGCAGCAGCGAGCGATGGACGTAGCTCGTGCCGGTCAGGCGGGCGTCCAGCAGGCCACTGCCGAGACGAACCTCGCCGATCAGCAGAGCGCGGCGCAGCAGCGCGCCGAGCTTCAGGGCCGAATCGCTGCGCAGATCGGACGCACCACTACCAGGAACCAGCGCCTCGGTGGCGGGCAACCTGGCATGCCAGGAGTCGTCGGGTCCAGCGTCGATGCTACGCAGAACGCCCTGATGATGGGCGAGAAGCGAGCGAAGGAGCTGGGACAAGCCGAACAGACGCTCGGCGCCGGTGGTGTCACGAAGGCAGGTGGGTGAGCTATGGCTGCGACGCTATCCAACCCCCTCTTGTTCCGAAAGGCATACCAGCAGGGTCTGATGCAGGGCGGCGAGCCCATGGACCCGGATGCCAAGGCGAAGATGTACACCGCCTTGACAGGACTCATCGGCGAGTACAACAAGTCTATCCAAGCGTTCCGCACGGGCGCTGCCGAAGCCTACACCTCGCGGTTCAAGGCGAAGATGGACGCTGAAGCGGCACTCGGCAAGGCTCTTGCTGACTTCTCAATGGCGACTGCGGTCGGTGCGCAGGCACGTGGCGAGTTCGCAGCGAAGGTGATGGAGGCACAGGCGAAGCTGACCGCGAACACGCAGTTCGCAGAGGGCAACACGTCACTTGTCAACGCCTACATCACCGAAGCTAAAGGCTATGGCGAAGCTGCCTCGACTGCGGCATCGTCAGCGCAGCAGCAAGCGCAGCTTCAGCAGCTCGTGAGCAAGAACGGCCCAGCGTTTCGCGTCAACCCTGACGGTACATTCGCCGTCAACCCGGCGCTGGATGCGATCATCGCTGACGGTGTCGCGCCGCTCGCACAGGCTGCGCTCACACGTGCCAAGACCGACTACGACAAAGAACTCCTCAACTCCTCGCGGTACGGTACCATTCTGAATGAAGGAGCTGCGGCTGCGACCTTCATTGGCGACAACTACAGCGCCGGCCTCGCAAGCATCCTTCGTGACGAGAAGGGGCAGCCGCCCGATGCAGCGACACTATCGGCGCTGTCGGACTATGTCCGTCAGAAGGCACAAGATGCGACGCTCGCCACGTTCAGAGCAGATCCGAACTTCGAGTTCGGCCGGCAACAGTCTGACAAGATGTGGGAGGAAGCCAAGGTATCCGCAGCCGAGCTTGATCGCGTGCGCGACAGCCTTGGCGCTTCGACCGTAGGGCGCAGCTCCGTCCTGGCCGAGTTCGAGCGCGTAGCGCAGAGCTACAACGAGACCCCGAAAGACATCTCCGAAGGTATGCGCGAGATGCGCGTCCCCTCGGATCTCATCGCGGGTCGTGACTTCGCGGTGGATGCGCTGTCGCGATTGGAGCAAACGCCGCAGTCACCCTTCGCACAAGCCCTGGCGAAGCTGTCGCAGAACCCGAACTTCCAGAAGTTCGCAGACGCCTACGGCTTCGACAACGTCGTCGAGGCCGGGGCCTACATCGCCAACAACCCGAGCGAGTACAAGGCTGCCGTGACCGTCATGGACACGGCCGACAAGGCTGGCAAGTCCCTCTCTACGGACGCAGTCCGTAGCTTCATGGCAGAAGGTCGCAGCCTCGGCGAGAACGCCACATCCAAGTGGCAGCGGCTGCTCGACGACATCGTCGTGCCGAACCGTGGAGAGGTATCACCTCTGGCAGTTGATGCAGGCACGAAGCCGCCACCGTCCATCGCCGAACGTGAAGCAGCCCTCGAACGTGGCATGGGCGCCACTGCGTGGGGCAAGAATCCGCAGTCTCGTGGCGATCAGCCATTCGAGTCTTCTACTGCTACGCAGTCGGAGACGGCGCCTGTCGAAGCGGAAGAGACCGAGGGTATGCGCCGCGCGCGGCTGCACCGTGAGCGCAGCGAAGCAGCCGCCGGCCCCGGCACCGTCGATGCGCCCAGGATGACGAAGCCGTCGATTCCGGCTACATCTGCCGCACCGGCAGCAGCTTCGGCTCCAGGCCAGATTCGTGCCAACATCGAATCGTTGAGAACGCTGCGCGCGGCGCGGCCAGAACTGGCGCGCGTGCCTTCCCCGCACTTGGCAGGCATCTTCAACCCTGACGAGAAGTAACCGTGGCAGAGCCTGTTACACCACGCAAGCTCGTGCCATGGGATGCGCCAGTAGCGCCACCTGCGGCTGTTGCACAACCTGTAGTTCCTGCGGCGCCTGCTACGCCGCCGCCGATTGCAACAGCAGGTGCGCGAAAGCTCGTTCCTTGGGATGCGGCAGCAGTACCTACCACAGGCACCCCCGCACCACCACGTGCGACAGCAGGCCCGCTCGACCTCTCGACACCTACCCAAGCAGGTGAACCAGGAGTCATTCCAGCTCCGGCGCGACCGGCAATGAAGGAAGCCCTGAAGCACCTGGATGATCCAGGTGGGCTCGATCGCGCTGCCGACATGGGCGCAGCCTTCCACCAAGACAACGCGGCGGCACGGGCGATGCTTTCCAAGGACATCGGCGGCGCTGCAACGCAAGCACTCGCGGCGGCCGGCTCCGTAGGCTCTGCGATCGAGTCCGGCGCTCGCTGGGCACTGCCCGACACCGCTGTCGATATGGCAAAGGCAGCCGGCAAGTGGACCATCGGCGGGGCTCTTGGCATCGCCGACATCCCACGTGCCTACCTGTGGAAGGCCAACGCCGAGGCCGGCAAGCTCGCGCCTGACAGCGATACCGAGTACGGCGCATGGCTTGGTGACAAGATGGGTACCTTCCTGTCTGCGGCTGGGAAGGCGACTGACACGGTGACGGACCCTACCGGCCTGCTCCGCGCAGCACCGGCTGCTGTCTACAAGTACGCGATTGGCGGGCCTGCGCCGGCTGGCAGTAGTGTATTCAATCAGGGTATCCCCGGACTGCTCATCGACGATCCAGGCGATGAAGATGCCTACCGCGAAGCGGTCAGCACAGCAGGCCGCAAGCTGTACAATGCCTTCGCGGATGGGACGCTGGCACAACGCGCTGTCACCCATGTAGCCGATGTCAGCTACCCTGCCATCGGCGTCGGCATGGAGGCTCTCGGCTCCGACGTGCCACAAGACGGTTGGCATCCCTCACAGTTGACCACCGAGGACCTACTTGACATCGCTGTCCCGAAGGAGGAGGCGAAGAAGCTGGCCTTGACAGCCACAAGCACCGTTGACCAGGTCTTCTGGAGCATGCTCTCAACAAACACCGGGCGTGCTGCGGTTGACTTGCTGCTTCAGATGGCAGTCGATCCCATGTGGTTCCTCGGCACCGCTGGAGGGTCGAAGTTGGTCGCTGCCGGTGATACGATGGCGCGAGCTTCCCTGTCTACCATCACCGATGTGGCTGCCGTGGCCAGGAGAACCGGTCAGGACGAGATTGTCCTGATGACCAAGGTGGCGAACGATGCTGTGCATGGCACGAAGACTGCTGTCACCGACGCACAGAATGCGGTCAACATCGCGAAGTTGGCATTGACCTCACCTGCCGGCAAGACTGCGAAGGAACTGCGTCTCCTCGAAGAGGATCTCCGGCGAGCTTCGCGACTGCTCGACGAGGTGACCACCGGAGACATCGCGAAGCGAGTCGTCCGAGAGGGTGTTGGGAAGTACGCCGTCCCTTGGGACGAGACACAGCGCTACGCCTTCAAGGCCGGTGGGACGGTCGATCAACTGGCGAAGCAAGTCGGCAAGGCAGCCGCCTATCTGGCATCACCTCTCATCCAGGCCGAGCTCGAAGCGACTGTCGATGCGATCCGCGCGGGACGCATCAACGACACCCTGACGCAGGGTCAGAAGATGGCACTGTACGGTGCGCGTGCGGTACGAGGGGTGTGGGAAGTCCCTGCCTTCGCCTGGGAGACCGCAGCCCGAATGTTCGGCTCGCGGTCCTTCCATGCTGCCTACCTGCCAAGGAAGAGCGAAGTCGTCAAACAAGCCGAGATGGCAGGTCGTCCTCTCGGCAGGCAGGCTGCATGGGGCATGGCCAGGAAGGTCACCGCCGCGGACCCGCAGAACTGGGCTACCTATGTTGGAGCTATGGAGGCTGCGGCTGCCGGTCTCGTGCAGCGCAAGACGCAGTTGATGCACTCGGTGATGAACATCACGCGTGAGGCGCGGCGAGTTTATGATGAGAGGAAGGCGGCAGGTACGCTGCCTCCCGGCCACACCGTTGCCAACATCATGACGGAGGCTGCCGATCTCGTTGACCGAGGTGCCGGTCTCGGGCCGACCTTCCTCGAAGCTCATCCTGACATGCGTCACGTGGTGCAAGTGACTGCTGACCTATTCCAGGATGTCGAGGCTGCTGCCGGGGTTCCTGCACAACAGGCGCGGCAGGCGTTGGCCGCGATGGAGCGGACGCTGTATGACAGCTTCGTGAAGTATGATGAGCTAAATCGTCGAGTAGCTGCATTGGTGCCTGGTGCTGACTTGTGGAAGGACCGCGCAGCAGCCGTAGCCCAGCTCGGCAAGATGCGCGCAGCTACGCAGCAGGCAGCAACACAGGCGAAGACGGCTGCTGCGGCTGCTGTCAAAGCGCAACAAGTGGCTACCGTCGCCAGAGCCTATGCCAATCAGGTCGCTGGCAATGCTGCGGCGGCTACGTCAGCCGCCAATCTGGCACGAGCTGCGCTGAAGTCCGCCAACGATGCAGAAGCTGCGGCGAAAGCTGCTGTGGCCGCCCGTCGTGCCGAAGCAGAAGCCGCTAAAGCGGCAGCAACAGCGGCTGAAGCTGACGCAGCAACGGCTGCGGTGAGAGCACGGCAAGTAGACCTTCCAGAAGATGGCGTGCCGCCACTGGCCGACCGCGTCGAGCCGCCATCTACAAAGAGACCCGAAGACCCTGCACTGGCCAAAGCCGCCGACGAGGCAGAAGCAGCAGCTCGTGCAGCACCACCACCCAACAGTCTCTATGCAGCAGAAACGGGCAAACCTATCACCATCATCGGCTATCGGTCGCAGAACTACCGGCACGGCGGCGCATCGATTCATGGTGAAGGACTCTACCTGTCGAGTACACCGCAGGGTGCGCGGCTCTATGGCACAGAGGTCGTGCCAGTAGAGGTGACGCTTCGCAATCCACTCGTCATCAAGTCGGACGCAGATTGGAAGAGGCTACATACTGGTGCAGGACACCAGTTCCTTGAGGCCGGCGTCGACGAAGACAAGTTCAAGCGCGCCGAAGCCATCAAGCAGTGGGCACTGCGCAACGGCTACGACGGCATCATCGTCAATGCGCCGCGTGATGAGTCCGTCGCCAAGTACCTGAACCGTCATCTGCCGTCCGACGAAGTCGTGGCCTACAATGCGCCACGCAAAGCGGCAGAAGCCTCCGCTGATGGTGCCAATGCTGCGGCGATGGCGGCCAGAGCTGTGGCTGACAAGTTGAAGGTCGTTGCCACAGCCGCAGATGCGAAGCTACAGCAAGCGATGGCCGCACTATCAACCGCGGCAGCACGAGCAGCACAGGCGCGCGCGCATTGGCAGAATGCACCCGGACAGACGCCGTCAGCTCAAGTAGCCAAGGCACTGGCCGATGCTGACGCAGCCGAGAAAGCAGCGCGGCAAGCCCTGCAAGCTGCGGCTACACCTGGGAATGCTGCTGCGCACAAGGCGGCACTCGACGCACTTGATGCACTTGACAGGGACATTGCGTCTACGGCTATCCCGCAGCTCCCAAAGTTCAACGGTGAGCTTCGCGACCTCTCCGAATGGGAAGAAGACCTCTACCGCAGGTTTCGCGAAGAGACGGATGCTGCGGGCTTCGATGCGAACGATCGCCGCAAGGCAGCCCTCCTGATGCTCCGTGACGAGGAACTCCTGCCGGGTGACTTCAGTGGTGTATCCAAGCCACTTCCGAAAGGCGAAGCAGGCCCGCAAGGATGGAACCTCGAATACCAGCAGATGCTCGGCCGGCGCCTCGGTGATGTCGATCCGCAGATGCAGCCCCTCGTCGATATGACGCGTACCTTGATCGAACGCTACGAAGACGCCTACAAGAAGGTCGGCCTCGACATTGTGAAGAACCCTCTGGAGATGTTCCGGGTATGGGGCACGGTAGGCTACACCCCGCACGTCCAGGACGTGACAACTGCGCTGCAACGTGGTCAGCTCATGGCAGCGACAGCAGGTGGCGACTACCGTGCAGTGTCCAGCCTCGATGCGCGGTTCTCGACGGCGATGGACGCTCAGCGCCTCCGCAACCTCGCAGGTACCATCAGCGAGATCAATGCCGCCGACGGCGCCATGACGATGAGCATCAACCCGGACGTGATTCTCGCGCGCTATGGGCAAGCGAATCAAGCCATCACCTCCGTCGAATATATCCTCACGTTGATTCAGCGTGGCGTCGCCAAGGTGATGACTCCGGATGAGGCCAGGAAGCTCGACTACGTACCGGTGCTGTCAAGGCATGAACGCAACCGCGCGTGGGACACTCTGCTCATGGGGGAGCGTGGATGGCACAATGCGTTCACATCCAACGAACTGGCACAGATGCGGACTGCACTGTCGCAAGATGCTACCAAGCTCACCGAAGGGGACAGCTTCGCAGCCTGGATGTCCGAGATCCCCGAGGTTCGCCGTGCGAACGCGATCGAGAGGATGATCGTCGAGCTCAACATGGGCAAGTACCTCAACGGGGATGTCTCCCTCCAGGCCGGGGGTACTCCGTTGCATCAGGTGCTAACAGCAGCCGCAGCCGGCAAGGCCAGACCAGCAGACTGGGACGCTGCCGCCAACTGGCTCAACGATGCCTACCACGACACGCTGCGCGCGCGCAACGCCGGCGAGCCGACAGTCGTAGCCGGTCGGACCACTGGAGAGTGGCTCCGCGACTACTACACTTCGGAGCTTCGGCAACTGCACGTGCCGGCCGACGTTGTTCAGAACATGAATGATGCCTTCGCGATTGTCGCCGAGATGCCAGTACCTGGCAGCTTCCCTGACAAGGTGAAGAAGTTCGTTGATGCGGCCAACGGCTGGGCGAAGCTGCGCTTGACGGTCATCCACACCCCCTTCCATGCTGCCAACCTGCTTGGTAACACCTTCATGAGCATCGTCGATCTCGGGCCGTTCGGTGCGCTGAACCCGCGGACGCAGCAGACGGCTGGGCGCGTTGCATGGGCTGCCTACTACCATGGCAAGTACGGCTCCCTGGAAGAAGCGTGGCGCATCTTGTCGGAGGGTCGCCGCATCGGTGAGAATCCTGTGCAGTTCGCCAACCGCGTGCGGTCGCGTGAGACCTTCCGGCAGATGGCGCTGCCGGCCATGCAGAAGGGCATCGACATCGGGGATGGTGTCACCCGACCGGCAAGTCAAGCCATTGCCGAACTGGAGAAGGCAGGCGTCCTGACCGGTGCCTACACCGACTACAACGACATCAACCGGTACAAGGAGGCTCTCGAAGAGCTGTACACCATGGAGGCCGCCGGCAAGGCAGCGCAGTACGGCAGAACTGCTGCCGAGTACGGTGAGTATGCCTTGACAGCGGCTGCTGTCGCCACGATCTCTGGAGGCATTCCTTTCACGGTGTTGCCCAAGAGCGCAGGCCAACAGCTCGCCAACTACGTCGAGAACGTCACGCGCGTCGCCAACTTCGTCGGCAACATGAAGCGCAGCGGCAGCTTCGCCGAGTCGGCCGCCCACGTAGAGAAGTACATGCACAACTGGGAGACGCTGACGGCCTTCCAGAAGGTGTGGCTGCGGTCCGCCTTCCTGTTCTGGGCATGGCCGCAGAAGAACTTCATGCTGCACGCAGCCCTGCTGACCGAGAAGCCTGTCTACTACTCGATGTTGAACACGGCTCTCGTGACCGAGGGGCCAGACCTTATCGACGCCTACAGGCACGACACGACGGAGCGACCTGACAGTGAAGAGTTCTTCCATCGGGCCCGGAACACCGGATACCAAGAATCCTTGATGTACCCGCAGGAGGAGGGCCGCTTCCGTGTGCCAACACTACGGAGCGATGACATCTACGCGACGAACCTGAAGACGCCTGTTGAGGCAGCGAGCGATCAAGCTCGTGACTTCACAAGCATCCTGTCCCGTGACCCCCGAATCTTGGGTCGCAGCACCTATCTCATCAAGCTGGCCATCGAAGGAATCACCGACTACTCGCTGTACTACGGCAGGCCGTACAGTGAAGTCAACAGCGGCCAGTTAGTTGGCCAGTACATGGCAGGCTTGACCGCGCAGGCCGACTATGCCGATGAGATTGGCGCACCACAGGCCGCTGCATGGCTACGTGCCTTCCGCGAGGCAGTCAAAGTCACAACGGGCTGGAAGCAGGTCAACAACAGCTCGACGATCTCAACCTTCGCAGCGAAGACCCTCGGCAACATCCCGTGGCGGGCAGCGCTGTCGAACGGTGCTGCCATGACCATGGCGTACAAGACGGCCATGCAGGACCAAACCGACCCTGCCGGCACAGCCGGACTGACACCGCTCTCCGACTGGGAACGTGCTGCCGACGCCATGCTTGGCATGAGCTTCATCCAGATCGATGAGCAACGACGGGCTGCGAAGTCTGAACGAGAGAAGAAGGACGCCTTCCTCGACATCGCAGTGCCCCAGAACATCATCAACGAGCACGAAGTCTACGCTCCGGAGAAATAGTCATGACCGATCCTAACTTCATCACCAAGAACTTCCGCTATAGTGAGTTCGACGCCGAGCATGCGCCTGCTGATGTGAAGGCGAACCTCCACAACCTGTGCACTGCTGTGCTGCAACCACTTCGTGACGCGCTCGGCCGCAGTATGATTGTCACCAGCGGCTACCGTCCTGGCGACAGCGACAGCGACCATCGGAACGGCAAGGCTGCCGACGTCAAGGTCGCCGGCATGAGCAGCCGTGAACTGGCGGCCTTCGTGGAGGACGTCCGTCACAGCATCGACACCATCGGCGGCGACGACGCACCCTGGTACGACCAACTCATCTGGTACGACAGTACCGACGCGCACCCCGACACCCACGTGCACCTCGGCTGGCGTGGCGCGCAGAACCGAGGTATGCTACTGCACGCCATCCGCCCCGCGGCTGGCAAGACTCACTACGAGAGGACGAAACCTTGATGGATACCACCGACATTCACGGCATGTTCCAACCCGTCGATCTCGACGCAGTGCAGGCGCTCTGGTACAAGCACCTGACGAGGCAGTTCGCACAGCTCCGCACCTTCGTCGAAGCCGTGGATGCGTCCGACTTCCAGCATACGTTCCCGGACATCCCGACGATCCGGGCGAAGTTCGTCGCGGTCGCGCAGCAGGTGCACAAGGTGCCGGGAGCCGAAGAGGCCATCGCGAAGCTGCACCTCGCCAGCTTCGGTACCGTCGAAGCCGCCTACCGGATGAACCAGCCTGGCGCCTCGAAGCCAGACCCCGAGGCGAAGCGACTCCTGCTGCACAGTCGCAACTGCCTCGACGAGGCGCGCTGGCTGACCAGCTACGCGCTGTCACGCGCCGCCTCCGTCACCCTCCCTGACCTCAAGGAGTAGCGCGATGTCCTCCATGATCTTCTTCAGCGGCAGCCTCGTCGCGACCCTGACCACCACTGCCAAGAGCTTGAAGGTCGATCCGAAGCGCTGCTACCGCTTTGTGCGTATGGAATGCGTGCGCTCGGCCAACGGCGGCACGCCTGCCAACACCATGCAAGGCACGGTCAGTGCAGCCGCTGGACTGGCGAACGCCGCCGCGTCCCTGACGACCTACGGGCACCTCGGGCAGAACGCCGCGGCAGCCGCCCCTGGCACGATGCAAGACGTCGTCGCAGCAAGCACTGCCGAGCGCTGGTTCGCGCCTAATACCGGCGGTCTCATCTACTTCTACCCATTCCCCGACGTGCTCGGCGACACGTTCACATTCCGTGTCATCCTGGAGTCGCGACCGATGACGCTCGGCGGGGTCGTATAGCAGCTACTACTACGCAGCAGCCACAGGCTCCACGAACGTCCAGCCACCAGCGGGGCTGACATCGAGCGTTGTCTGCACGATGACCTGGACGTTGAGCGGCAAGCGGTAGGCCAGACAGGTCATCCACTCCTCCATGACCTCGACGGTGGACTGACGGTCCTCCGGCAGAATGAGCGCGTAGTCCTCACCTGCCATCAGAGCTGCCAGTGCCGTCACGACACGGATGGTGGTGAAGCCGGACGGCTCTTCGAGCCGCCCATTGCGGCGCAGCATCGGGGCGAAGATGGGCTTCTCGATGAACTCCAGCTCGAACGGCTGGCCGTGCTCGGTGCCCATGAGGTAGCTTGCCCTTTCGGCGAGCTCTCGCTTGACGTCCTGGAACATATCCTCCTGGATACGAGCGACCTCATCACGAACCGCTTCCCAGGCAGCAGCCGCCTGCCTTGCCGTGGCAGCGGCGTTGACGGCATTCGTCCGGCGTAGCTGCTGCTCGCCGTGCGCCTTCATCTGGGCCTCCTGGGCTACCAGCTCCTGTCGCTCACGCGTGAGCTGCTGCTGGTTGAGCATCCGGCTGCGAAGCCGCTCGTGCAGGGTCTTCAGTCCTTCAGCTCGCTCGCGCGCCTGCGCGACCGTGCCCCAGTGCTTGACGAGGAGGGCTTCACCCTTCTTCGCTCTGTCGTTCAGTGAAGTCAGCTCGCGATCGCACTTCGCCATAGCAGTATCAGCCGTATGGTACTGAACCTCCCAACGGCTGCGCTCCAGGCGTAGCGTCATGACCTGCTGAATCCAGTCGTTCAGACGCTGCCGCTCGGCTTCGACATCGATCGGCCCGGCGCAGAGAGGACACTGGTCGTTGCCAGCGAAGGGCGTGATCGCATCCACGATCGCCTGCCATGCAGGGTAGTTGTCCGTGCCTTCCGGCACCGGAGGCTCCGCCTCTGCCAGCTCGGAGAGCTGCTGGTCAAGCTCGATCCGCCGCGCAGCGTAGTTCTCGATCTCCGCCAGAATACCGTCGTATGCCGTGAGCCACGTCGTCAGGTTCAGGTCGGTTGGGTCGCTCTTCATCTCGGCGTCGAGGGCGAGTTGCTCCTCGGCGATCTTGGCGTCGAGCCTTGCGAGGGAGGCCCGGATGAGCTCTGGCTTCACGGGAGGAATGGGCATCTCCAGTTGCTTCGCGAGCAGCTCGGCTGCCTTCAGCGCGGCAGCCGCCTCCTTGAGGATCGCCTTCATCTTGTCGAGGACGTTGTCGATCGTCGTGTCGAGCAGCCCTCGCCTCTCCAGGCGGGCCCGCGTATCGGCCGACAGCCGTGACTGCCAGTCGTCGAAGGCCGAAGGCATCAGCTTCGAGAAGAACTCTGTCGCTCCTGACTGGTTGCGCAGCAGCGCATCCATCACCTCGACGGAGGTGACACGGCCGATGGCTTTGCCCTCCGGGTAGCTGACCTTCGTCCCGTCATCGAGGACAGCGATGACCGACGGCTTCTTCCCGTCAGGCGTGAGCAGCTTCAGGATGTGCTCCGCCTTGACCTCGCGGCCGAAGGCTCCAGAAGCGACACCGCTGACCAGGAGCTGCGCTGCCTGTGCGATGGCCGTCTTGCCAGACTGTGGCGGCCCCTTCGTGACGCTCAACCTGCCGAACTTGCGAGTCCAGGTCTTGCCAGGTACTTGACAGCGGATGTTGCTGACGAGAGTCTCGATAATCATGACCTATCCTCGAAGGTAGCAAAGAAGCCGCACCACGCATAGCTCACGTAGCGCCGCGCCGTCAGAGGACTGGAGCGTACGATACGCGACGGCCACAGGCGGACCGGCTGCTGCTCGTCATAGCCCCAGCCAAGCGTGACGAATGGCTGTGTCCAGGAGATCGATACCTGCCAGCCCTTTGGATAAGGCGGCTTGCTATGCCCCCAGCATAAGACAGCCTTCACCTCGGGCCCGACACGATACGGGATGTACACCATTGTGACAGCGCCGCCCTGCCCTCTTGACGTTGTGCCGATATTCATGACATCTCCTCAACCGTGACATCCCAGCCACGAATCTTCGTTACGCGATGCAGCCGGCTGCTCGCAGCAGTAGCATAGTAGACCGGCTTCCCTGCCTTCAGGAACTCCTCGACGATCTTCCTCGTGGCAGCCCCGATGATGGGGTTGTCGAGGACCACTGCTGCATCGAAGGACCCCAGGACGTTCGCCGTCCAGCCGTGGAAGCCATTGACGTCGGCGCCGGGCCGGGCAGGACAGCCCTCTTCGAGAGCCGTACCTTCCCAGGCTTCCTTGGCCGTGTAACAGTTGCCCAGTGCGGCCGCAGCTTGACTTTGCTCGGCAGTCGGTAGCTCGGGACGCTTGAGTTCGGTGAGGAGGATGAGGTTCATGATTCACCTGCGGTGATAGTTACTTCCAGGACCAGCCCGGTACGACTTCAGCCGCACCGCGGTGCCGCAAGTCGAACCAGAAGAAGCCGTAGGCGCAGGAGTCCGTGGTGCCGCCGGTGAAGCTCGGACGCTCGGCGAGTACCCAGACCTTTCGGAGCGGCCACGTCTTCCACTTGTCGATGCGACTCACGCTTTCCATAGCGGCCAACCGCAACAGGAAGGCGACGTCAGGCGCCAACTTCAGAGCGTGGTCGATGTGCTTCTCAAAGCCATGGAAGGGAGGGTTGCCTACGATCCAGTCGGACATGTACCCAACCGGCACGGTCAGAAAGTCGCCGTCGAAACCGTACGTCGCGAGCTTCAATCCGGGTGCCGCCGGGTCGATGTCGTACGCCGTGACGCTATTGGCTACCGGCAGCAGCGCCCGCACGAAGGCACCGCCACCCGCGTGCGGCTCGACGACGTGCTGCCGATTCGTGATCGGCAGAAGCCCAACCAGCTTCTGGGCCAGCCGGTCAGGGGTATAGTAGGCGTCATTCGTGATGCGGGTCGAACCGCGGTTGGTGCTACTCATGCGCAGCTCTTGGCGTAGATGAGATAGCAGCCATAGCCCGTCCAGCACGCAATACCGAGGGCACACGTCGCAGCAAGCAGCGTCCACATGATCACGTAGTCATCGACTACGACACGTAGGTGTTCACCGAACTCGAATCTCATGACACCTCCAGGTTATGCGCACGATAGGTCGAAGCCATAGGACTCCTCGGCAGGGAAGCGAACTCCCCTCCATGTAAACGCTCCCATGATGTCCCGCACCTTCTTCGCAGTATCCTGCATCTTCTTCTCGGCCGCCGCCGCCGACAGGCTGCGGATGCTCATCTCGATGCCGGCCTGATCATGCACCTGAATGAAGATGCCCGTGCCCGGCCCCTCGTAGTAGAGGGGGAACTCGCGTTCGAGCTCCTGCACCCGAGCGTGCATGATCGCGGCCTCGGCGGTCAGGGTCCGGAAGTTGGCGATGTCGTTGAAGTCGGACCCCGGCACGTCCCTGGACGTACCATTATGAAAGTAGCGGATGGCACCACCGATGGGGTCCGCCAGCCAGGGGTCCGTGCCCGTCGTGACTCCGTTGAGTCGTGCCATCTCGACTTCACGACGCCATCCGCGTTCGAGCTCCGGCATGCCCTTGTGCATGTCCTCGTCCATGAGCTCGATGCCCTGCCTGTCGAGATCGCGCATCGCCAAGTTGCCGTACTCATCCTCGGCCTTACGGAGAACGCGAAGTCGAGTCTCGGCCATCGCTCCGTAGGCCGAAGCCAGGAGGTGCGTCTTTGCGCGGTCGCGCATCTTGCCGGCGGCTGTCCCCTTCTTCGGTTTGACGGTCCAGTCCGGTGAACCATCGGACTTCTTCGGACAGACGTCACGCCAGCAGAAGCCGTACAGGTGCTTCCGATGAACCGGGAAGAGCATATCCGCGACGTGGCTGTAGCAGTCCTCTCCTCGCAGGAAGGCTTCCTGCAACCGCTCGATCTCCCAGAGGATGGCGAAGATGCGCGGGTGCATCTGCTCCATGTCGGCTCCGGCGTAGCCGTGGATGAAGTTGTCGAACTCATCGCGCTCGGGCTGGTAGATGTACTTCATCAGCAAGGGCAGGTTCTGATGGTTCGGATCAGACGACGACAGTCGTCGGGTAATAACGACGTGACCTGCCCAGTTCGAGCGGACTCGTCCGTCTCCCCAGACATGGCTGCCAGTGACACCGAACGGCTTCAGGTAGGTACCGAGGTACTTGCTGACAATCTTCCTGTACCGGAAGATCATGTACAGCAGGTCTACCTGCTCCTCATCAAGGCCGAGCTTCTGGTCCTCCAAGATCATCCTGCGAAGGACCGGGGCGCCGGTGCCGTAGGCGGCAGCCTTCGTCATCTCGTGCGGGTCGGGCTCCAGACCGAACTTGTTATAGAGCAGCTCGCTCGTCTGCTGCGAGGAGTTCGGATTGTAGTTGCGAAGCCCGTACTTGGCAGCACGGACCTTGATTCCTGGTTCAGCCTTTCGGGCGGGCCGCTTCGCGACCTTGGCTGCCTTCGCTTCCTTCGCGATGTCAGATCCAACGAAGTCATGACCGTTCAGCAGCCCATCTGCCCAGCTTGTGGCCGCATCCTCGAAGAGCTGCCGCGTCGGCTGGTGGACCCAAATGCCGATGTTGTGCAGGTTGACGCAGAACGACTGAACCCAGTGGTCCTGCTCGCAGAGGGTTTGTGGTTGGGCTGTCACTTCTTGCCACCGAAGCGCGTCAGGGTGTCGAGAATGAGACGGCACCACTCATTCGCTGCTGGATGTTCAGCCGGCAGGGTAGCTGCCAACCACAGCTCCTGATCCGTCTTCCCAGCAATAGCTGCCATCATCTTCGGTCGAATGGACGACACCTGACGTACGCGATCCACATACACGTAGTACACCGCAGGCATCCGCGCCGGCACCAGCGCCTGCACCGCAGCTCCGCGAACTGGACTCATGCTACCCTCCCACCGGCATCAGCCGGAAGTAATGCCCATCCATCAGCGGCCGAACGCCGCGGAGCTGGTCACCGTCAAGCAGTGAGTCGATGCACATACCCGTAATGATACTGTCCATCCCGCAGTAGTGCCACAATGCGAAGTTGTCATCCGACTCGGCCATTGCAGCGCCGCGAGCCTCGTCGATCTTCCAGGCGCCGACGTCCAGCAGCGTCGTCCCGATGAGCAACAGGTTGTGCTTCAGTTGTGGGAAGGCTGCTCGATGCAGCAGAAGCAGGTCGATGAGTCGATGCGGATAGTAGCCGATATGCGCCTCGGAGACCTGACGGTCGAAGCTGCCGGCATTCTGGCCGAACCACTGGCTGTCGCTGCCTGCGGCAGCGTCGTCTTGCTCCCACTTAGCTCGGAGCAACTCCTTACAGGAGTTCCAGTAGTGCTCCCCTGCGGGCCTGACTTCACCAGATGGCAACGTAATGTGCCCTGCGAAGTAGGTAATCGTCGGCGCATCGCGAATGCCGATGACCGCTGCATGCCACAGCCCAGTCATCCTGTCCTTCCACCCAATGGAGATGCACTTCGGCGTCGCAATCATCGGGTCTTCGCGCGTCGTCTCCCAGTCGTACGTCCACCTGACGGGGCTGCGACCGATCGAGAAGAGAATCTTACGCAACCGCTCGACGGTCGGATTGTACTCGATTCTCGAATCGACCTCTTCCTGATTCCACTGAAGCTGCCCGCGGAAGTACCGAAGGGCCTTGCCGAAGTCCTGATCAACGACCCATCGGAGATGGCGGCTACCATGCAGGATGGCTGCTGGGTTGAAGGTCGGGACAGCCCTGCCTCCGGCAGGGGTAACCATCACATCACCGCGTAGCTTCAGGATGCCCTCACTCCTGCCAGTCACGGACCGGAGAGCCAAGCTGCCAAGTGGGATAACATTCCCATTGACCTGCCTGTCAATGGTCCGGCGAAGTCGAGGAGCACAGCAGGTGACCGGAGACTTCGTCAGCTCGGGCTCACCAACGATGGACATGACATAGTCCTTCCGGCGAGTCGCAGCATCAGCGGCCGATTCTTCCTTCGCCTTGCGCCACCAGTCAGGATAGGCTGCCTTCGCTTCGAGGACAGCAGCCTTGAAGGCAGCCCTCCAGGTCTTCAGCACGCGAGCGTTCCGCGTCTTCAGGAGACCAAGGAAGGTTGTCAGGCCGCCCTTCATGAGCTTCTTGCCCTTGCCGGCCGGGGCACAGGCGACGACAAGGTCGATGCTGACCTGCTCCCGTTGAATACCAGCGTGTCGGAGGGTGCGCTCCAACTCGGAGCCGGCAGGTCCGACGAATGGTCGTCCCTTCATCGCCTCGGTCATGCCAGGCTCTTGACCTATTAGCAGGCAGGTACTGCCTGCTCGTAACTCGGGCTTGACGGGAACCCCGGCGCGCTTGCTGCGCAACGGACAATGCTGGCAGTCAGCGCCGTCATCTTCGGGGTTCCAGCTCATCTGTCACCTGACCGCCGAAGGCCCGTGCCGCCACCCTTGCGAGTGACGGCTACGGGCCATGTCGAGTCACCGCACAGCGGTCAGATCGCCGCTGCGGCAGCAGCCTCCCACTTCGCCCGGACGTTGGGGGTCAGCTCCTGCCAGTTCGGACAGGGAAGCCCCTGGTAGTTGAGCCCAGCCGTCGCCGGGTCACCTCCGCGGTTGTAAGCGCAGTAGAGGATCTCGGCGAGCGATGCGTCAGCCCGGGGGGTGCAGCAGGGAGGAAGAGCATCCATACGGTAACTCCAGAGAGGCAAAGAACTTGACAGCCTCTGCCACCTCGAACCGGCTGGGATCACCCATGCCGGCCGAGGTCGCAGTCAGGCGAAGCCTGCCTACTTCCGCGGCGGCTGACGCCCCGGAGGACCGGAGGGCGGACCCTGCCGGGCAGGCGGCGCGGCGGCAGGAGCCGCACGGGACGGGCCCGGAGGAGGCTGCGAAGCAGCGGCAGCGGCAGGCGCAGCTCGCGTCGGCCCCGGAGGAGCCACACCCTTCGCCGGACCCGGAGGCGGACCTGCCGGCTTCGGAGGCTCCGCCGGCTGCGCAGGCGCCGCAGGCTGCCCGACCTCATTGGACCCGGCCCCGGCAGCCGCATCACCGGCCTTCTTGGCCTTCGCCCCGCCAGGACGGGAGGGCTTGAAGGTGCCGGCCCGGATGTCCTCGGCCTGCTCGTCGGTCAGCATCATCATGTCGCCGAACTGACGGATGACACCAGCCGGCTGCACCGTGCCGTCCGGCAGGACCTTGCCCGGCACGGGGATCGGCGGGCCCGCTGCGAACCAGTAGAGGTAGCCGGTGAACTGCCCTGGCCCGACGAGCACGTAGTCGCCCCACGGCGCACCGTCGGCGTCGAGGAGCTGGTAGCCGACCTCGCAGGTCTCCGAGTCGAAGACCATGCACCAGTTGTACTCCTCGCCACTCTCGGCATCGACGAGCGCCTCGCGCAGCTCGGGGCTGTTGAGGAACAGACTCTTCCACTTGCCGGCCTGCTTGTCGTCGGCACTCGGGATCGAGATGTTGTAGTCCTTCTCGAAGGTGTAGCCGGGCTCCTCACCCGACTCCGGATCGACGTAGCTGGCGATGGCGAGCGTCAGCATGAGCGACGGCTTCTTGCTCTCCTTGCCGACGTGATGCCGGAGACTCACCCCCGCGAACGTGCAGAGCACGTCCTCATCGGGAAAGTTCCCCCCACCACCCCACGCGCGCTCATCACGCAGGTTCTTGTTGACGATCTGAACGGCCATGTTGACTCTCCTGGTAGTTACTGGCTGTGCCAGCGTTGACTGCCCGCCTGCGATGCAGGTGAGCTACTTGACAGTGAAGCCGCGCGGCGCCCGAAGGACCGCCCTGGCGTAGGCATCACGAAGGATCCAGTGGAGATGGACATCCGCAGTGGTGAGCAACTCCGGCTGCTCGAACAGCCACTTGGATGCGGCCGACACGGTCGTCCCATCGAGCATGTACTTGGACACATCCTCCACCCACCCTTCCATCCATTCGTAGCCGACGTATCGCGGAACGTCGCGGCCCGCATGCCGAAAGTGCTCCGCAAGATTCTGCGGTCCGCGCTTGGCGAAGACGTTGAGGGAGTCCTTCATGATGTAGAAGGGGTCGAACTGATCCATCACGTAGCTGCCCTTCCAGGCGAGCGGACACTTGGAATCCGGCATGACCCTGACACCGATCTTCATCGTCTTCATGAAGGGGTCAATCGGGGTCACGTGAGTCAACTCGGGGCCGAGCGAATGCGGCTTCGAGAGGACGACCTTGGGCTGTCCCAGCTCACCCTGCTCCTTGATATCTACCTCGTGACTGCTGAAGAAGGTCTGCACCCCCGCAGCCGAAAGCTCCTCGATAAGCGCGCAGAGCGTCTCGATCTGCCCACCAAGGAAGGCGTAGGCGGCCCACTTGTCGAGGACGTAGGCGGCGCCGTCGCGGGACGGCTTCGTGAAGGGGCCTGCGTCAGTAGGATCCATCGCCATCCGACGGGTAGCGACGCACATCCGACCCAGGTCATCCACGACAATGACATTGTAGCTGCGCCCGTAGCTCCGAAGGAAGTTGAGCACATCCGACAGGTAGTTGCAGGGCTGGATGGCGTAGTAGCTGTCGATAGGGAGGCCGAGAGTCCTCTCGACGCTTGTCAGGTTGGACCGCTTCGGGGTCAGAACGACACCCGTTTGGTCAGCGGCCAACGCGGCAGCCGCCATGATGTCGGTCGTCTTGCCCTGCCCGGTCTCGCCGTAGACGACGGTCGGGAGGGCTTCGTTGACGAGGGTGCTCATCGGTTGTCACCTGATGAAGTCATACCATCTCCCCACAGCACTTCTCGTGCAAGTCGCAGAGCCCCGTCTTGAAGGGCACTCCGCAAGGCCCGTACATCATCATCGTTCGCGGCCAGCAAGCGCTGATGACTTCATCATCCGTCGCATCAGGATAGTCGCTGCGATACTGCTCCTCAAGTGCAGTATACTGCTCGCGACGACGGGCCGCGTCCGCCAGAGTCGTGGCGAACGCATCGACCGCACCGCGGTTGACGGTCAGCACCTGGAGAGACGACTGGAACGGCTCGCGGCTGTTGATGAAGTTGACGGCGACGAGATGCGGCAGCGCTGCAAGTGGCTGCCAGCCGGTGCCTTCGCAGTCGTAGCAACCACTGCCACCACACGGCAAGCACCGAATCCAGCCACCAAACTTGCCAAGTGCGGCCATCCCGATGAACTGGATGTGCAACTCGAACAACCGCTTCGGGTGTCGGCCCCACCGCTTGGCCGAGGTCTTGTGGTCGATGAACATCAGGGCCGTCTGCCCGGAGGGCAGCGCCACCTGCTGCACCAAGTCGAGCGTCGGCTTGTAGAGGTAGCCATCTGGGAGTGCCAAGCAGCCCTGCTGTTCGACGGCGATGACCTTGCCGTGCTCCTGGTCGTAGTCAGGCAGGCTCGTACTGAACGCTGCGCAGGCACGGGCCCAGCCGTCTGCTGATAGCGCCGGGATGATACCCCAGTACATGGCAGCGAGGGTCGCCTTGACCGGCAGAGGCCACGTGGCGTCGCCACCAGCCTGGAGAGCAGCTACGCTTCTCCAGGATAGCTGATGCCCATAGTGAACGACCTGCCCGAAATCGAGCGGGTCGTCCATCGAGTAGCTGCGCTGCAAACCGGTATCTCGCTGCTCACGGTACTTGAAGCCGCATTGCAGCATCGTGCCGTAGGAGGTCGAACCGTCATCGTTCGGCTCATGCGCATCCGGCAGAAACGCCGGGTCGATGTCGTCCGGACAGGGCGGCAGCCCTGGCAGGAATAGTGGCGAATCCCTCACAGCATCATCCGCAGGATGGTGACCGTCCGGGTCTGCCGCTTGCAGAGCCGCGTCAGGGCGAGGCACAGATCAACGATCTCGCTGTGCGACAGCTTGCGCAGCGATGCGACCGCCTCATCGAGAGCTTCCTCGATGACGTCGTCCGCCGGCAAGGGCTGCGACAGCTTGACAGGAAACTGAAGGATCTGATTCATGCGTCACCAACCTCTGGCGGGAGCATAGCTCCCGCAGCACGAAGGACAGGAAGTTCAGGCAGCATGCCAGGAAGCTGCTGCTTCAGAGCCCAACCGGGCTCGAAGTTCTTGACGAGGACGACGTCCGCGTCGGGGATGCGCTTGCCGGAAGCGAGCAGCTTGCGCTTCTGCTCCCTGTTCAACGGGATCGCGACGTGCTTGACGGCGATCTCCACATAGCCGGCCTGGGCCAGCCAGTAGAGGACCTTCGTCAGGTCAACCGGCTTGATGACAACTTGCAGCACCGCTTCGCCGGCCTCGCCGAAGCCGTACTGCTGGTTGGCATTCCACTGCTCGACCATCACTTCGAGCAAGCCAGCGGCGATGTGCCGCACCCGTTCCGCCATTTCTCCCGACAGGGTCGGATTGATGATGGGGTTGCTCGACGGCTGCATCCAGTCGAGGTCAATCGGTGCGAAGTCCTGCTTGCACATCTCGCAGTGCAGCACGGCTACGCCGTGCAGGTCCCTCTGGAGGAGGGCCACGTCGCACGACGGACAGGTAGGGGGGCCAGCTTCACTCATCATCATCCTCCAGTTCCGTCAAGTCGCCACCTGCCAGGAAGGTCGCGATGTACTTGCGCATCGACTCGGCTCGTTCGGCCAGCGGCCCACGTAGCATCTCTGCGAAGTCATCCGTCTTCCCGACCAGCCCCAGCGCCTGAAGGTCCTGCTCCTTGGGGAACAGAATATCCACCATCCGGGTCGCGTAGGTGTTCTCGCCGATGTAGTATATTGCAGTGGCGGCCCGCGTCCGGCGCTGGCGGTCCTTGACGCGCCCCTCGCGCTGGATGCGCTGGCCAGGGGTGATAGGAAGCTGTGCGAACAGGACGTAGTCGGTGTTCTCGATGTTGAAAGACTCACCGATGGAGTCACCCGTGCCAACTAACAACGAGGCTTCGCCTCGCTGATTGTAGGCGTGGATGAGGGCTTCGCGGTCGTCAGGCCCGTGCTGCTCGCCGTGCGTCGAACCTACCCAGATGTCCCCAATCACGATAGGTCGCTTGTGATCCTCATCGACCGTGCCGCGACGAAGTCGCGAAACGATCTGCCGACGAATCTCACCCACATCCTCGACGAATCCGGTGAAGATGAGCACCTTCTTGCCATCCCGGAGGAACTCCAGGGCGTCATCGACCACGACGGGCCTCACAGCAGCAGCGGCACGTGACATCAGGTACTGAACGGCTGCCAGATCGCGGTCGTCACCCTCGATTGCCTGCCCTCGAAGTGCCTTCGCAGCGGTCCTAAGGCTGCCCTTCACCTTCATCTGGGAGGCTACAGAGACCCTCTTTACCTGCCTGTGGAAGGGTGGTAACCAGGGAGAAACCTCCTCTGACGTGGCAATATGACGTATATAGGCCAGTCGATCATTCAACTCAAGCGTGTTTGACGCCCCCTTGGCCTCAAACTTGCAGAAAGCACCGGGTCCACCCTCCGCATAGGCCGTTCCGAAGGCATAATAGTTGCCAAACGCCCCCGGATCGACCAGATCCAGCTCGGCCCAGTAGTCGATCCGCCTGTTATCGACCGGAGTAGCTGACAAACCGAGCCGATAGGGGACTTCTGGACCCTTCTCGGTCCGATGACGACGAATGAAGTCAGCACCACGGTTCAGAAGCCAGTAGATGGCAGCCGCTTGGTTGTCTTTCAGGCTGTAATCGCCTGTTTGCTCGTCGCGATCCCACCTGGAATGCGACTTTAGCTTGTGGATCTCGTCGATGACGGCTGCGATGGTGCGACAGTGGTACTCCCGCAGCGCGGAGAAGAACTCGATGTCCCCTTCTTCGCCACTTTCGGAGGCAAAGCAGATAGATGGTAGGTTCTCACGACCCAAGATGAGGACCGCGGGCTGCTTTGCAGCTTGACAGGAGGCAAGATAGTCACGAATCGTCCGGTGCTTCTTCCTGCGGTGCACCTTTGACCGGTACACAAAGGGATCGAGGGTCGTGATCTCCTGGAAGTCACGTCGGATCTGCGCTGTCGGGTTCAACGTCGAGGTGAAGATGAGCGTTGGGAGCACGCCGGTGCTGCCGGACTTCCAGAAGTTCGACTTGTAGCCGTAGCAGACCTTCTGCAAGGCGAATAGCAGGAAGAGAATGCCTGTTAGGGTCTTGCCAGAACCTGGCACGTGGGCTGCATGATACCGCCCAACATCAAGAGCAGCACTAAGTGCTGCTAACTGCCACGGTCTACGTGTCTTATAGGCCGCATCCTCGCCAACGAAGGCCGATTCACGGATGAAAGGCAACTTCAGCAGCTCAACATCGACTTCAGGAGCCGTCAACTCGCGCAGCGAGTAGGGCCAAGGCGCTTCCTCATACTCGCAAGGGATGCCCCATCGTTCCAGCTCATCCCAGAGCAGGCGTGCAGCATGCTCACGCAGCTTGTTGGAGACCAACCGGTCACCGGCAGTGACCGACGTAGCCCCCCACGGTGGGTAGAACCGCGCACCTGGCACCGCGTAGTCGATGCCGGGCGTGTTCAGCTCATCACGACGGTCCGGTAGCAGGTAACGGATGTGCGCGTCGGACTGCGGGGTGGCTTTGAATGCGAAGAGCTTCATGGTTAGTGCTGTCGAGAGTAGCTTCGCCCTGGACTCGCGACTACTGCACTATCGTTCACAGTCGGCGGAATGGATGGTCGAGCGGCAGCGGCACACCGGCGTAGACCCAGTTTAGCATCTCATCACGATACTCTGCCATCTGCGCATCCACAGCTTCCTTGAGCCGTCGTTGCACATCGGCCTTCGTACACGCGACTGTGTCCTGACCTGTCAGGATGGCAGATAGCACAACAGACGGTGGCATCATGTAGGATCTCCTCGCGACTACTAAACACGAACGCCCCCTTGCGGGGGCGGTCGCTCGGCGAGTCGCTTACCTTTGCCTCGCGCACGAGACGTTTCTGCTTCAAGGTACCTTCGTAGCTGCCCTGGCCTTCAGGCTGCTACTCAAGCGGCACCAACACGCCGAATGCCAGGAGCAGGACTCGAACCTGCACAGGATAGGACTGCCGAAGTCCGACACCTATCAACGCCGCCCCTTGTAAACGGCAAGCGACGTCGCATCTGTCTGCCAGTTCCATCACCCCGGCGGGGCGTTCCTCGCCCCCGCTTCGCCGAACTCCGATCGGCAAGCGCTTCTGCCGCCCGGCGAAGCGAGGGTCCGGAACTCGAAGTCGATCAGGCCGCAGCCTGCTCCGCAGGAGGCGCGATCAGCTCGGCGTAGAGCTCCTGCCCCTTCTCGGTCAGGAAGTAAGTGATCTCGCCGGTCGCCTTCTTGCCACGGCCCCCGACGTGCCCCTCGGCACGGAGGTACTGCTTGTAGGCGTTGACGAAGCGGCCGGGCCGGGTGGCACTGTCGCCCTCGTTGACGATGCCGGCGGCGAGCAGGCTCTTGACGATCACAGTGCCGTAGATGCCGCTGTCACCGGCCCCGCCGACAGCGAGGATGACCGCGTCACGGATGGCCCCGTGAGGACGGCCCTCGGGCCCGTGCCCGCGGGACCGCGCCGGGAAGCGCACCGCCGCCTCCTTGGGGAAGGTGAGCCGGTAGAGCTCCAGCGCGCGCTCGGCGGCCGAAGGCACGCGGGCCGCGTCGAGGAGCTGCTCGGTGACGGCGTCGAACTCGGCGAGCTCCTTCTTCAGAGCCGCCTTGTAGGACTCCTTGATCGCGTCGCGCTCGGCGCTGCGCGCGTCGTTGATGGTGTCGAGGCTGGCTTCGCCAGCATCACCCTCATCCGAGGACTCCCGCAGCGCATCCTCGACGAGATCGCCGAGCCGACCGGACCGCATGCCGAGCAGCTCCGCCTTCGTCCAGGTGTCACCCGCGACCTCGATGGACCAGTTGTCCTCCTCCTCCTGCGCGACCGGAGCCGCCTCCGGCGCGGCCGCCTCCGCCATGTCGGCGAAGCCATCCTGCGAAGCCACCACAGGCTCCGAGTTCTCGGTCACCGGGGCCACCACCATCTTGTCCTTGCGAGCCATCTTGATCTCCATGTTGAAACGGGCTCCTGCCCGGTGAAAGGATACTAAGGCATGCCCTCCAGGATGGCAAGGACTTTCTTCTCATGAACCTGAAGTAGTTGACCGCATCTCCCCGGCAGGACGGACCGCCGCGCAACGTCGCCGAATCCGAAGTATACTGCTTCCCAGCAACTGCGTATACGACATCGCCGCGGGCGCTGCACGCAGCTACACTCACGCGCATGGCGACACATCAAGGCATCACGACGGACGAAGCATGGAACATGATACCGCAGGATGAAAGGAGCTTTCTGTGGCAGTACCTCAACTACGGGATTGAGTTTGGGGACAGCCCGCTCGCCTACCACGTCGCCACCGGGTATGCGCTCCTGGCCTCGGTAGCACCAAGCGAGCTACGAAGCGCCGACTTCAGCGGTGGGCGGATGCCTGCCAACTTCTACGGGCTGCTGGTCGGCCCTACCGGTGCGGGCCACAAGACCACGGCACTGAAGCGCGGCTCCCAGATATTCCTCGATGCCGGCTTCCTGTCACGGTACAAGTCTTCCATCGGTAGCACCGAAGCTGTCGAAGACGACCTCATGGACCAGAAGGGCAGAATCACCCTATGGTACGCCGAGTTCGGTAACTTCCTGAAGGAAGCCCTGGACGGCCACAAGACCGGTGCGAAAGCGTGGCTCACCGAGCAGTTCGATTGCGATCCAATCGACAAACGAACACGCGGCAAGGGTCGCGTCTTCTGCTCGGAACCTCGCCTCTGTGTCGTTGGGGCCGTCAATCACAGCTACATCGAGGGCTTCACCAAGAAGGAAGACTGGACGACCGGACTCTTCAGCCGCGTGTTCATGGCCCATAGCCGCGACGTCCGAAAGGATCCTGACGTCTACACGAAGGACACCTCGCGGCACGACTGGCTGGTCTCCAGGCTGCTTGAAATCTCGAAGACAAAGGTCATGCCAGGAGGCGACCTGTCACCTCGTGCCGAACAGCGCTGGCGCGCCTTCTTGGCACAGGTCGAGAGCCAGAAGAAGAAGCTCAACACCGTCGAGGCCACGGCTGCGAACGCTCGCGTCGCCACGATGGCAATCAAGATTGCCCTGCTACTGATGCTCGACTACGAGTACGGTGACTACGTCATGACTCCTGGCTGGGAGATTCAAGACGAGTGCCTCGCCATCGGCATCGAAGCTGCCAAGTTGCACTGGCGCGAGTCCATCTACATGGCGAATCTCGTAAGCGGCACCGACGAAGGCCGCCTGCTGCGCCAGATCCTGGCAGCCCTGCGCCGCTACAGCGACTTACACAACGGCTCTCCACTGGTGCCGTATGCGTGGCTCGTCAAGGACGGACTCAACAACGACGTGCTGGTCCGTGACTTGAAGAACTACCTGGAGACGCTAACCGTCTCGAATCAGGCACTGATGCTCGAAGCCACCAACCACGACACCGGCAAGAAGGAAGCGCACATCAAGCTCATCGGCGAATCGTTGACCGAAGGAGCGATGAACGCTTGGTTGGAAGATACGCTGCGGAAGTTCGAGCAGGAACTGTAGGCACTGCTGCGCGGCTACCTACCTACTCACGAACCGCAGGCTCCACGAGAGCCTTCGCCTTTGAGGCAGGAGCCATGCCAGCAGGTCGAACCGTATCCCCGGCTACAGCGCCGCCAACGAGCCCGACCAGCGCGAGCAGCAGTGCGTCGGAAGCCGCCATCCCATAGTGATGAAGGACGCCTTCGAGCACCACAACTGCGATCATCAGCATCGTCAGCGACGCACGGATGGGGATGCTGTAGCGGCGGGGAAGGCTCACCCAGGCATCGTAGCCGGGCGAGCGCTCGTCGCCTACCCGAGATGCAAACTCTTCTGCCTCGGCGGAAAGCGGCGGTAGATACTGCGGAAGTCGAAGTAGCGAGTCTCGAATCGCGAGCATCCGTTATCCGTGGTTCTACGCAGTCTATCCCAGTCCGGGCTTGACGACAAGACCACCGACTACGGCACCTCCACCCGCATCACGGGACCGCGGTCGGGGTCGATGTCGAGGAGTGCTGCCCTCTCCTCTCGCAGCAGGTACGCGTTGGCGATGTCCCGCGAATGTGCGCGCCGAACGGCATGTGTCCCGCCGACAATCCCAACGCGGTGCTCGTAATGATGTTCACCTTCGTAGTAGGGCTCCCAGTCAGCGAACAGAGCCGTCACCGGCCCCATCCCCGCCGCCACCCGCAGCACCGACACCCCGATCAGCGCCGCCGACAGGGCCGCGCGGGGCCAGCCGGGGATCTCCGGCAAGTCGATGTCACGGAAGCGGCGGAGGTCGGTGGGAGCGCGGAGGTAGCCGGTGCCCTTGCAGAGGGTACAAGACAGCGGCGCCGTTGGAGGCGCAATCCCCGTGCCGAGGCACACTTCACACCGCACCCCCTCCAGCATGCGCCGAATCAGGTGCTCCCGTACCTGCCACGAGGCGAGGGGGAGGGTGAATCTCTCGGGCTTCCAACCATCAAACTTGACGGCAATGGCTGGCTCTTGGCCTCCCACCAAGGCAGGCCCCACGTACCCCTCCAACACGCCCGGCAGGTCGCCGGGGATCGTGATGGCGAGGGCGTCGGCGGGGGTGATGGTGGTCGTAGTCATGACTTACGCGCCACCCAAGAGATCAGCGCCACCACCCCGCAGAGCACACCGAGCACAGCCTCGGCGGGGCCCCACCACCCGCCCGGATAGACGCGCTCGTCCGTCGCTGCGAGTGCGAGCCACACGGCGCCGAACATGGTCCATTGCACGTAGTCTTTCACTTCTTCTCCGGTGCCGCCAAGATGGCGGCGATGAGGGCTTCGAGTTCGGTGGGGGCGCCGTAGGCGAGGATCACGGACGCACCGTCACGGCGGCCCCTGACAGTCCACCGGAGAACGTCGTCCCCGTCGCGGTGGGGATCGACATGCAGGAGCGGGTCGTTCCACGCCGCCCGCGCCACCAGCAGCGCCCCCGCCGCGGTCAGGGGGTCGTCGAAGTCGGGGATAGCACCGACTACGGCTGGCGCAGTACGGCGGTGGCGGTCTCGATATGTGTCTCCCGGGTCAAACTCGGGAAGGTCGCGGTGCTTCTCGCAAGTCGGCCGCCGACAACGCCGGGACGGCTCGACGTACTGCATCCCGTCGAACCATCGCAGCTTCCCCGAGTCGCGGAGCTCGACGGCGAGGGCGTGGAGGGCGGGGGTCAAGGTGTCACACAGAGAAACATGAGGGCTTGCCCGCAGTAACCTGGGTCGTCCTTAGACGGTGGTGCCACGACCGTCTTACACCGTAGCGTCCCGACGTAGCGCAGCACATCATCTACACGCTGCGGCAGTGGCATCCTGACCTCGGTATGCCCTTCCTTATGTCGGGGGCAACCGACAATGACACAGAGCTCCTGGATCGATGCAGCCGAACTCATCGCCCCACCTGCCGTCCGTAGACTAACTTGCCAGGCGGAATGCCGGTGCCGAGCTTGACCTTCAGGACGATCATTTCACGCCTCCCCCTCGGTCGGCGCCGCGACCAGCTCGGCCGGCTTCAGGCCGTGCTCGTTGCGGATGCTCATCGACGCATGGTGCAGCATCGAAGCGACGATGTGCACGTTGGCCTCGACGAGCTCGACGTCGCCGATCGTCGCGTCGCCGTAGCTGAACGATGTGTCGCTGACGACCTCGACGAGCGTCACATGCGCGAACCGGGTCGTCATGTCGATCGCGCCTACTGCATGCAGCTTCTGCAACGCGCGAAGCACCACGTCGCTGATGACGTCCATCGCTTCCTGGTTCGACAGCTTCCTTGCCATGATGTCCTCTCGATGATGCGTATGATGTTAGAACGTCACGTCGTCCGAGTCAACCGCAGTTTGGCTCGCAGGCACCCCACAGCGCGGCGCCTCTTTCGTGCCCTCGATGAGCCAGTCCTGCCCTGGCCAGAAGTAGAACCTGTACCAGCGCTTGTCTTTCTGGCCACGCTCCAGGATCCGCTGCCCCTGCTTCGATCGCAGACGGCCGCGCATGGCGATGCGCTGAAGACCGCAGACGCGGCAGCTCTGCTGCTCGGTCTCGTTGCCTACCCAGGAGTGGTACCCGCGCCGGCAGTTCAAACAGCGGCTGTGCGCCGTGTTGTTAGCCTGCCGGCAGCGGGGGCACCAGAGGATGCGCATCCGCGGTCAACACACCTTGCCGTGCTTGTACGACCGCGTCGTGTTGAACTTCATCTTGGCAGCCATGCCGGCGTCCACGTCCGTCCCGAGAGCGCCAAGCAGATCGAGCGTACGGATCATGATGTCGAACAGCTCGGACTCGATGCCGCGAGGCTTCGCGGTGTGCTTGTCGAGCGCCTTGCCGAGCTGTTCCAGGACGTCCACCGACGGCTCACCGGTACCTTGAAGGATGGCACGGATCAGATCGGCAGGCACCTGCACCTTCTCCGCCGCCTTCGGATCCCGATAGTCCTCCATCGCCTCGGCGACCTCGGTCACGATGAGCATGAGCTTCTCGGGGATCGTCTTGAGGACGGCTGCGTGGTCGAGCTCCGTCGTTGTGACTGCACCGCTGACGCCGCAACGAGCAGCATCCTCCGACGTGCGCAGCACGACGCGCTGCTCATCCCAGAACCCCTTCTCCCGTGCGTTGGCGTGGACGGCGTCGCGAAGAGCGTTGAGGCTCTGCGAAGCAGGTACCTGCCGTGCCCTGGCCCGGCGAAGCGCGCCGATGAGCTGCCGAATCTCGTGCCCCGACAAGCGGAGCCTGTCGCCACGCTCAAGCAGGTCGTCAAGCTCGGCGTCGGTGAGGTCAGGTAGCGAGGAAGGTTGACTCATGACTTCTTCTCCTGTGAGGTGATAGGCTGCGCAGCAGCCCGATAGCTACGAGGATCGAGAGACGGGTCGTTCTTCGCCCAGCGCTGCTGGAACTGCCGGTAGAATTCTGCCTTCTTGGCATCACCCGCAGGGTCGCCCTTCTTCCCGGCTCGGTCCTCATACTTGAGGGCGATGGCGGCGCAGAGGGCTGCGTAGACGGCCCGCATCGTCTCGTCGTAGCTTCCTCCGCACTCGATCTCCTGGCGCAACCAGTCCGGAACGGCTGCCATGAAGACCCTCTCCGCCTCCTCGAACATCCGGTCGATGGTCTCCTTGCCGTCCGGGTTGTCAGAGTAGCGGGCAGGAGGAGAAGAGAAGCCGAGATCGTCTGCCCTCGCAGGTGCCAGGCCCGGCAGGTCACCTGGGTACTTCGGTACGACCGGGTGAGTATTGAACCAGGAGCCCGACTCCATCCAGTGGGTCAGTTCGGCGTCTTTCACGGGCGGAGCCTCGCCGGGAAGGTCCTGCTTCCAGTTCGGCATGTCCGTCCAGTCCTTCGCCTCATTGACGATGTCGCGGAAGGTCTTCGCGGGACGCTCACCCCAGACATCCATCACCTTGTAGGTGAAGTCGGGCCCCGTCTGTTGCACCGACAGCGATGCAAAGTGCTGTACGACGCACGCTTCCATCACCGCGATGCGTGTCTCCTCCTGCTTCAAGACACGCCGCAGCCGCACCGCCGGATGGAAGTAGAAGGCGCAGGTCTCGTTGCTCGCGAAGCGCGACGCCGAAGAAGCGAAGATGAGGACAGGCTTGCCATAGGCGATGGCGAGGCCGAGCTCGGTGTGGGTGCCGTGCTGCTTCGTGGACACGATAGGTCCGTGCTTGCACACCCCGTCTTCAGAGTACAGTGTCGCCGTATCCGTCAGGATGACAATCACCAGATCCGCGTCACGGACGCCCTGCGCTTCGAGCTCGGCGGTGCGCACACAGCGCTGCTGCGCTTCAGCGACCGCGTCGAACGGCTTGCTGTCCGGAGGACACCAGACCGCCCCGTGCGTCCACCACGGGTAGGTGACCTCGATGCCTTCGACGAGAAGGGCTGCCTGCAAGGCAGCAGCCTCATCAGCGTTGCGAAGCGACGTAGCAATGTAGACCTTGAAGGCAGTCATGAAGCAGACCTCTTGATGACGGTGACGTAGTGGAGCAGGCCGCAAGTGACACCAGCAGCCAGGAGGACGAGGGACAGGACGAAGGTGAGGTAGTCCATCACCTTGATCCCTACCGGCGACGCCAGTTGCGCAGCTTCGAGACAACACGACGAAGACGTGCGTCGAAAGTCCGGTCGTAGTCCTCGCAGAGTGTATCATACTTCTCGGTCAGGTCACGACACGCGCGCTCCGCCAGTCCGACGTGGTTTGCAACCTTGATGTACTTGTCATGCCACTCCCGTGCCTCTGCTGCCGTAGCTTCGTACCGTGCCTGTGGCACCATCGGCTGCGCAGCAGCAGGCAGCTCCGTCAGCGTCGGGGGGTTGCGCTTCGCCTCTTGCACCCACGAAGAGCCGAAGCGCCCGTGCTGCTCTGCGATGTTGCGCTCGACCTGGAGCCTATTCTGCTCCAGCTCGGATCGCCGGAGCAGCTCGCGACCGTGCTGGATCGCCGACTCTTGCAATGCCAGCTTCGCTTCGAGGGACTGGATCTCGCGGTCTCGCTGTGCAAGGAGCCAAGCTGACTGCTCTGCGGTCGGAGCATACTGCGAGGCACCGGGATCCGGCGAAGTCACCGCAGCCAGCGCTGCCACATCGGGGCCGAGTGTCGAGGGCCGTACGTCACGAGATGCCATGCGGTGCAGCAGTTGCTTGTAGCTCTCCTGCGTAGCTTCGCACTGCTCCTTCCAGGAGTCGGCACGAGCATGCGCTGCCTCCAGCTCGGCGTCACGTCGTTCGTGGTCAGGTGCCGCAGGTACGACCTGCGAAGCAGCCACGGCCTTCTCAATCGCATCCTCGATGTAGACCGCGGCAGGCTGTTCGACGACGATGCTGTACTGCTGGAAGAGGAAGTCGCAGATGTGCTGGAGGGCGGCGCGGTAATCGCCCTCGCGATGCTTCATCCTGTCCACGTAGACCCGCTCGATCGCTTCGAGCAACTCCAGCGTACTCCCTCCGGGAACCGAGATCACGTTCGGCGGCGCCATGATCTTTCGCGCCCAGACACGCGCCAACGCGACTTGATCATCGGAGAGGAAGGGGTCCACGGGACTGCTGGGAGTGGGGAGCTTTGCAGGCGAAGACATGGACGAAGTACCTCTCGAAGATGGACGAAGAGTATGGGCCGGGCCGAAGGAAGGCTACTGCACTATTCTTCAGCTCGCTTCTGGGTGTGCAGGAGCACCCCTGTGATCTGGGTCAGGAGGTCGCGGCTGATGGGGGTGCCGTACGCGTCACAGAAGACGAACTGTGACTCATGGATGCCCGAAGGACGGGAACCCCACACGGCGCAGGTGGCCTGCACCACGGATGGCGTCTCCCAGCCACGCTCCTTGTCACCGATGCGCGTCAGCACGTAGACGTAGTCCTTGCTGTCCTCTCGCTGCATCCACAGCTCATGGCCCCAGCGCATCCGGCGCAGTGAAGCGATCGTGATCTTGCGGTCGCCGACGTATTCCAGGAGACGTCCGGCAAGCTCCTTGTACTGCTCGCAGCGCTCGCGCGTCAGGCCGACTCGTGACCCCACGTGTGGCGGCTCACGAATCGCCGCGGCAGCCGCCGCAGTCTGAAGGCCGTTACTCGCGAGCCACTCGGGCAGGTAGCGCAGCACCGAGCCCATCTGCCGACGGTGCGAGATCGCGAGAAGCTTCGCGTGTTCGGTGAACAGGTCCGGCGACAGCAGCTTCGACATGGCAGGCCAGCGCGTGTCGTTGCGGACGTAGCGCTGCCGGTCCGGGCCCCACAGCAGCGCACGCGCAGTGGCCGCCACAGCGACCGTCGTCGCGTACGGCATCGGGATGTGCGCGCCCTTGGCACGCCCGGACAGCGCGTGCGCGCGCAGCCACTCCTCGAACTCGTTGTGCGCATTGAAGGAGTTGTACGTCACTCGCGCAGCGTCCGTGTCAGGAGCCGCCCACGGTGGCAGCGGTTCCGTCGTGTCGCGTTCGATGCCGCAGAGCTGGATGGTCTCGCGCTCCATCTCGCGGATCTGGGAGTCGGTCAGGGCAGCCATAATACATCTCCATCTAAGGACCCATAGGGGTGCCTCGCCAATGGTATAGCACGCCACTTCGCGCGCGCAACGATTATGGTGCAGAAACATTGTGGCGCGGCCAGGACCTGGAGGCCGCGGCGCGGAGATCCATCGACAGGATCATCTCCTGATGGGCCTAAAGTAGCGAATAAGCGAGGATCTAACTGCTGAATCGACATAGATCAGAAGTTATATAATAGAAGACAGACCCCTCCGCCTGTACGCCCTTCAATACATTAGTGACAGTATAGGCGATCGTGCGGCAGTTGTCCACTACGAGAGGATAAGTACTTCTACTCATGGTCTCCTGTGCAGGTATACCTCGCGAGGTGTCCTTGTAGACGAGACGGATGCTGAAGTCCGGTGTCGTATCATTGGGGAGGAGCCCCTACCACTCCTTAGATAGTGCTGTGTCCTGGCTGATTCTGCTCCTGCCAACTACTGCCCGGCATAGCCAGGAACTTTGTGTGATTTCGAAGAGCAACTACGGATATACCCTGGACAAGCCGCGGGGGGGCGATGGGGGCCCTGCCATCCATGAGACGTACCCCTCCTCCCTCCCCCTACCCTCTACTTGACATAATGGCTATTATCAGAGGTGAACCTGGGGGGCCTTGACCCCCCGTGCTCGGGGCGTGGGGCACCTGCCCTCCCCCCCTCCTGCCTCTGTCGGGACGGGTTGACCGGTCAACGGACAGGAAGAGCGACTAACCCTCCCCCCACAAACTGACGGGACCGTCATTCTTTGAGGACGGTAGCTCTGACCTTCGGTCAGAAACTGACGACGTCGTCATTCTTGACGGTACCGTCACTCTTGACCGAACGGTCAACCAGTCGTTGACCGCTCAGTCAATACTGACCGTTTCACTAACGGGCTTTCGCCTGGCTGTTTCGTTTCTCAAGGTAGAACCTTCGGTTCTCGAGGTACCCTCGACTGACAGGCTTCCTTCCTCGATACTTCGATACCCTCATTCCTGACGGTACCGTCATTCCTTCGGTGTGTCCAGGTCGGGTCAGGAGCCCTCCTGACTGGCGATCGTCTGTAGAGGCCGTGGAGCCGTCTTGGCTCTTCGGGTAGGCACTACCCTTGCCAGCATGGCCAGGAAAGGTAGTCAGGATGTACCTGACTTATCAGGCAAAGCAGCTACCTGCTTGCCTTTCCAGGTACCTGAACACAGCTTGACGGGCCGTGCCCGTCACGTTGTCACCTGTTGTCACGTCTACTCGAGAAGGGACTTGACGGGTAGTCCCGTGCTCGTGTAGACGGTGGACGTGGCACCGACGTCCCGTCTCACTCACTCTCACTCACGGTGTCACCCGAGGATCCTCATGACTGCTCTCCCCTCCTCTCTCCCCTCCTCTCGTTGGACCGTGGTCGGCCCGGCCTACACCGTCAACGGCGGCAACCTCCGGCGGTACCGCTGGGAGCGGTACGCTCGAACCGCTACCGCCGCCCGTCGGGACGTCGCTCGTCGTCGGGAGTACTCGGCCCGTACCGCGTCCTACATGACTGCCCTGGCCTACGTCGTGCCGTGCCCTGGCGACGGTCCCGAGCGGCTCTCCGAGCGGCTCTCGGCCGCTCTCTACTCCGCCGCCCGGTACCTCGGCGGCCGACTCGGATCGGCCGTCCGGTCCCTCGCCGTTCGCGTGTCATCATGATCCTCCCGACGATCAAGCCGGCTAAGCCGCTCGGCTACGCTGCGATGCTGGCGAACAAGGGCTACCGCTTCTTTGTAGTCGGCCCGCAGGATGAAGTCCTGTCGGGTTGGGAGTACCGGGAGGATGCGGCGGAGTCAATCCAGGATCTGCCCGCTCGATGGCGCGGAGCCCGAATCCTGACCCGCCGCTACCTCGTCAACCGCTACGGGCGGTAGACAGGTACCGCTCGGCTACCTCGGGAGCCCACGCTCGCGAGGTATCCTGGCGATACCCGCCTACCCGGTGCTACGCACCAAAGGATCATCCCGATGAGCTACACCGTACCCGTGCTCGTCCTCGCCGCTGCACTCGGTCTCGTCGGGCCGGCGGCCCTGATCCCTACGATGCCCCGCCCGAGGCGCTACGTGCTCCTCCCCCTCGCCGGTTGCCCTTGGCGCCGTGCACCCGGCGCGCGGGCCTACGTGCTCGTGCCCGATGCGGAGCTACGCGCCTTGCTGTAGCAGCCCTCCCCGACCGCTCCCGACGAGCCGCCCCTAACCCGGGCGGCTCGCGTCGTTTCGGGGCCTTGACCTTGACCCGTAGGGTCAGGGTCAGGGTCAGGTCAGGACGTAGCACGCGACGTCCTGTAGCGGGCTACGCCGGGCGCTACCTGCTACCTCCACGCGCGAGCCTGCTACCCGCCGCGCGGCGCATCCTGCCACACTACAGCGCGTCAGGCAGATCCTGCCCTCCTGGCAAGGGCAAAGAATCTTTCCCCTCCCCTCTTGCCACCCGTCAAGCGGTGCCTAAACTCCCGGTGTCGGCATGAAACCCGACGGCGCAAGGGGCCAGCGGCAACGCCGGTGCCAAGCGCGGTCAAGAAACCTCGCAAGGGCTCTTGACTCACCGGGAAGGGTGGCTATCCTTCCACCGTGACGGCAACGTCACAACCCGGCGCGCAAGCGCCGCTCTGGTAGAAGCACGGTCGCGACCCGGCAGGTATCGGCGACGTCACCAGAGGAATGATTCTCCCGCAAGTGCGGGAGGATCTGTCAGTCGCGACTATCGCAGTCGCGTCCTGACTTGCTGCCTCGCTCCTCTGATACAGTCGCCGGTGCACCGGCGGATGCCCTATCAGACCCGCGTTGCAGCAAGTCAGGAGGTTCATCATGCTACCCTCACGCAACAACTGGCGCGTAGCCGCTGGCGGCGCTACGCCCAAGCGGTCGAGCTTCTCCGGCCAGTCGGCCAAGCAGATCATGCGCGACGCGCAGCAGGCTGGCTATCACAAGCCAGCTAAGCCTCGGGTTGACCGTCTCGACGGTCCCAACCCGGGCGCCTACCTGGACAAAGGCGACCGTGACACCGACGGTGTCGGTGCCGAGCTCACCTTCAACGTCGGCACGCGTGCCGCGCGTACGCCGGTGCACCCCGTGCCTCCCCCGATCTGGCAGGGTCCTCGCTGCAAGGGCCCTACGTTCTACCCGACGGGTCGGTAGTCGCATCGCTCCCCTTTCCCTGTCACCCAAGGGTGCCAGCGATGGAGGTTCGATGTCGTCTTCGACGATTCTCTTCTACACGAGCGCCGAACCCGGCGCCGCTCCCTTCGTACGCGTGCCCGCTACGCCGGAGGGCCTTCGGTACGCGGGGTACTACGCGCGCTACCGCAACGGGCGCGCTGCCGCGCCACGGTTGAACGACTGCGCGGATCGGGTGCTCCATCCACGCCATCTTGCATGGTGGTACGAGGGCTTCGCCGGCTACCCCACCAACCCCGGCATCCCGCTCGGGACCGAGCGCTACGTCGTCCTTGGAGGGGACTCCGAATGGCGGCGCTACGATCCCAACCAGCCGGCGGATCCGGAAGGGCCGCGTCCGTGGGTGACCGTCTCCGAAGGCGCGCCGTCGCCGCGGGGTAGGTCATGAGCAGCGCTACCGCGCATCTCTGGTGCATCGAAGCGCAGTGTCACGGTACCGACGAGGCGGGCTGGGTCTATTCGTTCCAGGTCCCTCGCTTCTTCGTCGAAGCCGAGCATGAGGCAGCCGCGTGCGATCGTGCGCAGCGCGTGCTTCAGACGGGCGCGATGCCGCGCACGGCGTACACTCTGACGTGCGTCGCGCGGTGGGATGACATGATCCCTGCACCGTTGTCGCAGCCGTAGGCTACGCGCGCATCTTCCCTCGCATTCGGTAGTCGGCGCCATCCCCGCCGACTACAGTGTGCAAGTGAGGTTCCATGATCATCGCACCCTTCCTGCCGGGCAAGGGCCCGTCCATTCGGCTTGACCCTGATACGGACGGCGCCGTCACGATCGAGGACAATACCCCGGGCGCGTGGCCCGGTGCTGGACCCGTCCCGCCCAAGGGAACCGTCGTGTTCCGCTGGGAACGGTACAACCCGGGCGGGTTCGGCTGGGCTACCGACCCGAGGTACGACGCCGAGTCCATCCTCGCGTTCTGTCTCGCCTATGTCGGGCGGCCCGAAGAGTTTGACTGCGACCCTTCGGAGCCGGAGCAGGAACACGCTGCGTTCTGGCGCGCCTACGGCGACGCGTTCAGCGGTGCGCTCGAAGATTCCGAAGAGGAGGACGAATGAACGAAGCGTCCGAAGCCCTCGCCTTCATCTGGTCCATCGGCGTCCTCGCCGCTGTGACCGCCCTTGCCTACATGCCCGCCATCGGCGGGTAAGGAGCTACGCTATGGAAGTCTCCATCCTGACCGAGCACGGCAAGCGTGCTCACGTCACCAAGCGCGGCTACGAAAGCCGCGACGAGTTTAGCGCGCGCGTGCAGTGTCGCGCGGCCGAGCTCTGCATCGATGCCGGCGCGCGCTACGTCGCGTGGTACCACATCGCGCCGCACAATCTCGGGCGGTTTCACACGGACGGATGCGGCATGCTCCGCACGTGCGTTCGCAGCGGCAACGACGCCATCGCGCCCGGCCTCCACGACTACGCCAGCGCGCGGCGCGTGCTCGGTCTGTCACCCGCGCGGCCACCGCGCACCTAAGGAGCTACGCTATGGATCCCAACGCTTGCATGGACCGCATCCTTCGCGCCATCCGCGAGAAGGACTATGCCGAGGCGCGCGACGCCATCGGTGACGTGAACGATTGGCTGGACGGCGGCGGGTTCGCGCCCGATTCCGTCAAGCTGGACGCGCTGCAGCTGGCCATCGAAGCGGCCGGCGCAAGCGCACCCGAGCGGCTCGTGCGCGAGGCGATGCGCCTCTGTCAGCGCTTGCCGTAGCCCGCCTTCGGCGGGTACCTCGCTCCCCTTTCCCTTCGCCCGATGCGGCAGCGCCGTACGTGCGAAGTGATGGAGGTTCGATGTCGAATGAGAAACCCTTGACCGAGGCCGAGCTCGTGGCGCTCGCGGCCACCTTCCCCGAGCTCTCGTGGATCAAGCCCGCCGACTGGCAATCCGTCGCCACCTTCGCCGACTGGCGTCGCTGGATCGACGAGGCCGATGAGTGGCGCGAGTCGCCCGACGCGTTGGCCAAGTTGCTGACCAAGCGTCGCTGGCGCATCGAGATCCGTACCGACTGCCGCGCCTACTACGGGCAGGCCAACGTCGAGAACATCAACGACCCAACTGATAAGAGGTGGGCATGATCCGGCTTCAGTTCATCGTAGGGGGCGGCCCCTTCCTCACCTTCGACTACCTCGTGATCGGCGGGCCGGACAACGGGCGCCGCGTCGAGCTGGCACCGACGCGTCTGCGTCAGGTAGAGAGCGACCACGCCCGTGCTACCCGGTGCTCCGAGCATGCGTACGACTACTTCGATGCGTGCCTTCAGACGTCGGCGCGCCCGTGCATCGCGCGCCCTGTCAAGGGCAAGGGTCTTGCGCCCGAGACCATCGAGGCGTGCGATGCCGAGCTTGGCAAGCTCGGGCGCGGGTACAACGCCGACGGTACGGTAGACGCGCCGTATTGGGAAGCCTTCAGCGCTGCGCAGGAGACCGCGCCATGAGCAGGAAGCCTACCGAACCACCCAAGCCTACGCGCTACATCGCGGTGCGCCCGACGACGGAGCCGCGGGTCTTCCGCGAAGACTTCGAGAACCGCGAGTATCCGGCGGGTACGCTGGTGTACCAGCCACAGGGCCGAATGGGCCCGCTCTGCCCCGAGACCGTCAACCGCGACACAGCACTGCGCGCCTTCCGCTACCACGAATGCGACGATCCGTGGGGCGCGCCGCTACCCAACGTCAAGCCCTGCCCCGAGGCAGACATCCCGTGCTGGACGGGCGACGCGTTCGTGACGTGGCAAGAACACGACGCCTACTGGCAGGGCTACGCGTCCGGTCGCGCCGAATGGGGCGCGCCGAACCACCGCGTACCCTACCAGGACAAGACGGATGCCTACTCTCGCGGCTTCATCGCGGGTTCTCGCAGCCGATAGGCTGGCGTAGCCAGCACCGAAGGGCAAGCGCCGGCAGCCAAGCGCCGGCTCCCCCTGTAGCAGCGCGCAACATCCGAGTCTTGAACCTCCTCGGATCCTGCGCGCTGCTTCTGGAGGATCCATGGACAACATCGAAGTCTTCTACATGGCCGCATCCGAGTTTGATCCGGAGGACGAAGACTCCTGGATGGGCGACCGGGTGCGCGAAGAGCTCGCGGGCATGCCCGGCTACCGCCTCGCCGAGCGGCGGCAGGCCGCGCTCATGGGCGACGGCACGGCCGAGCTCGACTACGCGGAAGCGGACATCAAGGCTGCGCAGCAGGCGCTTGCCGGCTGGTACTTCTGGGTCTGCGTGCCCGGGTGCATGCCTGACAGCGACGCGTCGGGCCCCTACAAGACCGAGGACGAGGCGCTCGAAGAGGCGCGCGATATGTACGGGGAGGACGAGTCATGACCGACGCATGCAAGAAGCGCATGGCCCAAGCTGTGCGCGAGTGGCTGGCCGAGCGAAGCACACTGACCCCTGCGCGGCAGCGGCTCATCAACTGCGCGACCTACGATCTTCTGTTCGGGCCAATGCCAGCGGGCGATGAGCCCGACGGCGACGGGTACATCTATCCGGGCTGGGATGCGGCAACCGACGAGATCCGCGCGATGGACTGGCCGCACAAACTGTACTACGATGACAGCGGCGAGCCCTTCTGCTACACCGAGGAGCCGACCGGCAGCGAGGAGACCGAATCGCTCGGCCAGGGCGAAGACGAGGAGCCTGACCATCCGGACTACACGCCCGGCAACGCCGACTTCTACGTCGAGAACGGCGTGTGGTGGCGCCGCTTCTACGCCGAGCCCTACCTGGACGAGACGTACGAGCTCGACACGCGCGAGATCAAGCGCATCGTGCTCGGTCGCGACCTCGCCGGCAACCTCTAAGCAGCATCGGAGATTCCATGAACACCAGCCAAGCTATCCTCGTCCGCTTCTGCGGACCGACCAACTGTCGCGGCTCCCGCTACATCGCGCGGTGCGCGGCCGGTCGGCTCGCCGTCCAGCAGGATGACGACATCGGTCCTGCCGAGAACGCGTACCGCGCCGCGATCAAGCTGGCGATGCGCCTCGGGTGGATCAATCCCTGTCCGACGTGCAGACACGTGCCGAACGGCAAACCTTACGTATTCTACGGCACGCCCCATCCGTGCACGGAGGCTGCCGTTTCGGCCACGCCCCACGCCTTCGGCACCCTGCCGAACGGCGACTACGTCCTCACCTTCGGGCAGGCGAGCGACTACGCTTCGCCTCCGGCGAAGTAGCACGGCACCCTCGCCGCGCAGCATCCTCCCTTGCCGGCTACGCCGGCAGGCGCAAGCTCTCAACGCCGGCGATGCCGGCCATTCCAAGTAGAGGATCAACGACCATGCCTGACACCCTGCACCCTGACGTCACCGAGATGATCGACACGCTCGATCTGTACGAGACGCGCGACCTGCTGCGCGCCGTGCTCGCCGGCTACGCGCCGCCCGTGAACGACGAGGCGAAGACCGCCGCGCTCGTCAACGCCGTCATCGACATCGGCCGGTGCCGCGGTGATCGTCTGGAGCGCGAGAAGCAGCAGGCGCGGGACGCCGACAGCCGCGACAACTACCGGGCGCACGTGTCGAGCCTCGCTGACGACGTCGAGCAGCGCGTGAAGGACGGCGAAGAAGATGTCTCGGACATCCTGCACGAGCTGTGCGACCAGGACTACTGGGTCATCTACTACGCCGCCGCGCGCAAGGCCGTCGAGTACAGCGGGAACGAAGACGCGGCGTTCGAGGAGTGCAAGGACCTCGGTGGGTTGGAGGGCATCGACTCCCTCGACGACCTGTACCCCAAGCTCGCCTACTTCTGCATCCTCACCGACGTGCGCGATGAGCTGGAGTCCCGCGGTCACGATCTGAACGACCCGTCGTCCTGGTTCAACGAGGAGGAGGACGACTCCGAAGAGGAGGACATCGACGAGGATGAGGAGCCGAGCGAGGACACCAGCTATCCGGTCGGCGACAGCGACCCCGACTGACACCAACCCCTGACCACAAGGAGCAACTGACCATCATGGACAACTATCAAGACACCGACCGCCGCACCGCGGCCAGCTTCGGCGACCCGCCGCCCACGCCGCGGGAGTCGCTCGCCGAGCGCTGGGTCCGTGAGCGGGCCGAGGACGAGCAGCCCGGTGCCATCGGCGACGACTCCGAAGACCTCGGCAACCTCGACACCGAGGAGAGCGAGGACGAGGGCGACTGACCGGCTACGCCGGTCATGAGTAGGGGCCGCGAGGCCCCTCCTTTTCAAACAGGTTCCTTGTTCCGTCACTGCTTGAGCGCTTAGGGATAGGCGCTCCGTGGTCTCTGATCCTCTCCACGTGAGGGGGCAGGCGACGGACCAAGGGACCTGTTCGTGGAGGTTCCCCTTCGGGGACTTGCCAGGAGGTACGATGACAATCACAACCGCGACCGAACCCCGCAGCGAAGCGCTCAAGGCTGCGCTGCACGCCATCTTCACGACCGCCTGTGAGGGTGGCATCAGCTATTGGGCGTGGCGCCAGCAGTACGTATGGACCAAGCCGACGGTGCCGGGTTCGCCGGAGCTGCTGGACGACGTCGATAACTTCTACGCCGTCATCAAAGAAGACGAGCCGAGTGGCAGCGGTGACGACGCGAAGCGCCTGAAGCACCGCATCGACATCGACACCATCGAGAAGGGGCTGCGCCTGCTCGGTGCGGCGTCGCCCTGCATCAAGGGTGGCAGCGCCACGACCAGCACCGGCATGTCCTGGCAGGACTTCGCGGTCGAGGTCTTCGCCCTTCAGGACAACACCGACCCGGATAGCTGGCTTGACTGCCCCGACTACGACGCGGGCGATGCCGACACCATCGTTCAGGCTGGACTGTTCGGTGAGACCATCTACGGATAGGAGGCTGCGCTTGCGCAGCATACTTCACCACCGAACCGATAGCCGCGCAGCGGCAGGCGGTTAGCACTTCATCACTTCACCTGTCACACGGCCCGGATGGGCCATCACCAGGAGCCGGAGGGCTCCGAAGGACAAGCATGAACACCGTCATCCCCATCGGCCAGATTCCCGACATCCGCGCCGCATCGCCGACGACGATCGTCGAGCTCTCCGCCGAGCGCATCGCCGATCACCTCGGCAAGATGCGGACCATCCTCACCTCCGCCGACCCGGCCGGGCGCGTGCGGCTGAACGCCGTCGCGCGAGAGCAGGGCCGGCAGTTCTCCGCCGCTCGCCTCGTCGCGGAGGACTTCGAGGCGGTGTTCTCGCCGCGCGTCAGCGTCACCGGCGACGAGCTCGCGATCCGCTGGGCGTGGTACGTCCAGCTCGCGACGACCGCGCGTTCGCTGGCCGCTGCGAAGGAGGTCGCCGCGAAGTCGGCGTACCTGCCGGAGGCTGCGTCCGAGGCGCCCACGCCGCCCGCGCTCCGCGTCACCCGCGACGCCAGCCACGCGACCGAGTCCTTCTCCGGTCCGCTCCAGATCAACGCCGCGAAGCGCACTGAGACGGAGGCGACCGATCGCTACCTCCGCGACAGCGGGTTCGTCGTCGCCGAGCGGCTCCGCAAGGACGGGGAGGCCACACTTCGCGAGGCGGACCAGACCTACGCCAGCTACTACCGGGAGTGGTCCGAGCTGCCGCTCACGGTGGACGGCCTCACCGACTGCGCCGACAGCATCGCCGCCGAGGACCGGCGCGCGGCGACGGTCGCCGCTTCCGACATCCGGCTCGCCGTGGTCGGCGATACGGTCGGTCTCGCGCTCGCGAACGGTGACACCGGTTCTGTCCCGCTCCGCCTCGAAGAGCGCGGCTTCAGCCAGCTCCTCGCCATGATGCGCAAGAAGCTGCCGGTGCTCGGCGAGAACGGCAAGCCGCTGCTCGATCCTGAGACGCGGCTGCCGATGTTCCAGACGGACACCCTGTTCCCTTCGGCGATGGCCTGGATGTCTCGGATGCGTCCTGACACTCTGGTGGAGACCTTCAACCGCCACGTCAAGGACTACGCCGCCGCCCTCGACGACGTACCCGTCGTGCTCTACCACCGGCGCCGGGCGGACGGCGAGCGCGGCCTGTTCCTCGCTGCCACTCCGACCTACGCCCCCTTCGACGCGGCGCGATCCATCGCCGAGCTTCGGACCTACCTATCGGCGCGAGCCGAGGAGTGTCGCGGTCCGGTCCTCTACGACCCGGTCAGCACCGGATTCACGGCGCAGGCCCAGACGTTCAGGATGCACGTCCACAATCTGTCGGTGGGCGACAGCTTCCAGACGGTGCTCTCCGTCCGCAACCACGACAGCAAGGGCGGAGGCATCATCGTTCAGTTGGGCGTCGTCCGGGTGCAGTGCATCAATCTCACCTGCGCGACCGACAACTGGACGAGCAAGCTCCGCCACGCCGGCAGCATCGACCGCATCGAGCGCACCGTGCGGCAGGTCCACGCTCGGGCCGGCGAGTTCACGACCCACTTCCTCAAGGCGTGGGGCCAGCTCGCCGATGCCCCCCTCCGCATCGGCCGAAGGAAGTACGACACCGTGACGGACGCCATCGAGCTCGGCGTCGAGTCCGGCGCGCTCGACATCAGCGGCTCGAAGAAGCGCGACAAGGAGGCGATCACCTGGGGCCTGCTCCAGGAGCCCGGCACCGACCAGCGGGCGTTGGTCAACGCGATCACCCGCGCGGCCCGCTGGTCCGGGTTCGAGCGCGAGCTCGACACTTTCGGGCAGGAGCGAGTCCGCCTTCAGGCGGCCGAGCTCTCCGGCCAGCTCGTGTTCGCGAGTGCGGCGTGAGGCTTCGCCTCGCCAAGAAGCTGTTCGCGCAGTTCGACGCAGGGCGCAAGCTGCCATCAGCTACGTATCGGCGCGTGCTACTGCGCATGATGAAGCACCTGCGCGTTCTGCGCTGGCGCAGCAGGAGGGCGAAGCAGTAGCGCAGCAACCTCTTCAGGTGAGTCGTGCTCCACGCGATGGCAGGTTCGAGTCCTGCCGAGAGGTATCTTTCAAGCGCAGCCGTAGGCTGCAAGGAGTCACCATGAACCAAGACGGAAGCCTCTCCGCCGCCGAGAAGAAGAAGCGGCAGGAACTGATCAACAACCTGGAGAAGGCGATCACCGAGCTCGACGAGTTCCGCGCGGAGATCGCCGAGGAGATGCAGGCGTACTTCGACGAGAAGTCCGAGGCGTGGCAGGATGGCGACGCGGGCGGCAGCTACGCCAACTGGATCGGTCAGTGGGAGGATAGCCTCGAAACCTACCATGATACCGTCGATGAGGCGCTGCCGATCGCGCCGTAGTCGCCAGTTGACAGGCAGGTCAACTACCCGCGCAGGTGCGCAACGCCGGTTCGACTCCGGCGGCGGGTTTTCTTCTCTTCGTACTTCAGGAGGTCACCGATGGGCAGCGATATCCATCTCGTGCTGGAGCGCTGCGTCGAGCGAAGTCGGCTCCGCCGACGAAGGAGTAGTCGAAGCATGCCCTCCTCCGCCCGCTTCGCTCAAGCCTTCCTCTTCTTCCTCGGCAGCTTCGCCGTCGCGTGCTGCCTGGGTTGGTTCATCTTGCCGCAAGGGTGACAGCATGGAACGCGGACCAGGCCAGCCCTTCACGATCAGCTACTTCCGTGGCAGGTACACGGCGACCTTCGAGGCAGCTTCGCCGTTGCAGGCAGAGTCGCAGACTATCGGCGCAGCCGAAGCTGAGCTGGCAACCCTCGACGACCTGCTCTACGAGCAGTACGCTGAACGCATCGAGGGTCACCTTGCCGAGGTCAAGGCATGGCTGCGTGACAACCCGATGCCGCTCGCCGAGCTGATACCCGCGCGCATTACGAAGTACGTACTCACTCACGAGCGATGCGGCCAAGGCTACGCAGCCTTCCTCATTCGGAGGCTGCAACATGCCTGACATCGTCGTCTACATCCTCACCCCCATCTACATCATCGTCGTCCTGTGCAGCGCACTCGATGCGCTGGCGGATCTCTTCGGGCCGGGGTAACTTCGTTACCTCGACAGTCACCAACCCAAGCAAGGAGTCAACGTCATGAAGTTCATCATCTTCCTCTCGCCCCGTACCTGGGACATTCAGCCCCTCGTGGCTGGGCTCACCAAGCTCGACGCCGCGGACGCGCTGCGCCAGTTCGCCCGTGACCTGGAGGCGGCGCCCGATGCCCGTCGGGTCATGTTCACCCAGGAAGCGGCGGAGCAGCTCCGCTCCTGGCAGAATGCCACGCCCATGGCTGTCGAGGCGCTGCCGAACGGACGCTACGTCGCGACCGCCGTCGGCTACGACTTCACCGTCGAGGGCGCCACCGTGACCGAAGCGCTGGAGGAGCTGGCCGAACAGGTCGAGATCGCGGCTGCCAAGGCTGCCGAAGCTGCCAAGGCTGCCGAGCCGCCGCACATCAACGACAAGAAGCCGGACGAGCCGGCTTCTTGAGGGCGCAGGGGCTGTCGCCCCTGATGGCTACGACAGGCGCCGGAGCGTCACGGCTTCGGCGCCGCCTGTCACGTTGGTGAAGACGTAGGCGAAGATGGCAGGGACGTTGTTCGCCGCCATGTTCCCGACAGTCGTGACGTTGGCCCCCGCCGTGTAGGTCACGGCGAAGGCGGCCAGCACGATCACGTGGAAGATGAACGCGCTGCCTACTTGGCAGTCGGGGAAGTCGGCGACCAGCTCCGCCGCCGTGCGTGTGGTCTTCGCACGCCCGGCGCCAGGGGTGCAGGTCTGGAACATGGCCCGGGTCTCGGCCTGACTCAACGTCGAGTCGGCGTCGGTCAGGGTCACGGTCGTCGAGCACTCCAGGAACGGCACCGGTGCGGTGCCGCGGACCGTGACGCCGCCACGTACGCCGGTGCCGACACCCGCGCCGGGCTGAAGCCAGACGCCTCCGCCGTTGACGTTGCCGCCCGTGCCGGCATCGCCGGCCACCAGCTTGGCCCGACCCGGCGCACCCGAGGTCGTGCCGTTGCCACCGCTGCCGGCCGTTGCAGTGGCATCACCACCTGCGCCACCGGTGCCGCCAGCCGAGGTGCCACCGGCACCGCCCGTGAGTGCGCCCGTGCCGCCGGCCCCGCCATTGCCGGTACCAGCAGTCGCGTTGCCACCTGCACCTGCCAGCGTCGTGGCATTGCCGCCAGCACCGCCCGCATTGGCACCGGAGCTGGCAGTGTTGCCACCTGCGCCGCCTGCCACGGACCCTGCGCCACCGATGCCACCTGCGGCATTCGCCGTGGTCGTCTTGTTGCCGCCGGCTCCGCCAGCCAGGGCTGCCGCGCCACCCGTGCCACCTGCGGACGTGCCGACCGCCGAGCCGCCGGGTCCACCGCGGCCTGCCCACGCACCGCCGTTGCCACCTGCCGAGGCGCCGGTGCCGCTGGCCGCGCCGCCAGTGCCAGCGATGCCGCTCCAGGTGCCGCCGTTGCCGCCGGCACCGGTGCCACCGGCCGCCGTCATCGAGCCGCCGTTGCCGCCTGTGCCGACGAAGGCACCACCCGTCCCGCCAGCGTGCGCCCCACTACTGTTCGTG
>ERZ1292623.225-Hain-H51-01um-R1-225-length-63539-cov-19_pt1 | contig 63539 bp, 68 predicted proteins | sample MGYA00564398_ERZ1292623 | MGnify/ENA primary metagenome ERZ1292623 (study PRJEB36523, sample SAMEA6512633) | groundwater metagenome | collected 2019-01-07 | study: AquaDiva: Metagenomics assemblies of 32 groundwater samples
TAGCCTACTGCGTAAGAAGAATTGTGAACGGCCAACCGCTTGAAAACAACCGTGCACTTATTTCTCTCGATGAGAAACTTTTGCCGGATTATCATAGTGCGCAAGCAGTAAAGGACCGTAAACGGACTGCTGACGAGTTTCGGAAGATTTTTGGGCTGTAATACTTATTTGCTCTATCGCCTCATAAAATTGTGGGGATCGTTGAGAGCCTAGGGGTTCTCAAAAATGAATCTCCCCGAGCTTGCTGCGGGGGAAATTCATTTTTACGTCTAGTCAATTTCGCCTTTTCTTTTTGAATTGTCTTCGGTTTTTTGTATCCCCGTAATAATAGTATCTACATATTCTGGAGACAATTCATGTTCTCCATTTTTTACCTCAAACAACGCACCGCCATACTTACTATGCAGTTTCTTAGAACGATCTTTAATTTGCTGGACTTCTCTTGAACCGTAGTAGATAGAAAGGGGAGTAAGTGGCCTTCCATAATCTAGACTTTTTAAATCTTCAATCTGAATAGGAGAAAAAACTTTTATTTCCTCCTTGTTAGTTAAGTAAATATCATCTCCGAGTATTGGACTGACAGAGCAAACCACTGCCAGTCGAAACTTTATTTGGGTAGCAAGCTGATAAGCGAGCGTGGCTCCTACTGAAAACCCAAATATTACGTCCTTGCCAGCTGGTTCGTTTACTTGTTTCTTAACTTCAGTTACCACTTGAGAAAATAATCTATCTCCAAAAACATATTTTTCATCCATTAGGCCTGTTTCAACCGGAATAATATCATAGTTATCCTCTATCTTTTTGATTAGAATTTGATAACTTTGATCAGTGAACTTATGTCCCCAGCCAGGTAAAATATAGAATTTTGATTTCATTTTTTTATAAAAGAGGGAGGAACATTGCTCCTCCCTCCCCATGGCTCATGCCATAGACTACAGATCGAATTGACCCTCCTTGGCACCCTTGATGAATGCTTCCCACTCGTCATTCTTGAAGTAGAGTGTCTTTCGCGATGCATCCTTGCTGTCTCTGATGGCGACCCCTTCGGGTTTCCTCGCCACCTGAACACAGAGCCACTTGGCGAGGTTGCGCCCAGTGTGGCTTGAAGTGTGGAAGTCACACTCCTCAACGGAAAACCCAAACTTCTCGGTAATCTGATTAGGTTTCAAACCTAACCTCCTTTAATAAGAACTACTACCCAATTTCGGCTTAACTACATCATCAAACCGAATCCACCTGCTATTATATATACCAAAATAAAAATATGCAAGGATTATGTGTGCGCGTCAACTTCATATAAACATTTAGTCGGATTACTATACCTTCCAGAATAATTCAGTGATTTACCTAAAACTATTAGTAGTTAAGTATCCTTTGATATGCTCATGATTATGACACACCATAAAGCCGATTTGAGGTATAATAGAATAGACCTATCATAAACCTATGCTACTAAATAAAGATATTAGAACAATCCTTGAGGCGGCAATTCAAGCACCGTCAGGGGAGAATGCACAACCGTGGAGTTTTAAGGTATCGGGAACAACAATAGAACTTTACAATCTGCCCGATAGAGATAGATCGGTATATAACTGGGAACAGCGCGCTTCTTACGTTGCACACGGTGCCTTATTAGAAAATCTGACAATTGCGGCGCAAGCACGGGGATATGCTGTGCAAATTAATTTATTTCCAGACGGACCGAAGAGTAATCTTGTTGCTCAAATTAAATTAGCACAAACAAAACCAACAACTGAAACGTTATATCCTTTTATCTCGGAAAGGAAAACTAATCGAAAACCCTATAAAATTACACAACTTACTCAAGCTCAAAAGGGGGAGATACTCTCAGCGCAAAAAATTACCAATCAAGCAGAGATACGTCTTATTGAAAATAGAGAACAGATAAAAACTCTCGCCCGTGTAGGAAGCTCAAATGAAGAGGTAATGCTCTCTAATAAAGATCTCCACAGCTTCTTTTTTTCTCATATTACATGGACACAGAAAGAAGATGATGAGAAAAAAATTGGCTTTTACATAAAAACTTTGGAGCTGCCTCCACCTGCAGAGATTATGTTCAAGTTATTACGAAAATGGACTGTTATGAAAATCTTTGATGCAATTGGTTTCCCCAAAGTTGTTGGTAAGCAAAACGCAGCTGTTAATGCTCAATGCGCCGCCATCGGGGGTATTTTTATCGACGATAGTAACCCTGAATCATACATCGCTACTGGGAAGCTTCTTGAACGAACCTGGCTTATTGTCACTAAACTGGGTCTTTCGCTTCAGCCGCTTGCGGGGCTTCTCTTTATGCATTTGTCCTTATTTCAAGGAGATACAGCGCGATTTACTGAAAAGAATAGTCAAATTATTAAAGAGCAATATGGGAAGGTTGTAGAAATATTCAACACACAAAACAAAATTCCGGTATTGATGTTTCGTATTGGTGATGGGGGAGAACCAAGCGCACGGGCAGCACGGTTTAGACTAGAGCAAACCCTCTCTCAGAAAATATAACTCTGCTATAATTCAAGAGTGATTTCAAAAAGGAACAGATTTTCATATGAAAACTGACAATAGGAAGATTGTCTTTTCTAGACGAATACCTGAACCTAAAAAAATGGATAAGCTTGAAATGGATGTCTTTGAAAAGGCATCAAAGAAAAGCTATAAAAGGTGGATTATTCCACTTGTCGACGATACTCTGAATCATGCCTCTCTACCAAAAGAACCAAAAATCTTAGATATTGCAGGAGGACCAGGACTTCTTGCTGGAGAGTTTGCAAGACGATCAAAAAAAATCAGTGTTTACCTGGTAGACATTTCACCTTACGTACTGGGGTTAGCAAGGAGTAACTGTCGTGGACTAAGAAACATAAAAATATGTAAAGCTTCAGTATACAAATTACCCTTCAAAGATAATTTCTTCGATATCGTCATCTGTAAAGATAGTTTCCATCATTTTAATAAACCAAAAAAAGCGTTGAAAGAAATGCTACGTGTCACGAAAAAAGGGGGAGGGTTATATATTCAAGATTTAAAACGAAACGTTCCTCAGTATTTATTAAAAAGAGTTACCCCACCAAAGAATCTTTTTGAAGAACTCATTTATTATTCCACTCGAGCTTCCTACACAAAACCCGAGATTGTAAAAATTCTTAAAGAACTAGGGCTAGAATCTTTTTTTGTCAAAACACGTAATTTGACGGAATCTCTGAGGCGTCGCTATAAAAAGATAGGAATTGACACCACTGACCTAAAAGAAGGCTTACAGGCGCGTTATGTTGCTGTAGCGAGAAAGTAAGGTATGAGTATATTCTCATTTTTTGACTTTTCTTTCCTGAACGTTGGCAATGTAGATCTCCTCATTGTTGGTATTTCAACTGCAGCAATTGGCATTCTGGGGTTTGTTGTTTTTTTCAATAACCCTAAAAGCATTACAAGTAGGATATTCTTAGCTGTTTCGATAGTTGCAAGTATATGGGGTGTATCAAATTATCTTAACTATCAGTTAACAACACTGATATCCACAAATGTAGTTCTCTGGGCGCTTCGACTACACTTGTTTATCTCTGTTTGGTATGCATTTTTGATATTCTACCTTTTCTATGTATTTCCTGAAACTACTAAAAAATTTCCAAATAAGTATAAATATTTTTTGATTCCGTGGGTCTTGTTTGTGGCAATCTTAACGCTTACGCCGCTTGTACTTTCAGAATTAATTGTTAATCCTAACGTTATCCTTGAGGCCCCCGATACTCAAAAAGGACCGGGAATAATTTTCTTTGCTTTGACTGTTTTTGGGTTAGATGGAATGGGTATTTACCTACTTATCAAAAAAACCAAAAAAGCTCAAGAGAAAATTAAAGCCCAATTCTCAACAGTATTAATAGGGATTATTTTAACCCTTGTTCTTATTTTAATTTTCAATTTAGTTTTACCTCTTGTTTTTAAAATTTTTAATTTTATCCCTTTGGGGGCTGTTGCTGTTCTTCCATTTATTTTGGCTACAACATATGCAATCGTTAGACACAAATTGTTAGATATAAAAATTATTGCTACAGAGGTTTCTGCATTTTTAATTGTCGCAGTTTCATTTTTACAAATTCTTACTGCAAGCGGTACCAGTGATGTTTTACTAGGGATATTTATTTTTGTTGCACTATTAATCATCAGCGTTTTTCTTATCCGTACAGTACGAAAAGTCGTAGAACAAAGAGCACTACTTACAATCGCAAACGAGAAACTGCGGGAACTCGATGTGCAGAAATCAGAGTTTATGGCGCTTGCCACACATCAGCTGAAAGCGCCGCTCACCGTGATCAAGGGATACGCCTCGATGCTCAAGGAAGGTTCCTACGGCGCCGTCGCGGACACCGGGAAAGAGATCCTCGACCGCATTTTTGGCGCGGCACAGAGCCTTGTCGTTATCATTGATGATTTTCTCAATATTTCACGCATAGAGCAGGGGAGAATGCAGTATGATTTTGGGCTTGTAGATATGCGACAGCTTGTTTCTGGAATCGTGAGCGACATGAAGCAGGGTGCTGAACAAAAAGGTCTCGCGCTCATATTTGATGCTCCATCCAGTGTGGATTTCAACATTACCGCAGACTTTGGCAAGATACGCCAGGTTATTACTAACCTCGTAGACAATGCAATTAAATATTCACCAGCTGGACAGATACGCGTGACACTGCTCAAAAACGCTCCCGGGGGCGTCATACGCCTGTCCGTTTCTGATACTGGTATAGGTATGAGTGCCGAGACAATTGGAAAGCTCTTTCAACGATTTTCAAGGGCAAAAGACGTGGGGAAAGCGCAAGTGGGTGGCTCAGGCCTTGGTCTTTATATAGCGAAGCAGATGGTCTTGGCGCATGGCGGGAAGATATGGGCCGAATCAGGAGGGAAAGGAAAGGGATCAATGTTTTATGTTGAACTTCCGCTAACACCACCACACGGAGAAACGCAAAATATATTTCCGCATACCTAAGATATGCTGGCTGTATTCGATGGCGTTCTGCCCTATTGAGCAGGCAGACTGGCTTGCATAAAACACAAAGTTGTGATAAAAGAACGGTAGAAGAAATCCACGAGGATTTCATAAATTGCACATTGACAACCCAAAAAGGAGGTGAGTTATGAAATGGTCTGATCGTCTCTACTTCGGTACGTGGCTACTAGAACGACAACTCAAAGAGCCGTCGGTAAATAAGATTGAAGAAATCTTACTCTTTGCTCTTGATTCCGGTATTCGCCGTTTTGATACGGCTGCCGTCTATGGAGAAGGAAAGATTGAGGAGATACTGGGCGCATGTTTGCCGGAAGATGCGGTCATTGTGACCAAAATTCCCGCAATCACCAAACCCTATCTCCAGTCTCCTGCTCCGATTCAAGAATTCTACTCACGCAATCATATGAATCGTAGCGTGGAGGGTTCTCTCAGTCGGCTCAGAAGTACATCTGTTGATACTATTCTTTTGCACAACTGGTTGCCTTCATGGTCGTTAAATGCAATCGAAATCCTTCAGTGTCTCAGGGAAATGAAGGAACAAGGTATCGCTAGAAGAGTGGGAATTTCCCTGCCTGATAACTTTTCATCTCACGTCAAACAGGAAGTTTTACTTTACATCGATGTGATTGAGGCTCCGTTCAATCCAGAACAAAGGTGGGTGCTTGAACAGCTTCCAACTTTAATCGGATTGAAAAAAGAAGTCATTCTGAGAAGCTTATTTGGCCATGGCAAATTACTCACTGAGTACTCATCCGAATCACTGGCACAAGACGCATTCAAGCTCGGCACGTCCGTTGTTATTGGTATGACGACGGAAGAACAAATCACCCAAAACATCAACTGCCTAAAAGGAGAAGTAAAATGAAGTTGCCGTACAAAACTACCGAGGAAGTACGACAGAAGTTTCTGGACTATTTTCTCAAGCGTGATCACCATCTCATCGAGCCGTCGGGGATCATTCCCAAGAACGATCCAACCCTCATGTTTATCAACTCGGGCATGGCACCACTCAAACCCTATTTCACGGGTCAAGCAAAGCCGCCATACCCACGCCTGACGAACGTGCAAGACTGCATCAGGTTCGTAGACATTGAAAGCGTCGGCGATTCTTATCACGGAACGAACTTCCGCATGATGGGTTCCTGGTCTTTCGGAGACTACTTCAAGGAACAGGCAATCGAGCTTGCCTTTGAACTCATCACCGAGGGATTCGGCATCCCAGCCGACCGCCTCTCTGCCACGGTATTCATGGCTGATGAAAGTTTGCCAGGAGTGCCAAGCGACGAAGAATCAGCTCGTATCTGGGAGGAATTCCTGCCACGAGATCAAATCATTGGTCGTCCACCCGCCGACAACTTCTGGGGTCCAGCTGGAACCAGTGGCCCGTGTGGTCCATGCACTGAAGTCTTTTTCGATCGAGGCGAAGAATTCACCGAGAAAGAAATGAATGATGTGCTAGTCCCTGGACGACATATCGAGATCTGGAACGCCGGAGTTTTCATGCAATACTTCAAGGACGAGCAGGGGAATTTCTCCCCGCTTCCCATGAAGTGCGTGGATACCGGCGCGGGACTTGAGCGGTTTGCAATGATTCTCCAGGGCCATGCGTCAATCCATGAGATCGACCAATACGAGCCGTCCTACCAGCTCATCAATCAGCGTATTGGTGACACTGTATGGACACGGATCATTCTCGACCATCTCAAGACCTCGATCCTGATGATTCGAGAAGGTATTGTTCCGAGTAATACTCGGGAAGGATATCTTCTCCGTCGTGCGCTTCGGCGTGCGATGATCGGCATCTTCCTGCGGGGAATCAACCTGACCATTCTTCAAGAGTGGGCAGACTCCCTTAGCGAAGTGATCGACAACAATGACCTGACCATGCGTCAGAAATCTGTTATCGCTCACTGGCTCAATGAAGAACGTGACAACTTCGAAAAGCTGATGCATCGCAGTAGGAAGTATCTCGACAAAATCGTCGCCGCAAAAGAGCTAGATGCGCAACACGCATTCACCCTGAAAACCGGCGTAGGCATTCCCGAAGATCTTCTGGAGGAATTCTGTGCTCGTCATGGGATTCCTTTTCCGAAAGTCGAATTTCTCAATCTCATTGAGGAACACAAGGAAATCTCGCGTCGGCCGAAAAAGTAAGCTCATCAACACTAATCCTCTCCATTGTAAAATGGAGAGGATTTTTTCTTTTAACTAACTCTGTTCAAAACTAAAATTATTATGTAATATTAAGCATATAAATACAGGAATTTTACTTCTCACATCAACAGGGTTTTCTTCTGGGCTGGTTACCGAAAGGTTCAAAGCCCTAGTTTCTGATTATGAAAATCGTAGAGTGGCCATAGTAACGACAGCTGCAGAAGAAAAAGAGAATAATAAATACTCTCAACTTGCCAAGGAACAATTTATTGAAATGGGATTTTTGCATATTGATTTTGTAGACTTTGAAACTGAACCTACCAAGGATTTTTCCAAATACGACATTGTATATGTATGTGGAGGTAATACATTCAAGCTTTTAAAATTTGCTCGCGAAGCAAACTTTAAAGCTTCAATCGAAAATCTCCTAAAACGAAACGGAGTATATATCGGTGTGAGCGCGGGAAGCATTATTGTTGGCCCTTCTATTAAAATGGCCGGCGAAGTCGCGTCTGACAAAAATGATATTGGTCTTAAAGATTTGACTGGATTTGGTATCACCAATCTTATTATCCTCCCGCACTATTCTTTTGAAATAGAGGAAGAAACAAAATCTTTTGAAACAAAGTATAGTGTAAAGGTAGAAAGGGTCAGCAACTCTCAAGCGGTTTTACTTCAAAACGGAGAAAAAATAATTCTTGGATAATAAAACATGGAGACACACTTTCGTATGTCTCCATGTTAGAGTAACTTCTCGATTTTACCCACCAGATTTCTCACCCCCTTCCTTTTTGAAAGTTCTAGGGCAAGCTCATAGATAGGTAGGTCCGAAGACCTAAGGAACTTCGTCTGTTGTCCAAGCGATAGGAATCCACGGAAGTATCTTCGACTGCGTGCGAACGCAAGCCGAACCATCGAGGATGTAACATCCGAGAGGCACAGTCCTCGCTCGAGGATTGCATCTTCATGCAATTTCTCAAGTATCGAGAGTTTCTGCCTGATCTCATCAGTACACAATTCGATGATAGACTTCGAGAGCGAAGTGGGATAAGGAACAAGCAGTTCCTTAAGTTGGACACTGATGCCCGTAATGTCATACAAGGTTTCAGCAGTTGCCAAGTCCCCGCATAACGCCTCTGGTACCCAATATCCAGTAGCCCACGGGCGATGTTGACCGCCCAAGTTCTTACCTTCAACCCATTCCTCAATCTGCCGAACAAGCAGGGTTGAGTCGCATATAGCAACTCCGCCCGTACTTGTTGGCAAATCAAAGCGCACGCTGTCATCGCACACAAAGAAATTTCCAGCAGGCCAGCGATCTTTAAGCAATGCTTCGACAGGAGGAGCGTATTTGTGAATATCCCCTCCGTTGCACCCCGCAAGCAGATCAATCTTGCCTTTTGCTGAATTTCTTTTCAGTCCGACGTTCAGAAGTATCTCAAGTCCTTGCAGATCACGCAGAGTGTAAGCGAACTCGGAGACAATACTTTTTTTCATACTGCCTCCTTTTTTCTTCGATCTTCCTCGAGCTTGATGAGATCCTTCGGATAACCGAATGTTGAAGCGAGATACTCGATATCTTGCTCGGTCAGCAAGCCTTGCCTTCGAGAGATCAGTTTTGAGTATTCTTTTCTCCCTCGTTCAAGGCCCTGCTCGAACTTCGATACCTCCTCGGCAAACACGGGCGAGATTGTGTCTCGAGTCACATTTTCCGAGGTCCAATAATTCCCTGATATCATGCCGAACTCGTCGAACGGCATTGAAACCTGACGACAGATGATATACGCCTCTCGGATGAGTTTCCGAAGAACATATTCCGCAGCCTTGTTTCCAGGCTTAAGCCCTTGCGATACCAGAAGAACAGCTGCCTTACCGAGATCGGCCAGACGACATATTGCGGTTCGCTCCTGAACCGACGACCGCTCGGTAATGGATGAAACCAAGCCTTTCCATAATGAGTTTGCGTAATCGCTTTCACAACATTCGATTGCCGTGACGATGCGATCAATACTTGCTCCAGAATCGGCAGCGATCTTCTCCATCGGAGACACAAAGAGGTTTTCGCCCTGGAACTGGGTAAATACCAGATTCCAGAGCTCCACCGTACTTTGCGTGTTTGGATTGTGCCAAACTATCTCCGTGCGAACACCGCATCGGTTCCGAGTAGGGGTAAAAGTGACATTCTCATCACTTAAGACGGTCCTGACACCAATCCTTTCCCAGACACTTTGCGATACCGCATCCTGCGGGTACACTGTTGCCGACAGACTGCTTGGACTGATGCCCGCACAATCTGTTAGATAACGCCAAGCACTTTTGATCATTACATCCTTCACCTCCTGCTCCTTGCCCTCGTAGAGGGAAAAGTGACCAAGCATGTCGAATGCAAAATGGTGCCTTCCCGACAAACCGATCTTCTCCCATCTATCCGTCCGCAGGCAAGTTTGAACTGAAACAACACGAGTCTTCTTAGGAATTGCTTCGTGAGAGATCGCGTCCTCGAATACGACGCCACCTGAGATGTTGAACAGAAGCTTGGGGTTTGCACTTACGATAGGAAGACTTTCTTGCCACTGGAAACCGAAGTTCCCGAAGTGGCGCTTGATTTCATTATGCGACTTCATGCGGGACCTCCGATTGCCAAATGTTTGAATACAGTCTGCCTGACTGCGTAGGTGAACTTACTCATCTCGGGATGAGTGATAAGTCCTTGGTGAACATCCCAACTTACAACGTGAGCTGGAATCCCGAGATTGTCTAAGATGCCTTGCGCACGTTCCACCGTCATGTTGTAAGCGGAACCTCGAGCGCAAATCTGCCGTTGAGCGAGAGGACAGCGAGATGACTCGCATTCCTGTCGCGCGAAGACTTGGACCGAAGTGATACTCGGAATGTTGAGCATCCGAGAAAGCGCACACGACGATTTGAGATAAACGGGGATACCAGGAAAATGTTCAGTACCCAGTGAGAAGATGGAATCCACCAGCTCCTGTGGCAACAATTTCACATTATCATCCCGAGGGATGTTCGGCATGGGGAGTTTATGAATCTCCACCAAGCCGTTCTCGATACCTTCCGTCCATCGAAGCCCGCCCGGAACAATCATGTCAATGACTTCGCCATAGTGTTTTTTGACCCACAGCATCATCATCTCAATCCTGTCCCGATTACCGCTCCACTCTGGAACGATCGGCCTCATGTACCACGCAATCGTTGCTCCCGCTTCCTTTGCTTCTTCGGCATTGAGGAATCGGTTGTTGTGAGCGGGTTCAATCGTGTCAGGATTGTCCGCCCAACAGAGTGAGAGCATCAGCCCACGAGTCGCCTTTGAGATTCTGGCGAAGTCGAGCTTCCTGCCTTTTGGAACGCCACCCTTAGTAACGATCCAGAAAGGATTTCGCAGACCACGACGCACAAAAGCGTCCATAATCTCAAATGTGCTCTCGGTGACGGGCCCAGGAGCAAACGGTTCAGTACTTGCAGTCCCGATGCTGATGATTGTTTCGTCGACAACAAAGAACGGGTGTTTTATCAACTCGTCGAGGATCTGATCAACGCTGAAGGAATTGCGCCGTCGAGATTTCTTCGGCATAGTTCCTTGCTCTGCGAGGTCTTGATACGTTCCTTGAACGTGGCAGTACCGGCATTGCCAAGCACAGCCGACCCAGAGGTCGATGCTGAGCGAGCTGTTTGAGACACTGACGGATGACAGGGGATGATTGCTATCGGGAACGAGAGCACCATACGTGTATTCACGTAGAGAAAACTTCTGTCCCGTGGTCATGCCCCTCAGTTGAACGAGTGGTTCCGAATTAACGGCCGTGAAGTATTCCTGTTTGGATTTCATAACTCACCTCCTTTTTGGGTTGTCAATGTGCAATTTATGAAATCCTCGTGGATTTCTTCTGTCATTTTTTTATCACAAATTTGTATTTTATGCAAGTCCGCCCGCATTCATTCCCCAGACCCCTTTCTGCGGGCGGGAAATCAGTCTCGGTTTTGCACAATCCTTTCCCCAGAAAATAGTTTTCGCAAAACCGAGTCCACCAAATTGGCACTAAGAATTCCGTCAGTTTCTCCTTGAAGGGAGAAACCTGCCCTCGCTTCACCACCACGCGTTCTTTTTTGTTTGGCGGGGGTATTCTCTTTTTTGGTTTGGTATGGTGGTGGCGAGGCGAGGGCGGAACGGAACAACGTCCGCTAAGCCGTGACGGAATTCGTATCGGAGCATACGATTTAGTTTCAAATCACCACCAGAGAACGGCCAGACGCGTGAGAATGTCCTCTCTTTTCTCGAGTCCATCAACTACGGAGAGTTTTTAGCGTTCAGCGAGTAATAACTCTTCAATCACAGAGGGGGGAAGGTCTAACCTTTCCCCTCTTTTTCATTCTCATCTATGGTATTATTTATATATGTCATCTGTAATTTTTTCTCATAAAAAAATGCAGGAAAAAATATATCTTGATCAGCTCTTTGAAGAAAAGGGGTGGTTTATGTCTGAAAACTTTGACGTATTTGTTCCAAAAAACAGAGATTCAATTGAAGAAGAAATGCCCAGTAAAGGAAATTTATTGAGTAAAAACATATCCTGGTTAAGAAGCGAATGGAAAAAAAAAGAGAAGGATTACTTTGGAATTATTAAAAAGTTCCATCATGCAAAACTTTTATCTCGATACAAATGTCATGTTAGTCGTTTTGGCCCTGAGGGGAAATATATGCGCCCTTGCATGCTTTTCATTCGCCTACGAACAAAACGTGATAAAACAAGAGTAATTGAAACAATTGGACATGAGTTGCTCCATTTAGTATTTTCAGATTTTTTAGAGTTTAAGAAATTAGGATACCCAGAACGTGAAGGAATGATTGACGCCCTGATTCTACAAAGCAATCTTTCCAAACTTTTTCCTCGTTATAAAAAGCAATCAATCGGTAAAGTACGACAAAAATTACTAAAGACTATCTTGAAATAAAAGAGACGTGAAATGTCAAGCTTATTCATCATATCCCGCAAAGCATGAGTAACAACTCTAAAATGTAAGGTGGGTGAAGGCGCCCTCACCTAAACCATGCCGACTATATTCGACATCGACATCAGGATATTTCTCCAGATACTGATCGGGGCGATCAATTTTGCTCTTGGCATACTCGTCTTGCTCCGAGACTGGAAAAATACAAGCAACCAATCATTTACGGCCGTCACTACGGGCATGGCGCTCTGGGTGTTCACGCGCGTCCTTTTTCAGCTCGCGCCGTCTGGCATACCGATAGAAGTAATTGCGAAATTTCTTTTCATAACTTCAGGGCTGGTACCACTTTTCATCATCCCGCTTGTCATTTACATCGGCGACAGCCAGCGCCACATACCGCTTCGAACCGGGTTCCTTATCATCACGCCCTGGCTCATTGTGGCTGGGCTTGCAGCGCTCACGGATGAGATCGTGAGCGCTGTCGCGATCAGTCCCGTGGGAGAACACGTTGTTATCTACGGCGGAGGATTTTACTACTTCGCCGTTTATATGATTACCTACCTCCTGACGGGCGTCTACATTCTCATAAAAAGGTACATTGAAACGTCCGGTCTCGTAAAAGCGCAGCTTCGGTACGTGCTCGCCGGCTCTTCCACATCGATCCTGATCGGTCTCACGACAAACATCATCCTGCCGCTTCTCGGTGTAACATCCTATGTATGGCTCGGACCCATAGGAACAATCGCGCTCGTCGCCTTCATCAGCATCGCAATGACCAAACACCGTCTCTGGAATTTTAGGCTCGTTGCAACCGAGATATTCGTTTTTTTTCTCCTCATCATTCTCCTTGTCCAGATTTTCATCGCAGATACTCCGGAAAGAATGCTTGTACGGGTCGGGACATTCTTTCTCATATCTTTATTTAGTTTCTTTCTTGTCCGTGAGTCACTGCGGGAACTCAAAACCCAGGGCAGAATCCAACAACTTTCCCGAACACTCATTGCCGCAAACAGCCGTCTTCGGGAAATTGACGTCCAAAAATCAGACTTCGTTTCAATCGCCTCGCACCAGCTCCGCACGCCCTTGACCGTAATCAAGGGGTATACCTCAATGCTCCTTGAGGGTACATTCGGCGCCCTTATCAATGAGCATCAACGATCAATCGTCGATAAAATATACCGATCAAGCGAACACTTGGTCACGATGATCGATGATTTTTTGAATATTGCGCGCATTGAGCGGGGGCAAATGAGCTACGCATTCGCAAAGATTGACCTCAATAATGTCGTTCGCGAAATCGTCGAAGACGTGAAAGTGAGTGCAAAGTCCGAAGGCCTCACTATCCTGTATGAACCCCTACGAGAAGAGGAAGGTTATTCGGTCATTGCTGACCATCTGAAAGTTGCACAGGTGGTCAGCAATCTCTTCGATAACGCGGTTAAATACACACCGCGTGGTGGCACGATCACAGTCCGCATCACGAAGGACCCCGGTACGGGAAACGTTGTTCTCTCCATCACCGACACCGGCATGGGAATAGCACCGGAAACAATGCCGCGCCTTTTCAAACGTTTCAGTCGCGATATGAAAATGAAGCGCTTCCACGGCGAAGGGTCCGGGCTCGGCCTCTATATCGCAAGACAGATCATGGACGCCCACAACGGGTCTATTTGGGCAGAGTCGCCGGGGACAGGCAAGGGCTCCACCTTTTTCGTATCATTCCCGAGAGCACACGGAAAGACCCTCGGAGAAGAAATCAAGGGCTTCAATCCCCATCAGGAACCGCAACGGATATGATCATAGATTCGACCACTTATATTTCACTCCAGTCGATATTTCTCATCGCCACTGCGGTGTTGAACACACTCTTCGCAGCGAGCATTTACTTGAGAAACCGTTCCCGAAGCAGTATGTTTTTCATCGTCACAGTACTCTGTGCCGCGATCTGGGCATTCGGCATCAGTTTGTACATCCGCCCGGGAATAACCGCTTTTACTTACCTTGTTTCAAATCTTAACTACATCAATGCGAGCTCAGTTGCAGTTGCTTTCCTCTTCTTTTGTATTTTCTTTGGTACCGAATCGGTAAAAATCACTCGCCTCAAAGCCGCAGCGATTATTGCCCCCTGGGTCGCCATCATCATTCTCATACTTTTGCCCGGATTAATCATAGAGTCCCTCGCCGAAACCGGATTTGTAAAAAACGAAGATTTCGGGCCCGCATACCCGTTCTACATATTTTATATCCTTTATTATTTCACCTACGGACTCGTAACGCTCTTCAAAAAATATCGAATCAGCAAGGGAATCTTCAAAACCCAGCTTCGCTATGTTTTTATCGGAGTGGCAATCGCAAGCATCCTCGGCATTATGACGAACGCAATACTGCCGTCGTTCTTTGATTATCCAAATCTATCCTGGGTCGGCCCGCTCGGCACCCTGGGCATGATTATATTCATTACCATAGCCATCACGAAGCATGGGCTTTGGGATTTCAAAATCATCGTCACCGAATTCCTGATTATGCTTATTTTAATCACCCTCCTCATTCAGGGACTCTTTGCGCCAACACCCCACGAACAATTACTCCAGCTCGGCGTTTTTGTCCTTATATGTATTTCAAGTTTCTATCTTCTCCGTGGAATGCTTGAGAAGGTCGATCGGCGGGAACAGCTTGAAATAATCGTAAAGAGTCTTGCGGCCACGAATCAAAAGTTGCAAGATCTTGACGTCCAAAAATCAGACTTCGTTTCAATCGCCTCGCACCAGCTCCGCACGCCACTCACGGTGATTACCGGATATACATCAATGCTTCTCGAGGGCGCTTTCGGAAAGCTCGAGGACCAACGTCACCGCGCCACGATTGAAAAGGTTTACACCGCAAGTCAAAACTTAGTACGGATGATTGAAGATTTTTTGGATATATCAAAAATCGAAAAAGGAGACATGGCCTACCAGTTCGAAAAAATAGATTTAAAAAAACTCTGTGAGGAAGTTATCGGAAAACTCAAAGACCCGCTCAAGACGGGAGGATTTAAACTTCATTTTACGTCAGACACCGAAGGCAATCTTATTGTTACCGCCGACCTAGGAAAACTTCGGCAGATACTCTTTAATCTGATTGACAATGCGATCAAATATACTCCCCGGGGGGGCACGATACGCATCTCGATCTCAAAGGACGAAAAACTGGGGAAAATATTCTTCACTATCCGTGATAACGGTCTCGGCATCACAAAAGAAATGATGCCGAGACTCTTTGAGAAATTCAGCCGGGCGGAGGGGATATCGAAACTTCACACAGAGGGGAGAGGACTCGGACTCTATGTCGCAAAGCAAATTATCGAGGCCCATGGAGGCACCATCCACGCCGCCTCTTTGGGTACAGACCAAGGAACCACTTTCACGGTAACTCTGCCCGATCCAACCTACAATGATCGACGGAGAGAGATTAAGGGTTTCCTTCTTGGCCTCTAAAGCCCCATTCACGGCCATATTTTGCAAAACCGCTTTCTTCGTGGCATACTTTGAGCCACGGGTTATCCCATATGGCGGAAAATGCAGAAAAACGAAGAGGGGAAGATACAAGGGCTACAATCGTACTCTCAGGCGACCGCCCGACAGGAAAACTTCATCTTGGTCATTTCGTAGGCACCATACAGGGACGCTTGAAACTCCAAGAGAAGTACCGCCAGTTTGTCATGGTTGCGGATATTCAAGCTCTCACCGATAACGCCGAAAATCCAGAAAAAATCAGGGAAAACGTGCTTGAGGTAACACTCGATAACCTCGCCTCTGGAATTGATCCAAAACACTCAACATTTTTCATACAGTCCTTGGTGCCTGAAATCGCAGAACTGACCGTTTTATTTTTAAACCTGGTCACCGTGGCCCGTCTTGAACGAAATCCAACCGTCAAAGACGAAATGCGACAGAAGGGCTACGGGGGGAATGTGCCGGCGGGATTTCTCACGTATCCGGTCTCGCAGGCGGCAGACATCCTGGCTCCTCGCGCCACCCTTATACCAGTCGGGAAAGACCAAATGCCGATGATTGAACAGACGAATGAAATCGTGGAAAAATTCAATCGATTGTACCCGTTGAATCCACCTGTTTTCGAACGTGTCGAAGTATTTGCGTCCGACATACCGCTCTTACCGGGAATCGACGGGAAAGCGAAGATGAGTAAATCTCTCAATAACGCCATCTATCTCTCTGATTCCAACGACACAATCCGAGAAAAAGTTATGCAGATGTATACCGACCCAAACCACATTCATGAAACTGATCCCGGCACCGTGAAAGACAATGTCGTTTTCACGTATCTCGATTTATTCGACACCGACCAGAATCAAGTCCGCGACTTAAAAAACCGTTACGAAAAAGGGGGATTCGGCGACGTCGCGCTAAAAAATCATCTTATTGAAATATTGACCGCCTTCATCTCTCCTATTAGAGAGCGGAGGGAATATCTCGCAAAACGCCCCGACGACGTGATGGACATACTCCGAAGCGGGACGGAAATCGCGCGCACCGTAGCCGGAAAAACACTCTCCGACGTGAGACGCGCCATGAACATAAACTATTTCTAGTAACGGCGATGAAACGATCTTTGATTAAGGTGCTCAATGACCAGATTGGAAAAGAGGTATCTATTGCCGGTTGGGTAGATGCGCGAAGAGATCATGGAAAGCTCATTTTCATCGAGCTTAGAGACAATGGGGGAATAATCCAAGTGGTCGTGACGCCCGAGCACCCCGAGGCGCATAAAGCTGCGGGATCTCTCCGGAGTGAGTGGGTTATCGCGGTCACTGGCATCGTTAAAAAAAGGCCTGAAAAAATGGTACAGGGGAACAAAAAAAATGGCGACCTTGAAATGGAAGCGGTGGGGATCGAGGTCATCACTATGGCGGAGGAACTACCTTTTGAGAAAGATACTGAACTCAACCTTGACACCTATCTTGACCATCTCCCGCTCACGCTCCGGAGTGAACGTTCGCGCGATATCTTCACCGTACAGGCCGCGATCGTGAGAGCATTTCGCGAAAGCATGCACTCACAAGGCTTCATTGAATACCAAAACCCAGTACTCGTCGGCAGTGATGGAGAGGGTGGCGCGGCTGCATTCTCCGTCAACTATTACGAAGGGCATAAAGCCCTGCTTGCAACGAGCCCACAACTCTACAAGCAGATCATGGTCGGAGTATTTGAGCGCGTATACACGACTGCGAAAGTGTTCCGGGCTGAAAAACACGCAACGACACGGCACTTGAGTGAAGTCCTCCAGATGGACTTCGAAATGGGGTTCATCGAGAGTCATCGGGATGTGATGGAGGTGCTTGAGGCCACGATGCGGAGTATTACCACCGTAGTTTCAAATGAGTGCGCACCCATACTTGTACGCTTCAATATACCCGCTCCGCTTATCCCAGAATCCTTTCCCGTGCTCACGCTTGGGGAGGCCCAGAATATTCTTGAGAATGAATTCGGAATCACGTGTGCCGGTGAACCCGACCTCGACCCGGAGCAAGAACGAACGCTCTCCGAGTGGGCCCGGCAGAAACACCAGTCGGATTTTCTCTTTATCACGCACTTTCCGAATGAAAAACGCCCCTTCTATACCTACCATGAGCCGGACCAACCCGGGTTTAGCAGAAGCTTCGACCTCCTCTTTCGGGGGGTGGAGATAAACAGCGGAAGCCAGAGGGTTCACGACTACCACGAACTTGTGGAAAGAATGAAAGAACGAGGACTCGACCCAAACGTATTCTCATTTTATCTGGAAGCGTTCCGAAGCGGCATGCCGCCGCACGGGGGATGCTCGACCGGACTTGAACGCTTGACCGCAAAAATGCTCGGACTTAAAAACGTGAAAGAGGCAACGCTTTTTCCGCGGGATATCAATAGGATTGATCGACTTTTGAGTGACTCGCCTATAGCATCGCCCACAGAGCTACTGCCGAGGGGGCTACGCCCGAGGGAGTAGCGCTGTGGTTAATACACTTTCGGTCGAATCGCATACACATCCACCCTACCGGATTAAAACTCCAGAGTTCGAAGGCCCCATTGAGCTTCTCCTCAATCTCATTGAAGAGAAAAAGCTTGCGGTCTCCAAGGTCTCGCTCGCAGAGGTTGCCGACGGGTTCATTCACCATCTCGAAACCAGGACAACACTTCCACTTGCCGAAGTCGCCGGGTTTATCTATGTTGCCTCTATTCTTATCCTTATAAAGTCACACGCACTCCTGCCGACGCTTCCAATTACCCCCCTAGAGGAGGGGAGTATCTATGAACTTGAAAAACGACTTATACAGTATAAAAAAATTCGAGACCTCGGAGTCCTTTTCAGCGAACGCTTCGACCGAGAGATAATCAGCGGACGAAACCATGAAGAATATCCGGAACCGCTCTTCTCTCCGGGGAGTACGCTTACCCAGGAATTCCTTCGTGACGGACTCCGTACACTTCTCGGCAACTTTGAAAAACCTGAAACACCTCGCACGGTCGTGATAGAGAATATCATCTCACTCAAAGAGTTAATTGAGCGCATGACCGAAAGGATACAGGAACATGCGGTGTTGAGCTTTCGCGAGACCTCGGCGGGCACCGGACTCGGGAGAGAACAAAAATTGAACATTATCGTACATCTCCTCGCAGTGCTCGAACTCGTAAAACAGGGCGTCGTGACGGTAACCCAAGGCCGTGAATTTGAAGATATTAGCATCCATCGCGTATGAACCTCGAAAAACGCATTGAAGCCGTACTTTTTTCCCGTGGTGAGCCGCTCACTCTCGACGATCTCGCCGGAATACTTGAGAGCGACAAAGAAAGTGTCCGAAGCGCCATCCGAGACCTCTCCCAATCTCTCAAAGAGAGAGGAGTGACGATACTCGAACATGACGACACCGTTATGATGGGGACTTCGCCCCTCGCATCAGATGACATACGAAAAGCCCTTGCAATCGATTTCACGGATGAACTCACCAAAGCGGCGCTCGAAACACTCACGCTCGTCGCGTATCGCGGTCCACTTGGGAAAAGTGAAATCGATTTTATCCGCGGGGTTAATTCGCATTTCATTTTACGAAACTTGATGGTACGAGGACTGATTAACCGCGTGGAAAATCCAACCGACAAAAGAGGGTATCTCTACCAGATAACGCTTGAACTTTTAGCGCACCTCGGCATATCGAAGGTAGAAGAACTACCCGAGTACGAAAACTATCGGAAAGAACTTAAGGAATCTCTCGAACACGCATCTCAACATGGAACGCTCTAAAATCATATCGATTATTTCGCCTCTCGTACTCGTCGCTTCGGTATATGGGGTTGTGTATGCCAGCACTCATTTTTTGGAACCAAAACCTGTTGCCACCCCTTCCATAGAGCCGAGCACCCCGAGAGAGACCGCGGAAGGGCTTCATCGAAACGTATTCGATGGCATTGTGCTTTCCGCAAAAAGCGCGGCTGTCGTAGACCTCCGGGACGGTGCGCTTATTTTTGGACACAACGAAAAAGCACAGCTTCCACTCGCATCACTCGTAAAATTAATGACGCTTGCTACATTCCCGAGCGACCAAGAAGAAAGTACGATTACCATAGTGGAGAATTCGCTCGCTCAAGAAGGCAATAGCGGTCTCTCTCTGGGGGAGAGGTGGGACCCAAAAAATTTAATGGCCTTAACACTTCTTAGTTCTTCGAATGATGGGGCACACGCTCTTGCCAAGAAGGGGGAGTCTGAAGAGGGTAATTTTACCCTGCGCATGAATGAAAAGGCGAAAGAGCTTAGTCTCGAACAAACCTATTTCCTGAATCCTACCGGTCTTGACCAGGGATTAGAGCTCGGTGGCGCTTATGGGTCGGCTCTCGATATGGTGAAGCTCATGAAAGAAGTTCTTATCATGCGTCCTAAAATCCTTGAGGCAACGCGCTATGCGTCTATCGCTATTCCGAGAGAAAGAAATACCGATATAGTGGTAAGAAATACGAATGCGGCGGTTGAGAGTCTCCCCGGCATTATCGCGTCAAAGACAGGGTTCACGGATGCCGCGGGAGGGAATTTGGTCGTGGTAATTGAAGTGGGGCCGGGAAGACCTGTCGGAATCGCCGTCCTCGGTGCATCTCTCGAGGGCAGGTTTAGTGATGTGGAATCGCTCGCCTGGGCCCTTCTAAAGTACGTAGGAGAAGAGGGTAAGTGATAGGATAGTATGGTGCCACTCAACCTCATCAAAATTTTTATCCCCGCTACGGTAGCGTTCATGATTGGCATCGGAATCACGCCCTTTGTCACCCACTATCTCTATAAGTACCGGATGTGGAAAAAAAAGGCCCGAACGGAAGCCTTGGGCGGGGGAGGGACTCCTATTTTTAACGCCCTTCATCGCGATAAAGAAGTTGGCACACCACGTATGGGCGGCATCATTATCTGGGTAAGCGTACTCTTCACCACGCTTTTTTTCTTTATCATCGCAAAGGTGTTCCCTTCAGTCACATCTGAGAAAATTAACTTTCTTTCCGTAAACCAAACCTTACTCCCGCTTGCGACCCTTCTTGCGGCTGCGACAGTCGGGTTAATCGATGACTTTCTGCAAGTGTACGGCAAAGGCACCTATGTCGCAGGCGGTCTCTCACTTTCGCGAAGAATACTTCTTGTTGCAATAATTGCGTTCATCGGAGCATGGTGGTTTTATGTCAAACTCGAGGTGAGCGCGGTTATGGTCCCATTTGTTGGAGAAATTGAACTCGGATTTTTCTTTATTCCGTTTTTTATCACCGTCATGGTTGCTCTTTTTTCTGGAGGAGTGATTGACGGGATTGATGGCCTCGCAGGGGGCATTATGTCGGCAATTTTTGCTGCCTACGCCGGTATCGCCTTTTTCCAAAACCAGATGGACATCGCGGCTTTCTCGAGCGTCATTGCGGGTGGTATTCTGGCATTTCTCTGGTTCAACATCCCTCCGGCGCGTTTCTATATGGGCGAGACGGGGATGATGGGCCTCACCTCCGTCCTTGCAGTGATTGCATTCTTAACCGACGCCGTGCCAGCCCTCCTTATCATTGCATTCCCACTCTTTCTTGCTTCTGCCTCCGTCATCCTGCAACTCATTTCAAAAAAACTTCGTAACGGAAAAAAAATATTCCTTGTAGCGCCGATCCACCACCACTTCGAAGCCCTCGGGTGGCCACCGTATAAAGTGAGCATGCGGTTTTGGGTCATCAGTATCGTCTCAGCAATCGTTGGCATGGCCATCACGGTATCGGGACTTCCTTAAATAATCATGAGGAATTTCAATCGTCCCCTCCTTGTAACGCTCATTATCCTTATCCTCGGGGGCTTTTTCATCTTTACCTCCGCATCCCTCGGCCTTCTTGCCCGAGAAGACGCCAGCGTAGTGCCTAATCTCATTTACCAACTCACTGCCGCACTCCTCGGCACCGCTTTTCTCATCGGCGCATCAAAGCTGAACTATCATCTGTGGCAAAAGTATTCGATTTTCATTTTCGTTTTAGCCCTCCTCCTCACCGCAAGTGTATTCATTCCCGGTTTTGGGATTGAACACGGAGGAGCCCGACGATGGATTCCCATAGGACCCCTTTCATTTCAACCGGCTGAATTCCTCAAACTCGGTTTCGTCCTCTACTTCGCGGCGTGCGCCGCTAAAGGAATGGAAAGGCCCTTGGGCAGTGGACCTTCTCTCATAGCACTCCTCGCGCTTGCGGGGGTTGTGCTTCTCTTCCAGCCAAACACCAGTATTCTTGTCATCATGTCACTTGCGGGACTTGCGATGTTTTTCGTAAGCGGAGCAAAAAAAAGACATTTAGCGATACTGTGTTGTATCGGACTACTTGGTTTTCTCCTCCTTGCCTATGAGCGGCCCTACATCAAAGACCGCATCCTGACATTTTGGAAATTTGAAGAATCAAACCTCCTCGACGAAGGTTACCAAATTGATCAGTCACTCATCGCAATCGGTTCCGGCGGTTTTATGGGACGGGGGTTTGGACAAAGCATCCAAAAATTCGGCTACTTGCCAGAGCCGATTGGAGACTCCATATTCGCCGTTGCCGCTGAAGAATTCGGATTTATTGGGAGTGCACTTATCGTCATTGTACTTACTGTCTTTGCCGTGATTGGACTTCGGATAGCATCTCACGCGACCGACGCATACGGTAGACTCGTTGTTATAGGGATTGTTATACTGATTACATCGCAGTCCCTCTTAAATATCGCCGCAATGACGGGACTTGCGCCGCTCTCCGGTATTCCTATTGTGTTTATGAGTAAAGGCGGGACGGCGCTCGTTTTTGCTCTTCTTGAGGTCGGTATTATGCTCAATGTTTCGAAATATCAAAAGCTGACATGAGAATACTATTCACGGGCGGAGGATCCGGCGGGCATTTTTATCCTATTATCGCCATCGCCGAAGCACTTCGTGCGAAAGTCGAAGAGGAGAAAATCACTGGGCTGAAACTTTATTTTATGTCGACGAGCCCTTATGACCCGGAACAGCTCTTGCGTCACCAAATTATCTACAAAAGAAATACCGCAGGGAAAATGCGCCTCTATTTCTCACTTTTGAATTTCACAGATTTTTTCAGAATGGTGTGGGGAACTCTTACCGCGCTCGTCTCGGTTTTTCTTCTTTACCCCGATGTCGTTGTCGGAAAAGGAGGATATGCAAGTTTTCCGGCACTATTTGCAGCTCGAATTTTTGGGATTCCTGTTGTAATTCACGAGTCGGATACTGTGCCAGGAAAGGTCAATCGGTGGGCGGGAAAATTCGCGGAGAGAATCGCACTCTCTTACAAAGCGGCATATCGATATTTCCCCGAAAAAAAGACGGCGGTAACTGGGCACCCAATACGACTCGCGCTCCGAGAAGGAATAGATCGCGCGAGCGCTCTCCACCTATTCAGTGAAAGCGGAAATACGACACCCGTCATCCTTGTTATCGGAGGTTCGCAAGGATCTCAACTCATAAACGATATTATGCTTGATATACTTCCACGGCTTCTCGAGCATTACGTCATTATACACCAGACAGGGAGAGCGCATTTTAACTCGATAAAAAGCCGCGCCCGAGTGGTTCTCGAAAACGTCAAAGCCGCTCCACATTATCATCTGTACCCGTATTTAAATGATGAGGTGTACCGAGCCGCGGGCAGCGCGGCCTCTCTCGCGATATCCCGGGCCGGTTCAGGGCTCTTCGAGCTTGCAAACTTCGGAATCCCAACTATCGTGGTGCCGATTACCGTCTCTGCGGGTAACCACCAGCAAAAAAACGCTCTTTCGTTTGCGGAGGACGGCGCAAGCATTATTATCGAAGAACCAAACTTTACCGGGAACCTGCTTCTTTCCGAAATTGATCGGATATTTAAGGATACAAAGGAATATGTGCGCATGAAGGATGCGGCTCGTTTAAGGGTAAACCCCGGTGCGGCAACGCAGATCGCGGACGAAATCGTTTCTTTGGCACTTCTGCATGAAAACTGATTCAGCCTGCCTGCCGGCCAGGCAGGCCATGCCTACCGGCAGGCAGGTCGTTGTCCGCTTTGCCCCGAGTCCGACGGGCAATCTGCATATTGGGGGAGTTCGAACCGCACTTTACAATTTTCTCCACGCCCGAAAACACGGCGGCACGTTTATTCTTCGAATCGAGGATACCGACCGCGCGCGGTCACGCCCGGAATACGAGCGTGATATTTTAGAAAGCCTCGCATGGCTTGGCCTTTCTCACGATGCACTCTTTCGACAATCCGAGCGGCAAGCGATATACCGTAGCCATATCGAACGGCTCCTCGGCAAAGATATGGCATACGTAAGCGAGGAATTAAAGGATGGCATAGCGAGCTCGGTCATACGGTTCAGAAACCCTAAAAAGAGTGTTACCTTTGAGGACACTTTGCGCGGTCCCATAGCAGAAGATACAGAAGATCTGGGTGACTTTGTCATTGCTCGGGACCTTGATCAACCACTCTATCACCTTGCCGCCGTAATCGACGACTTTGAGACAGGGGTTACCCATGTAATCCGCGGTGAAGACGGCATATCGAATACCGCTCGTCAGATACTTCTCCAAGAGTCCCTTCAAGCCCCGCGGCCAATCTATACGCATATACCCTTAATTCTTGCCAAAGATCGCTCTAAACTCTCCAAACGCCATGGTGCCGTCTCGGCGAGTGAGTTGAAAAAAGAAGGATATTTACCTGAAGCGGTCATAAATTTTTTGGCGCTCCTCGGATGGCATCCGAAAGGGGATATGGAGTTATTCTCAATCAATGAACTTATAGAAGAGTTTTCGCTTGAGCGAGTTCAAAAAGGAGGAGCGGTATTCGACACAGAGAAACTCAAGTGGCTTAACCGTGAATACCTCCGTAAACTCGACCCTACGACGTTCCGAAAAGAGGCAATCGAGTACGTGCCGAAGAGTCTGCGAGAAAGCGCCAAGGCTGACCGACTCTCGGCCCTACTTGACTCCCTCCGAGAGAGAATCAGCGTCTTTAGCGAGATAACCACTATGGGCGAGGCAGGAGAGCTTACCTACTACGTTCAAAAACCAGTCTATGACAAATCCATACTCCTTCGCGAAAGTGAAGAAGTTAAGAAAGTGACCCTCCATTTAGAAAAACTTGGGAAAATTCTCGGCTCAATCACTCCGGAACAATTTAACGCAAAGAATATCCGTGAGTCCGTAATGCCATATGCTGAACAAGAAGGAAGAGGGAAGGTGTTGTGGCCTTTTCGTGTTGCGCTCACGGGAAAGATTCAATCACCCGACCCATTCAGCATCTGTGAAATCCTTGGTAAGGAGGAGTCCCTTCTACGCCTCAATGAAGCACAAACATATATCGAGTAGCCTATCTCTACTCGGCTTCGCCACTCTACTACTCCTTCAGACAATACTCCCTGAAGCAGTCTTTGGTATAACCGCCGAAGAACTCCGTTCCACGATTGCAAAAAAAAATGAAGATATTGGAAAACTTGAGAAAGAGATACGCCTCTACGAAAGCGAAATTGCAGCTACAAAACTTGAGACAGCAACGCTTGAAAGCACGGTTCGGGAAATCGATATCACGAGAAAAAAACTCGCCGCCGACTTAAACGTCACCGCACGAAAGATTGAAACAATAACCCTCACCATTGAAAAACTTGGCCTTGAGATTACCGATAAGGAGGGGCGGATTAAATTATTGAGAGAGACTGTCGCGGAAAATATTCGCAATCTTCAAGGAATAGAAGATCGCTCTCTTGTGGAAGCAGTGTTTTCAACCAGTTCGATTTCAGAGTTTTGGAGTGAACTTGATACTTTGGAGGCCCTCCAAGAGGGGATACACACCCGCCTTGCCAATCTGCGGAGCGTAAAAACTGAACTCGAAACATCAAAAGACGAAAGTGAACACTATCGGCTGGACCTCGTGAAGACGAAAACACTGCTTGCCGACCAAAAATATCTGGCAGACCTGAATCAGAAAAAAAAGACGGAACTTCTTCGAGAGACGAATAATAAACAATCAAACTTCCAAAAGCTCCTCAATGAAAAGATGGCACGGAAACGGGCATTCGAAGCGGAGCTCACCGAGGCCGAAACAGCCCTCAAGAGCGTACTCGACCCCGCAAATATCCCAGTCCAAGGAGTTGGTATTCTCCTATGGCCTGTCGACTCGGTCAGGGTCACACAGGAATTTGGAAATACTCCTTTCGCTCGCGCAAACCCAGGGGTCTATAGCAGTGGAGGCCACAATGGAGTTGATTTTGGGGGTTCCCGCGGATCCCTTATTCACGCAGCGAGAAGTGGAACTGTTATTGGGACGGGCAATACCGATACCGCTTGCCTACGAGCTTCCTATGGAAAATGGATATTACTAGCACACGATAATGCTCTCTCAACGCTCTATGCCCACCTTGACCTTGTCCGTGCAGAGGTTGGGCAGGTGGTGAAAACGGGTGATATACTGGGGTATATGGGCGATACAGGATATGCAACTGGACCACATCTCCATTTTACGCTCTTTGTTTCTTCGGCGGTTGAAATAGGTCCGTTTAAAAGCAAGGTGTGTCCGGGTGCCGTCTATACAATCCCGCTTCTCACCAAACAAGGAGGATACTTGAATCCGCTCGATTATCTTCCAAAATTATGAACACATTTTTTCATAAAAAAGGGGAGTGGGGTTTCTTCAAAACCGTCATTCTTGTCATCGCTGGCATTCTAGTCCTCGCCTATTTCGGCATTGATTTGAGTAAAATGCCTCCGAGGGAAAACCTTCCCGGGTGGCTTATTTCTACGCTCGATCTCCTAAAAAATGTCTGGCAAGGGCTTCTTGAACCATTGTTCCGGTCATTGAAGGGAGTGTTCAAAAACTGATACAATACCAATAAATAAAGGTCGAATCGTTTATCAAGTAATAAACGAGATGCCTCTATGGGGAAGATTCACATGCTTCTGTTCCTCATCCTCATCGTCGGTGGCTTAAACTGGCTTACGCTTGGAGTCACTGGTTCGTGGGATGTCGTCGGCAGACTCCTCGGAGGTCAAGACACTCCGCTCGCGCGCGCGGTTTATATTGTCGTTGGAGTTGCTGCGGTTTTTGAACTCACGACACACCGCTGGCGCTGTAAGGATTGCGCGGCATTGCGAGGCCAGAGTCAGAACAGCCGTCCCGGAGGAATGCAACCAAACGGCACCGGTTACTAATTTTTATGATAGTAGTGCTGATGCCACCGCTCACTTGTGGAACCCAAGTGGGCGGTGATGTATACGTCTACAAGAAGTACGCTTGCATGTACCAGTTTTGTATAGTATAAAAATCTTAGATTCGACAGGGGAGGAGGGAGAATGTATCGGGTGTGTACGATTGTTCTAGTGGCGCTTCTGGGTGCCTCCAGGCCAGATTCAAGATCAGATTCAAATCCAGCGTGTCCGTGGGAAGAAAAAACCTATACGGGTCAAGTCATTTGGATTCAGAAGGTCAGCAACCTCAAGGCGGTGGTCACCATTCGCTTCACTGATGGGATTCTAGGAGCTATTACAGTAACCCTGGAAGACATCCGGCTCCAGTCCATCCAGAAAGGAACTTCTGTTCAATGCAAGGTTGACCAGGTTCGTTCATGCGTCGAGGGAAAAGAAGCCGTTATGTGCAAGTTAGCTCCGGCTTCCATGAACACAAACCAAAACAAGCCACTAGACTCGGATTGGGGCAGGCCATTTTCTACAATAAGTGGGGAAACGGCCTGCCCCAACAAAACAAAGAGAGGGTCAAGCACTAGAACAACTCTAGTGCTTTTTTGTTTTTTTCTGTAGGAGGGGAGTTCATCACAGTATGTACTACGTCGTAAAATCTATATTGTGCGACACATAGAGTATGGAGCTCAAACCTCTTTCAGAGCACTCCCCCTTGACACTCATCCATAAAAAAGATGAACGGGGCAAGAAAGATTGTTTCTTGCCCCGTTGCTATGGAGGACTCCTCAATTAAAAGGACCCTTCATTGTCTTTATTCACCAGGACGGTCTCGACGATCCGATGGTGGTTTCTCTCTCTTCGAGGGGTGGGGTCCTTCCCCCACTGAAAAGCCTCAGGGCCGAACTGCTCTTGAGAGAACTGGTGTTTTCGTCTCACCTTGTACCGAACCATGTTCGCAAGGTCTCTCGCGTCATCCGGAGTGATACCGAGCGCGAGGATTGCATCATAGATCGTGTTGAGGGCAATCTTGAGATCCCCAAGATGAAGCTCCTTGGGAGGGTTGCCGTTTGGTGGGCTACCTAAAGCCATGGACTTCTTCTCCTTGGAGAAAAACTACTCCACTTCAATTGTATATGGATTGATGTAGGTGTAAAGAGAAAAAAGAGCTTTTAAAAACATACCTGTTGATAAAGCCGCGCATTACATTTTTTTGATTCTAAAAAAAAGAGGCTTGGCATCATCGAGTAACGACACCGAGCCTTAAATTACCCACGATTTTTTATCCCTCTGCCTTCCTATTTTTAAAAGAGAAAAAGTCTACGGAAAATATACAATGAAATGAGTAGTAAGCGCCGTCAACTCTGATCAGAGTCCTTTGCAGTTTGCCGCAGGTTCGTATCCAGCTTTCTCTGCTTGCTCTTCTGATTGAAACCAAATTTTATTTGCTTCACTGATTTGGAGAGCGCCGGGACACCATGGAAAATGATATTTTGAACCATTTCTGGATGCCACGAGAAGTCCTACACTGGGCGGAAACTCTTCCAAGGAAATGGCGCCCTCCCCTATTACTCCCTTGGAAGAGTTGAGAGAGTTTGGTATCTCTATCTTAACGGGTATTTTCCCACCCTCTATCTTCGAAAGTCTGCCGAGACCGAAGGCAAGCGTTCCAAAAATGAACACTCCGGCAAGTATAAAAATCTCCCGTTCATACTGTTTAAGGGCCTTGATTTTTTCAACCTCCCGTCGTATACTACCTACTAAATTAAAATCAATCATAAAAAAGAAAAGAAGGGCGTATGGCACATAAGAAATCAGGCGGATCAACAAAAAACCTTCGGGATTCACAGCCGAAGTACTTGGGCGTGAAACTCGGCGCAGGAGCACTCGCCCGCCCCGGGGCCATTATTGTCCGCCAAAGAGGGACACGTATCGTGCCGGGGGTGAATGTCCGCCTCGGAAAAGACCACACCATTTTTTCTGTCGCAAACGGAAAAGTTTCCTTCACTAAAGGAAGAAAACGGGGATTCGACGGAAAAATCCGCGTAATCACTATAGCAAACGTACGTTAGGTTTTCTCTTCTTTCTCTTCCGCTTCGGATTGAGAAATGTGCACCGTAAAAGATGTACCTCTCTCCCCTCGCCGAGCATTGATTGTATGTGCCCCCAGAGCCTTAATCGGCTTTTCGATTTTAAGGAATTTCGGTTCAACTTCAATACCGTGTCCGCGTTTGAGCTCACCCACAATATCTTCCGCGTTAACCATGGCGAAAAGATGTCCTTCATCATTTGCGCGCCGTGAAATCTCTACTGTTATACCTCCGAGAACATTGAGGTCTCTAGACCATTTCTCTTCATCTGCGACATGAGTTTTCTCCTCCCGTTCCCTCCGGAGACTGAGTTCCTTGAGTCCTTCAGGTGTCGCGAGGCGAGCAATATTATTCGGGATTAAAAAGTTTCTTGCATAGCCAGGAGAAACGTCTTTTACATCATATTTTTTGGCAACCCGCGGTACGTCTTTCTCAAAAATAACACGCATAGATTTTAATGTCCTTCGTTCAAGAACGTAATGGCCCGCTCAAGTTGGGGGTCCTTTTTTGTCTCGAGATCTTTTTCGGTCATGGGAATGGTGATATCTGGTTTGAGTCCATCCATTGAAATTGACACGCCTTTCGGTGTGAGCCATTTCGCAATAGTGAGTTTGATAAACGTATCGTCAGTTACTGAAATGAGCTCTTGAACTGATGCTTTTCCGAACGTTTTTTCGCCGATAAGCGTTGCCACCCCATATTCTGAAAGTGCTCCTGCCATAATTTCTGATGCTGAAGCGCTTCCTTGATTCACCAAGATAACAATCTTCAGGTCGTCGTTAAAAACGTCATACCCACGGCTCCGATGCACCCGTTCTTCCTTCCCCTCCCCTAGGTCTTCGCGCACAATCGGTTCCCCCACGGGTACAAACCAGCTGGTAAGGTCAATCGCCGCTTCAAGAAATCCTCCCGGGTTATTCCGAAGGTCAATCACGAGTTTTTTTGAATTTGAAATCACAAATCCCCGAAGCGCCTCACGAAAAAGAGATGGAGAGTTTCCGGAAAAATGGTGGAGGGTCAGAATAAATACTCCGTCTTTTATCTCCGTCTCAAGCGTGGGTATTTCAATCTTCTGACGGCTCACATCGAATTCAAGCTCTTTTCCCTCTCGGAATATTTTCAAATGAACGCTCGTCCCCGCCGATCCTCGAATTTTTCGAACTGCTTCATTGATTGAGAGCACTCCGGTCTCCACGCCATCAATCGTCATAATTTTATCTCCGGCGAGAATCCCCGCTTTTTCCGCGGGTGTACCGTGGAGCGGCGCAATCACCGTTAAAATATCGTCTTTAACGGCAATTTCCATCCCAACACCCTCAAAGTTTCCGCTGATATCTTCCTCAAAAGTTTCTGCCTCTTCCGGTGGAAGAAAAACCGAATAAGGGTCGCCGATACTCCCCACAAGACCACTAATGGCCCCCCAGAGACGTTCTTCTTCCGTCGGTTTATCCGAGAACACATATTCCTCATCGAGGATCTTCCAACTCTTCCAGAAGGGAGAAAAGTCGACAGATGGAGCTATTCCTTGGGGCAAGAGAGCGCTCTCCCCGAAAAACCCCATTTCTCCTCCTTCACTCGCGACATAGATACCTCCAAAAAAAGAGGCCGCAAGCATGGCGGCGAAGAGAACGGTAATTCCAAGAAGTTTTTTTCTATCCACAAGAATTAGTATGGCAGAGCATCTACTTGTGGTCAATCGGCGCGAGCACTATAATGAGCATAAGAAACCTGTCTATGCTCAAGAAATATAGCTATCGCGGCGTTGAGTGGTATGACGCAGAAGCCCCAACACCCGACGATTTAGCACAACTCGCTCGTACATACCATTTAAGCGAGGAGATTGTTCACGACATAAGTCAAGGCAGTCCGACGCAAAAAATAGAACTCCATGACTCCTGTATTTATATCGCTGTTCGCTTCCCTCTTCTCGGCCCGGACAGTACGAACGATCTTCGGGAAGTCGTCTTTATTATCGGCAAGGATTTTCTGATTTCAGTCCATAGCGGCACCTATAAGCCAATCCATGAAATATCGAAAATTTTTGATGTCAGTCCGAAAGAATCTAAAAAAACCACCATACATGCCGGAATGCTCCTTTTTTTCATCATGCGACACCTCTATGCCTCGCTTGAAGAAAGTTTGAGTATACTTTCGGCAGAACTTGGACAAATCGAGAAACGCATCTTTAGCGGCGAAGAGCACAGCATGGTCGAACGCATTTCCCGCACCAATCGCCGCTTACTTCATCTCCGCGGGTCACTCAAACCTCACGAAAATCTTCTTTCTTCTCTTGAGAGCGCGGGAAAGATTTTTTTTGGTGAGAAGTATCTCTACTACCTAAGCTCAATCAAAAGTGAGTGGCATAAAGTCTGGAGTACAGTTGAAGACATCGGTGAAGCCCTCAATCTTCTGAAGCAAACGAATGATTCCTTGCTCTCGACAAAAACATCGGATACGATGCGCGCACTCACCCTTATGGCGCTCGTCACTTTTCCTCTGACCCTCCTCGCTGGAATTTTTGGAATGAATGTAACAGCTCTTCCTATCGTGGGGAGGGACAATGATTTTTGGATTATTTTAAGCATTATGGCGGCGGGAACTCTTGGGATGGTCGCATACTTTAAGCATCGGAAATGGTTCTAACAACTCCACTTACTCTCTATAATTCGCTCACGAAGCGTAAAGAGCGTTTTGAACCCCAGAAACGGGGTCATGTAAGAATTTATGTGTGCGGCCCGACGGTCTATGAATACGCGCATATTGGCAATTTCAGAGCATTCCTTGCGGCAGACACCTTAGTTCGCACACTCCGATACCGAGGGTATAAAACGACGTATATTCGGAACATTACGGATGTTGGTCATCTCACCGATGATGCCGACCAAGGAGAAGATAAGGTTGAAAAATCTGCCGTTTCAAAAGGCATCAGCGCGCTTGAAGTCGGGGATATGTTCACCAAAGTTTTCCAGGGTGATGCGCTTGCGCTCAATCTGCTCACGCCGGACAAAGAACCTCGTGCGAGCGAGCATATTGAAGAGCAAATACTGATGATTCGCGAGCTCGAGAAGCGAGGTTTTACATATCGTGCCAAGGATGGAATCTATTTTGACACGGCAAAAATGAAAGGGTACGGGAAACTCGCCTCGCTCGACCTACATACCTCGAGTGAGGGGCGCATCGCCTCCAATCCGGAGAAAAAAAATCCTCGGGATTTCGCTCTATGGAAATTCTCGCCAGAGGAAACAAAACGCCAGATGGAGTGGCCATCGCCCTGGGGCGTCGGGTTCCCTGGCTGGCACATTGAATGCTCGGCGATGTCGCGTAAATATCTCGGATTCCCTTTTGATATTCACATGGGCGGCATTGATCATGCGAGCGTCCACCACACGAATGAGATTGCACAGAATGAAGGCGTGTTCGGGGGACAAACAGTTAAATTTTGGCTCCACTCGGAATTCGTTCTCATTGACGGAAAAAAGATGAGTAAGAGTCTCGGGAATACGTATACTTTGAAAGACGTCGCTGGGCGAGGAATATCTTTGCTTGCTTTCCGATATATGACGCTAAATACCCACTACCGCCAAAAACTTAACTTCACCTGGGATGCTCTTATCGCGGCTGAAAACAGTTTGAACGCGCTCTATGACTCGGTGGAACATCTGACACAAGAAAGGAACAAAGTTCGGATAGGAAGGAGACTCTTGAGCGCCGTCGGATCACTTCGAAATATTGCTGTGAGGGGAAATAAAATCCAAAGTTCATTCGAGAACTCCGTTGCCGACGACTTAAATACCCCGCAAGCGCTGGCCGCGCTCTGGGAACTCATTAAATCGCCTTCCCTCTCCCCTTCTGTGAAACTTTCTTATGTTCGACGATTTGATCAAGTTCTCGGATTAAATCTCACTCTGTATGAAGACGTGGTGATTCCGCCGCGCATACAAGATCTTATTCGCGAAAGAGAAGTTGCCCGAAAAAAGACTGATTGGCCGGAAGCCGACAGACTGCGGGACGAGATCGCCAAGCTCGGATATGCACTTCGTGACACGGAAAAAGGGCCGATTATAACGAAAATTAAGAAGTAAAATAAAGGGAAAATAGACGCCCTCGGCTTACCCTCCTTTGTCCACACTTTAAGAACAAAGTCTTTGCCTTTGACACCTCTCCCGACACTCCGGGCTATGGTAAAGTAGCCACTATGGCGCCGAAACATATGCCCGTTCCTCCGCAGGACATCGAAGCCGAGAAAGCGCTCTTAGGCTCGATAATGTTGAAGCCCAACGGGCTCAACCAGATTGTTGACTATATCAAAGAAGAAAGCTTCTACTCCGAAAAGCATCGCCTGATTTACCAAGCCATGCTCGACCTCTACCAAAGAAATGACCCCATAGATCTCTTATCCCTCGCCACACGGCTCAAAGAACACAAACTCCTTGAATCCGTTGGGGGGTCGAGCTATCTAACCGATCTCGTCGAAATGGTTCCGTCATCGGCGAACCTCGGACACTATGCTTCCATTATTGAGCACAAACATGCGCTCCGAAGCTTGATTGACGCGGCAAGTCACATCCTCGAACTCGGATACAACGAAGGAAAAGACATCGATGAGGTATTCGATGAAGCAGAAAAAAGTATCTATGGCGTCAAAAATGTCTCCCTCCAACAGAAATTCAATAACATCAAAGATGGGCTGGCTGAAGCATGGGATAGACTCGATCTCCTTCACAAACAAAGCGGCACGCTCCGGGGCATCCCAACCGGCTTCACTGATCTTGACTCAAGACTTGCGGGACTCCAGAAATCAGATCTTGTTATCTTAGCTTCGCGCCCTTCTATGGGAAAAACGTCCCTTGCTTTAGATATTGCGCGGCAAGCCGCAATGAAACACAAACACACCGTCGGCATCTTCTCACTTGAAATGAGCTCGCAACAGCTCGTCGACCGTCTCCTTGCCGCCGATTCCCGCGTAGATGCTTGGAAACTCCGCACCGGGAAACTCTCCACCGACGAAGAGTTTTCTCGCATTCGGGACTCCCTCGACCGCTTGTCGCAAACACCAATATTTATCGACGACGAGGCAAGTAATACCATCATCAAAATGCGCGCTATGGCTCGGCGCCTCGCGAGCGAGCGTACTCTCGATCTTATTATCGTAGATTACCTCCAGCTCATGGTCCCCCACCGGCAGAGTGATTCCCTTGTCCAACAAGTGACGGAAATATCGCGCTCACTCAAAGCCTTGGCGCGAGAACTTAAAGTTCCAGTTCTCGCCCTCTCACAACTCTCACGCGCAGTAGAACAACGCCGTGGCGCCCCGCGCCTCTCCGACCTCCGCGACTCCGGTTCCATTGAACAGGACGCTGATGTCGTCATATTCATCCACCGCGAAGACAAATACGAGGCTTCGCAGGCAAAACCGAATATCGCGCGCATTATTATCGCGAAACACCGTAATGGTCCCACCGGAGAGTTCGAGCTCTACTTTGATGAAAAGCGCGCAAGCTTCTCATCTATCGAGCGCGGGAGTTTTGCCGCAATCGTATGAGTGGAAATACCTTCGACCGACTCGCGGAACTTCTCACGCGTTTTCCCGGCGTCGGCCCGCGCCAAGCGAAACGCTTCGTTTATTTTCTCTTAGGTGCGAGTGAGTCATCCACAAGAGAACTTGTTGAAAGTATTCTTGCTCTGAAAAAAAGATTTTCGCAGTGTGGACAATGCTTCCGATACTTTGAGCGAGGAAACAGTGAGTCCATGTGCAACCTCTGCGCCGATCCAGAGAGAGATCACCGTATGTTAATGATTGTCGCGCGGGATATTGATTTGGAAAATATACGGAGAAGCGGTACCTACACCGGAGGATTCTTCGTCTTAGGCGGTACCGTACCAGTTCTCGGTGATAAGGAAACTAAGCGGCTCCGCACCGTCGAGTTGAAAGAGGTGCTTCAAAGCGAGCGGAGTGCCTTAATAGAAGAGATAATCATCGCCCTTCCTGCAAACCCGGATGGCGATACGACGGCAGGATTCGTGCGTTCCGAACTGGAACCAATCATTAAAAAAAAGAATGTCATCTGCACTGTCCTCGGGCGCGGGCTCTCAACGGGTACCGAGCTTGAATACTCTGACGCGGATACTATTAGAAACGCCTTGAAAAATCGCGCCTAATTCTACAAGGCAATACTAGACTAGGAAATTTTTGTAATCTCGATTCTTGTGAAAGGTTGGCGATGGCCACGCTTCACACGGTAGCGAACTTTCGATTTATATTTAAGAACGAGAATCTTTTTTCCCTTCCCTGTCTCGAGAATCGTCCCTGTCACTTTTTTCCCGACGAGATACGGCATTCCGACATCCGTCTTCTTCCCATCATCAAAAAGGAGAACCATATCAAACGTCACCGAAGCACCCTTCTCACCGGGGAGTTTTTCAACCAAGAGTTTTGTACCTTCCGATACGAGGTATTGCTTCCCGCCTGTTTGAATCACTGCAAATGGCATAGATTCTCATTCTACCTAAAATTGCCCTCTTGGCAAGGAAAAAACAAGTAAAAGAAAGACCCGCATGGATAAGGAAACCATGCGGGTCTGAACGTCTTTCTGTGCCCCCGATTGTGCTAATCGGGTACCTTTCACCAAAGGTATGGGAGCCTTTGGCTGAGGGGTTCTAGCGGCTCCACATGCGGCCTTTTCTATACTGCTCGCCACCTCTTCTCCTTTGTCAATGGTTGCCTTCCGGGAAGCTGCCACTTCCCCCTTGGTGATGCCTCTTGAAGCAGTGAGGCCAATCTCCATTTGGAGTTTGACCCGATTGTAGAGCGTTGTGCAGGCACTTCTAATGTTGTCCCACTTTTCCTTGCACTCTTGAAACTCCACCCGGGATCCCTCGGTACATCCACGCTTGTGATCATCGGCCGCACGTTCACACTCTTCTTTAACACTCTTGAGTCTTTGGAGCACATCTCCCAGCTCCCACTGTGTCTTCCTTTTCCAGTAGTCAAACCAGCTCCATGTATTGTGTGCTTCTTCCTTCGCGCGCTCACGAATCCGATTGCCTTCCACTCTTGCTTGGACACATTCCGCCTCATCCGCATATACGGAAAGAGGAATCAGTGTCAGAGAGCACAAAGCTATCAACACCAAGAAATGCATTTCTTTTTTCTCCCTGTTCGGTTTGGTGTTCTCTGTCAAAAAAAAGCCGCTTATAGCTAGCGACATCCAATCAAGTAACTTCTAGGCCCACTCTACGCCTGGAAGAGGCGCTGTCAAGCACTCATAAATCCTCCATGTCGGGCCGTGAGAGTACCATTGGTTCTATACCTGATGAGGTACCAGTAATACGCAAAACATCCTTATCAATTTTTCCAAACTCTTTATGGGCGGTATTGTAGTGACTCACCGTCGTACCAAGGGCCGTTCCCACTTTCCTGATGTATTCGTTATAGCTCCGGAGGTGGCGGTCGAGCATGCCTACATTCTGTCTAATCTCCTTCGCTGACTCTTCAATCTGGAGCGCCTTGAGCCCTTGGAGCACAGTCTGGAGATACGCGTGAAAGGATGTCGGCGAAACGATAATGACCTTCTTTTCCTTGAATGCATATTCAATCAAGTCGCGGGTATTTACCTTGACGGCCCCCACCTGTGCCACAAGGAGGTCGTAGTAGATGGCTTCATGTGGGATAAACATAAAGGCGAAATCCATTGTCCCCTCTTCGGGCTTGATATACTTCGACGTCTCATCAATGCGGGCCTTCAAATCCGTCTTGAACGCCTTCTCAAGCCGCTCTCGCTCTACCGGATCTCGTTCTTCGGAGAGTCGATTATAATTCTCGAGTGAGAATTTTGAATCAATCGGGATAATTTTATCTTTCACGAAAACAGCTGCATCAACAATGGTGCCGTCTTTGAATGGGTATTGCATTTGGTAGGAACCAGGCGGGAGAATGTTTTTTAAGAGTGTTTCGAGATAGTATTCACCCAAAATCCCGCGCTGTTTCGGATTTTTCAAAATATCCTGAAGCGATTGGAGTTGATCAGCGAATGAAATGACCTGCCGGTTTGTCTCGTCGAGTTTGGTGAGTCCTTCCGTCACATCGCGGATAATCTTTGCCGACTCCGAAAACTGGTGCCGAATTGCCTCGCTCGTTTGCTTTGTTGCCTCCCCTACCTTCTGATCAATCACCCGCGTAAGCTCATTGATCTGGTTCTGGATGAGCGTAAATCCCTCACTATGCGTCCCTTGCCCCATCTGCGGCCGACGGATGAGCCACACGATAAGCGCGATAACTAGACCACCTCCCACACCAAGAATTATCAATACGAGGTCTGACATGGGGATATTTTAGCACAAAAAAAATATGAGACCCCCGACCTGCCTATAATTTCCTATACACGAAAAGGAGTAATAATACGGCAATAATTCCCACTATTATTAGAGCTGAAATTAAGAATGGTTTAGAACTTAAGTATGAGTTTGTAGATACCTCTTGAAGTTCCTCGAGAGAAAAATCTTCACTTCCATCTTTAGGGAAAATGGGTGTGTATCCTTCGGGACACAACATTCGCAATTGATCACTTCGGCTACTCTTCTCCCACATCTCTGCCTTCAAGGTGTCAGAATTATTTGCGCCAATTCCCTCTATATCAGAGGTTGATACAGGAAGGAAAGAAAAATTCCTGAGGTCTATCGTTTCCCAACCCGATGGGGGATAAATTGAGGAGTGTTCGTCACCAGAAAACATGACAGCGCACTGATGCGTCTTATTGTTGATTATCCATTCAATCCTGGGAGCCATAGGTTTAATTCTATTATATTTTTTTGGTATTGAATATCAAAGAAAACTAAATCTACCTCTTTTTTGTTTTTTGAGCTTCTGTCACTGCGTTTTCAACCCATTCAGAAAGAACGTCTCGGTTTTCGAGGATTTCCTCCGGTACAAGCCAATAACTCAATGTGATGTTCTTTCTCTCCGAATAGTAGGCAAATGGCTCACTTCCCATTTTCTCATACTCCGCACGATTTCCGTTCCCCACTTTGAAATATAGTGCTCCGTCAGAAATTAGACCAAAGAACATACGATTCTTATAAATCCCCCATCCGCCAAACATAGTACGCGACGTAATCCCCGGCACGTCTGCCAAAAGGTCCATAACATACTCATGAAAACTTGTATCCCGAGACATTTATTTTTTTACCCATGACCTTACGGGCCTGCCTGCCGGCAGGCAGGGATTCGGTCACAACTTCCCGCTACGCGGGAGCCGCGACCCCACCATAAGGAATGCTGCCGCATGCAAGTCTAACTTATGTCACGAATCACTAAGTCGCTTCGCTCCTAAGTGTTCGCGACCCCGGCTCGCGGTCCCACTTTTAGTGGGACATTGCTCCGCCTTCAAAAAGCTAAAAAAGTAAAGTAGTTTACTTTTTTTAATCGCTTTTTGACCCTACGGGGATTCGAACCCCGATTCCCACCGTGAGAGGGTGATGTCCTAACCATTAGACGATAGGGCCCTAAATCCCGCAGTGCGGGATAGACTAATGACAAAAATAGTACCAATGCTCTAGCGCTTTGTCCATTCAAATTCTTGGCGGACGAGGAGTTCATGTGCGCGCTCGGGCTCCGCCATAAGCGCTTCTACTACCCGCTCCATGCGAATTATCTGCGAACCCTTCACAAGGATACTATCTCCGGACTTGAGTTCTTCCGCCGCCTTCTCCCCTGCTTCTTCAGAGCTCGCCATAAAATGAACGGAGTGTATTTTCATACCTCTCTGCACTGCCGCTTCGCCGATGAATGTCCCGCGCTGACCGACAACGTAGAGTTCATCCAAAAAATCTGCCACAGTAGTTCCCACTTTCTCGTGTTCCGGTTTCGTATACTTGCCGAGCTCGGTCATATCTCCGAGAATGGCGATTTTTCTGCCCGTCGTTTTGAGACCACGAAGAACCTCAAGTGCATCCTCCATCGCTATGGGCGAGGCATTGTAGCTGTCGTCGAGAATTAAACTACTCTGTTTCCCGGAGATGAGTTTAAGTCGTCCGGGTGGTGCTTCGTACTTTCTAAGCGATTCAACAATAGACAAAATATCGATCCCCTCTGAAATGCCTACGGTAATCGCCGCAAGCGCCGCGTAAGCTGTACCAATTCCGAGCGCGCCGGTGATTTTAACGGGAATACTCTTTCCGTCATAGTCGACACGGAACGATATACCAGTAGGAAAAGATATGCCTGCACGCTTCGAATATGTTGTCCGTGTACCAGAACCATGAATCATGGAGTATTCCCCAAATCCATAACTCATAATATTCAAATTATCCTGCGACTGTGCCAAATCCATTGCTCGCTCGGAGTCGGCGTTAATGACTAGAAGTCCGCCGGGCTTGAGCGCGCGTAGCAAATACCCCTTCTCCTCGTAGAGCTTCTCCGGAGACTCAAAAAATTCAACATGCACCGGGACTTCTGGAAGAAAAGTCACTACGACTGTATCGGGCTTAAGCCATCTTGATATTCGGGCAATATCGCCGGGACGATCAGCCCCTACTTCAAGCACGAGTATTTTTGGATAGTGGGTTTTCAGTATGATGAGCCCGATTCCTTCCCAAAAGACGCGGAGCCAGCGTCCAACACTCCCCCATCCGCTCTCTTCCCCAAGGATGGTGAGAGGCATGCCGAGTTCGCTGTTATAGCTCTTCCGGCTAGATCTTACGAACCGTGCCTCCGAGAGCACCTGGGCTATGGCATCTTTGGTCCCCGTCTTTCCAACGCTCCCCGTAACAGCAATAATCCTCGGCTGATATTTCCGTAACACAAGACGGGCAAGCAATGTAAGCACGCCTTGAACTGCGATTTTGAGTACTCTTTTAAACACCGGGTGGTGCTACCGATCAGGCGGCACCTCGTAGTAGCTTAGCAAAAAACTGGCCATGCGCATAAAGGGGTCGGTGAGCGTCTGCGACGAATAACGAACTTCTTTGGGTTCATTGAGGAATAAAAAGACAAGGAAACGTGGTTCATAGGCAGGATAGTAGCCAAAAAATGAGTGGAGGTAGCGATCATCATAATATCCGCCCGTCGGATTTGGGATCTGGGCCGTGCCCGTCTTTGCGGCAATGCTATAGTGCAGCATTTTCGCTCCACCTCCAACGAGCGCCTTGTCCACTGTTTCGACAAGCATGCGGGTAACGATTTCTGTCGTCGCCTCCGAAAGCACTTTTCTCTGTTCTTCGATTTTCACTTCCCGTCTCGGGAAGCCGCGGTAATCAAAAGCGCCGACGACGTGAGGGCGAATAAGATATCCACCATTCGCAAGAGCTCCGAGGGCACGCACCATTGCAATTGGAGTTACCGCAATACCCTGTCCAAAAGATGCGGTCGCGTACTCGATGTCACGACTTGATTCCAGGTTGTCCATTAAGCCAACTGCCTCATCGGGAAGGTCAACTCGCGTCCGCTCGCCGAGTCCGTAGTTAAACATATATTCTCTGAACTTCTCTCTTCCGAGCTCTTGCATCGCGAACACAGCTCCGGTGTTCAAAGAATTATTGAGAACTTCCTGCATCGGTACCACTCCCCTGCCCTTTTTATCGAAATTTTCAATTCGCTTATCACCAACGACAACGAACCCTTTGTCGTCGTACGTGGTATCTTCCGTAATTGCGCCGGCATCAATTGCTGCCGCAATCGTGAGAGGTTTCATAATGGAACCCATTTCATACACATTCTCGACGAGCGGGTTCGTGAATACCGAGACATCATTTTCTTCACCATAGAGACCTGGGTCAAATGATGGGTCTGCCGCCATCGCTAAAATCTCTCCCGTTTTCGGATCAATCACGATACCTCCAGCGGCAGACGCATTCCATTTATCGCGTACGCTCGCAAGTTCCTTCTCAAGTTCTCCTTGGACACGCGACTCAATCGTCAAAACAAGATCCGCTTCCTGTTTTGTTTTCTGGCTCGTGAGAAGTCCTCCGAGCTCGCTAAAAACTTGTACAAAGAAATTCTGTGCCATCCCTTCGATATTTCGCTCGAGGATATCGTTATAGTATCGCTCGAGACCGTAACGTCCAGCGAGTTCGTCACCTTGATAGCCAACGAAGCCGAGAACGTGCGCGGCTCGCTTGCCTCCCGGATACGTCCGCCAGCGAGCGGACGCAATCTCGATGCCCAAAAGACCGAGCTTTTTGATGGAGCGTACTTCATCTTCGGTTAAACGATCTTTAATTCTCTCATATGGATCATCCGCCTTCATGGCTTTTTTTAAAAAGTCGTCAGGTGAAATCGCCACTACGGAGTTCAAAGCCTCATACGTGGCCACCGGATCGCCGAGTTTGCTCGGATTGATACCAAGCGTGTATCCGCTTGCTGTGATTCCAGCTGAAGGCGATGTTCCACTTTTTTCCCGAAATGAAATAGAACCACGGAAAAAATCAGGTTCGACGGCTCCAAGCACCCGCGCTTCAGCTCTTCCTTGGTAGTATTCCCACCGGATGATTTGGAGGTCAAAGAGTCGCCCAAGAAGGAGGAGAGAGGTCGCGAGAATGGCGAGCGCGACAAACTGTATCCTTCGCCGTCCGTTATAGTCCCGCATTACCCACGCTGAGGCGTGCTGTTACGGCATGCGCTCTAGAAACATAGGTCGTATCTTCGGATGTATTTCGGTACCCGAGTGTATACGCACGTGTGAGGTCGATTCCGCTTATGATCTTAAAATATTCAGACTCAATAGCCGAGAGATGCGTCTGAGTCTCTCCGAGTCTTTTCTCGGTTTCTTTCCAGTTCGCGGCGGCAAAAGTTGCTGCGCTTACAAAATAAATATAGAGAGCGAAGAGCACGAATGCGATACATGAAAGGAACCGGGTAGATTTTCCGGTTTGAATCACACGCGCCATTGATTTAATATTTTTGATACTCATCGCAATTTCTCAATAATCCGCAGTTTTGCACTTCGTGCGCGAGGATTTGAAATTCCTTCCTCACGACTTGCTCGTATAACTTTTTTATTGATACGTTTTCCGTCCTCATTCGACTCCGATATTTTCATAAATCGTTTTACGATACGGTCGGTAATACTCTCGAAACTAATCACCGCAAGTCGTCCTTTTGGACGAAGATATGACCAAACGCCGGGAAGCACTCGCTCGAGTTCCCCGACTTCATCGTTTACCGCCATGCGGAGCGCTTGAAATGTTTTAGTCGCTGGATGGATCTTCCCGCGCCGGGGGTGAACACTCTCTACCACTTCGACAAGATCTTTCGTCGTCTCAATCGAACTCTCGGCGCGTCTCGCGACGATTGCTTTCGCAATGCGACCGGCACTCTTTTCTTCACCATAACCGAGAAGAATATCTCTTAGATGTTCTTCATCCCAGGAATTCACAATGTCTCTCGCAGTAAAAAGGGCTTCGGCAGGATCGCCGTATGTCATCTGGAGCGGCTCACTCTTTTGGAATGAAAATCCTTTCCCCGATTCTTCAAGCTCGAAGGAGGACATACCAAGATCAAGGAGTGCACTATCAATCATGCTCTCGCCTGCTTCTTTCAATACGGCACCGAGTTCTTTCCACGAAGCCGTTTTGAATGTCACCCGCGACTCTAGAGAAACGAGAAGTGCCTGCGATCTCGTAACTGCATTTTTATCTCGATCGAGGCCGATTATATGTCCCCGGGGCCCTATCCGCTTTGAAACGGCTTCCGCATGGCCTCCATCGCCAAGCGTTAGATCAAGGTATACACTGCCCTCCTTCGGCTCTAGTCCCGACAGTACTTCTTGTAAAAGAACACTCTGGTGTCTCATGGGTATGCCCTAGAGCACGCCGATTTTCCCCAATTCTTCCGCAAGCGCGTCCGCCTTCCGATCGATACTCTCTTTATAGGTTCTCCACGTGCGTTCATCCCAGATTTCTACACGATCATTGACACCAATGACGGAAACCCGAGTTTTCAATCCCGCGAAAGACTTGAGAAATTCCGGGACGAGAACCCTTCCAAGAGAATCAACGTCGGTCTCAACGGCACCCCCCAAAAGAAAACGGTTGAGTCCTCGGCTCTCTCGCTTTCCCATTGAGAGCGTCGAGAGTTTTCCCAAAACATTTCTCCACGCCGCCGCCGGGTAAACAAAGAGACACTTGTCAAATCCGTGGGTGATGACTATATTTTTTCCGAGTTCTTTTCTGAACTTGGCCGGCAATGCAACACGACGCTTCGTGTCGAGCGTATGCGTGAACTCACCGATTAACATATGATTTTCATCAACCCCACTTTATACCACTACTGTGACACTATATACCATAGTTTCCCACCATCACTAACCACTTATCCACAGAAAAAATCCCGCTCTTGGCGGGATTTCTCTTTTTCCCCGAAAACTCCTATTTTTCCTAGTCTTTCTCTCCTTTCGGCTTTAGCGTGGGAAAGAAAAGTACCTCGCGGATATTCTCCGCATCGGTGAAAAGCATCGCGAGTCGGTCGAGCCCGATGCCGACGCCGCCCGAGGGTGGCATCCCGTATTCGAGTGCCTCGATAAAATCGGTATCGAGTGGTTGTGTTTCTTCGTCGCCAGATTTTTTCGCGGTTTCTTCTTTTTTCATTCGTTCAAGTTGATCAAGCGGGTCGTTCAACTCCGAATATCCTTTGACGATTTCGATTCCTCCGATAACAAGTTGGAACGCGTCCACGAGATCCGGATTTTTCTCCGTTCGTTTCGCAAGCGGGAGATACCCGACGGGGTAATCAATCACAAATGTCGGTTCAATAAGTTTTGGTCTGCAAACTTTTTTATAGATTGCATCCATCACTTTCTCTCTCCCTGCGCCCTGGGGCACCAGGACACCCAGCTGTTCGGCCTTGAGCATAAGCTCTTCACGAGAAGCTTTCTCCGGCGAGAGAATGAGCGCATGTCGACGGAGAAGATCGTAAAAGGCAGTCGTTCGAAACTTTTTTGATAAATCAATCGCTTTACCGCCATGGGAAAATGTAAGCTTCCCCACAACCTTGCGAGCGAGGGTTTTCATCATTTTCTCGACAAATACGCGGCTTTTTTTCGCATCACTCCACGCGGCATAGAATTCAAGCATAGTAAATTCCGGATTATGAACCGCGTCAATTCCTTCGTTCCGGAAATCTTTGCTAATCTCATAAACTTTCGGGAACCCGCCGATAAGCAGGCGCTTCAAATAGAGCTCGTCTGAAATACGCAGGTAAAGAGTCAGGTCGAGTGCGTTGTGTATTGTCGTAAACGCTTCCGCATTCGCTCCACCATAGATTGACTGGAGGATTGGTGTTTCAACTTCAAGGTACCCCGCCTTGTCGAGATATTTTCTTGTCTCGGTGATGAGTGTCGAGCGCGCTATGAAACGCTCGCGAACAATTTCATTCTGGAGGGTATCGAGATAGCGTTTACGAAATCGTTCCTCAACATTCTCAAGACCGTGCCACTTGTCCGGGAGTGGGCGGAGACTCTTTACAAGCATGTGCCATGAGTTAGCAAGAAGTGTTTTTTCTTTCCGCTTTGTCAAAAAAAGTTTTCCCTTCACCTCGATGAAATCTCCGATGTCGACATTCCCGGTAAAAAGTTCGAATGCCTGATCTCCCGCTATATCGCGTTTGAAAAATAATTGAATGCGTCCAGTCCCGTCATCGAGATCGGCGAATACGGACCCGCCGTGCGCTCTGACTCCGCGAACACGCCCCACGAGTGTGATTGGCTTCGCGCGTTTTTTAAGTTTTGAAAAACGTCCGAGCACATTTTGAATCTGATCGCTCGGGTGCGATTCGATTGGATATGGATTAATTCCCTGCGAACGAAGAGATTCCAGTTTCCGTAGTCTCCCTGATCGCAATTCATCAAGCGATGCCATCTCTATCGAATGCTATCGAATTTCTATAATAGAGCAACGAATTTCTCCGCCAGGGGTACGCGCAGTTACTTCATCACCTTTTTTCTTTCCCATGAGCGCGGCCCCAAGTGGACTTTCGTTTGAAAGTTTCCGGAGGCCAACATCCGCTTCTTCGCTTCCCACCATGGCCCATTCTTCCTTTATTTTTGAGCCTACTTTCTGGAGTACAACCGTTGATCCGACCGAGACGGATGAGTGTTTTCGGCTGTCAACGATGGTCGCACGGCGAAGAATATCTTCGAGCTTTGAAATCCTTTCTTCGAGGGCCGCCTGAGCTTCCCGCGCGTCATGATATTCGGCGTTTTCCGAGAGATCTCCGAGTGATTTGGCGTATTCGAGCTGTTCGGCGATTTCTTTTCTCCGAACGCTCTTTAAGCTCTTGAGCTCCGCTTCAAGCTCGGTATGCTTCTCACGACTCAAGTAGGCTTCAGGCGAACTCATATGCCGAATCATTCTATGTCCCTCCTACTTCATTGTCAACGAAAGAGGAAAAATAGTCGCTCGCATAGATTCCCATCCAATCAAAGAGCTGTCGTGCGGCAAAAACACCTCCGATATAGTTGTCCCGTGGTCCGCGCTCCATCACAATTGCAAAGGCATACCGAGGGTCTTCGTATGGAAAAAATCCGATAACCCATGAGTTGACGTAACGCTTTCCGGGGTCTACCTCTGCTGTTCCGGTCTTTGCTGCAATCTCGACAGTATCAATGTTAAGACCCGCCGCCGTTCCATAGAGCGCGCTTCGGCGCATACCTTCCTTAACTACCTCAAAGTATTCGGGCGCTATATCAATTGAAATAGATTCATCGTTTGCATTCACTTTCGTACTAATACTCCGTATCATCGTCGGTTGAACCAATCTCCCATTTTCAGCAATCGCGGCAATGGCTCGTACCACCTGAACTGGTGTAACCTGAAACCCGTACTGACCGATTGATGTGTTATAGGTGTCACCCACTCTCCATGGCTCACCCGATGTCACTTTTTCTTTCCACTCCGGAGACGGAATAACACCGGCGGGCTCTCCGAGAAAGCCGAGTCCCGCCGGTTCCCCAAATCCAAATCGTCGCGCGTACCGCTCGATATTTTTTATCCCGATTCCTTTCTGCGAGCCGAATCCTCCGCCGATTTCAAAAAAATAAACATTTGATGAATATGCGAGTGCATTACGCATATCAACAAGGCCGTGCACCTTCCAATCGCGAAATATTGACGGATGTTCCGGATCGAATGGATTTGGGAGAGATAGTTGTCCGTTCGCGAGAATTTCCGTCTCCGGGTTAATGACTCCCTGATCGAGTGCCCCAATCGCGACAAAAGGTTTAAAGATCGAACCGGGTGTATAGAGCCCTTGAACCGCCCTGTTCAAAAATGGTTTACGCGAATCAAGACGATACTCTTCAATTGCCTCGGTATCTTCTCCGTGTGAGAGTATTGTCGGATTATATTCAGGAAAATTCGTGAGCGCGATTATTTCTCCTGTATCGGTATCCATAATAATACCGCTTCCTCCGAGAAATCCACGATCGAGGGCAAGTGAACGGATTACTTGATAAAGTTTTTCTTGCACCTCTGAATCAATAGAGAGAGTCACGGACTCCCCCGCGAGTGGCGTGGTAAGCAGATTCTCGGAAATAACTGTTCCTGATACATCGGTCTCAACAATCTGAATACCGCTCCTGCCACCGAGCTTCCGTTCGTAACTCTCCTCAACACCTTCTTTTCCGATGAGTACGTCTGGATTGAGCGATTTTGATTTTACTTCTTCTTCATTTGGATAACCGATAAAACCAAGCACGTGTCCGAATCCTTCTTCTTCAATATATGCACGCCCGAGATCGGTATTCCATGCAAGCTCCACGGCGTTTCGATCGTAAATGAGGCCACGTTCGGCAGGAATAAGTATATGTTTTAAGCTGTTTTGCTCACTTCGCTCACGATAATTCTCTCCCGAAATAACCTGTAAACCAAAGGCTCGGCTGGCAAAAATGGCAAGGAGAATGACATAAAGCCCCGCAACAAGAAAAAATGTCCTGGTAGTAATCGGTTTCTCAAGAACGCCCTCCAACCGTTCGGTCTCGAATTGAGGTAAGTTTTTTGAATCAAGGAATATTTCATCCGGATAAATAGAATCGATATTTGCTCTAATGTTTCGTTTCAAAATTCTCAGTTTCATAATTTTACCTGCCTATGACAATTGCCTTCCAGCGTGTTCTCTGCCAAAGGACATGTGAGGAAAGAATGATACCCGCCATACCGAGGGTCACGATGAAATGATCAAGGATAAAAAAAGAGAAATCGAGTCCTTCCGGGTTGAAGTCCGCGTAGATGAGATCGGAGAGAAAACCAAAAATAAGAATCTCATAAGGGCGCTCGGTAGCGAGACCTGCACATACCGCAATCAGAAGAGAGGCCCACCACGGCAGAAAAATAACAGAAGCGAGAAGTATGACTCCGAGGAGGATACGTACTATTCTTGTTCTTCCAGAGTGTGTACTATTTCCACCAACCATACTTCTTGAATATTAATGGGGCTCTTGAAACGAACTCTGTCGAATACATCGCTCGATCGTGCTTCGATTTCACCGACAACACCTAAAACCCGCGGCTCTCCTTCTCCTGTCACCACCCGATCCCCCTCTCTTACATCAACACCCCGCGGTAACTCAACGATAAAGTTACTGCCGCCTTGTCCATGCGCAACCCCGGGTGTATTCCCGTCTCCAACAAGGACGGATATTTCTGTCCCGTCTGACGAATAAAGTTTCGACTTCGACCCTGTGGCGGATGTTTCTATAATCGTGCCGAGTATAATCTGACCTCCTTCCATCGTGACAAAGTCGCCAACGCTAACCCCATCGAGAGATCCACGATCTAAAATCAGTGTGTCGTAAGGAGAACGATTGGGACGGACAAGTACAGCGGCAAAAATAAGATCAATGTCCGTTGCTCTTCCGAGAAATGCGCGCAATTTTTCATTTTCAAGGCGCAAAAGATCGTTTGCTGTACGAAGCGCAAGAGAGGTCGCGAGTTGGTGTTTCAGAAATTCATTCTCCATAATGAGAGCGCTTTTTGAAAAAAGAAGATGCGTCGGCCGAGGTAAGGCTTCTTGAAGAGACTCTTCTCTGGCCCAGAGTGGCTCTAGGATGGCACCCACTCCTCGCGACAAAAACGCGAGTGCTCCTATACTCGCGAGAAAAATAATCCCGCCCACAAGGATAAGGATGGTAAAAAACCATCTCAAGAGTTTTTTTCTCCTGGTATCAGGTCGGCGGAAGGTCGTCTTCATTTCCTAAAAGAAGATCAGTGTGAGCGTCGAAGTCCTCGAGAACAACACCCATGCCGCGGACAACGGCAGTTTGAGGGTCTTCAGCGGTTTCCACGTTGATTTTAAGCTCTTTTCTAAAAAGCGCCTCTATTCCCCGAATGAGGGACCCTCCCCCCACCAATATAATGCCGCGATGCATGATGTCCGATATAACCTCCGGCGGAGTTGATTCGATTACTTCCTTTACCCCGTCGACGATTGCCGAGACGGATCCTTTGATGGCCTCCCGAACATCAGCGTCGGTCATCACCACTTCACGTGGTAATCCCGTCACAATGTCTTTTCCTCGAACCGTGGCTTCGAGTGTCTCGCCGTCATCGGTTACGGAACCGATGACTGTTTTCACTTCCTCGGCGGTCTTTTCTCCAAGAAGAAGTTTAAACTCATCTTTAACGTAGTTCACGATGTCTTCATTGAATCGATCTCCCGCAATGCGAAGATTTTTTGACGTGACAATCCCCGAAAGCGAAATAACGGCAATATCGGTCGTCCCTCCTCCGATGTCGACAATCATGGTCCCGACGGGCTCATGTATCGGCAGGCGGATGCCGAGCGCTGCGGACATTGGCTCCTCGATCAAGTGCACCTCGCGCGCGCCGGCGTTTTCTGCCGCATCACGCACCGCTCGCCGCTCAACGTTCGTAATGCCCGTCGGGATGCCGAGAACGACCCGGGGATGAAGAAACTGCCGTGAACGCTGTTCTGCCTTCCGGAGAAAGTATGTGAGCATTTCCTCCGTGACCTCGAAGTTCGAAATCACGCCATCAACGAGCGGTCGCACCGTTTGAATATGAAGCGGGGTTCTCCCGAGCATCTGTTTCGCATCTCCCCCAATAGCGACAATCCGCCCCGTCTTCTGGTTCAGAGCGACTACGGAAGGCTCGTTGATGATAATCCCCTGCCCCTTAACATAGACGAGGGTATAGGCAGTTCCCAGGTCAATACCGATGTCGTTCGAAAAAAGTTCGTAGATTCTTTTTTTCATATTTTTACGCGAGAATAGCGCCATTGAGTTTCACCATCTCGACCATATCTCCCGAACGCAATTTTTTCTCAACCTCTCCCGCGAGAAGTGTTTTCTCCGAGAGAACGAGCCGCACCGGGATACCGATAAGATCGGCGTCGTTAAATTTCTCGCCGATTCGGATATCCCTATCGTCGTAAAGAATTCGTGAACCACCCGATTTCAATTTTTCATAGAGCTGGTCCGTTGCATGGGAAACTTCTTTATTCTCGGGAGACGCGGAAATAAGATGCGCCTGATACGGTGCGACGCTCTCGGGCCATAGAATCCCTTTATCGTTGGAGTGAATCTCTACGATTGTTCCCAAAAGTCTTCCAATTCCGATGCCGAAACATCCCATGAGGGGGTAGTGCTTCGCGCCGTCACTCCCAGCGAAGGTGAGCTCGAATGGCTCGGTAAACTTAGTCTTGAGCTTGAAAATATTCCCGACTTCAATCGCTTTTTTTTCCTCGAATTCCTTGCCGCCGCAACCGGGGCACACTTGGCCGGTCTTGAAAATCTCCTTATTTATAGCCTCGGAACAACCTTTGCAAAGATAAATAATATCCTCACCTGCCTCACAAAGCGCTTGAAATTCATGGGAAAATTCACTGAATGTTCCTCCCGACGCATACGTAAAATGGGTGTGAGCGCCGAGACCAACACGCTTAAAAATCGTTTCGTATGCCCGGCGCACGCGTTCATAAAAAGAATCGAGGTCGGCTTCATCCGCGTGAAAAGAGTATAAGTCTTTCATCAGAAACTCTCTCCCCCGAAGGAGTCCGCTTTTCGCCCGGAGTTCCATCCTGAATTTATTCTGGATTTGATAAAGCGCTTTCGGAAGATCCCGATATGATGAGATGAATTGTTTTGCAAGCGGGACGATAACCTCTTCATGTGTCCCTCCAAGAGCAAATTCTCTTTCGGATGCATCTTTCAATTTGTATAGGTCGTCAACACTCTCCCATCGTCCGGTCGTCACCCAATTTTCCTTTGGATGAAGTGAGGGAAGTAGAACTTCTTGCGCGCCGAGCGAATTCATTTCTTCGCGGACGATGGTTTCGATATTGCGGAGAACAGCAAGTCCGAGCGGGAGATATGAATAAATACCGGCGGAAAGCTTGTCAACAAAACCTCCTCGGATAAGGAGTGTGGCATTTCGCGCCAATTCATCCTTCGGTGCCTCCCGACGGCTCTTTCCAAATAAGGCGCTCATTCGCATGAGACCCATCTTACCCAAAAGGCAAACGTTTTACCACTCGGGGATTCTACCGAGGGCAGAGGATAAGGAAGGAAGGTAGCCCGCTAAGTGCCGAGAAAACCGAGGCGGACGAAGTCGTGGTAAGAAATCAAAACCATGATGAGAAGAAGAAGTCCAAAGCCGAAAAGATTCGATATTTTTACGAAACGAGGATTGAGTGGCGCACCCCGGAGTGCTTCAATCAGAAGGAAGAAGAGTCGTCCTCCATCAAGAGCCGGGAAGGGCAAAATATTGATGAGCGCAATACTAATAGAAAGAAGCGCGGTCAAACTAAGAAGATAAGAAAAACCGAGCCCGCCCGCTTCTCCCACGATGGTGTAAATGCCGACCGGTCCGGCAAGCGTTGAAAGGTCGGCTCCGCCCGAGAGAGCTCCGTAAACGAGCCCACCGATTGCGGAAAGCGTTAAGTATGAAAGGTCGATTGTCCGGCGAAGCCCTTCCCAGACAGCTAAGTGGAGGGGTAATTTCATCGTTCCTATAGAATCGAGTGTTATTCCAATCGCAAAACGCCCCGGAACAATATTCGCCTCGGGCACCACTTCTATCTTAATCTCCTCGCTACCTCGCTTTAAGGTGAGTAATACCTCACCCTCACCCGCCTTGTCGATAAAATCCGCGATCGCTTTCGTGTCGAGAGACTCTGTAACGCGAATGAGGTCATCCCCTTCCTTGATCGAAATGATGGTGTCGCCTGTTTTTATCCCCACGCCTTCCGCTGGAGTATTAATTCCCACATTACTCACGATGATTCTCGCATCATGTATATACGCCGCATATTTCTCATCAAACGAAGCGGGTGCGCCCGTGGCAAATCCCACCGAGAGAAGTATCCACGCGAGAGCGAGATTAAAGAGAACGCCGGCCGCAATCACGAATGCTTGGGCCGTGAGGGAAAATGCCCCGAAATCGGGATGGCCAGATGGAGGGTTTTCCTCTGGGCCATCTTCGCCGAGAATCCGCACGAACCCGCCGAAAGGAATCGCGTTTAGTGTATACTCCGTCCCGCGCCGTTTCCATGAAAAAAGTCTGGGAGGAAATCCGAAACCGAATTCAAGAACGCGCATGCCGACGCGCCGAGCCGTTATGAAATGCCCAAATTCATGCGAAATAATGAGGACACTGAAAATGAGAAAAAAAATAAGTATCGTTGGCATTGTATTTTTTACTCGCCGAGCTCCCGAACTTTCTTAGCAAGCGCTTCCTCGAGTGAATTGCCTGCCTCATCAATATAACGTTGAAGTTCGTCCTTAGCACGGAACTTTTCGTCTTCTCCCATACCCCCTTCTTTTTCCCGCTCTTGAATCTCATGCCACACACAGTCGCGCTCATGGCGAAGTTGTACTTTCGCCCGCTCAAGCCTTTCCTTCGCTGACTTTATAAGCCGTGCGCGACTCTCTCCGGTGAGTTCCGGATACGCCACTCGAACACCACTCTCGTCGGCCGCGGTCGAGAGACCGAGATTTGCGCGCTCAATCGCGGTTTGGATAGCTTTCACGTGAGTCTTGTCCCACGGAGAAACACGAAGTGTCCGCGCATTTTCCACCGAAAGCGAAGCGATGTGCTTCATTGGAGTCTCGACACCATATGCTAAGACTGGCATATCCTCAAGTATAAGAGTTGATGCATGTCCACTGCGAATCCCGGAGAACTCTTTTTTGAGCCAACTGTATGTCTCTTCGATATTTGTCTTAAGCGACGTAAAGTCGTACATAATGGTGAATAAAATAGTATGCTATCACGTACACGCTCTCCTCGACAAACCCCCAGTCAAGCGCTTTCACGCACCTTCCCCTCGATTGTCGGACAAACAAGCGCTATGTGCTCGAGAATCATTTTCAAGTTACTACTCGGCCGCCTCAAATACTCTCCCAATCGAATGAACTCCCGATAGAATGACCCAAGTGATATATCCTTCCCTCTCTCAATATTCTCTTTAATCGCAACTTCAATGCCACGGAAAAACTCTTCCGCTTGAGTACGGTCTTCGCTCTCAAGAATCTTCCGAACGAGTTTGAATCGCGTCGCGGGAGCACTCTCTAGAAATAGACGGACCTCCTTTTTCTCTATGTGCTTGGGGAGAGAGTCACGAACAAGGACAAGCCGAGAACGCAGTGTCGGTAAAAGCGCCTCGGCACTCTCCATATCGGTAATGAAAAAAAAGTGATTTCCGAGACCCGGTTCTTCCATGGTCTTTAAAAGCGCTTGTTGGGCTTCCTCCGTGAATGCGTGAATTTTCAGTATAACAAAACGCCTGCCGCTAAAAGCTCTCTGTGAAACGCTTGCGCGAAGTTTACGGGCTTCGTCTATCCCGAAACTTCGAGATTCTATCACTAAGATGTCGAGATGCGCTCGCTCCTCCGGTATTTTTCCCAGAAGATTCCTCCGGAGGCGTTCCACGATACCCGGATCGTCACTCACGAGATGGTACGCGTGCAAAAGCCCCGCTCCGGAAAAATGTTTCTCCAGAATATCCGGAGACGATTTATCGCTTAGAAATGATGCTTTTTTTATAGACATCAAGGTGGTCGAGTGCAACGCCCGTCCCCCGTGCAACGCAGTAGAGTGCATCATCGGCAACTGTTGCATGTACACCGGTCCTTCGGTAGATGAGTTCTGGAAAATTTCGGAGGAGTGACGACCCTCCCGTCATCGTAATGCCGCGGTCAATGATATCTGCGGAAAGTTCGGGGGGGGTCGATTGAAGCACGTCTTTGATCGCCTTCACGATTTTCTTGAGCTCATTTTCAATCGCTCCGACAATTTCATTCGTCCTAATCTCCGCAGTGCGAGGAAGTCCGGTCAAAAAATCCCGTCCCTTCACCGTCATCGAAAGTTCATCCTCAAGCGGAACCGCTGACCCGATCTGGATTTTTACATCCTCGGCAGTCTTGTCGCCAATGCCGAGGTTAAACGCTTTCTTGATGTAGTCAGCTATGGCCTGGTCAATCTTGTCTCCTGCGCACTTAACCGATGTTGAGGCAACAATACCGCCCAAGGAAATGATGGCAACATCGGTCGTCCCACCGCCGATATCAACGATCATATTTCCCCGCGCTTCGTAAATCGGTATTCCAGCTCCAATGGCGGCCAAAATGGGTTCCTTCGCGACATATGCCCGCCGCGCGCCGGCCCGTATCCCCGCCTCAATGACCGCCCGCTGTTCCGTCGAGGTAACTCCCGCAGGCACAGATACAATCACTTCCGGTTTCCAAAAATTCCACTTCGGTAACGATTTCGCGATAAAATAGCGCAACATCGCTTCTGTTACGCGATAGTCCGCGATGACGCCGTCCTTCATCGGACGATACGCGACAATTGAATCAGGAGTGCGACCAATCATTTGCTTCGCCTCGTTCCCGACGGCCAAAATTTTATTTTCCTGTTCCGAGACGGCAACCACCGATGGCTCGTTTAACACGATTCCCCTCCCCGGGGAAAACACGAGTGTGTTCGCCGTCCCTAGGTCAATACCGAGTTTGGTTGAAAAAATACCCATAGATTTAATAGATTCATGCGTTGAAAAGAATCTACTGCCCGAGAACGAGTGGACTCTTAGTCTCGGGCCTCCACCCTCTCGATGTCGAGCCCGAGCGAGGCAAAACGTTTTTCAATTCGCTCGTATCCACGGTCAATAGTGTAGACATTATGGATGACGCTTGGGCCTTTTGCAACAATCGCGGCAAGGATATAGGCGAGTCCTGCTCGAACGTCCGGGCTCGTGAGTTCGGCTCCACGAAGTTCTCGCGGACCGCGTACGATCGCACGGTGCGGATCACAGACAGTGATGTCCGCTCCCATACGAACGAGTTCCGGGATGTAACCCAACCGGCTCTCAAAAATCGTCTCAAAAATAAGGGATTCTCCTTCGGCCTGCGTCAAGAAAACGGTCATCGGCGCCTGGAGGTCAGTCGGGAATCCCGGATACTCATGCGTTCGAACATTGGTCGCGCGAATAGAGGGCGATCGTTTGTTTTTCACTTCGATGCGATTTTTTCCCACGATAATCTCGGCATCTGATGCGTACCGTATCATTTCAATCGGCACATCGAGCTCGGAGGAATTGCAGTTTGTAATCACCACATGACTCCCCGCGAGAACACCGAGAATAAGAAATGATCCGGCTTCAATTCTGTCCGGTGGAACCCGGTAAGGCTCTGGAGCTGGCTTCAAAAGTCCTCCACCCTCTATAGTGAGCGTTGGTGTCCCCTCCCCATCGATCTTCCCGCCGGAGCGTTTGAGAAACTTCACTAAACTCACAATTTCTGGCTCAAATGCGGCGTTTTTTATGACCGTCGTACCTTTGGCGAGAAGCCCGGCCATGACAAGGGCAGTCGTCGCGGTAACACTCTGCTGGCGGAGAATAATCTCGCACCCCGTAAGCCCACGCTTGGGCGCTTCAAGTGTATAGATTCCCGCATGGATGGAGAGTCGCGCACCCATATGGACAAAACCTTCGAGAAAAAGATCAATCGGTCGAGCGCCAATTAAATCACCTCCGGGCGCGGGAAATGAAACTCTTCCCTCTCGCGCGAGAATAGGACCGGTAAGAACGACCGATGCTCTGAATTTTTTCGTAACCTCGACCGGCATATCCGGCACAACTTTGGTGGGAGATGAAATCCGATATTTCTCCGGAGCGATATGTTCAACCCGGGCTCCGATTGATGAGAGAAGTTCGGCCATTCTTTTTATGTCTTCGATGTCGGGAACATTCTCGAGTTCGATGCTCTCAGAAAAAAGAAGTGAGCTCGCGAATGCCGGCAGTGCGGCATTCTTTGCGCCGCGAACCGCTATCTCGCCCGAGAGCGTGCGCTTCCCGCCGAGCCCTTCAATATGAAAGTCTGATGCCATTTCGCCATTTTACGTGAGCCCGGAGCGGGGCACAAATGTATCCCAATCTTCTCTTCGCTTTTGTTACAATTCGACTATGTACGTCCTAACCGTGATTCCGATAATGCGGGGGGTATTCCGCGATGAGCTCACCTACTATAGTGAAGCCCGGGTCGACCCGGGGGCAATCGTCACTATTCCCCTTCGCGGAAAAGAAGTAAGTGCTCTCGTCCTCGGGTCGACCGAGGCGCGCGCGCTTCGTGGAGAACTCCGGTCAAAAGAGTATCAGCTGAAAAAGATCGGCGTCCTTCGGGCGGAGCGTCTCGTCGGAGCGGAATTTATCCGCGCGGCAATTGCTCTCTCGCGTTTCTATGCGGCGCCGCTTGGCCTCGTTTTAAAAAACTTAATTCCCCGGGCGCTTCTTGCCCGGGCGGGAAAGCTCGCCCTCCCCGCCGAAGAACCGTTTGATGCTCGTCCGCGCGAGAAAACAAAATGGACTCTTGGCCGGGTGGTACAATCCCCTTTGGAAGAACGAATGAGCGCCTATCGGAGCGTAGTGCGGGAAGCGTTTGCCCGGGGAGAATCGGTCTATGTAATAGTCCCGAGTATCTACGAGGTTGAGAGCGTGGAGAGTGCGCTCTCGCGCGGCATCGAGGAATTCACCTTCGGCATCCATGCTTCGCTCCCCGCCAGAAAGTTCGATGAGTTGTGGCGAAAAATACTCGCTCCGGGGCATCCAATACTCGCCGTAGGAACGAGCATGCTTCTTTCTCTCCCGAGGAGAGATTTAAAAACCATCGTGATAGAACGCGATCACGCCACTATCTATAAGCATTTGACGCGGCCATACCTCGATACTCGCGCCTTCGCCGAGCTTCTTGCACGGGAAATCTCCGGTGAACTCATCGTAGGCGACGTCACCACCCGTCTCGAGACAATCTATAAAATGGAGCGTGGCCTCTATTCGGAACTCCGTCACGCAACCTCGCACCCCGCTCGAATCTATCCGGAGGAAGTGATTGATATGCGCACGTACCGCGAAGAAAAACCTTTTCGTATCATAAGTGATCCGCTCCTGAAACTCCTCGAAGGTGCCGGGCGTATGGGAGAAAAGACGCTTCTCCTTGTCGGGAGGAAAGGTTTCGCTCCGAGTACCGTTTGTAACGACTGCGGCAGTGTGCTCACCTGTGAGCACTGTACGTCCCCTCTCGTTCTCCACCAAGAAGAGCACACGACAAAATCGGGAAAAAAATTCGAGGAAACCGTCTATGTGTGTCACAAATGCTATGCCCGCTCGAGGGCGAACACACTCTGCCGTGAGTGTGGCGGTTGGCGTCTCTTTGCGCTCGGCATCGGCATTGACCGCGCCGCCGAAGAAATAAAAAAGAAATTCCCGAATGCACCGCTTTTTCTCCTTGAGAGTGATGCGGCGAAAAAAGCAGGCGGCGGAGCGGAAATCGTCGGGCAATTCCTCGCTAAAAAGGGCGGCATTCTTTTGGGAACCGAAGCCGCGCTTTACTACCTCTCTCGCCGCGTCGAGAATACCGCCATTCTTTCTATCGATTCGCTCTTTGCCATACCTGATTTCCGGATGGGTGAGCGGACAACAAATCTCATTGCCGAGGTAAAATCACTCGCGGCGCGGCGTTTCTTCGTTCAAACTCGGCGGCCCGATGAACTGATTTTCCCCTTCCTCACGCAAGGGAATATCGGCGGTTTTTATCGCAGTGAACTCGAGAGCCGCAAAAAATGGAATTATCCTCCGTACTCGGTCTTGGTAAAAATTACGCAAAAAGGAAATCGCGAGGCCGTCACGGAAGAAATGCGGAAGCTCGAAAAGCTTGCATCAAAGTGGCAACCGATTGTTTTTCCGGCATTCACGGAAACCCTGAAAGGACTCTATATCCTCCACGCTCTTCTTAAAATTCCGCGGGAGAGTTGGCCCGATGCCGAATTAACGACAATCCTACGCTCCCTTTCTCTCTCCTATAGCGTTGTCGTCGATCCAGCGGAGATACTATAAACTTATTTGTGATACAAAAAATAAATCCATTTCAGCTTGAACGGATCCGGCATAACTCATGAGAATAATAAAAGCAATACTGACAACAGTAAGAAATACTACCCAGCAAATGGCGGATTGAGGGCTCATTGAGGAGTAGATATCTGACTAACGATAAAACCGGCGGAGCGTATCTTTGATAAACCTGCCGCCACGCCTGAGCATGGTCTGGCGGAGCTCTTTCCGGGTTGTTATCTCTTCCAGTATTTCTTCCTGTGCTTTGTCAACTGCGGCGTAGAGATCTTCTGCTTCACTAACGGCCCGAAGAACCTTGCTTAAATAGTAGACTTGAATCTCCGCACGGTATACGGAGCCGGATTCGTGGTGGAGGGTGGTCTTGCCCACCTCAACACGGACGACAGGTTTCTCTTCAAGGGCATCAATAAATCGTTCAATCTTTTCAAGTCGCTTCTCGATGTAGCCCCTAATCTCGGGTGTCAGATCAATCGTTGTCGCCTTGATATTGAGTTTCATCGTAAATTGCGAGACGAGATTATATTAAGTATAACACGAGATTTTAGCGAATGGCGTCAGAAACGGCACGGAGAACCCGTTTATCGAAAATATCGGGGATAATTTTCGTCGGAGTGGGGTGGGTAATGCACCCAGCGAGGTTTTTTGCGGTACGCAAGTACATGGCCTCCGTAAAACACCCGATACGGCGATCGAGAGCTCCGCGGAAAATACCGGGGAATGCCAAGAGATTGTTGATTTGATTGGGGAAATCCGATCGCCCAGTCGCGGTGATAAAGGCGCCGGCCGCCTTCGCCTGAAGCGGCAAGATTTCGGGTGTGGGATTCGCGAGTGCAAAGATGACCGGCTTCGGCGCCATACTCCGAACCAGTGCTCCGGTAAGAAGATCTCCCTTGCTCACGCCAATAAAAACATCCATCCCGATGAGAGAGTGCGCGAGATTTCCTTTCATACCCTCGCGATTCGTGAGCTGCGCTAAATCCTTTTTCTCCCCTTCTAGATCGCGCCTCCCGCGATAGAGAGCGCCTTTTGAGTCAAGAACTATAATATGCCGCACGCCGTAACGGAGCAAAATTCGTGTAATGGCAGTTCCCGCGGCCCCCGCGCCGTTTATGACGACTCGAGCGCGCGACGGACTAAGCTTTTTTACTTTGAGCGCATTGATGAAGGCCGCGAGTACGACAACCGCAGTGCCGTGCTGGTCGTCGTGCATCACCGGAATTTTGAGCTCGGCGGAGAGCCGCCGCTCAATCTCAAAACACCGTGGCGCGGCGATGTCTTCGAGGTTGATACCGCCGAATGCCGGGGCAATATGTTTCACCGTTTGAATGATTTCCTCGGTATCTTGCGTGTCGAGGCAAATCGGAAATGCATCCACGTTCGCGAACTCCTTAAAAAGGATCGCCTTCCCTTCCATCACCGGGAGCGCGGCCGCGGCTCCTAAATTGCCGAGCCCAAGAATGGCAGAACCGTCGGAGACTACGGCGACGCTATTTTGCTTCAGCGTATAGTCATACGCTCTCTCCGAATTCTTCCCTATCTCAATGGACGCCTGCGCGACGCCCGGCGTGTATGCAAGCGAAAGATCGCGGCGAGTTCGCATCGGAACTTTGCTTGAAATGGCAAGCTTTCCTTTATACTTTTTATGATACGCGAGCGAATCTTTATAGATCCTCTTCATTGGATGATCAGTGTAACACGGATCGGATGCAAAAACGGCTGTGCTTGCGCGGATTGAAAAAAAAGTTCACACTCAATTCGGTTTGTACAAATAATGGGGGTTTTATGGAAAATAGGAGAGGTCTTCTGCATGCCGGAGAAAGGGTCATTCTCATTCCCGATGGGACCCACGAAAGCGAGAAAATCCAAAGGCTTCTGAACCAGTTCGGCATCGAGTACGCCATCGCGGATGCTCCAGTTGAGCGGTGGGAAGAAAGACCAATGGTGATTTGGGAATCGGGTCGGTACGGCGGGTTCGACAGAATTTCTGAGCTGGCACAGCGTCTCCAGGAAGAAGTGGACAAAGAACTCCGACAGGAACACCGGGAAAAACGGCGCCTGAGAAGAAGACGCAGAAAACCTGAAAAGGCAATAGAATAGTATAGATCAGCGAATCCTCTAAAAACGCCCTATTCCTCGCGAATAGGGCGTTTTTCAACCCAACGCTAAGTGACCATCCCGCAAGAATACATGCTACTGATGAGCGCCACAAGCTACTGCTTCAGGACAGGAATTTTGTAGAACGAAGTTTTGCCGGTGAGGATTTTAAATAGATTCTCGATAAAGTCGCCACCAGCGTAGCCGATGATGAGTGCGAGAGCTGGTGTGATGGTGGATAGACCCAAAAACGTGACGCCGAGGTCTTGCGTCACCCAGGCGACGAGAAGCCCCACGACGCCCGAGACAAGAACGCTAAATGCAAAGTAGCTCGGCATGAAAGGAGTGTTTTTATACGAATTTCGGTACTTGATGTACCCCACAAGCCCGCGTACAACCCCTCCCCCAAATCCAGCAAGTAAAATCCCGAGATACAATGCCATAAAATTTAGTATAACACTTTCGTATTCACTATGAAATCGAGGCGAATACGCCGAGATAGTATGGCCACAAAACAAGCGCGAGTACACCTTCCCAGAACGTTAGGTGCAAAAATCCAATCGTGAAGAGCCATCCCCACACCCACACCGCGCCAAGGGAACTATGCTGTTCGATCTTTATCTTTTGCATATACATAGTATATACCGCCTGGCACTATTACTGTGGACGATTCTTAAAAAAACCCCTATAGTAACGTTATTCCGGTGTAGCTCAATGGTAGAGCAAGCGACTGTTAATCGCTAGGTTCCAGGTTCGAGTCCTGGCGCCGGAGCAGAGAGTTGGAATCACTAAAATTTTCACGCGACGCGGCTAACGCCGCGTATTGTGGTTTCGCCGTTCCAAACACTTTTTCATTTTTCAAATAGAGGTTCGAGCCGAAGATTTTTTGAAGTGCGGATTTTTTGGCGGGGAGAGAGGTATCTTCAGCTGTTTCGTCCAGTATTGAAGCGTCAGCAATCCATCCCCGCATAGGTTCGAGCCACGGCATACCCCCTTCTTGCAACGTGGCGAGAACCTCCTCGACCGACTTCCGCTCCGAAAGAAGCGAGGCGCGGCGGCTAAGGTACTCCTGCCGCTCGATGTCTTGCGCTATATAGACATCGGTAAGGCGGTCGAGTTCGCGGGAAATTGAAGACAATTTCTCGCGGAGTTCGTAAATGGTAGTGGCGTTCGCTTTGTCGGCCTCGCGTTCGTCCTCGGCCATTTTCTTTCCGAAAAACTCGGCGACCTCTTGTGGCATAAAATAGTCAGAAATAGTTTTGTTAAGATCGGTGGCGAGTGCGCCCTCCCTTATATATGTTTGGGAACAGCGAGCCGCCGATTTTTTAGTACAGCGGTAATAGACGTAGCGGTGGATGTTGCCGTTCTTCTGTATCTTGGTGCGGACTTCGGCTGTAATGCTCATACCGCACTCGCCGCATTTCAAAAGGCCGCAAAGCGGTTGCGGTTCTGCCGTCGCTTTCTGCGGGTGTCCTCGCTCGGCCATTACCTTTTGGACTTTATCAAACAACGACTTTTCAACGAGTGGCGTATGCCGTCCTTCCAACATTTCGCCCTTGTAGCGGAAGTGGCCGTAGTAGAAAGGATTGGTGAGAATAAACTTCGCTCGGTCTTTGTGTATGGGGTTGCCGTACCAACTGCGGACGCCGTTCTCATAAAGGAAACGAGATATGTCCCCCAAGCGAGAATGACTTTTGGCGTATAACTCAAATGCCGCTCGAATTACCGGAGCTTTCTTTCTGTCTACCACGACGAGCTTGGTTCGCGGATTATTCAAATACCCTGTCGGAGCAGTACCCGGATACTCGCCGCGTTTAGCTTTCTGTCGTAAGCCGCGAGCAGTATTGGAACTCAAATCGCGGACGTATTGGGTCGCCATACCGAATTCAACGCCCATCAAAAGAACGTTATCGGCCGGATAGTAGCTTCGGTCGTAGGTTTGAATGTGAGTTATCGTGCCACGTTGGAGTAGCCACTGAATTTGTGCCGCGTCCACTGGATTTCTGGCGAGGCGGTCAAGTTTCCAACACAGTATCCCCTGAGCTTCACCTTTTTCTATGCGGCGAAGCATATCGGAAAATATCGGACGACCCGGCACTTTCGCCGTCTGCCGCTCCTCAAACTCTTGAACGATATTAAGTCCTTCTTTCTTGGCGAGCTTCCGTAAAACGGCCATCTGATCTTGAATGGAATGGATTTGCTTATCCTTGTCGTCGGTGGACTTTCGAGCGTAGAGAAAGTAGTTAGTCATAAGATTAAATCTTAATAGCAACTTTCCATCTGTTGTTAAAAGTGGCGAGCATACTTTGTCTTATATCCTCTCCAAGCCGGACAATAAAACTTTCTTTATTGCCGATATAATTCAGGCTATTTCCCGAAAGCCAGAAAAAATTATCGTCCATAATATAGCGGTCATGGAGATCAGAGTTTGAATAAACTCCTACTTCGATTTGAAAACCTTCTTGCCGGAGTTCTCCTAAATGGCGCGAGAATGTTCCGGAGGGTTTATCTGCAATTTTATGAGTTAAAATCTTAGTCTGTTTTTTCTTATCAAGATTTTTGAAAAGAAGGTCGAGGGTGTTTATATCCAGATAAGGGTCAGAGATGAGAACAGGACTTTTGAGATTACTAAATATATCCTTCACGATAACGTTCTTCGTCGAGAATGGCTTACCCGATTCAATCACAATAACACTGTTAAGATTTCCTGCGGCCAATTTTTTACGTCCCGCCTCCATTAGTTTATAACCGCCCTTATTTTTATGGACGATTCCACCTTCCTTCTCAAGTGCATAAGTAATAGCCTGCCGAGAGGTACTTATGCCGCATTCCTCGATTAAATAATCGGCTATTTCAACCGAAGACAATCTATCTTTTGAATCAGAAAGTTTATCAAGAACCCAAAGTCCTTTAAGCTGTAAGTCGTCTAACTTATGAACTTCGAAGGAGTCAGATATTTTCGTCATTTTACTTATTTCTTTATCTCTTTGAAGCCGTTGTCCAAGAATTTTTCGCCTGAATTGGTAACTATCCACGCCTTCTTGTTATCCTTCTTCTCTTTCGCTTCGTCCATATGAGCCTTTTTAATGTTCATATTTATCTTATCGTTAATGTTCTCTGGGACAGGCTCTTTTGCAAGCCGAAACCCCTGTACTAGGTCTCCGGCGTTGAAAGAGCTAAATCCCTCATACTTCTCTAAATAGCAGGCTATAGCGAGCGTCTTTTGAACATCGCCGGAAGGCCCCTTAGAAAGTATAAATTCTTTAACTGACAACTTCTTATCGGCCGCCGTCCCAGATTCAACAAGATTATTACCTAATTTTGCTTCCAAGACGGAAATCCTTTCTTCTAAGGAAGAAACCTTTTCGTTTAATTGTTTGATGTTGTCCATATTTTTTATTTTTTGTTTATGACCTTAATAACATCGGGAATCTTAGGTATCGGTATTTCATAATCAATCTTACCGACCAAAAAGCCGTTCTCCTTTAACTTCTTAAATGTTGGATCAATACTACCTCTTTTAATGCTCGTCTTTTTTTGGACTTCAACGGCAGTTATCATTTCGCTCTCAATAAGCCCCTTCGTCTTTAAGAGTTTCTTAGCAAGTCCGTAAATCAAAATCCGTTGTTCAGTTGTTTGAGAAGAACTCTTGAAAAATATCTCATTCGTTGCTTTCTGAATTGTAACGAAAGGTTGAATTGCTTTTACGACCTCGGCTTCGTCAAAAGGGCCACTATCCGAAAACAAGTCATCTATCGTATTTTTTTTATCAGTCATAGTATTTTATAAGTTTTTAAGCGTTCGCCGCTTTGGCCTTTTAATGGCCTACGAGCTATTATAAAGGAAGTATTATGAAAAAGCAAGTAAAGGGGTAAATAAACTTGCCTTTTACTATGATTCTGGGAGCCGTTGGTCTTTGACCACGGAATATCTAGTGCGCGCACGGGTAGGGCGGGGCAAGCACTCAACAAGTGAGTTTATCCCTCCTCTCCTCCTGCCAAAAATCTGTACCCTTCTTCCTCAAAAAATCTTCGGGTTCGGTTTTCGTATTTGAAAAATGAAAAAGTGTCTGGAACGGCGAAACCACAATACGCGGCGTTAGCCGCGTCGCGTGAAAATTTTAGTGATTCCAACTCTCTGCTGGGCTTGTATGCCCTCGCTCGTAGTTATTTTACCCGAAATGGAGGCCTCTAG